>SXGS01388335.1_pt1 | contig 21810 bp, 11 predicted proteins | sample 3174681 | NCBI WGS metagenome assembly SXGS01 (sample SAMN11356861, study PRJNA531348) | freshwater metagenome | isolation source: freshwater sample F1-80 | place: China: Fuxian Lake, Yuxi | collected 2017-12-25
ACGAAAGAGAGTTGGAAGCTTTGCGGACTTGCGTCAATCGAGGGAGGCCGTATGGTGATGAGAGATGGACAGAAAAGGTTGCGGAACAACACGGCGTTTGGCATACTCTCCGTCCGATTGGCCGCCCGAGAAAGCTAGAAATGAGCAAAAAGTGACATATTACCCCCGTCCCCTTTTCTTCCCGCGAGAAAGCTAGAAATGAGCAAAAAGTGACATATTACCCCCGTCCCCTTTTCTTCCCGGCGTCCCCTTTTCTTCCCGGTTCTTCGCCAACCTCGACAGCGGCGACGCCGACAAAATCACGGACCTGCACGCCCACGAATTCGCCGACGACCTCGACTTCATCAATCGGCCGTAAACGGAATCGTTGCCTTGGTCGCCGGTGAGCGTGTGCTATCAAACCTGGACGGTGGCTCTTGAGTTGGGGATAGGCTGGGAATCAAGCCATGTGAGCCGCGAGCGACTTACAAGAAACCACGGCCAAGCTCGTTGACGAACTTGGCCGTGGTCCGTGAATCGATTTCTGACTTTGGCTGGCCGCTCGGTAGCCGTGGGGCAGCTTAGGATACCGACCCCACTTTGTAGCCGAGTTGCTCCGCAACTCGGATCGGTTTCGCGGAGCGATACCGCCACGTTGCGGCTCGGTCCGCATTACGGGGTCATCGAGTCGTACAAGGCGTCGATCAAGCTGATGGCCAGCGTGGCATCCGCTAAGGTGAGCGGTGAGCCGGGCTTGACCTTCGCGCTGATCTCGTTCTTCAGCGCATTGAGCCGGTTTCCGGCGGCGGTGATGTTGCCGTTGTCGTAGCTCTTCAGCGAGTTCTCGAGTTTGACGATCATCGAGTTGGCCTCTCCGGCATTGATCTTGACATCGGCCTTCCACTGCTGGATCAACAGGATGGTGGCGTTGACTTGCTGGGCAGGAGACACGACCGCGACGTTGAACGTCAGGCTTACGCTGGCTCCCGAGCCGTCAGTGGCGGTCACGGTGATCGTGGCCGTGCCGCTTTGATTGGCCTGGTAGTCCAACGTCAACGAACTGCCCGAGACTCCGGCGGTGACCAAGCCGTTCGAGGAACTAACCGCCGTGATTGACAACGTGTCGTTGGCGTCCACATCGGCAAACAGGCCCGTCAGACTGATGACCGAGTTCGCCGCGTTCTGGTTGACCGAGACGTTAGGTAGCGTGCCGGTCGCTGTTGGCGCGTCGTTCTGGCCGGTGATGGTCACGGTGACAATCGCCGTGTCCGTCCCGCCGTCGCCGTCGGAGATCGAGTACTCGAACGTGTCGAGAGTCGTCTCGCCCGCGCCGAGTGCCTCGAAGAAGCCATCCGGCGAGTACGACACCTGGCCGGCGTTCAGCGTCACAGCCCCAAAGGTTCCCGTGGTGTTGACGCTGGTGATGCTCAGTGGATCGTTAGCGCCAGCCGGATCGGAATCGTTGGCGAGCACATTGACCACTTGCGCGGAATCGTTTTCCAGCAACGCGATCGCGTCGTCGACCGCCGTCGGGGCGACGTTGAGCACCACCACGCTCAGGCTGCCGCCGGTGACGGTGCCATCCTCGTCGGTCAGCGTTACCGTAATGGTGTAGCCGTTCGGGCCGTCGGCGTAGAAGTGGGTCGCGATGGTGTTGGCCGGATTGCCGGTGAAGTTCTCAGCCGGGCCGTCGCCCCAGTTGATGGAGTAGGCGGTGACGGTGTCCGTGCCGGGATCGGATATGGCACCGAGGTTGAGCATGTACGGCGAGCCTTCATCGACGGTTGCATTGCCGCTCAGCGAGATCGGCGGCGGCACGTTGTTGACCGCGTAAGTGAAGGTGGTGTTGGCTGCGGCCGCCTGATTATCGGTCGCGGTGATCGTCACCGTGAATGGACCGGCAGGGCCGTCAGCCGCGTTGAGTGACCAGCTCCACGTACCGGCGGCGTTGTTCTGCGTGACGGTGCCGATAGAGGCCGTGATCGTGACAGTGGCGTTACCTTGCGCGTCCGAGAACGTGCCGGCGTTGGTGACCGTGCCGCCTTCGTTCCCGCTGACGGCGGCCGCGTTGGACGCGATGGTCGGCGGCTGGTTGGCGAGACCGACGTCGGTGAGGGTTACGGTGGTGGCTGTGTAATTGACCCGCAGGAGGCGGCCGTTGAAGGGGACAACCGCGTTGTTGGCCAGGCCATTGAAAGTGTTGCTGACGCTCGTCGCGGAGACGATCGTGAACACGTTGCCCGGACCCGACACGAACGCGCCGGTCAGGGCCAGATCGACGCCGGTGAGGTCAACCGCTCCGATGACGTTGAGCTGATTGTACTGGGTATTGACCGTCAGGCCGGCGATGTTGATTTTGAGGTCCGTTCCGGAAGCAAAGGCCAGAGTGCCAGTGCTGAGAAGACTCAGATCGGTGACGGCGATGGGGCTCACCCCCGTAGTTGCCGCGGTTGCCAGATTCAGGTTGGTCGTTGCCGGCCGTGTGATTGGCGAGCTGATGGAGATCGCACCGCTGTTGGTGTCGCCGATGTTAATCGTCCCGGCGGTGATGCGGTCGAGTTCAGCGTCGTCTAGGCCGAGGGCCAGGGGGCTACCGGAGCGCACGTCGGAACCGCCGAGGTTGATAAGAGTTCCGTTAGTGCGCTGGCGGAGGGTGACGGGGCCGCCCATGCCCGCGTTGATTGTACTGCCGAGGTTCATGCTGTCCGCAACAAGGGTGATGGCCGCGTTGCTGCCGGAGGTGATGGCCGCCCCTGAAAATGCCAAGTTGATTCCGAAGGAGTTGCTGGCGCCAGTGCCCTCTACGAGGACAGCACCGCCAGACGAGGTGATGGTGGCGTAGGTTGGAGCGAAAGCTTGGAGGAAGACTCCGACGTTGTTTGGCCCCGTGCCGGAGGTGTTGCCGCCGTTGCCACGGACGGTCACGGTAGCACCGGTACCCGCGCTGGTGATGATACCGCTGGTGACATAGTCGATCACCGCAACGCCGTAGTTGCTACCGCTCGCACCCGACCCGCCCCCGGTGCCCTCGACGAGGACGTCACCGCCGGACGAGGTGATGAAGGAAAGGGTGGTTTGGATGAGGTAGACTCCCATGTTATCAAACCCCGTGCCAGTGCCGCCCGTGCCACGGACGGTCAAGGTGGCGCCGGCCCCGGTGCCCGTGTTGGTGATGGTGCCGCCGAAGAGCGCAACGCCGACGTTACTCCCGCTCGCAACCGCCCCGCCCCCTGTGCCCTCGACGAGGACGGGACCGTTGGACGAGGTGATGGTGGATCCGACCCTGACGTAAACTCCGTGGTTTTCGATCCCCGTACCGGAGATGCTGCCGCCCGTGCCACGGACGGTCAACAATCCGACATTACCAATGATATCGCCGCCGAATAGCGCTCTTACGCCATGTTGCGAACCGCCCGCATGGTCCCCTCCGCGCCCGAGGACAGTGACCAGACCGGTTCCCGTGCTCTGGATGAGGCCATCTTGGCTCACATCGACGCCGACGAAATTCCCCGAGGTCGCCGGGACCTGCTGGTTGGCTTGCAAGGTCAGATTGCCGTTGACTGCGGACACCGTGGCGCTTGTCGACACCAAGATATTCCTGGCAGTCGAAACGCTCAGGCTGTTCGAGTCGGTCATGGACGTCGTCCCGACAAACGTAATCGTTCCGGCAGTCGCGGCGTCCAGCACCACCGACAAGTTGTCGGTGTACGTGCTCGAAAAGCTATTGTTGAAATCAACCGCCGCGCCGGTGTTCGAGTCCGCCACATTGATCGTCGTGAAGGCATTTTTCGTCACGATCAAACTCGTGCTACCAGATCCGGTCGCTCCGGCAATATTCGAGCTGGTCCAAGTATCGCCCCCCGTGAGGGTCAGCGTGTAGCTGCTCGCCCCCGCCGTCACTGCGAGCTTCGTGTTTGCAGCGGTCAGGTCGAGGTTCAGGTCCGAGCCGAACTGCAGGAACGTCGCCATGACGCGGCGTTCTTCGAGCATTTCGAATCCGAGCGACTCAGAAAACCGTCTTCTCTTGGCCGCTCGAGACCTGGACTGGAGAGTCGATTTGCGGGTACGCCAACGGGACGAATTCAATGAAGATAGCCAGGACTTTAGAGACATAATGGGTCTTTCCTGAAAAGCTGCACTTTAGGGCCTAAAGTGCAGTGAAAAGGTGAGAATACTCAGAAAGCAACGCTGCAGACGTACTTGGGTCAATTCGGTTTGGAGCCAGCCACAAAGGCTTGTGCTCTGGTATTACCTGAATATTCAACCGCCCCAAAGGTCCGACAGGCTGCCAGCAGAATCTCTGCGATTTTTTTCCATGGACCTCATTTTTCCGTGTCTTTTGTTGCTTCGAAGCGTTTAAGATATTCGCTCACCAACGATTTCTCGATTTCCCCTCGTTCACCGGTATTCGATCTATGGAAAGCCAAGCGATACCAGGCTGGATTGACCAACTGGCATATGATTGAACCACCCCGGACAAAATGGAGCAGCACGGGGGGCTGGGCGAAGCAACCAATCAGTTTAGTACGACGAAAACGATGCGACGAAAATTGCGTTTCACAGCCTCTGCCGTGGTATCGCGGTAATGTTGACCTGACGATTCAACTTGAACAACTGGCGACTCAGGTGCAGGCAGGACGGGAGTAGGTGACGCAAGGCATGTCAGAAAAGCCAAGAGGAACGCAGTTCGTTTCGTAAAACAAGCTGCATCCCCTTTAGCCTTCCCGATCATTTGAACTTCCCACTACGGAAGGGACAACTCCCCGGGTACTACGGGGCATTACTGACGCACCCATATTGCCTTGCTGCCCCCAACTAGTTGCAACTCCTTCACCTTACCTTTTTTATCGCGTACGATGTTATATTGCGCACCTTTGAGATTCCGGAGACGTAACGCCAAAGGGACTGAGCTTTAATTTGCGCCTAACTCGCGCCTTGGGGCAGAGCAAACGAAATCAAAGTAGCCGACCTTGTAGGCTTCGATCAATACATCCCCTGGCGATTTCGATGATGTGCTCATTCAGAGCAATTATCATATCCAAAACGATGATACAGTACCTTTTCTACAGAGCATTACTGAGCCCGTTTCTCCGCCTCGCCTAATGGCTTCGCTACTTTTTCTCCTGGGCCGCCTCCAGCGACTTGACAGACGGACTCAGCGCCACGCGGAAGCCGCAGTCGTTCGCACGGGTCGGCGGGTCGACCGTGCGGCGGTATGACGTCCGGCCATAAGCTGCACTGAGGCCCGCACTTCCGCCACGGAGCACACGGGCCCTACCCCCTTCGGAAACCAAAGGATCCACAACCGACATTTCTGAATAGGAACTATACCAATCGTGCGTCCACTCATAGACGTTGCCGTGAATGTCAAATAAACCACGAATGCTCGGCCGAAGTTCTCGTGGCGGACTAATCTGCGATTGATACCAGCCAAAACGACCCAGTACGCCTAAGTCGCTGCCAACGCAATAGGCAGTCCTCACTCCGCTTCGATTAGCGACTTCCCACTCTGATTCCGTCGGTAGACGAAAGCCTGGTTTACCTAAATCCAATGGCCAATCTCGAGGAGCCCAGTTCGCCGATGGGCTCGGCTCCCGAGGATACTTTTCTTTGCCCAAAGATTCCGGATCTGGGTATGACTGATGGATCTCCAATATCCCTGATTGCTGCCCAAGCCAACGACAAAATGAAACGGAATCATACCAGTCCACGTAGATGCCCGCATCCAATGGATTTACCTGATATCTTTTTACATAATCTGCGTATCTCGGGTCGTATGCGATTAGCTCCTCCATCGTTATCTCACGATCCAAAAGCGCAAATGGATGTGTCAATGTCACACTGTGACGAACTTCACTATTCTCTCGTTTATCGCGATAAGGCTCATCGCTGACGGAGCCAATCACCGACTCTCCAGCCGGAAACACGATGAACGTATAGTAAAAAGTCTTTTGTGGCAACGGCTCAGGTTTAGCGTCTTCCCCTTCTGCGTTTTTCGTTCCATCGCCCTCAGCAGGTGGTTCGGCTTTAGATTCCTTGACTCCCTTTTCTTCAGCCGACTTTTCCTTTGGCTTAGGCGATGTTGGTGTCACCGTGATCGCCATAGTGAACCACTCGCGATCGGCGGAATAGGGGACTGGAGTTTGGTCGACCTGTTGCACCAGTTCGGCTTGGCCCCACTGGCGTAGCAGCCAGCCCGCAGCGCTATGCACGCTCGAACTGGGATCATTGCGGTATGAGTCGGCTAACTGCTTCAGAAGCGGCTCGCGCCGGGAGTCGGGAATCTCGCTGAGCGAATATTCACCAAGTGCCAAAAGCAGAGCATACCGCGTGTTGCGGGGATGACGATCCATTGGCGATTCGCTCACAATGCGCAGACAGTCCAGCAGTTCTTCTACCCGCACTCCTCGGTCGCGGCAACGGGAAATGAACTGTGTGAGAGCTTCCGGGTCATCGGTCATGTCAAACACAGGTAGCACCTTTTCCCGCTCACCTAATCGCAGCAGCGTAACCGCCGAGTTGGCACGTCGTTGGCCATACGAAATGCGTTCCACCGAACCCAGTTCTGACGGTGGCATTGCCGCGGCGATCTTACCGAGATCCTCCACCGTCGAAGTTGCGAGAGAGGCCGCAACCAGTGGATAGAGAACCGAATACTGTTCTGGAGAAGCTATCACAAGTAACTGCGTCAACTTCGCGATATCTCTGGCGGCGAAATCAGCAAATGCATTGGCTGCGCTTAAGCGTTGAGCGTCGGAACTCTTCGGATCACCGAAGATCGTTTCGAGATCCGGAAGCAGCTTCTTGCTGATTGGTCGCAGAAGCTCACGCAGCAGCGGTTGGAATTCCGAATTCTCCAAGAGCAATTTCCCTGCCACAAACTGAAGGTCCGTTTCGGTCCACGACGCCGACTCGGATTCGGGAATGAAATCGGCTAGTGCCGTGGCTGCACGGAAGCGGCGATTGGCATCGACTTTGTTGTCCCGCAGAATGGCTCGCAACCGTTCGGTAAGCTCCCCAGCGTACGGTCGAAGCTGCTCTCGAATTGGACCGATGTACGCAACCTTGCTGGTGAGCAATTCTCCCAGCAATGGTTCGACAAGTGACTCATCACGAGAGACCATCGCCAGGCGTGCATGCAAAAGCGAACGCCTTTCGTCGACTGTTTTTGCATCCATCGAGATTAGAGGAGAAAGCAACGCTGTCGCGACGGCAGGGTTCCTTTCAAGTTCTTTAACGATCACTGGCACTTGGGCTGGCTCGGCACGTAAAAGACTTCCTACCAGGCCTTCGATGCGGGTGGCTTCTTGCTGAAGAAGCACTTGCCCTCGGGCGACAATCCCAAGGAACACGATTGCCATCAAAGACGCCACGGCCATCCCTGATCGTAGTGTGTGGACCCTTGTCGCACGACGCATCATTGCGTGTTGCGGGACTGTCCACTTATGTCTTTCGGTCAGCGAGCGGATGCCAAGCCACTCCATCAACGATGGTAGATGCCGAGTCTCAGGCTTCGCGCTCCATAATGCGGACCGCTCGGCCAGCTTGAGTTCCGCACGGCCTTTGCGAGTTTCCTGCTGTTTGCGAGTTAGCCAGTCGCGAAGCGAATGGACCAGGTAATCATGCGTCAGTTGGAAATACTTTTGACCCGCTTGAGTTTGAGTCGGAGAATCGTCGTCCGGGTCTTTGCCTTCCGGGTCGGTCGGCGTGATGAGCCGGATTTCACTATCCAGAATTCGGAGCAGATCATCGAAGTCTTTAGGACGATTGGCGTAACCGGATACTGCCAACAGTTCGTCGTGGGATTTCATTTTGCCTTTGATATCCGTGCCGGAATTGGGGAGTAGATCTCGGAGTACAGCACGCGCGGCACTTTGGTGCAGTCGATGCTTGGGATGTGCAGTCTGCGCACTGAACGTCTCCTCCAGGAACGTGACGCCGACTCCTTTCGTCCCGCCGACTTCTTTCAGGACAGCAGGTGACCACTCCTTGCCTTTCATCATTTCGGCGAAAAGGGCCAGACGCACGCAGATGACTTTTCCATCTTCACTCAGGCCCGCGACAGATTGTTTCAGGAAGTCTTTTTGATCTCTCGTTGAGTCGTTGATGTTTTCGGGAAGCCTTCCAAATGCTCGACCGAATGCTCCCAACACTTTCCTCGCATGATCGAGATCAAATAGGTCTGCCAATGCCGTATTCTGGCCTTGCAGTAACTCAACCTCCAAAGCACCCATGAACCTGGTTGCAGCCAGCCAGAAATCATCTCGTACCATGACAATGCACTGCACCCGACCTCCATCGCATTGCCGTAGTGCCTGCACCAATTCGGAGTTTTCCTTTTCCTTGTAAGAGTGCAGCCATTGCTCGAACTGGTCCAGCACGATCAGCACTTTCTTGCCGACCCCAATTTCCGGTTCTCGCCTCAGTTCTGCCAGCGTCTCCTTAAGCGTCAGGTTGTTTTCCAACGCCGGGAAGCGTTTGCGCAGACCATGTTGTAGACGGGTTTCCGTTTCCTCCGGTGCGGCTTCGACATAAACGGCGATTACGTCTTCTGAAAGGCGTGGCAACAGCCCAGCTTTGACCAACGACGACTTGCCGCAACCGGATGGTCCGTAGATCAGCCCCACCTTGAAGGTGTTGTCGGGATCGGTTTCTTCGATGCGAGTCTTCCAGAACCGCAGACTGTCCGGCAAGCCTGCTCGATCTCTGGGACCAGGGAGCAGTTCCAGGAAGAAATCGGCATCATGGACGTCAAACGAACGCAGTCCTTTTGGCACAATCTTGATAGGCAGGTTGTCGAAAGAGCCTGTTCCCGACGAATCCGAGGATGCGGCAGTCGAACCCACCGAAGTTGAAGCATTGTGAAAGGTAGGTGTTTCCGAGGCGACCGAGGAGATTCCGCCCGGCGATGCGCCACTCTGGATCACTGTCTGCTCAGCCAGGAAGTGTCGCAGGTCTTCGGCCATGTCGTATGCTGACGAATACCGATCATTAGCTCGCTTCGCCATCGCCTTGTGGCAAATACGTTCCAGTTCCTTCGGCAACTTTTCGTCATATTGCCGCAGTGGCCGTGCTTCGTAACTGGTCACTTGCTCCATGAGTTCCGCCACCGTGTCTCCTCGGAACGGCTTGCGACCGACCAGCAACTCATAGAACACGATACCGAGACTAAACACATCGCTGCGCCCATCGACTCGATGCCCTTCACCCCGAGCCTGTTCCGGTGACATGTAGGCAGGCGTTCCGGCGTACTTCGGTCCCTTGCCGACGTTCTCTTCCCGCAGCGCGAGTCCGAAATCGACAACGTACGGTTTGTCGTCGTCGCCGATGAGAATGTTGCCAGGCTTCACATCCCGATGCACGAGTCCTTGCTTGTGAGCGTAGTGCAGAGACTCTGCAACTGTGGCCACAATTTCGGCGGCATCTCGGCACTTGAGACGGCGCTGCTTGATCTTGGTGGCAAGATCGGTTCCAGGGATGTATTTGGTAACGATATAGCAGGGGCAATTCTCCATGCTGCCAACATCATGCACCGGGACGATACCTGGGTGATCGAGATTGGCCACCGTGCGTGCCTCGGCCAGATAGGCTTCGGCGTCCTCCGGTTTGGAAATCAGTTTCGCGTGAGGCACTTTTACAGCCACGTGACGATTCAGTTGCTCGTCATGCGCCAGATAGACAGTGCCAAAGCCCCCTTGGCCAATCACTCTCTCGATCCGATAACGACCGATCCGCTGAGGAAACGCTCGTTTGGCGAGACTCTCAAAGACAGCGGCTATCAGGCTCTGCTGTTGCGGGAATCGCTGAAGATATTCGTCTGGCCGGGGGCTTTTGCTTTGCTGATAGTGGTATTCAAGTTCCATCGCCAGCAGTTCCGCCAGCAGTTCGTCTCGAAGGGCCTCCGGAGCATCCGTCAAAAAGTTCTCAATGCGCGGAGCGTCTCCCTGCACCAACTCCTGGTCGAAACGGTCGCAAAGAGCGTCGATCTCGGTAAGTTGCTGATTTGTCAGCGCCTCGTAGGCCGGATTTTTCAATGAGGAGTTGTCCATGGGATTCGAAACGAGAAAGTACTCCTTAACAACACTATGGTCAAACAGTCAGAAACACCGACACGAGTCTGGTAAAGGGGTCAGGAGTCAATTGTGCGAAGCGCCCGTCTGGTAAAGGGGTCAGGAGTCAATTGTGCGAAGCACCCGAAGGGCCGTTCCGGCAATTGACTCCTGACCCCTTTACCAGACCCCAAGTTTTGGTTGTGACAAAGCACTAGGCTTCCCCATCATGCAGACCCGCCTCCGTCCAAATTCGGCGGATTCGTTCCAGTTTTCGTTCGATCGTCCGCTGAGTGCAGTTCAGTTCACCGGCAACTTCGCCGTTCGTGGCCCCCTGAAACTTGAGCAACACGATCTTCTTCAGCGTTTCGTCCGGGAGAGCATCGAGCAGTTGGGCACAACTTTCGGCGACTTCGGCCAGATCATCGGGCGGCGGATGCTTGCCAGCGACCTGATTGATCCCAGCGCCGCCAAACTCGGCAAACCCAGAGTCACCACGCACAGCTCCTCTGCCGCGTTTCTGACGATTGACACGCCGCAATTGTGCGGAGATTTTTCGAGACGTGATGACGGCCAACAGACCCCATAAGGCATTGCGATCTTTAGCTTCCAGTCGGCCATCGGAGATACCACGGCAGAGACTATGAAAGGCACTGTTCGCCGCGTCGTTCTCATCGTATCGGCGACGGGTCAGCGGGTCGAGTTTCTGACGCGCGAACTCACATACCCGTGTGGAAACATGTTCCCACAACTCTCTGGCCGCCTGTTCATTGCCATCGGCAAGTTGGTCAATCCAACCGGTGATGGATTCGTTGTGCATGATCTTCTGACTCAGGGTATTCAATTCCACAAAGTCACTATCATAACACCCATAACCTTCCGGTCGAATGATAAGTGATGAAAAGCCCTCAAGCTGAACTTTGGCCCTACGGTTCGCTTTACCGATGGAATCAATCGACCGAACCTCTTCCCAAGCTCCTGACAGGTTGGCCATTGCCAAGGCTTTCCGGATGGATCGATCGAGTCAACGCACCACTCAACGAAAGAGAGTTGGAAGCATTGCGGACCTGCGTCAATCGATGGAGGCCGTATGGTGATGCGAGATGGACAGAAAAGGTTGCGGAGTACCACAGCATCTGGCATACTCTCCGTCCAATTGGCCGCCCCAAAATGCCAGAACTAAGCAAAAAGTGACGTATATTCCCCCCGTCCCCTTTTCTTCCCCCGCGTGTTCGGCCTCACAACAGTAGTGTTCAGCCGAGTTGGAAGTCCGACAGTCTACTGCCGGATTTTTTGCGATTTCTATCAGAGGATCATATTTTCAATGCTGCCCGTTGTTGGAATAACTCTTACCGTTTCGAAAAGGAGATCAAACGGACCTTATGCTCGTTCGACAAACCCCCGGTTGCTGCAGTGAAGCCACAGAACACCTGCTGACTCGCAAGCCCGTCTTTAGGAATGCTTTTCTCCTTGAAGATCTGCTTTCCGTCGAGAGACAAATTGAAGGTCTGCTGACCGGCATTCCACTCGAACGTGATCGGATGGTACTTGCCATCTTCAAGATTCTCGACCACCACAAAGTCTGAGGCGGTGTGGAGGGGGTTGCCATCTGTGCGGAGCCCAACGTGATCCTCCACGGGATCATTGTTGTTTACATTCACCGCTTGTCTGGGAGTTTTAACCCCGTTGTGATAGGTGTCGAACTCGATCACGATCGAGGGCGAGATTCCCTGATATCCGAGCCCACCGCCGTCACTAACAATGTGATTGCCTTTTGCCTGGAAAACGAGTGCCAATCCGTCGGCGCCATCATTGTCTTTTGTGCCAAGATAGATTTCGGCGCTGATCTTAAAGCTCTCATTGAAGTCGATCTTCTGATCGCTCCAGATCGCTCCTTTTTGGTTTCCTCAAAGCCGGGGTTGGTCAGCCCTTGCGGTTTGCCCGTGCTGGATTGAGCTTGGGCCGAAGCGCTTATTGCTACGGCGGCCGAAAGTGCGAACATCGCTTTGATAACTTTTCGGTCCATCGATTTTATCTCCGTGTTGAGTCTGTGGCTGGGATTATTCGCTCCCAATCTCGCCCACGCAAAAGAACGTATTCGGCCTCGCAACAGTAATGTTCAAACGAGCCGGAAGTCCGACAGGCCGCTGACGGATTTTTTGCGATTCCCATATGAGAGTCACATTTTCAATGCTGCTGTTGCTGGAATAACTTTTACCGTTTCGAAAATGAGACCGAACGGACCTTATGCACGTTAACAAACCCTCGGTTGCTGCAATGAAACCGAAGTACACCTGCTGACCGGCAAGCCCGTTTTCAGGAATACTTCTCTCCTTGAAGATCTGCATTCCGTCTAGAGACAAATTAACGTTCTACTGAAGGGACCGTCATCCAGTATTGTCCGGTTATCAAAACATGGTCCTTTTCCCAGTTCTTGTCCAAGCCATTATCCACAGCAAAATCGACGGTTTGGCCTTTTGTGAGTTTCGCAACAGTAGTCGCAGTCCAGGGGACGAGATGTTTCTTAAGTTGGGTTTCGGCCACAGCTTGATCCTTGACATAGATCGTGACTCCGGCACCGGTGGAGTCCTCTTCAATGAGTTCCGCGCAGATTTTGAAGTGGTATTCACCGTCAGCCATTGCAGTAAAGCGAGCGATCGCGATATCACCCGGATTCGGTCCAGGGTGCAATACCCCCTTGCCTTCGGCTTTGGCGGGATAGTGAACTAGGCTAGACTCTTGGGCTTTTAAATCGGTGTCACGAGTGTTTTGAGCAAATGAGAAATAATCCCCATCTGCCCTGTTGCGTCTCATGATACCCGGATGTGGAGAGTCTGTATTCGGAAACTCAGTGAAGCCAGGCTGATCTTTTGTGCGGTAGCCGAAAGTGAACACGCCGCCGCCGCCGTCGATGTCCAGTTTCTTCGCATTCTCCGGAGGTGCTTCGCTCACCACCCCGACGCCGAAGTTCGCCGCATCCAGCAGATTTCCTTGTCCCAGGTTTCCGCCTGCCGCAAAGACCGCCCCATAAGCGAACCGTACGGTATTCCCCAACGCCTTGATTTGCTTTTCTTTCCTGCTGTCGTAGACGGCCCAGGCGTCCTTACCTGTGGTGTATTCTTTGGTAAAGAGAACTGTGTCATCTCCTCCACCCAGCGAGTTGTCAGCACCCAGGTCGGTGATGGTCAGCTTCATGGCGTCATCGCCGTTGCGACCGCGATGAGCGAACGTAAAGTCAAGCGCGGAGCCTGGCTTAATCCCGGTGGAATCCTGATAGAGAGTCCCATCAATGAACGCGTTGAGTTCCACGAACTGAGTACCCTCGTGCGCTGGAACCCCCAGAAACCCCGTACCCCAGATTTCGAAACGGGTGTCGGTGGTCTTCCATCCGGGCATTGTTTCAACGAGTTCGTAACTCCCCTCTTTAACCCGGGGTCCCTCAAAGCTAGGGTTGGTCAGCCCTGTCTGTTGGCCCGTGCTTAATTGAGCCTGAGCCGATGCGCTTATTGCTATTGCGGCCGAAAGTGCGAATGTCGCGGTGACAGCTTTTCGATTCATCGAGTTTATCTCCGTGTTGAGTCTGTGGCTGAAATTATTCGCTCCCAATCTCGCCCACGAAAAAGAACGTATTTGGCCTCGCAACAGTAATGTTCAAACGAGCCGGAAGTCCGACAGGCCGCTGGCGGATTTTTTGCGATGTCCATATGAAAGTCACATTTTTTACGCTGAAGTTGCTGGAACTACTCGCAGCTGACAGTCAGACTCACGCTTTTAGCCGTGGAACTCAACTGGCTTGAAGACTGAGCAGCGATTCAGTCACAGGCTGCAAAAGCAGCGCCGGGAACTGATTCCAGCAAAAATGGCGTATTCGGTTCCTGGACCCTTTGTTTCTCCCTGGACCCTTTGTTTCTCCCCGATTTTCGAGGCCGTTGATCAAGCCGGATAGCATGCGAGAAATTTCTTCGAGTGAAGACTTGAACTCGGCGTGTTTTGACTCGTCAATCAATCCTCTTCGCCGAGCCAGTTCGAGTTGACGTACGCATGGTAGGCCCGACGCTCGTGCGATGCCGAAGAAATGTTTTCGATCTGCTTTGGTGAAGGGGCCGTTTCCTTCAACGAAGTTCGATGAGATCGATATCGCGGAGCCAGATTGCGTCTGCAAAGTCGACGGACTCTTGGTAGACACGGAGCTTCTCAAAGGCGACGCCGATCTCGCTCGAGGGAGCTGCGTACCTTTCAAAAACAACTTGGCCGATCTCAACTGTCTTTCGGTTCTATTTGGAAAATCTAAATTGGCTTTCAAACGCTGAGACCGCTAGCGGGCCAACGCCAACCGAAACACTGGCGGACAAGCCGCCAGTGCCACCGATATGTCACCAATTTATCAACAGTGCCACCCACCCGCTTAGCGTTTTGTGTACGAGATTGCACGGACTTTGTGCTCGTTCGATCGACCCCCGGTCGCCGAGGTGAAGCCGTAAGAAATCGTATTGTCCGCCATCGTATGCGCCGGAATCGTCTTATCTTTGAACACCGGCTTTCCGTCGAGGGTCAAAGTGAAGGTCTTCTTTACGGCGTCCCACTCGATCGTGATCGGATGGTACTTGCCGTCCTCAAGATTATTATCGATTTCTTTGACGTCACCCTTTGTCACGGCATCCTTTGCATGTTTAGGGTCGCCGTTCATGCAAAGGGCGACGTGGTTTTTAACCGGGTCATTGAGATCTTGATCATTGGCATCCACGTTCTGATAGGTGTCGAACTCGATCGCGATCGAGGGGGTCATGCCTGCATAGCCAATGCCGGCGCCTGTCGGCACGGAGACAACGCCTTTGTCCTGAAACACGAGCGCGATCCCATCGGCACCGCTACTATCACCTTTGTTGCCCAGGTAAATTTCGGCGCTGATCGTAAAGCTATTTTTGAAACTGATTGGTTGCTTCGCCCAGAACCCCCCGTGCTGCTGCATTTTGTCCTCGGTGAGAATGTATTCTCCGGCATCCACGGTTGACTGTTTGGCATCACCACCTTTCGGAATTTCCATGGCGTCACTTTTAGTCTGCACATTACTGACACTGGCGGCAATTCGGAAACCCAGGTTTTCGTTCTTGTCGCCCGGCACGTTCTTGAGCCGTGCCGACGCCTTGCAGCTCTGGCCGCGGTCGCCCCAGTGGGCGCCCCGAAGCACCCGGCCCGAGCCTTCGAGAGTGTCGGTCCACTCCCAGACATTTCCGTGCATATCATAAAGTCCGAGTTTGTTCGGCTTGTATGATCCCACGTTTACAGTCGTTCCGAGAGACTTCGTCGGGATGGCATTTCCTCGCGGATAAGCGCCATCGAAGTTCGCTTCAGCGGTCGAAAGATTGTTCGTAGGCTGATCGAAGTAAAAGTCGAATGAGCAATCTGCTTTTGAAGTGGCCCCACCTCGACACGCATATTCCCATTCCATCTCCGTCGGCAAGCGGTACACGTATCCAGTCCCCTTCGTTTTCTGGTTCAATGCGACGATGAACTTCTGCACATCATTCCAGGAGACCGTCTCGACCGGAAAGTTATCGCCCTTGAATTTCGAAGGATTATTATTGCCCATGACCGCTTTCCACTGCGCCTGCGTCACTTCAGTAACACCTATGCAGAACTCGCCGACCTGTACTTCCTTTACCGGGGCATTATCGGCACCGCCGCCCATCCAGAAAGTGGCTTTGGGTAGTGCTGACATCTTCATTTTGGCGCCGCCAAGATCAACTTCGATCGGGCCGACCTGAAATACGTTGGTCGGTGGAACCTCGCTGCCATTTACAAGGATGTGGATGCCCTTGATGTGGTTACCCGAGGGAGCCCAGTCGTATTGGGTAATGACAACCCTGTTCTCACCTTCCACGACGTCATTCTTAAAGTCCGACTTAACTGTCAGATTACTTTTTTTTCCGATCACATCGGCGTCCGGGTAGAATTTTCCGTTGGGGTTCTGGTTGTTGAAAATCGACACACGGGCCGCGTCATCCACCTGATCGAATTTGACCTGGAACTTGTCGACCTTCGTGCCCTTGGGGATGTTCACCACAACCTGAAAAAACATATAATCCACTTGCTGATTTTGCCCTTGGAGGACGGACGGTACGTCCACGTCCACGGTCGTGCCTGGGGACCCTTTCCATCCCGGGTCGTTTTGCGTTGGAATCTTCGCTACATCCAAAGCCTTCTTTTGCAATACCAAATTGGGAGTCGCCATTACGATGGCACCACCGCCCTGGTGAATTTCCCACGGCCCCACGCTGACTTGGCCGTAAGCGGGTGTGAGAAAGGAGAGTGCGACAGCGCCAATCCCCATCATTGTCCGTGGTTTCATTTGAACGTTTGTTCTGCTCATGCGAGTACTCCTATGGTTCAAGTTATTCGAATCGCCACTATGGCTTGTTGCGGGCCGCATGAACCGATCCGGCCTCACACCCCTAATGTTCAACCAGTTCAAAAGTCCGACAGAAAGCAACAAATTTTTGGGGAAATTCTGGAAATACACGCAGCAGGGGGCACCGTGAGTGCTGACGGTCTCTGTCGCACGCCATCAAGCAGCTATGCTATAGGTATAGGATCAGCATCAACCCTCTCCGGAAATCAAAATTGGATAGTCAATCAGTCACTGCCTGGATTGACCAGCTTGCAGACGGGAATCAGCAGGCCGCCGAACAGTTGTGGCGACACATATCCACGCGGTTGGAAGAGTTTGCCTGGCAGAAGCTCGATGTACAGACCCGGCGGCGCTACGACGAGCATGACGCCGCGAACAGTGCGTTCAACAGTCTCTGCCGTGGTCTCACCGATGGCCGCCTTGAAGCCGAAAATCGAGACGCCTTCTGGGGCCTGCTTGCGGTCATTACCTCCCGAAAAATTGCGAGCCAACGTCGATATGCGAATCGTCATAAACGAGGCGGAGGAGCCATACGCGGAGAATCTGGATTTGGCGATGCGGGCATCAACGAGATCCAAGGCAATCAGCAAACGCCCGATGTCCTGGCTGAAGTTGCGGAGAGCTGCGATCAACTGCTCGACGCACTTCCTGACGACACGATGAAAAAGATCGTGTTGCTCAAGTTTCAGGGAAGCACGAACGGAGAAGTCGCCGACGAACTCAAGTGTACTCGGCGAACCATCGAACGAAAACTGGAGAGAATTCGCCGGATCTGGGTGGAAGCGGGGCTGCATGAAGGTGAGCCATGACAGGCCAATAAAATTTCTGTCGGAGATTTCTTCTGTTTGACCATTAGTGTTGTACGATGGCACAATTTGATTCGAATCCGGTGAACGACCCTTCACTCAAAAATCCCGCTTACCTGTCATTCACCGATCAGCAACTTTCCGAGATTGACGAGTTGTGTGACCGTTTCGATCGGGAGTTGCTGAACGGGGACGCACCACGCATGGAAGTATTCCTGGCAGAGGCTCCCGAAAGTGCCCGGGCTGGACTGCTGGCAGAACTGCTGGCCATGGAACTCGAATACCGGACTCAGCAGAGAGATCAGCCTCAACTGGACGACTACATCCAGCGATTCCCGCAACAAGTCAGCGTCATCGAGGGCGTGTTTGTCCGCGCGGCGATAACACAGCTCCCGCGAAACGAAAGGACTTCGGTACCGCGGGACAAGCCTCCCGTCCTGGCCAACTTTCGCCTAATTGAAGAAATCGGTCGTGGGGGAATGGGCGTCGTCTGGCTGGCCGAACAGGATGAGCCGGTCAAACGTCGGGTGGCCATCAAGCTGATCAAGGCGGATTTGAACTCGAAGGATGTGCTTGCCCGATTCGACGCCGAGAAACAAGCTCTCGCGATGATGGATCATCCCAACATCGCGCGTGTGCTGGATGCTGGCACCACAGATGAAGGTCGTCCGTACTTTGTGATGGAACTGGTCGAGGGAGTTCCCATCACTGGCTACTGCGATGACAACAAGCTGAGTGTCGACGAGCGACTGAAGTTGTTCGTCGTTGTTTGCAAAGCAGTACAACATGCTCACCAAAAGGGAATCATCCACCGCGATATAAAGCCGTCGAATGTGCTCGTCACCGTCATTGATGGCGATGCGGTCCCCAAAGTGATCGACTTCGGCTTGGCGAAAGCCGTTAAGCAGAACGTGATGCTATCTGACATGACCATGCAGACGGAGTTCGGCAAGGTCGTCGGCACCGTACAATACATGTCGCCTGAACAAGCTGAACTGAAGGGGCCGGATGCTGAGGACATTGACACTCGGACGGATGTCTATTCGCTCGGCGTCATGCTGTATGAGCTGCTGACGGGCTCGACTCCCGTTGATAAAGAAACCCTGGGAAAACTCGCTCTGCTGAAGATTCTTCAAATCATCCGAGAAGAAGACCCGCCTCGCCCCAGCAACCGCTTGAGTTCGTCAACCAACGAAGTGAATTCAGCAGTCAGCGACTTGCGAAGGCTGCATCCGGCCCGACTGCAGCAACTTCTGCGTGGGGAACTCGACTGGGTCGTGATGAAGGCCCTCGAAAAGGATCCCGACCGCAGATATCCAACTGCGAATGATCTGTGCCAGGATCTGACCAACTATCTGACGGGCGAAACGGTCACGGCCCGGCCACCATCGACGTGGTATCAGCTTCAAAAGTTCGCGCGACGAAATCGCGGACTGGTTACAGCCATGCTCGCGATTGGTGTCGCGTTGCTCGCCGGGATCGCTGGCACGACCTACGGGCTAATTCGAGCGAACGAGAAGACCGGACTTGCGAAAGAAAAAACCAATCTCGCTGAAATCAAGACCAAAGAAGCGAAAGAAGAGCGAGCCCGCGCCGTCGAAGCAGAAGGACGAGCGACCGTCGAATCAAAACTCGCTCGCGATTCCGAAGCGGCTGCAAAGTTTCAGCTTGCCGTTGCCAGGTACGATGCTAATCGGGCGGTGGAGGCTCGAACGCTGCTGCATCAGGTACCACATGAATATCGCGATAATTTCGAGTGGCACTACTGCAACCGGCGATTCCAGGGGAGCGACATCACATGTTACGGACACACGAACGAAGTGGTCGAGGTCGCTTTTACGCCTGACGGACAGCGGGTGGTTTCGGCAGGCAAAGACGCGACGGTCCGATTATGGGATGCAACTACCGGAGAGCAACTTAGCACACTTAGAGGGCATGAGGGACGCATCGACGGTCTTGCCGTTAGCCCGGATGGTTCCTCCATTGCGTCGGCTGGGAGTGATGCGAAGGTCCGACTGTGGGATGCAAAGACAGGTGACATTATCCATACGATGAGTGGACATCTAGGTGCTATTAACGGGCTTGCCTTCAGTCCCACCGGAGATCGAATCGCGTCGGCATCGGTTGATAAAACCGTCAAAGTGTGGGACCCGAAGTCGGGCAACGAGATATTCACGCTTACCGGGCACACCGCGTCTGTAGTGGGTGTCGCCTTCAGTCCGGACGGCAAGCAACTTGCCTCGACGAGTAGTGGTGACACAACGATTCGAATCTGGGATTCACAAACCGGGGAGCAAATCAAAGTCGTCAACCATCCCTATCCGGAAGTGCGACGCCTGGCGTTCAGCCCCGATGGTACTCGATTGGCGGCCGTCACGTATAGCGTTTGCATGCTTTGGGATACGCAGACCTGGGAACATCTCGGCGAAGTGAGTCGACACAATCGAGTTGTTCGTTGCGTCGCCTACAGTCCGGACGGAACTCAGTTGGCGACCGCGGGTGATTCTACGGAAATCAAGCTCTGGGACACTCGAACGGGCAACTTGATCAATACGCTCAATGGACACGCTAAAACGGTATGGGGCGTCGCCTTTAGTCCCGACGGGACGCGACTCGTCTCCTGCAGCAGGGACGGAACCGTCCGGATCTGGAGCACTCACGGCGATAACGACCTCACACTTGGTGGGCACTCGGGATTTGTGCATTGCGTCGCCTTTAGTTCGGATGGCAGGCAACTTGCATCGGGATCAGAATCGGTCATCCTGAGGGACGCGCAGACGGGCGATGCGAAGTTCAAGCTGAATGGGCATACGGCTAAAGTCAACGAGCTATCCTTTAGCCCGAACGGGACGCGGCTTGCTTCGGCAGCGGATGACAACACGGTTCGCCTATGGAACACCGAAACGGGTGAAGAAGTCGCCGTCTTGAAAGGGCATACCGGTAGTGTTACCGGTGTCGCGTATAGTCCGGACGGTAACAAACTCGTGTCGTCAAGTCGGGACGGAACGATTAAGCTCTGGGACTCGCAAGCACAAGAGGAAACCGCGTCGCTCACGGGCCATCAAGGTACGGTCTACGGTGTTGCATTCAGCCCAGATGGTTCGTGCTTTGCGTCCGCAGGCTATGACAACACGGTCAAGCTATGGGACGTAGAGACCGGCAATGAGATTCGAGAATTCACAGGACACACCGGGCTGGTGAGAACGGTGGCGTTTGACCGAGCGGGTAAGCGACTTGTGTCAGGCGGCTATGATACAAAGATCCGGGTATGGGATGTTGCCTCAGGCAAGCAAATTGCGACCGCTCATGCCAGCAGTGGCGCAGTATTTGGGGTCGCCTTCAGTCCTGATGGCAAACGGTTCGCAGCGAGTGGAACCGACCATTCCGTTCATCTCATCGAAACATTAAGCGGTCAGGAGATCATGACCTTTTTCCCCGGCAAAGATGGTGTTGAATCCGTCGACTTCAGCCCTGATGGCACACGACTGGCCGCCGCCGTCGCCGGAATAGGCAACATACGAATCTGGGACGCACCACACAATCACGAAACCGCGATCCTCAGCGAACACACCGACACGGTAACAAGCGTGACCTTCAGCCTCGATGGTTTACGAATCTACTCGGAATCCGAAAATGAAAAACTTGTCTGGAATATCGCGACGCGCGAGACGATTCCAGATGCAACGTGGGAGCCGCCAGAAGTGATTACCCTCGCTTCTCCCGACGGTCGATGGTTTGTGACCACCGAATCCAACAACGTCGTGCTGGTCGATGTGGAATACAAGAATGTACCCAACGAAAAAGCAAGGCGAAAAACGAAGGCGAGCTTCGATCCGTTCCGGCATCAAGAGTTGGCGACAGACGCCATCACCGCAAAGAACTGGTACGCCGCAGTTTTCCATTATGCATTGCTGATGCAGAACGATCCTGATCATGCGTCGTTTTACGACGGCTTGCAAACATCCTACGAACATCTTTCCTCCCAGTATGCAGACGAAGAGCGTGACGTCGATTCTCACCTCGCGACCATCGTCAAGGAATCTCTCAAGATCCCACGTGGCAATGTACCGCCCAACCCTGGCTTAAAATGACCGGCATCGACCTGCCCGCGAAGAGCGTCGGCGGCTTTCCAGAGCCTGTCGGCGAATGAGAGGTTGGAGACGTTTTTGTTGGTCATGCTTGGAGGAGTAAGGTTTAAGGTGTAAGGGATAAGCAGGGAGAGAAGAAATGCGTGATCATCGGAATTTGCGAGCGTTTCAGTTGGCCGATGAGTTGGCTTTGCTTGTGTATCGAGAGAATTCCTCGACATGAGAAAGAGCAAAGGGGACGGGGGTTGTTTGTCGGGTGTTGAACCCGTATGTTATGGGTTTTGCACTTTGGATCGCATGTATGCCTCGACAGAAACGTGTTGACGAAGCCGGATACGTTTATCATGCACTCAATCGTGGCAATGCTCGATGTACGATCTTTCATAAGCCCGAGGACTATGACGCCTTCCTCCGAATCCTAGCGGAAGGGCTTGAGAGATATCAAGTCGAACTCTTCGCGTTTACGCTTATGCCAAACC
>SXGS01202263.1_pt1 | contig 21809 bp, 28 predicted proteins | sample 3174681 | NCBI WGS metagenome assembly SXGS01 (sample SAMN11356861, study PRJNA531348) | freshwater metagenome | isolation source: freshwater sample F1-80 | place: China: Fuxian Lake, Yuxi | collected 2017-12-25
CAAGCAGTCCGGTTGGGGCCGCGAGCTCGGGGACGGCGCCATCGATCTCTACACGCAGAACAAGTCCGTCAACATCGCCATCTGATCGAAAGGTTGAGACATGACACCCCCAGAAGACACCACCCACGACAACGCCGAGGAGGTTGTTGCCGAGGACCTGATCGAGGAGGTCTCGATCGACGGCATGTGTGGCGTCTACTGATGCCTGACCTCCTGCTGGACCCCATGTTGGAGGGGGCCTGGGCGCTGTCGCCGTCGGTCGCGCTTCGCCCGGAGCCCTTCGGTGCGTTGGCCTACCACTTCGGCAACCGCAAGCTCACCTTCCTCAAGCGTCCAGAGCTGGTGATCGTCGTCCGGGTGCTCGGGGAGCACCCGGACGTCCGGGCGGCCCTGGTCGCCGCGGGAGTTCCGCCGTCCCAGCACGCGGCGTACGGCGAAGCGCTGCGTGGCCTCGCCCGCACCGACATGATCCGGCCGCGCGAGAAGGAGCTGGCGAGATGACGGCAGTGCAGGAACGACCAGTGGGCGGCTCGCTCATCCACCAGTTCGAGCTCGGGCTCGACGCACCCATCTGCCTGACCTGGGAGCTCACCTATGCCTGCAACCTGGCGTGCGCCCACTGCCTCTCCTCGTCGGGCAAGCGGGATCCGCGCGAGCTGAGCACGGAGCAGTGCGAGGCGGTGATCGACGAGCTGCAGCGGATGCAGGTCTTCTACGTCAACATCGGTGGCGGGGAGCCGACCATCCGACCCGACTTCTGGCACCTGCTGGCCTACGCCGTCGACCACCAGGTCGGGGTGAAGTTCTCCACCAACGGGGTGCGGATCACGCCGGAGCGCGCCCGGTTCCTGGCGTCGACCGACTACGTCGACGTACAGATCTCGCTGGACGGCGCGACTGCCGACGTCAACGACTACGTGCGGGGACCGGGGTCCTACGACACCGCGCTCGCCGCGCTGCAGAACCTGCAGGACGCGGGGTTCAAGGACGCCAAGATCTCGGTCGTCTGCACCCGCGAGAACATCGGGCAGCTCGACGAGTTCAAGGAGTTGGCCGACCGCTACGGGGCGACGTTGCGGCTGACCCGGCTGCGGCCGTCGGGTCGTGGGGCGGACGTGTGGGACGAGCTGCACCCGTTGCCGGCCCAGCAGAAGGTGCTTTACGACTGGCTGATGGCGCACGGTGAGGACGTCCTCACCGGCGACTCGTTCTTCCACCTCGCGGCGTTCGGCGAGAGCCTGCCGGGGCTCAACCTGTGTGGCGCTGGACGTGTCGTGTGCCTGATCGACCCGATCGGCGACGTCTACGCCTGCCCGTTCGCGATCCACGACAACTTCCTCGCGGGCAGTCTGCTGGCCGAGGGCGGCTTCCAGCGGGTGTGGCAGACCTCCGAGCTGTTCACCGAGCTGCGCTCGCCGCAGACCGGTGGTGCGTGCGCGAAGTGCAGCTTCTTCGACTCGTGTCGCGGCGGGTGCATGGCCGCGAAGTTCTTCACCGGCCTGCCGCTCGACGGGCCCGATCCGGAGTGCGTCCAGGGCTACGGGGAGACGGCGCTGGCCGGAGAGCGGAGCATCCCGGCCGCCAGTCAGGACCACTCGAGGTCCGGGGCGACGCGCAACCAGCCGGTGCTGCTTCAGCTGATGACGCGACCTCCGGTGTCGGCGTGCGCGGAGAGTCCGCTCGCCGGCTACGAGCCTTCGAGCCAGGGCGGCTGTTGCTGATGAAGCTCGAGAACCCGTGGAAGCAGAACCCCTGGTTCGAGTCGGTCGCCGTCGCTCAACGGCGAGCGCGCAAGCGGCTGCCCGCTCCGGTGTACGGCGCCCTGGTGGCCGGCTCCGAACGCGGCCAGACCATCGACGACAACGAGGCGGCGTTCCGCGAGCTCGGCTTCGCACCGCACGTCGCGGGCCAGCAGGCGGAGCGGTCGATGGCCACGACCGTGCTCGACCAGGAGATCTCGCTGCCGGTCCTCATCAGCCCGACCGGTGTCCAGGCGGTGCATCCCGGCGGCGAGGTGGCCGTGGCGCGCGCGGCCGCGACGCGGGGGACGATCATGGGGTTGTCGAACTTCGCCTCCAAGTCCGTCGAGGAGGTCACGGCGACCGGAGCGGCGACCTTCTTCCAGATGTACTGGACCGGTGATCGCGACGTCGTGGTGCAACGCATGCAGCGCGCGCACGCGGCAGGAGCAGTCGGTCTGATCGCCACCCTCGACTGGTCGTTCTCGATGGGCCGCGACTGGGGCAGCCCAGAGATCCCCGAGAAGGTCGACCTCAAGACGATGGTGCGGATGGCGCCCAAGGTCGTGACCAAGCCGCGCTGGCTCTACGAGTTCGGACGCTCCGGGCAGCTCCCCGACCTCACCGCCCCCAACCTCGCACCCCAGGGTGCCGATGGAAAGCTGGGGAGTGCGCCGACGTTCTTCATGGCCTACTACGAGTGGATGACGACGCCACCGCCGTCCTGGGAGGACGTGGCGTGGATGCGCGAGCAGTGGGCGCAGATCAGCGGCACCCCGTTCGTGCTCAAGGGCGTCTGCCGGGTCGACGATGCCCTGCGGGCCCGCGATGCCGGGGTCTCCGGCCTCTCGGTCTCCAACCACGGCGGCAACAACCTCGACGGCACGCCGGCCGCGATCCGGATGGTCAAGCCGATCGCCGACGCGGTCGGTCACGACCTCGATGTCGTGATGGACGGTGGCATTCGCCGCGGCTCCGACGTCGTCAAGGCGGTCGCCCTCGGGGCGCGCGCAGTGATGATCGGTCGTGCGTATCTTTGGGGGCTGGCAGCCAACGGCCAGGCGGGCGTGGAGAACGTCCTCGACGTCCTGCGCGGCGGCATCGACTCGGCGCTGATGGGCCTGGGCGTGTCCTCGGTCGACGAGCTGACTCCTGACCACGTGCTGGTGCCTGCCGGATTCCATCGCGCTCTCGGCGCTGACGCAACAGAGGTTGCCGGCCCATGAGTGGACGGATCGCGGACGCCACCTGGCCCGAGCTCGAGCAGATCGAGCTCGTCGTGGTGCCGGTCGGGTCGATCGAGCAGCACGGTCCGCACCTGCCGCTCGACACGGACGCCACGATCGCGGTCGGAGTGGCGGAGGCCGTCGCCGCGGCCCTAGGCGGCGCCTGGGTGGCGCCGCCGGTCGTCTACGGGTCCAGCGGTGAGCACCAGGCGTTCCCGGGGACGAGCTCCATCGGCACGGATGTCCTGCACCTGATGCTGGTCGAGCTGGTGCGGTCCATGCGGACCTGGACGCGCCGTGTGCTCTTCGTCAATGCTCACGGCGGCAACGTGCAAGCGCTGACCGACGCAGTACGCCAACTTGTGGACGAAGGTCACGATGTTGCCTGGGCGCCCTGCACGACCGAGGACGTCGACCTGCATGCCGGACGCACCGAGACCTCGCTGATGCTGCTCCTGCGCCCGAACTCCGTTCGTCTCGACCTGGCCGAGGCCGGCAACACCCGGCCCCTCACGGAGCTCCTGCCCGCGCTCGTTACGAACGGGGTGCGTGACGTCTCGGCAAACGGAGTGCTCGGCGATCCGGCCGGTGCCTCGGCGAAGGAGGGGGCGTTGCTGTTCGAGCGCATGGTGCGCGACGTCCTGGCACGGGCCGCGGTCCCGGTGACATGAGCCGCGTCGCCCTGGTCACCGGAGCGGCCCGGGGGATCGGTGCCGCGACCGTCGCTCGGCTGGTCGCCGACGGCTACCGGGTGATGGCGGTGGACTCCTGCGAGGGCGCGCCTCTTGCGACGCGCGCCGAGCTCGACGCCGTCGCTGCTGTCCATGGCGATGCCGTGCTGCACCGGGTCGTCGACGTACGAGATCGGGGTGCGCTGACCGAGACTGTCGCGCGCACTCTCGAGACCTGGGGACGACTCGACGTCGCCGTCGCTTCCGCGGCGGTCATCCGTGGTGGGGCGCCGCTATGGGAGACGAGCGAGGCCGACCTCGACCTGCTGTGGGACGTGGACGCCAAGGGTGTCTGGAACACGGCGGCCGTCGCGGTGCCGGCGATGCTGGCCGGGCCTGACCCCTCGGGTTGCCGGTTCGTGGCCGTCGCGTCGGCGGCCGGCAGCCAGGGCATGTTCCACCTGGCGGCGTACAACGCGGTCAAGCACTCCGTCGTTGGCATCGTGAAGGGACTGGCGGCGGATCTGGTCGGCACGGGTGTCACGGCCTGCGCCGTCTCGCCCGGTGCCACCGATAGCCAGATGCTGCAGGCGACCGCTGACCTCTACGACGTCACGCCCGCCGAGCTCGCGAGCCACCAGCTGATCCGCCGACTGATCGACCCGGCCGAGATCGCCGCCGCGATCGCCTTCTGCGCGTCGCCCGCAGGTAGCGTGGTGAACGGAAGTGTGTTGCACGCGGACGGCGGCTTCGCGCCGTGACGGCGTCGCTCGCGGCCGGGCTGCCGGACGGATTCGAGGTCAGCATTCGCGCAGACGTACGGTGCCTGGGTGACGGGCGGGTGCTGGTGGGTGGCTCGCCGTTGCGGGCCATCAGGCTCACGGAGGGTGCCGTCGAGCTGATGGACCGCGGCCGCTTGCGCGTCGTCGACCGCCGAAGCGGTGTGCTCGCCCAGCGCCTCCTCGATGCCAACGTCGCCGACCCCGTCCTGGCGACGATGACCCCGACCGACTCGATCACCGTGGTGATCCCGGTGCGAGACCGGCCCGAGCAGCTGGACCATGCCTTGGCGGCGCTGCACCCGCTTCCCACACTCGTTGTCGACGACGGCTCGACGGACCCGGAGGCCGTCGCCGAAGTGGTGGCGCGGCACGGTGCCCGCCTCGTCCCGCTTCGGGTCAACGTGGGGCCCGCGGGCGCTCGCAACGCCGGGCTGGCGACGGTGACCTCGCCGTACGTCGCTTTCGTCGACTCAGACGTCGAAGTGACCGCCGAGGGGCTGATGCGACTGGCCCGGCACTTCGAGGATCCCCGCGTGGCCCTGGTGGGACCTCGGGTCGTCAGCGTGGCTCGCTCGGTGCAGCCACGATGGCACGAGCGCTACGACGAGCACACCTCGTCCCTCGACCTGGGTGGTCGTGCCTGCTCCGTGCGTCCCGGCGCGGCCGTCGGCTGGCTGCCCAGCGCATGTGTCGTCGGGCGCGTGCACCTGCTCGCCGGCGGGTTCGATGACAGGCTGCGGATCGGCGAGGACGTCGACCTGGTGTGGCGCCTCGTCGCCGCCGGTCACACGGTCCGCTACGACCCCACGGTGGTCGCACGACACGACACGCGGCCGACGCTTGCCGGGTGGCTGGGGCGCAAGTTCGCCTACGGCACGGGGGGCGCGGTGCTGGCCCAGCGCCACGGCGACCACACGGCCGTGGCCCGGCTCTCGCCGGCCATGGCGCTGGCGGCCGGTGCGCTGCTCCTTCGCCGACGCTGGTCCGTGCCCGTGGCGGCCGCGTGCCTCGCTCGCAGTGCCTCGTCCCTCGCCGCGAGTCTCCCCGAGCTCGTGGTCACGCCCCGGCTCGTAACCCAGCTCTCCGCACGCGGACTCGGGTGGTCGTTGCGTCAGGAGTCGTCGCTGCTGCTGCGCCACTGGTGGCCGGCGGCCGTGGTCGGTGCGATCGCGAGCCGGTCGGTACGCCGTGCCGTCGTGACGGCCTGCGTCGTCGACGTCGTGGCAGCCGCCTCGGAGGGAGTGCGCGATCGACCCGTCGCCGCGTTCGTCGGCCGTCGAATGGACGACTTGGCCTATGGAGGCGGTCTCTGGTGGGGCTCTGTCAGGGCTCGTTCTCCTTGGGCCCTCTCGGTGCAGTGGGCTAGCCGCCCAGGATCCGCCCGCCGGCATGGACGAATGCTGACAGACTCACACCGAGCGAACGCGACGCTGGAAAACATGATCGGCGGCTGGAAAGGCTGAAACCGTATCTCAGCAGCGACACCCTCGCGGGAAATACCCTGGCCGACCTCGCTCTCGGCCTGTCCCAGCCGCCTCAGGGGCGCACTACGCGGCCATGCGACGAGGTCATCTCACCTACCCCGACCCGCCCGATCTGGCAAGCAACGATGACTTGGCAGCACTGGGGGCACGACAGCCCCAGGGCTCGTCGGTCTTGCGACCTGATGCGTTGCGAGCTCCGCAGGGGGCTGAACTGGGCGCTCAGGTTACAGGCGGTCCCCACATGCGGAACCCAGAACGGTGAACGCACAGGCTAGACGCCCATCCTGGCCCGACAACCCGGCGGACGTCCCATAGGAGCCGTCCGGACTCTATAGCCGGGACGGGGGCGTTATGTGACATACCCACAGCAGAAGTCAATCCCGCTACCGGGACCTTCCCTTTCGGTGTTGCCCGTGTGCCGACTAGGACAGCTTCGCTGCCCACGGGGCGCGACAGGTCTAATCCCGACACCAGACTTGACTAATGAATGATGCCGAGCAGCCGGACTCGGCCGAGCTGGCGGCCGCCGAGGGTCTCGACGCGGATGGTGTCGCCGTCGACGACCGCGCTCACGCGCACCTGCGTGGTCTGACCCTCGGCCGCTTCGGGACCTGTCTGGTTGCCGGGCAGGGCGGCCTTGATCCCGCCGGCGCTCAGAGCGAGGATCGCGGCCGCAGCCAGTCCGATCAGCGCTTTCACCGGGCAACCCTCAGCTGGGGGCGCGCGCCGGCACCGGATATCGCCCGCTGCTGCTCGCGCAGGCCAGAGGAGCGCTGGCCGTACTCGGGGACCTGCTCGTCGACGTCGAGCCGGCCCGCGCCGATGCTCGTGGCCGGCTGCTCGGGGAGAGCCGCGGCGATCTTCGCGGCCAGCTCCCGCAGAGGAGGGGTCTTCTCGATGCGTCGGGTGGCATGCAGCACCGTGGTGTGGTCACGGTCGAAGTGCCGGGCGATGGTAGGCAGGCTGTGCCCGCGGATGCGGGCGGCGGTCATGGCCACGGCCCGGGCGTCGGCGGCCGCCCGGCTGCGGTCGGCTCCCAGGAGGACCTCCGGGGTCGTTCCGAAGGCCTCCGCGGCCGCGACCACGGCGTGCTCGACGGGGCCATCGGGCTCGAACGTTGAGGGCGCGGGCTGGTGGAGGTTGACCACGTTCTCCTCAGCGCGGGGGAGACGGGCGGTGTAGTGACTGTTGACGTGCTCGCTCACCCGGGCCGCGGCGTCGGCAAGCCGGGGCCGATCGGCAGTGCGACGTACTGCGTGGATCACCGAGCCGTGGTCCTTGTTGAAGTGCTCGGCGATCGCCGGCAACGACAGGCCGGTCTCGCGGGCGGCGGTCATGGCCACCGCCCGGGCATCACTGACCGGTCGGCTGCGCTCGGCGCTGAGAATCGCCTCCGGGGTGGTGCCGAACATCGGTGCGGCAGCGTTGATGGCCAGCTCGCACACCGCCGCGGGGCCGGTTGCGGAGGTGGCGGGCATGCTCTGGTCGACCTGGACGGCCAGCACCGTCACCAGGGACCGCAGTTGCTCGGCGTCGAGTGGGGCGATCAGGTCGGCGACCTGGTCCTGCTGGCCGCTGCTGGCCGCGTCGAGGATGAGGCCCGCCAGCTGGCGGCCGCCCTGGTCGAGGTCCATGGCTTCCCCTACCGCCCCGGCGACCTGGGCGCCGCCAGCGACGCGCCCGGGACCGGCTCCCGGCTCTGCTCGGACATCCGCCGGCGGGCGTTGTCGGTCATCTCGGTGGCGATCCCGGCCGACTCCCGGGCGCTGGCCGCGGCGTGGTCGACGACGTTGCCGAGCAGGCGCACGTCCTCGTCGGCGCGGCCGAGCTCCTTGCCGGCAGTGGCGATGCTTCGCTCCAGGCTGACCGGCTCCAGCAGGCCCAGAGCAGTGACGTCCCGGCTGGCCTGGTGCGCGGTCTCGACGTGTTGGGCCGCCAGCTGGGCGACGGGCTTGGCCAGGGCGACCATCTCGCCGACGACCGCGATCCGCGGCTTGAGCTGCGCGACCTCGCTGGCGATGACTGGATCGGAGGTGTCGGCCAGGTCGAGGAGGGTGCGGGCGTCCGAGACGGACTGCGTGGCGCGGTTGAGGTGCGTGAAGAGGTCCTGCGTGAGCTCCGGCATCTCGTTGCACCGCGTCCGCAGACGTCCCAGGTGCTCGCCGGCGGCCTCGAGGTAGAAGGAGCCACGTTCGGACAGCTTGGCCTTGGCTGAGTCGAGCTCGGCGTCATCGAGCACGCGGAGCGCGGAGCCGATCGTCTCCTGCAGCTCCTCCACGACCCAGCGGGCCCTGCTCACGGCCTGCTCGGCCTCGAATACGGCGTCGGCGGCACTCAGCGCGGTGTCGGTGCTCATGCCGAGTCACCGCCTCCGGTTTCGGGCGGGGGAGCGGTCGGAGGCGGAAGGACCTCGCGGAGGCGATCGAGCGCGGCCAGGGCCTGCTCGAGGTGGGCGCGGACGTCCTGAACCGGGTCACGGTCGGCCGCGGCGGACGGGGAATCGGTGGGCGTGCTCACGGGCAGCTCCTTGGTGGACCGGGGTCATCTCTCAGTCACCAAAGGAAGGTCAACCCGTGGGGGCGATCACCCGACGCGAAGAAATCTCGCGGACGCGTCAGCGGTGCAGGTCAGGGCTGGTCCCAGGGCATCGACTCCTGGCCGTCGTCGACACCTTGGCTGATGATGTGCGCGGTGGCGTTCCGCGCCGCGTCGAGGTGCTTGTGCAGGTCGACCGCGAGACCCCGGGCCTCCTCCAGGTGGAGGCGCGCGACGCCGATCGCCATGGACGGGTCGGTCTCGTCGGTCAGCGCGTCCATGCTGAGAACCTGGTAGGCCAGGGCTTGCTCGAGTGTGCTGGAGAGCTGGGAGAACGCCTGGGGGAGCGCAGCGGCGAGGTCGGCGAACTCCGCCAACTGGTCGGAGGTCTCGGACGGGATCTGGTCTTGCTCCCACATCGTGGCGCGGTTGAAGCCGTAGACGTGCTCGCGGGCCGCCGCGGCGTGCCCGCCTGCTTCGAGCGGGTCGTTGTCGTCCACGAGGTTGCCCTTCCTTCCGAGGAGGTAGGGCTTGAGTCTTGCCGATCGCGCCGGCCGGCGCTCGGTGCCGAGGGCGGTCCTGTGGATAACCGGTAGGGGTTCCCTCCGGGCCTGCCGGGCGGGAGACTGAGCGGCCATGGACGACCAGGCGGCTTTGATCGCGCGGCGGGTAGCGCTCGCCGCTGCGGCCTGGTTCAACGCTCCGGCCGATGTCGAGGCGTACCGCCGGCTTGCCGCGGCGGTGGGGGAGTGGAACGCCTACACCTCGCCGCAGCTCGAGGACACCGACGTCGACGAGCTGCTCGACGACCTGGCCGAGGTCGCCCCGCCGACGCCGCTGGGGGAGGGCGTCGCCGAGCTTGAGGCCGTTCTGCGTCGTCAGGCTCGTCGCCAGCTCGGGCCGTAGGGAGGGCCCGGAGGGTCGTCAGGTGCTACCGGGAAACCCGCGGCCGCCGGTGTTGTCGGACGGCCCTGGGAGTTGTCTCCTCTCCTGGTCGGCGCCGGGGAGCGTCGGTCGCTCGGCCGGCGGGAGCGTGGCGTCGGGGCCCCAGTGGCTGCTGGCGGCGTGCTCGCGCAGGTAGTCCCGCAAGCCGGGGAGGGTGAAGTCCACCAGACCGTGGCCGCGGGGCTCGATCACCTCTGCGGCGATCAGTCGCAGCCGGTACTGGCCGGCGTACGTGGCGTCGACGCCGAGTCGGGTGGCGATGTCGGCCATGCGGCTCGGGCCGTCGTCGTGGGCCATGGCGGCCAGGAAGGAGCGGTCGACGTCGGAGAGGTCGGCCAGAGCGCTGGCGTGGACGAGCTGGCCGACCTTGCGCCGGGCCTGGTCGACGCCGCGGCGGGCCTGGTCGACGTCGATGGTCGCTGCGGTGCTGTCGGCCCGCCAGGCGTGCAGTCCGACGAGCTGGATCATGAACGGGTACCCGCCGGTGCCGGCCACGGCGGTCTGCAGCGCGTCGGGCGTGATGTCTCGGCCGGCTTCCCGGATGGGCACGGCGATCGCCGCGGCGACCTCTTCAGGCCGGACCGTGCGGAGGTGGCGCCGGTCGGCGCGGCGCAGGAACGTGGAGACCTCATCGGAGAGGAGATCGTCGACGGCAGAGGGCAGGCCGGCGCCCACGAAGGCGACGTTGCGGCGCTCGCGGAAGGCGTGCTGGATCGTGGTCCCGAGCTCGCGGAGATCGTTCATGCCCTTGCGGTGGACCTCGTCGACGGTGATGAGGACACCGCTGCCGCCTCGCTTGGCCAGTAGGTCCGTCAGCAGATTCAGCTGGGACCGCAGACCCGGCCGGGGGGTGTGCCGTGCAGAGACTTCCCGGTCGGCGCCGAATCCACCTGGCAGGGATACGCCGGTCAGGTGCGACTCGGTCTGGCGGGGATCGATCTCGCTGAGTAGGCGGGGAAGGTGCTCGTGGGTGATTCGGTCGATGAGGTTCGGGGTGGCGGTCTCGGAGATCACAAGCCAGCCCTCTTCGCCGGCGACATCCTCGTAGGCATTGAGCATCACCGTCTTGCCGGTGCCCCGCAGCCCGGTGACCAAGGTGGCACGTTCGGGCGAGCCCGGGCCGCCTCGCAGCCCTTCGCGGAAGTCGGCGAGGTCACCGTCGCGGCCGACCAGGAGCGGCGGGCTCGTCCCGAAGGTCGGGGTGAAGGGGTTCATGTCAGACACGGTATCAATCTCTTTAAATCCTTTAAATATCGCCTGCTCGTTTAGCGGTCTTTCAACTCTTTAAATCTCGCTGCTCGCGCGGACCTAACGGGGCAAGCTGGGCCCGGGGGCGCCGGAGCCGGCACCGGCGTTCGGCGCACGTGCGGAGAGCCGGCGACGGGCGGCTTCGTCGGGGCTCTCGACGGCCGGACCAGCCTCCTCGCTCAGAGGTTCGGCCAGGTCCTCGATGTCCGCTTCCAGGACGCGCTCGAGGAGGTCGGCGATGCTCGTGGGGGAGCCGTCGCACTCGGCAGCCAGGGCCTCGGCCAGCTGGTCGAGGGCGGCGTTGCCGCGGGCGGTGAAGGTGACGACTCCGGGGACCGGGTTCTCGGCTGGGGATGTGCTCATGGTCCACCTCGCATTCCTGGTCACCTACGTGCACAGGAGGGCCGGGAGCGATCAGCCGGAGGGGACGGGGTCGCGCTCGACTCGAAGGGCGATGATCCGCCAGCCCTCGGGGACGCGCCGGCGGGCGGCCTCGAGCGCCTGGTCGTACTCGACGTCCTCGACGATCAGTTCGTCACGGCCGAGCGTGTAGCCGCCGCGGTGGTCGGGCGGGATCTCCTGCACCGTGGCGTAGAGCCTCAGCGCGTCCCCATCAGCTGGGGTTGTCACTGCTGCTCCTGGCTGGCCATGGTGCGCAGCAGGTCGACGTCGCGGCGGAACGCCGCGGGAAGCCCGGCGCTTTCCTCAGGGTCCGCCTCGTAGCCGGTCAGGCCAGACTCCACCAGGTCGGCCGCGGTCTCGAGGGAGCGTGCCACGCGGAGCAGGAGGGCGGGCGGCATCTGGACCGAGGGCTCCTCGTAGAAGTCGATGGTGGCCACCTGGTCGGTGAGCAGGAGGCCGAGATGGCTCTGTGTGTGGGCGATCTGGGCGACCCGGTCGCGGGTGTGCTCGAGGTCGTCACGCTCGACCATCAGGATGCGCTGGACCTCGCCCAGGCCGGCCACGACGCGGCCGAGGAACCTCACCGGTACTGCAGAGGTTCGCGGTGCGCTCATCAGGTCTGCCCCGGGGGTCTCCTCGACGAAGCCGAAGACGATCTGGCGGGCGATGCCGGCCAGGGCCTCCTCTGTGAGGTAGTTGCGGGCGGTGGCTGGGGTGACGCGCATCTGGTTCGCGACGTACTGCACCCGCTCGTCGAGCAGCTCGCCGGCGGCCGCGCGGGACATGGTCATGCCGAGCTCGGTGACGGCTGCCAGGAGGTCGTCGATGCGCTCCTCGCGCCAGGATCGGGCAGTCACCCGTGAGCCGGCCTGGGGGAGTGGGGGCGCAGCTCCCGGTGGTCGCGCCAGGCCTGCTCACCGTCGTCGTACTCGACGGTCCACTCGTCGATGGCGGTGCGCTCGACGATGGTGGCGGGCACCCAGGTGTCGGCGTCGTCGCGGTCTTGGACGTCGACGCGGGACTCGTCGGGGAAGGGGTTGTGGCTGCCGAGGTACTCGCCGATGGTGTCCCCGAGCGGGCCGGGACCGTTCGGTGCCGAGTTGACCCAGCGCTCGAGCGAGTCGTTGGCGGCCCATTCGATCGCGAGGGCCGCGACGTGGGAGGGGGCGGAGGCGGTCGCGGTGGCGAGGTTGTAGGCGTCGGTGATCATGCCGACCCACAGCTCGAGGGGGAGTTCGTCGCAGCGGTGGAGCCCGAGGAAGTACTTCTCGACGATCTCGGCCGGGATGCCGCGCTGGGCAAGGACTTTCTCGACGGCGGCCAGGTGCTCGGTCTGCATCCGGATCGGGACGGTGTTCTCACCCGGCCGGGTGAGCGGGAACGTGGCCATGGCTACCAGGTCCTCGCGCGTTGCCGTCGACGTGGTCATGGCTCAATCCTCCTCGCGGGCCTGCTCGAGTCGATCGAGCGGGGTGCCTGGAAGGTCGGCCGGGGTCGGGGTGTCCATCACCGCGGCGTCGGCCAGGCGGCTCTCCAGGGAGTTCCAGAACTCCTCGGACCGGGCGGCGCCCACCCGGTGCGTCTCGGCGTCGACGGTTACGGAGACCGGCGCCTCCAGGCCCGGGGTAGCGGCAGCCATCGTCTCGATACGGGCCTTGAGCGCCTCGCCGTAGGCCGTCCACTCGCGGATCCGCTGCTGGCCCAGCCGCTCCTCAAGGTCGCCGATCGCGGCGATGCGGTCCTCGTGCTCGCTGACCAGGCGGTCGAACTCGGCGTCGAGCTCCGGGCTCTTCGACAGGTAGGCGACCGTGGCGTCACCGGCGCGGCCGGTGAACAGGCCGACACCGGTCCGCAGGCTCTCCTCAACCGCCTGCCGGTAGTCCTCGGGGGCGTCGTCGAGGCCGGAGCGCCAGGCATCCCAGGACCAGGCCGGCGCGGCCGGGTCGCGGGGAACGAAGTCTCCGCTCCCGGTGCGGTCGTAGACCCACTTGTACTGCTCGTCGGCGATGTCCCACTCGTAGGCGGCCTCGTAGCGGCGGCTGATCTCGGTCTCAGCCGCTGTGTACTGCTCGACGGCCTCGTAGGCCCGATCGCTCACGAGCTCGTCGACGTAGAGGGTGATCTCGATGGGGTCGGTCCGGTGAGCCCACAGCTGCGCCTCGTCGGCGCCGACGGTGGAGAAGAGGAGCTGGCGTACGCCGTCGGCCTCCCAGGAGCCGGAGCGGCCGTTCAGGATGGCGTCGATGCCGCCGAGGTTGGCCGCGGCGCCAGCTAGCGCGCGGGTGACGAACTCGGCCCAGTCGGTCTGGTCGGGCGCGGCCAGGGTGTCCTCGACCCAGTTGCCCTCCTCGGTGCGGCGCAGTCGCGGGCGGGGGAGACGGGCTGCGTCGGTCAGCGCGCGGATCGCGTCGGCCAGCTTCGCCTGGTAGGCGGCGTGGTAGTCCTGCGCCGGCGTCTTGGTCTCGTCGGGGGTGCTGCTCATCGTTGTCTCCTGTTCGCGAGCTCCGCTGCAGTCTGACTCACCCGTCCGACACTGGCCGGGCTTTCCACAGGCCGCATCAGAACGGGCGGCCGTACATGCCGGGCACCGTGCGGCGTGCCTCGGCGATCAGGGCCTCGAACGCGGCATCGGGGAACCGGGCGGGCATGGCGAAGGTCAGGCCGGCCAGGACGTCGTCGAGGGTGACCGGCGCGGGGTCGCGGCCGTGGTCGCGCAGCTGGGCGCAGAAGTCGGCGAGGGTGAGCATGGCTGCGGCGCGGTCGGTCAGCCACAGCCAGGCCAGGACCTTGCCGAAGGGGTCGCCTGGATGGACCGCCTGTCCGGGCTGGTAGCCCGTGCCCATCCTGAATCCCTCGAGCACCTGGTCGGCGGCCGCCATCGCGGTGTGGGCGCACATCGTGCGCATGACGGGGTTGGGGATGAGCTTGGCGCTCTCGCCCCACAGTTGCTCGGCAGTCATGGTCTTCACGACGCGTCCTCCCAGTTCGGCGCCGGCCGCCAGCTTCGAGACGGTCTCCAGCGAGGGGTCCATGGCGCCGCTCTCGATCCGTCCGATGGTCGACGCAGCGACGCCCGATGCCTCGGCCAGCTCGCGCTGCGACATCCCCGCGAGTGTGCGGAGAGCCTTCACGATTCCGGCGGCTGGCCTGGTGTTGTCCATGAGAGGAGGGTAGGCACATCGCATCCGTTCGCGCAACAGTTTGCATGCGTATCCGCGCGCAGTTCGCCCCTCCTCGTCGCTAGATTGTCATAACCATTGTTATCGGCGGTGTGATTTAGATTGTGATCTGACCGTGATTCACCCTGGATAGCAGCGGCCCGTTCGCGTGGCACAGTTCAGACATGAGCAGCCAGTCAGCCATCCGTGGCGACCTCCGCGCGCACGAGGAGTCGGTGCGACTGTCCACGCCGGAACTCGTTGAGCGTCTCCGCGACCTGCTCGGCGCCAGGCTGGTGGCCTACGTGGGCTCAGTCCAAGAGACCCGCGCCGTACGCCAGTGGGCCGACCCTGCGGATGCACGCACCCCGTCGACCGATGTCATCAACCGACTGCGAATGGCCTACCGGGTTGCGTCCCTTCTGCACGAGGAGGACTCGACCGCAGTTGTCCAAGCGTGGTTCCAGGGCATGAACCCTCGGCTCGACGACGTCGCGCCGGCGCGGCTGCTGCGTGAGGGGAATCTCGAGCAGGTCGGCCCGTCCGTTCTCGCGGCTGCACGGGCCTTCGCCGGGGCCGGTTAGGCCATGCGTGACGGGATCGACTGGGTCGAGGTCGGGGCGGGCGGACGCTTTGAGAAGATCGTCAGCGTCCTCCTGAGCACGCTCCACCCCGGCTCCCGCCGCATCGACGGCGCTGGCGGTGACGGCGGCAGGGACCACCAGTTCAACGTCGACGGGCAGTTCCTGGTCTGGCAGTCCAAGTACTTCCTCGGCCGCCTCAGCACGGGAAACCGAAAACGGCAGATCACCGAGAGCCTGATCACCGCCGCAGCCCTGCAGCCGGATGGCTGGACCCTAGTCACACCGATGGTTCCTACCCCGGAGGAACTCGCCTGGTTCAACACCCTCCAGCCGGACTACCCCTTCCCCATTACCTGGTGCGCCGGCGACTGGCTCGAGGCCCAACTGGCGGGCCACCCGCAGATCGTGCGGCACTTCATGGGCGCCAACGATCAGTACATCCAGCTGCTGCGCGAACTTCGGCAGGAGCAAGACGCACTCGTCGATGGGCTCCCCGCCGCGCGGCCTCGGCTCGAGGCGATCGCCGCGCAGATCGAGGCCTCCGACCCCTTCTACAGCGTTGCATTCACCATCGACGCCGGCCAGATCACGGCTGCCAGCCTGCGGCCCAAGTACGTCGGCGCCGAGCTGGACAGCCCCATCACGCTCAGCTTCAACGTGGTCACCGGCTCCTCGCCAGCCGACCAAGACATCCGCGACGCGCTCGAGGCGGCATTCGAGTGGGGCGAGCCGGCGACGCTGCCAGCCACCCATGTTCGTGACCTCGAGGTCCACGCGCCTCACGGGCTGGGCGGCAACTTCGACCAGGCCCACATCACCCTCGCCCCAGAGGTCGAGGCCGTGGACCTCGATCTCGAGCTTGTCGTCTGGGCGCCCGATGGCCGCCGCTTGGCGACCCTGCCCGCGCGGCTCGTCGACCGCAGCCACGGACGCCGCGGCACCACAGTGATCGGTTCCGACGGCACTGGGATCGTCACGGCGAGGATCCGGCTCGACCACCAGTTCCTCAACGTGCGATTGCAACTGACCTACGCGGAGCCGCCGCCCCTTCTGCCGGGCACCCTGCTCCCGGTCGTGCGCTTCATGCGGCACGCCACCGCTCCGAACCGCCTCACCTTCGGCGTGGGCGAGGCGCCATCCACCTCGGCCGTCCCCATCGGCACAGCCGAGCTGCCCGGCATCGACTCCTACCTCGAATTCGTCGAGGGGCTCAACCAGATCCAGTCGAGCACAGGGCACTCCTTCCCGACGCCGTCCCAGTGGACCAGCCGTGACCTGCACGAGGTCCGCCGCGCTGTCACTCTGCTGGCAGGCGACTCGGTGAAGATCGGCCGCGGGCCCGCTCGCATCGTGATGGAGCCAGGTGACGCGGAGCGTTTCCAGGAGTCGACAGCTTCCGCCCCCGCACACCGCCTGGAGGTCGACGCAGCGGCCTCATACGTAGCCCAGATCTGCGGCCGCGACATCGAGCTCGGACCCTACCTGCTCTGCCTCGACGCCGAGACCCTCGAGTTCACACCGGCTCCGGCAGGCGAGGACGTGACGATCCTCGCCCACCCCTTCGCCGACCGCGCCGTCGAAGCCAAGCTTGGCCGACTGGACCAAGCGCCGGCATCCTGAACGCGTAGCGGATCGAGACGATCGGTCTCAGAAATGCCTGAGCCCCGCGGTGCCTAACCCGGCTCTTGCGAGCTGTGCCAGAGGACGGTTATCCGCGGGGCGATGTCACTAGAGTACGCACGTGTCAGCCGAGGAGCAAGACGACGACGCGCCCGCCGCCGTGGCCGGGTCCCCGCCGACGCTCAGCGCCACCGACCTCGAAGCGTGGCTGAGTACACCACGGCTGGACACCTACCTGTTCCGCTGCGGCGGCGACGCCCCTCTGGCGCTTGAGCTCTACCGCTGGAACAGCCAGCTGGCCGCAGCCGCTCTGACCGACACCTGCCATCTGGAGGTCGCGCTACGCAACGCTTATGACCGGCAGATGGCCCAGCAGTTCCCGGACTGGTCGGTCGACCCCGCGAGCCAGCTGTTCACGCGCACGCAGGGCCACGGACGCGCGGTGACGAAACAAATCTCCCTCAACACGGGCAGCCAACGCGCACTCAACGACGCCAAGCGCGGGCTCGGAGCGCACCCCAGCCACGGCAAGGTCGTCGCGGCCACCACGTTCGGCTTCTGGACCAAACTCACCGACCGAGACCGGACTGCGACCTTCTGGACGCCGATGCTGCGCCACGCCTTCAACGGCTCCCCCACACGTGGCGAGGTCCATGAGCGGGTCGCCCGCGTCAACAAGTTCCGCAACCGACTAGCGCACAACGAGCCCGTCTTCTCCAGCTCCTCCGGCCTCCACGACCGCATGCGCGACGTCGACGATCTGTTCACGTGGGTCGCCCCGACCGCGGCCGCCTACGTCCGCGCCACCTCCACGGTCCCTTCATTGCTCGCCCAGTGTCCCGTCCCCGGGCTTCTGTGAAGCGGACTGCAATGCTGGACTCAGAACCCGCCGGCAGTGCGCCGGATGGCGCCCTCGCCGGATTCACCCGGATCCGCGAGACCGCCGAGGCCTTCATGGACAAGCGCGACCTCGCCGGCGACGGCTGGCACGAGGAGGCGGTCACCGCGGTCGCCGTGATCGAGGGCCGGCCTGAGGTCGACGTCGTGGAGTTCAGCCGCAACCAGGAAGGCCGCGGCCCCAACGCGCTCGGGGCCGACTACCTGTGGTGGTGGATCGACAGCGCCACCGAGGAGTGCTTCGGGATGCTGGTGCAGGCCAAGCGGCTTAAGCGCAGCCCCGGAGGTGACTGGCTCGTCGACGTCACCCACCGCGAGGGGAAGCAGCTCGGCGACCTGATCCGCACATCCGAGGAGCTGGGAGTGCCGGCCGTGTACGCCGTCTACACCGGGGGGCTGGTTTTCCGCGACCAGCTCCCGTGCCCCCACAGCGGCCAGGCCTGCCCTGATCCAGACTCCGCGACCCACCCCGAGCCGGCCGAGGAGTGCCTGCCCTGCCGAAGGATGACCATCTCGATGGCGACCGCCTACCAGCTGCGCCAGGGGTGGTACGACCCGAAGATGACCGCGGATCTCGTCGTGTCCGAGTCGATCCCCGTTGAGGACCTCGTCGACCCGGCCGTGCCCTCGCCGCCGGTGTGGGACCTCAACCTCGACAAGCTCCGAGATCCCCAACTGCGCGACTTCCTCCTCAAGCCGCAAGGCGGGTCCCGAGAGATCGCCCGGCGCATCTTCCGCCTGGTCTCCAACCACCGCCGCGGGGCCTTCTCGGCCGACGTCGCCGAGGTCCTTCCCTTCCCTGGAGCGCCGCTCTTCACCGACGTCCCCGAAGACAGGGGTCACTTCCCCGGCCCGTACTACCGCCATGTCCTCCAAGGCCTACGGGTCAGCCCGCCGGCGTACCTGGAGGCGCTGCGGCGGCCGCCCCGGCTGGATGAGCTGGCGTGGGATCCCGACTCGACAAGCTCCGATGGGACCATCGGACGCATGACGGCCGCCAACAATCCGTTCTCCGCCAAGCGGCGCCCCCCGCCGGAGCTGGAAGGGACGAACATCGCCGGCGTCGTCCTGGTCACGCTCTGAACGTCACGCTCTGAACGCTTCGGGGCGACACTAGCCACCTGTGTGGCGCACGCTGGTCGCCATGACCACCGAACCCATCCACACCGAACCCATTCCCACTGTCCCGCTCGACCGCCCCTTCCGCGCCATCCTCGAAGGAGGGCCGATCGAGCCCGGCGAGATCGTCACCGTGCTCGACCAGGCGATCGTCGACGGGCGGTGCGTCGTTCGCAGCGCCCACGGCGAGGGCTACTGGCACGTGCCGGCCGCGGCCCGGGCCATCGACATATCGGCCGTCGTACCGGCGATCTTCGAGCCCGCACCAACCATCGCGTTCACCTTCCCGCCCCGGTGAAGACACACGGCCGGGTCGGGTGGGAGGGTTTTCCATCCCGCCACCACGGCGTTGCGTGACACGATTCGCTGCGTGGGCTTCAACAAGGACGCCGAGACCGCGCTCCTCGGGTGGTGCCGATGACTCGCTACGAGTACGACGAGGAGGCCAGCGCCGCCGACCTGCACGACGTCGTGCACGAGATCGACGACTCCCCCGCCCCAGTCTCGCGCTGGCTGGACGCCATGCGACGCCTCAACTCGATCAACGACCCTCTCGCCCGCAAGCTGCTGGCCTTGCATGGTGACTGCGGATCCGGAACAGGTGTATGCGACTCCGTCGTCGATGACCCCGACCCCGACCCGATGAAAGGTCGGAGGGACTGGGGGTGTGAGACGACCGAGCTCATCGCCTCGCACTTCGGCATCGAGAACCCGCACCGATCGTGAGCGCCCAACCGTGAGCTCGCATGACTCCAACGCTCGGCTGGCCGAGCTGATCCGCGCCGGCCTGCAGCGCGCCGACCAGCTGGGCCGCACTCGGGTGCCGCTCAAGCTATTCCCGGCGGAGGACCAGGAGGAGCTGCTCACGCTCCTGCACGCCTACCTGTGGGACACCGCCGCACCGTACGACGACGAGTGGCATCGCTCTCCGGGCAACATCATAACCCTGTGGGCCGAGCTGCTGGAGATCGGCAGCAAGACCCGACACCGCCTCATCCCGCTACGCACCGACCTGGTCAAGCTCCTCACCGAGCGGGGCCTGGGATACCGGACGCACCCACGATCGGTGCCCGTGCTGGTGCGTGAGTACAGCGGCCCGATCGAGACGCCCGTCCATCCCGGCGACGCCCGCGAGACCTCCAGCACGATCGCCGTCGGCGGGTGGGGAGCAGGTTTCGGAGACGCCGACACCAACCGTCAGGTCGAGCTGGCCGCCGAGAAGGTGGTCCGCAAGCACTACGAGGCCGACGGGTGGGAGGTCACCCGCGTCGCCCACCTCAACTGCGGCTGGGACCTCACCGCTGCCCGCGATGGCCAAGAGGCCCACCTCGAGGTGAAGGGCGTGTCGAGCTCGATGCCGTCGGTCCTCTTGACCCGCAACGAGCTCCGCCGAGCCGAGACTGACCCCGAATGGGTGCTCGCCGTGGTGACCAACGCACGGTCCGCCTCCCCCGCCCTGGCGCACTTCGATCGGCAGACCGTGGCCTCAGCCGCCGACCCGACCGTCTACCGCGTCAACCTCGCTTCCTGATGGTCGGCGTGACGCCTGGGCCCGGCATGCTGACCGCCGGCATCGACCTCTCGGCCGATCCGAGAAAGACCGGGGTGGCCACTCTCTCGTGGGTGGACGACTGCGTCACCGCGACGGCCACCGCGACGGCCACCGCGACGGCCACCGTGGTGACCGTCGAGATCGGCCGCCATTCGGACGCGGACCTGGCGGACCTGATCCGTAGCGTCGACAAGGCCGGCATCGACTGCCCCCTCGGCTGGCCGACCGCCTTCGTCGACTACCTCATCGCACACCGCGCCGGCGGCCGGGACCTGATCGTGCCCCCGACCAGGCACCCCCTGACCAACCGCGCCACCGACCTGCACCTGCGCCAGGCCGTACGACTGCAACCGCTCAGCGTGTCGGCCGACCGGATCGGCGCCGCGGCGATGCGGTGCGCGGCCATCCTCTCCGGGCTCACCCGCGAGGGCGTCGAAGTCGACCGGACCGGACGTTCGGGTCCAGTCGTCGAGGTCTACCCGGCCGCCGCGCTCAAGCTCTGGGACCTCCCCCACCAGGGCTACAAGGGCCGGGAGGCGGCCAACGCTCGTCGGCGCGCGGCGCTGGTCCAGCTGATCGAGGGTGCCCTGCCCTGGCTCAACCTGGGCGAGCACGCCGAGATCTGCGCGGAGTCCGACGATGCCCTCGACTCCGTGCTCTGCGCGGCGATCGCCGGCCTGGCGTTGCGGGGCCAGATCGCGGAGATCCCCTCCGAACACCACGAGGCCGCGGCAGTCGAAGGCTGGATCGCGTTGCCGGCACGACACTGACCCCTTGGAGACCGTACCTCCACCCATTTCGTCAAGTATTCTTGACGCATGAGGCCGAACAGCCCGAAGGCACCCGGATACGTCGCAACCCACGCGCGGGTGAAGTTCCGGTCGCGCCGCACTGACCTTGAACGTGCTGATGCGCTCGAGGAAGCCGTCCACACGGCGCGAGCCGAACTGGGCCACGTCCAGGACGCCCGCGGCGCCGGCGAGCAACTCGAGCACCTCACGGCCGCGATCGTGCAACTGGTCGACGCCCAAGCGACGGCCGTTGCGCAGATGCGCGCCGACAAGATCTCGTGGACCGTGATCGGCGATGCCCTCGGCCTGACGAAGCAGGCGGCACAGGCACGGTTCGGCAAGAGTTCTTGACGCCCGCCAGCCCCGGTCCCGGCCGTACGACCTGGGCTCGTTCCCGATGAGCGTGGCCGACGAACCTGCCGGAACAGACGGCCTGCATGGCACCTGCTCGCCGCAGCCGGTTCATGGCCCCTAGGGTTGGCGGCTGATCACGACCTTCAGGGCCTTGGTCTCCGCTGCCGCACCGAAGGTGTCGTAGGCGTCGAGGATCTGGCTGAGGCCGAAGTGGTGTGTGGCGAACTTGTCTGCAGCCAGCTTCTGCTGGGCGACCAACTTGAGGAGCATCGGTGTGGTGTTGGTGCTCACCAGCCCCATCGTGATGGCGATGTCCATGATCCAGAGCTGGTCGAGTGGCAGTGCGACCTCCTTGCCGTGGACGCCGACGTTGGCCACCCGCCCACCGGGCCGCACGAGCTGAGTGCAGGCCTCGAAGGTCGCAGGTACCCCGACGGCCTCGATCGCGACGTCGACGCCCAATCCGTCGGTCATGGCCAGCACCTGGTCGCGCCAGTCGCTGTCGCCACTGTTGACGGTGTCGGTCGCCCCGAACTCGAGCGCCTGGTCGAGCCGGTTGGGGTCCAGGTCGAGTGCGATCACCCGGGACGCACCGTAGAGCCCGGCCGTCATGATGGCCGCGAGTCCGACCGGGCCTGCGCCCACGACTGCGACGACGTCGCCCGGCTTGACCTGGCCGTAACGGACGCCGATCTCGAACCC
>SXGS01590165.1_pt1 | contig 21795 bp, 13 predicted proteins | sample 3174681 | NCBI WGS metagenome assembly SXGS01 (sample SAMN11356861, study PRJNA531348) | freshwater metagenome | isolation source: freshwater sample F1-80 | place: China: Fuxian Lake, Yuxi | collected 2017-12-25
CGGTGCAGGCGGAGGTTCGGGTGGTCGATCACGTTGAGGTCGGCCTTTTTGCCGACAGCCACCACCCCGCGATCGGCGAGCCCCATGAAGTTCGCGGGTCGGGAAGTGAGGAACTCTATGGCCCTTTCGACCGACCAGCGTCCCTCTTCCCGGTCCCGGGCCCAGTGGGTGAGGTAAAAGGTCGGGAAACTGGCATCGCAGATGGTTCCCACGTGGGCGCCGCCGTCGGAAAGCCCTGGAAGCGCTAGCGGGTGCTCCATCATTTCGCGGACCGCTTCCAGGTCAAACCCCCCATAGTTGAAAATCGGGAAGTAGATCAGCTCGGTGCCGTCGGACTCGAGCAGCGCGTCGTACAGGGCGGCCGTGGCGGGGATCCCCTGGGCCATGGCTTGCGCGCCGATGGACGCGGACATGGGCGCTTCGTAGTCGGGAACGGCCCCCATTCGAAACATGCGGAACACGGCGAAATCGAGTGCCGCCAGCAGTTTGTCCACCAGCGGCGGGATCGGGCTGCCGTCGCCGGTGACCGGGACGTTGGGTTCGGCGAGGATTTTGGCGCGGAGTTCGGGCTGGCGGAGGGCGGCGATCTTCTCGGCGAACGGGAGCTTGGCCACCGCCTGGTAGCTGGGTTTCCCGATGAACGGATGAAAGGTGCAACCCCAACCGAGGAGCACCCCAATGCCGCGCGGCGCCACCGGTAGGTGGATCGATGCGGGAGTGGCGCGGGCGAGGATGCGTTTCCATTGGTCGGGAGCACCATCTCTCTGCATGAGCGAGATCGAGGTCCGCCGAGGGAAGGCCGCGGCGGCCATCGCCTCGATCACATCGAACTCGCCGTCGAACGGCTCGCTTCCCGCCACCATGTCGAAGTCGGACACCACCTGGGCGACGCCTCGGTCGAGTTTTCGAAGCACGCTGGCCAGCGCCACCAACTCGGAAGTCGCCGCCTCTGAGGCGGGCGTGGGGGCCCCCGAGGTGGAGCGGTGGTTGTCGGTGCGGCCGGTCGAAAAGCCGAGCGCCCCCGCTCGTAGCGCTGCTTCCAATTCCTGTTCCATGGTCGCGAGATCGGCGGCGGTCGCAGGCTCTCCAGCGACGGCCCGCTCCCGCATCGCCCACAGGCGGAGGGCGTCGTGGGGAACGTGGCAGCCGATGTCGATGGTGCGCGGTTTGCGGTCGAGGGCGTCGAGGTACTCCGCGAAGGTCTGCCACTCCCATTGGATGCCCTCGGCGAGCGCCGATCCGGGGATGTCTTCCACTCCTTCCATCAGCGCGATCAAGGTGGCGCGGTCGTCGACGTGAACCGGGGCAAAACCGACGCCGCAGGAACCCATCACACAGGTGGTCACCCCATGAACGGACGAGGGGGCCAGTTGGGGATCCCAGGAGACCTGCCCGTCGTAGTGGGTGTGGATGTCCACGAAGCCTGGGGTGACCAGGGCTCCACGGGCGTCGATCGCCTGATCCGCCGGACCCAGATCGAGGCCCACCGCCGCAATCTGTCCGCCGATAATCCCGACGTCGGCGCGAAACGCTGTGGCGCCGGTGCCGTCGACAACGGTTCCCCCGACGATTTTCAAGTCAAAGTGCATGGTATCCCCGCTGGCGCGATGGAAGCACGGAATCATCCCGCAGGCGCTCCGCGACGTGGTTCAGAACGCGCTGAAGCCGTGCACACCACTTACTCGGATTTGGTGCAAAAGGCGGAACCCGATCGCGTTGAACTAATTTCCCGAGTTCTCCTGTACGGTGCGTCGAACGTTCGACCCCCGAGGCTGCATGGAATGGGCGTGTTTGTTCATTGTGGTCGGGATGGTTGCGGCCCCGGTACTGTGGATGGTGGTGTGGAATAACCAGCGCCGCCCGGATCAACGTGAGATGGAGCGCCTCCTCTCCGAGCTTGTGGGCCTTGAGCGGCGGATGCTGCAGGTGGAGCGACTTCAAGCGGAAGTGGTGAGTCTGGAGCAGCGGCTGTTCGGTCTGGAAAAGCGGTTGGGCGAGGGGGCCGCGCCAACGCTCGTTGCACCGTCCGAAACCGTCTTGGATACGCCACCGAATGCAGTCGTCCCGGCAAAACCCGCCGTGCCACGGGAATCGCCTGCCGCGGTGAAGCCGCCACTGGAGACCCGCCCCATGGAGCCTCCACCCCCCTTGGCAGCTTCGAACGCCTCTCCGGAGCCCTCCGAGCCCGCAGCTCCCGCCCCCGTGGTGAGCGAACCCCTGGCTGTGGAACCGTTGGAACCCTCCACGCCGGTTCCGGCTGCGCCCGGCCGCAAACCGATCGATCAACTCCTTTCCCGGCTCAACCAACAGCGCGGCGCGAATCTCCCTGCGAACCACACCTCCACTGTGGGTTCCGCCTCTACCGAACCAGAACGGTCCATCCCGTCGGCGGTGCCGACGGTTGACCACCAGCCGTCGCCTGAATCAGCCCCTTCCTTGGAAGAACGGATCGGGGTCACCTGGTTCACGCGGATCGGAGCGTTTGTGCTCGTCCTCGGCATCGCCTGGTTCTACAAGTTTGCTGTCGATCAGTCGTGGATCGGACCTTGGGCTAGGGTCGCGACGGGAGCGTTGTTCGGGTTCGCCACGTTGGCGGGTTCGGAACTTGCGAAAAAGCGCACCCAACCTGCTTGGGTGCAGGTGTTCGCCGGCCTGGGCGTCGCGATTTTATACCTTTCTGGGTATGCCTCGTATGCGTTGTACGGGTTGATTTCGACGCCCGTGGCCTCCGTGGTGATGGTCGCGCTCACCTGCCTCGGCGGTGCGGTGGCGCTCCGACACCGCTCGGAGATCTTGTTCGGGATTGCGGTGGGAACGGCTTTTGCCAATCCGCTCCTGCTGTCGACAGGAACCGATCATCCGGTCGCTCTGTTCGGATACCTGTTGTTTTTGAGTGCGCTCACCTTGGGCACCTCGCTCAAACAGGGCTTCCGATGGATTCCGTGGGTGAGCTTTGTTGGCGTGGCGATGCTCACCGCGGGATGGGCGCTTCGTTATGGGTATTCGGGTGCTTACGACTGGTGGGCCACGAGGCTTGGGCCGGCCGGGTTGATCGCCGGGATTGGGGTGACCTGGCTCGCCTTTGGCCGGGTGCGTGAGCGGACCACCTTGGTGGACGCGGCCGCCTGGCGGGATGCATCGACCTTCTACCTGCTGTTTCCGGCGGTGTTGTTTTGGGCGGATACCCCGTTGGCGTTGGCGGGCGTGATCGCCGCGATGTTCGCCGTGGGAACGTGGAACTTGCGTTCGCTGCCGTCTTTGCTCCAACCGGCGATGGTCCTCGGTTTGGGCGGTTTGGCGGCGATCGGCCTCGCGGTGGACGGTAGCCCCCTTGCGTTTGGGATTCTGGCCGCCGCCTCGCTCGCATGGGTGGCGATTTCGCCGTTGTGGATGAATGCGATTCACGCCCACGCCGTCCAATGGATCCCGGAGCGGCTGCTGGAGCCCGCGGCGATCGCCGTGCTTCCTGGTCTGGCGTTCTCGTGGTGGGCGCTGGGTTTCTGGGACCGCGAGCCGGTGATCGGGCTGGCCTTTATCGCTGCCTGGGCGTTGGTAACGACGTTGCGTTGGCGCGGCTTGAGCGGGTGGCTTGGCGCTGCCAATGGGATTGCCGCTTTCGTCATCGCCACCGTCTGGTATGTTCCCGCGCCCGAACCACGCTATCTCCCGTGGTTTGCGTTGGCGATGTGCCTGGCGACGGTCGCCTTTCCGATCTTCTGGTTGCGGAGGTCGATGCCCGAGGAGCTGCAAGCGTTGGGCAAGCCGTATGGGATCCCCGGCGTCGAGTTGTTGACGGGTCTCGCGGTGGTGCCGGTGGCGGCCGCGTGGTTCCATGGGGCGGCCCCGCTGGACCCTCTGTTGGCAGCGGGAGGCCTCGCCGCGGTGGGGCTCGCCCTTGGCGGGGCGACCACCTTGGTGTGGACGGTGCCAGCGGCCTTGTGGCTGTTGGGCATGAACCACCCCTGGTCGGCCGCGGTGCAGGCGGAACTGCTCGGGATCACCTTCGTTGGAAGCGCACTAGCGTCGTTCCGCACCGTGCGTGAACCGCAGCGATGGGCGTTGGAAGCGGGCTCTGATCTGCTGTTGACGGCGATCGGCGTTGCGGCGGTGTTGTTCTTGCCGGGGTTGAGCAACCCAGTGCAAGCTGCTGCGATCGCGGCCTTTGGTGTGCGGCACCTCGGCGTGGCCTGGAAAGCGAATCCCCCGCTGCCGGAAGTCTCGGCGTTATTGGGGATCGGTCTCTTGGCGGTCGCAGTCCCGGTCGGCTTCGACGGCGTGTCGGTGACCGCCTTTTACGCGGTGCTCGCGCTCGGCACGGCGGGAATCGGCTTGCGTTCTTCGCGCTCGTCATTGGTGTTTGCGGCGGCGGTGTTGTTGCTTGGCACCTGGTTGAGCGGCGTCGCGGATTTGGACTGGCCGCAGCGGGCGAGAGAGTTGCACCTCGTTTCTGGCGGGACACATGGGCAGTACCCGGTGCGGTTTCTGCTTCAGCCGCGCGGGGTGGGCGGCGGGATCGCGGGCGCCGCCTTGCTTGCGTTTGCGTGGCTGTTGCAGCGAACGCCGCCGAAGGCGCTGGATGCGGTCGCGTTGACGTGGGTGACGGGTGCCATCGCCGCTATGGGTCACGCTTGGCTGCTGCTGATTGGAATCTTGGAAGTGCAGGATCTGGTGACTGCTTGGCCAACGATTGCGGACACTTGGGTGGTGGAAGCGGCGCTCCGCGCGTCGGCCAGCGAGCGCAGTTTGACGATCACCCTCGGACTTGCCCTGTACGGCGTAGGCCTCCTGGGCGTGGGGTTCTGGCGCGATCAGCTGTCACGGCGTTGGTTTGGGTTGGTGTTGCTCGCAGGCGCGATCGGAAAAGCGTTTCTGAACGATGTGTTCCTGCTCGGCAGTCTGGAGCGGATCATTGCATTCATCGCCTTGGGGGTAATGTTGCTGGGGATCGGCTTTGCGTACGCACGGTGGGGAAAACGTTGGTTCGCGGTGCGCAAACCAAACGGAACAACGCCTTAGTCCTACGGAAAACACTCCTGCAAAGCGAGCCATGCGTCCTCAGTGGGGAGGTGCACGGGGTTCGCATTGGTGGCGTAGTGAATCATTTCGTTCGTTTCAAACGCTTCGTCCGGGAACGTCAGCTGAGTTGACGCCACGAGGTCGCCGTTGAGGTCCTCGTAGGCGGCGGAAATGGGGGCACGAACACCGAGCATCTCGTTTTGGGCATCGCAGACTTCGGAAAAGTCCTGCCAGTACAGCCAGACTTTCCCGTCGGCATCGACGGTGGCATCGGGGATGCTCGCTTGGTCCACAATTCTCTCCAGGGGGCTCCAATCCTGGAGGTTGGTGCTGGTGGCCCGGTACACGCCTCGGGCGCACAGTTCACACAATCCGGGTCCGTCGCATTCTCCCGCGGGAATGCCCTTCACGAACAACACCCAGGTGTTGTCCGAGCGCCGCGCGATCGCGGTATCGCTCATTAAGAGGTTGGGCTCGTCCTGGTGGCTGATCACGCGGATCCCCTGGCCGATGGCGAGATCGGCGAGCGAATTCGGAGTTTGGTTCAGCAGACAGATCTCCGAAAGCTCCGCCGGGCTGTAGGCGGCGTTTCCGAGGTGACTAAGCCAGATTTCCCCGCCGACCATATGGAAAAGGTACCATTCACCATCGGCTTCGAAGATCTGCGAACGTTTGCCGCCCTGCAGTTCGCCGGGGGCGCAGCCTTCGTCGGAGGACGCTTCGATTCGATGGAGGCCCTCTTCGCCGAGCCCTGGAAAGTCCGGGCAACTTGACTCGGCATAGAACATTCCGACGCCGTCTGGATCGGCGTTGCCGGTGGAGGCGGTCATCGCCCATTCTCCGTTGGGGAGAAGGGAGATCACCGGATCCCCGAATACCGCGAGCGTCTGCATCGTCTGTTCCCAGGCGAGGGATTCGTAGCCGGCGCTGTCGATCGTCAGACCGTCGGTGGTAGAGCCGGCAAAAACGGCGTTTTCGCCAATCCCTACGAATTGGTAGAACACGGCCGTGGGCGGAGGCGCTTCCGTGTCGGCCGTGTCGACCGGATCCGTGTCAACCGTATCGGTTTCCACGGCGTCGGTATCCTCCGTGTCGATCGGATCCGTCTCTGGACCCTCGGTTTCCTCAGCTGTGGAGTCCCCGGAGTCGGAAGTATCCAGCGAAGAAGTGTCCAAAGCGCCGCCGTCGCATGCCGCTGCCACCAGGAACATTGGGAACCAGGGTTTCACGGGCCCTCCTTCGCCCCTCATGTGGGGTACGTAGAAGTACCGTGACACCCTGCGCTTCGGAAACCAAGCGATGTTGCAGCGTCGTGCAACTTGTTACCCGGGTGGTTGAAGGCCTTCGGGCGCCGGCTGCCCCGGAGGCGGTGCGCCCGTCGGAACCGGCGGGGGCGATGCGACGGCTCCTTCGTCGATGGTGCCTTCGCAGTTGTTGTCCAGGCCATCCGCCAATTCTGGGGCGCCTTCGAAAACCGTCGGATTGTGGTCGTCGCACTCCCTGGGTCCAAAAACACTGCATTCAGAAGGGCCTTTTTGCTTTGACACGAATGCACCGTCGTGGTCCAAATCCTCCATGTCATTCGGTCCGCACGGCATCGGGGCTCCCCCGTAGCACGCCCCGAGTACGATCGGCGTGATCGCCGCCACCATCCATTGTGGCCAGGGACGGTGTGTTTTCGTGCAGAAAGGGCAGCGGGTTTCGGAGACACGGATCGGTCGTTGGCACTGTTCGCAGGGACGCATCGGGACCTCCACCCAAGGCCTAAGCGTTGTGGCGGTGAACGGCGATCGTCCCCACCGGATGTCCGTTGGTTCTGCACCAAACCTGCACGCAGCTGCTACTTTACCGCGGCGAGCTCGGCGTCGATCAACGCGTGAAGCCGAGGGTTTCCTAGGTGAGCGCAGTCCGCCGACGACGTGTTAACGCTGCTAAAGCGCCCAAAATGAGCAGGGGAGCTGCTCCTCCCGCTGGTGTGAAGCAACCGCATGCTTTCTTTTGGGTTTCGTCGTCCCCGTCCTCGGAAGCGTCTTCATGCCCGACGTCCTCGACGCTCGGGATCCCTGCCTGCTCGCACCATACCCGGGTCCCGTCTTCACAGCGGGAGGTGAGCTCCTCGTCGATCCACTCCAAATAGGCGTCCACCCGGGTGTCCACACCGCCGGTCTGGGTGCAGTCGCTCATGTCGTACGCGTGAGAGGTCACCCCGATCACCCGCAAGCTCTCGCTGAGAGTGGTGGTCACCTCCAAAAACGTGGGACCACCGGAATCCCCATGGCACTTGCGAACGTCGCCGACTTCCTCTCCGATCTTCATTTCGGTAGGACCGAGCTCGGCGATGTGGGACACGCCTTGCTGTTTTTCCGCGTAGGGAGCGTTCTGATCCGCCCCTTGTTGCCCCCACCCGACGATCACGACCTCCAGCTCTTCTTCCAGTTGGGTCGCCTCATCCGCGGTGGGCAGGTACGCGAACGGAACGTCCGTCACGGGTTCGCTCAAGAACAACAGCGCGATATCATCATTTTGCGCCAGCCCGATCTCAAACTCACCCCCGTATCCGGGGTTCTTCACCCAGTCCGAGGCTTCGACCGCGTCGTCGGGCAAATCGGGGTCGTATTGCATCCCGTTCCATTCGGTGAGATCGGCCGCGCGCGTCCAATAAAAATGCAGATTTTCCAGGGACCCATAACCGTAGGTCAAGGTCTCCTCGTCGACGCAGTGCCCCGCCAACATCACCACATCGGGCGCGATCAACGTCGACGAACAGAGCATCATCTGCATTGGATACTGGCCATCGGACCCGAAATCCAAGGTTGCATCGATCAGCAGCGCGCCCGCCATCGGGTAATCGGCCGCGGCCGCATCCTCCCCGTTGATGATGTTCGATGGCTCTCCCCATCCTCCGCCGAGGCCTTCGCCCGTATTTCCAGAGGAACTGTCTTTTTCCAGTTCGGTCGCAAACGCCGCTGCCATCAACACGATTCCGAGCATGCTCACCCCTTTGCGGCACAGCGTTTCCGGTGGGTCGGCGATTGTCTGTCAGCGAAGCGTCAACAGTTCATTTGTTGGGCGTTCCGGCGTTCCGCCGTCGGTCGCTTTGGGAGTTCCGTCGCCTTCGAGCTTCGCTCTACGGCGACCGCTACGCGTCCCGCCGCGACCTAACGCGATCGACGATCGGCGTGCGCCGGGCTAACGGTTACATTGCATGTCCGACTGGATGTCGATGGAGGTTGCGTGGCGCGTGAGATCAAGCAGGGCCTGTGGCTCGAATCGTCCGGCGGAATCGTCACGATCGGCGTGACCGAGGATCTGGTCGCCCTGGGAAAATTGAGTTCCATTGAGACCCTTGGGGTGGGTTCAAAGATTGAAGCCGGTGGCCCGTTGGCGCTGTTCGGGTTTCCAAAGGGCCGGGAAGTGGAGGTCGATTCCCCGATCTCTGGACGGATTTTGGAAGTTCAGGATGTTTCCGCCGTCACCAAAGACCCAAAAGAAAACTGGTTTTTGAAGGTCGATGCTTCTGACAGCGACGACGAAGAGGAAGATGAGGTCGACGACGATGCGGACGACGACGACGACGACGAATAGGGTCTCGTCTTCGCCTAGCGCCGAGGCTTTTGATTGGCGCCTTGGGATTTCGTTCGGGTTTCGCGTACACTGACGCCGTGTCCCTGGGGGCGCGGTGTCTGTGTTTTGGGTGCTCGTGCTCTTGGAGTGGACCGCGGAAGCGGGTTCTCCGACGTGGTACGGCCGAAAGGAGGGTCTTCCCCAAGGTCAGGTGACGGCCTTGGAAGAGGATCCGGACGGTTTTCTGTGGGTGGGAACCTACGCGGGCTTAGTTCGCTTTGATGGGCAGCAGTTCGAGAAATGGGGCCCCGAACGTGGCTTGTCGACCGGTCGAGTGTTGGACTTGGCGTCCTATGAAGGAAAGGTGTACGCGGCGACCCGGCAAGGGTTGTACTTTCGAGACGGCGAGCGCTTTCGTCGGATCGAACCCCACCCTTCAGCGGCATCCTCCTACGCGGTTTCCGTAGCGCCCTCCGAGCACGGCCTGTATGCGATTCAGAATGGCCGGTTGTGGAGGGAGGAGGCGGGGCAAATGCAACCCGTGCCCGCGGCGCTCGACGGCGGGCTGACCGATGTGGCGGTGACCCGGGACGGTACCGTATGGGTGGGGGGCAATCCTGGTGTTTGGAGGATCGCACCAGACAGTAAAGTCACACAACTATCCGCTGAGCCGTCGACGGATGTGGAAGCGGATCCGCTGGGCGGCGTGTGGGTGGGGACCCGCCGCGGCTTGTTTCACTCGCAAGGAGATCATCTGGTTTCGAGAGGGACTTCGGTGGTCGCGCGTGGGGCGCTGACGTCAATGTGGACGTCCCCAGAGGGTGTATTGTGGATGTCGGGTGCGGAAGGGGTGGCTTCGCTCGATGTCGCACGCGTCGAACGGGTCGTCGCGCAGACGGACCAACTTCCGCATGGGGCGTGGGCAGCGCTCGTGGGCCGGGAGGGAAACCTGATCGTCGGCGACGATGGGAATGGACTGGCGATCTTTCCGAAGCCGGGGATCGAGTCGTACGAGCTCTCAGATCGCCGACCCTACGCCGCGGGGGGCTTTCGTCAGATCGGTGGAGCGGATTGGATTGCGACCTTGAATCGCGGTTTGTGGCGGAATGAGCCGGGGCAGCCGTCGGTGCAGATCGAAGGCCTGCCGAGCATCGTGTGGACGGTAGCCGAGGCAGGCGGCCGAATTTGGGCGGCGACCTCCGATGGCCTGTTTGAAGTGAAGGGCGATCGCGCGGAAGTGGTTCCCGAAGTCGGTAGTCAAGGAGTTCTTTCCCTTTTTGAGGTTGACGGGCGGTGGTTCGCCGGTTCGGACGACCTGTTTGCGCTGGACGGGGATCGGTGGCGCCGGATCGATCTGGGACAGCCCTGGATTTTTTCTCACGCCCGCGCTGAGAACGGCGATCTGTGGCTGGGGGTCCGCGACGGATTGCTTCGGTGGGACCCGCGCTCGGAGAAGGTGTTGCTGACCTTGGACTCCAGGGACGATCTCCCGGATTGTTCGGTGTATGCCGTTCTTCCCGACGAAGATGGCCTGTTGCTCGCGACCGATGTGGGGTTGTTGCGCTGGATTTCGGGCTCCAAAGCGGAGTTCTGGGGTGAGCGCGCCGGATTGCGCGGCGGGAGCGTCAATTGGGTGGCGCGGGCCCCGGACGGGCGCCTATGGGTGGGCGCCGACGAAGGCGTCTACGTTCAGGAAAGCGACCGCTGGCGGCTGATCGATGAGCATGACGGGCTTCCAGATGGGGAGACCAACGTTCGCGCGTATTTTTGGCGAGACGGCCGGCTGTGGGCGGGCACGGCCGGCGGTTGGGCGATCATTGATCCACTTCAGATCCCCAAGAATTTGGAGCCACCAAGACTATCTTTGGAGGCCTGGGCGGGAGACCAGCGCCTCGACTGGACGCGCCCGGTGGTGCTCCCCCATGACGGAAGCCCGGTTCGGTTTCGTTTTCATGCCGTTTCGATCGCCGATTCCAAGGGCGTGGTGGTTCGGTACCGCTTGGTGGGCCACGAATCGGCTTGGGTGACCGCTACCACCCGCGAGGCGAGGTACCCGAAACTTCCGCCGGGGGAGTACACCTTTGAGCTGATCGCTGGAAATGACGACGATGTGTGGTCCGAGCAGCGCGGATGGACGTTCGTGGTCGAGCCCAATTGGTGGGAACGTACTTGGTTTCGAGGCTTGTTGGGCTTGGTCGGCTTGCTCGCGCTGGGTGGTTTGCACCGGGTGCGGACGGAATGGTTGGTTCGTCAAAAGCGGGAATTGGAGCAAGTGGTGGCGGATCGCACCCAAGCCTTGACCCAGGAACGGGAACGCTCAGATCGTCTGTTGCAAAACATCCTTCCAGCGCCGATCGTGGAGAGCCTGAAAAACACCGGGCGAACGGAGAGCCAGACCTTCGCCGATGCGACCATTCTGTTCACCGATTTTGAGGGGTTCACCCGCACCTGTGCGGAGCTTCCTGCCGAACAATTGGTGCATGAACTCAACGAGATCTTCGCGGGTTTCGACGCTATTGCGCGAAAACACCGATTGGAAAAGCTGAAAACCATCGGCGATGCCTACATGGCGGTGGCTGGAGTGCCTGTCCCCAACGACACCCATCCGTGCGATGCGGTGGAAGCGGCGTTGGAAATGCAAGATTGGCTGGAGTCCCGCAACAAACGCACCGCGCGCACTCCTTTTGGGCTGCGGATTGGTTTGCACACCGGATCCGTTGTCGCGGGCGTCGTTGGAACCTGGAAGTTCGCTTACGACATTTGGGGCGATGCCGTCAACATCGCTGCGCGCATGGAATCCGCCGGTGAACCTGGCGAAGTGAATGTGTCTGCCGCCACTTGGGAGCGGGTGAAGGATCGGTTTGACGGGACGCCGCGGGGAAAACGGGCTGTAAAAGGCAGGGGGGAGCTTGAGATGTTTTTTGTGACACGCAAGCAAAATAGTAACAGGACTTGACGAATCGGAGGAGCAATGACCGAGAAGCCCACGGCCCTCCGCCCAGGTGCCACGATTGGCATTTTTACGCCTTCTGCGCCCGCGCATGTGAAGTTCCGCGCGAAATACCAGCATGGTCTCGAGGTCTTGCGGAGTCGGGGGTTCACCGTCGTCGAAGGCGACTTGACCGCGTCGCAGCGGCACGAGGGGTATCGGTCCGGCAGTCCACGCGAGCGCGCTGCGGAGTTCATGGACTTGTACCGACGTAAAGACGTCGACGCGTTGATGTCTACGATCGGTGGAATGAACTCCGCCAGTCTGATCCCATACCTCGACTTTGACGAAATTCGCGCTACGCCGAAGATTGTGTGCGGCTATAGCGATGTCACATCACTACATTTGGCGATCTTGGCGTTTTCTGGGCTTAGGACCTTTTACGGACCGGCGCTTGTTCCCAGTTTTGGGGAGTGGCCCGAAATCCTGCCGGAGACGTTCGCTTCTTTCCACAGTGCCGTGACGAATCCCTTCCCCCGAGAATTGACTCCACCGGATCGCTGGAGCCGGCACCTTCGGGACGCGTCCACCGAGGAGTGGCGGACGTTGCCCCGGGAATTCCAGCGGAACGAAGGGTGGAGAGTGCTTTCTCACGGTGTGGCGGAGGCCCCTTTGGTGATCGCGAATCTGAACACCCTCCTGGCGGCGGCGGGAACCCCTTACTTCCCAGCGTTGGAAGGGACCATCCTATTCGTGGAACAGATGCGCGCCGGCCTTTCGCAGGAAGAACGATTGTTTCGACAGTTGGAGCGGATGGGTGTTTTGGAGGTGATCCGTGGCTTGGTGGTGGGTAAGCCGGAGATTTATGATCCCGAGGGAGCGCCATTCGACTACGATGGACTAGTTCAGGAAATCGTGGGGGAAAGGCCATATCCAGTCGTCACAGGCTTCGATTGTTCGCACACCAGTCCGATGTTGACGCTGGCAGAACACACCCAGATACGAATCGATGCTCGGACATCGCGCGCGAGATTTACGTTGCTGGAACCCATGGTATCTTCCGCCTAAACGCGGGCGGGCGCTGGGTGTGAGTGCCGGCTTATCGCCGCCGTCAACACCTTGAGCTAGAACTCCAGGAGCTAGGAGGTCGAGGTTGTCGCTCCGTCAACGCTTTCTCCTCGCTGTGGGCCTCCTGCTCGGACTTCAGCTGTCGAGCGCCGTCTTGTCGGTTGGAAGTTGGCAATTGGTGCGTCAAGGGTCGGAACGCGAGCAGGAACTCGCGGAATGGCGCGCTGAGGTCGCCAAACTCGGCTTTGCAGTGCGCGAACAATACGTCCATCAAGCGCACACCTACATCGAAGGGGGAACGGGTCATTTGGCGCATGGCGCCGGAGTGGAAGCGGCCACCGATGCAGCAATGGATCGCCTGCTCGAACTGCCGTTTTCGGCTGAGGAACGCCGAATTGTTGAGGGCATGCGGCAGGATCAAACCATTTTGAACGCCTACTTTCGCGAAAAGGTGGTGCCGGAGGCCACCGCGGGCAGCCTCGATCGGGCGCGGTCGATGGAGCTCCATGCGGTCTCCGAAAAGCTGACGAAGCAGCTCACGGATGCGGTCGATCAATTGTCGTTGGCGTTGGATCGGACCCAAGCGGTGGAACGAGAACGCGCTCGAAAGCGCACCGAGCGCACGGGACAGGTGACCGTGTGGATGGCCGTTGCAAGCCTCCTTACGGCGGTGTGGGTGGCCCGTGAGCTGACGCGCGCCGTGTTGGCGCCGGTGGATGCGATCCGAACCGCGGCGCAACAATACGGCGATCCGAACTCGCCTTTGGGGGATGAGCTTTCTGAGGTGGCTGCGGCCTTCGATACGGTGTCGCGCCGGCTGGCGGCAGCCGAGGAAAAGCGGATTCAAACGGAGCGTCTTGCGGCGCTTGGCGAAATGAGTGCGGCGGTGGCGCACGAACTGTTGAATCCGCTTACGGTGATTTTGGCGCAGTCAAAACAACCGGCGAACCCAGAATTGGCGGCGATTCGTGAGGAGGCTCTGCACGCCCAACGGGTGGTCGAGGGATTGTTGGGGTTTGCCCGACCGCAACCGGACGATCGCGCGGACTTGGAGTTGTGCGAGACGGTGCGCCGGACCGTGGAACGGTTGATTCCTTTGGCGGATACCAGAGAGGTTACGTTAGAATTCAAGGGAGAAAGCGTGCATCGACAGGCATCCCACTCGGCAATTCGTCAAGTGCTTGACAATCTCATCCGCAACGCGATCGAGGCTGCGCCCCCGGGAACGACGGTCGAGGTGGAAGTGGCGTCGGAGGGGCCGACCATCCACGTGCGCGATCGCGGGGGGGGGATCCCTGCGGAAGTTCGAAACCGCTTGTATCAGCCCTTTGTCACTGGGAAAGCGCGAGGTACCGGTCTTGGGTTGGCGATCGCGGCTCGGGTGGTCACCGCGGTAGGGGGGAGGTTGGAGCACCGGGATCGGCCGGGTGGCGGCACCGACGCGGTGTGGAGGTGGTCATGACCGCGCGCATTCTGGTGGTGGAAGATCGCGAAAACCTGCGAAGAGTGCTGGTTCAAGCGCTGTCCGCGCATTTCGTGGTCGACGAGGCCTCGGATGGTCGCGAAGCGATAGTGCGATTGTCGGAAGCCAACCATGTGGTGGTGGTTTCCGATGTGAAGCTGCCCGGCGCGGACGGCGAGGCGGTGCTGATGGAGGCGCGTCGTCGGTGCCCGGCGCCCGAAGTGGTGTTGATGACGGCCTTTGCGGAGGTTCCGGCTGCAGTGCGGGCGTTGCGCGCCGGTGCGTACGATTACCTCTCCAAGCCGTTTGAACCCGAGGATTTGGTGCGCGTCGTGCAACGCGCCGCGGAAAGGTACGCCCTGGTGCAACGCACTCGCGAGTTGGAGTCCCTGCTCGACGAACGGGAAAGCCCTCTGATCGGGCAATCTCCAGCGATGCTGGCGGTAAGGCGGATGGTCGAGCGCATTGGGCCGATGCCCGTGACCGTGCTCCTACTCGGCGAAAGTGGCACTGGAAAGGAGGTCGTCGCGAAGGAACTTGGGGCTCGGTTCCACAAGGGCCCGTTCATCGCGGTGAACTGTGGAGCCATTCCCGAGAACCTGCTGGAAGCGGAGCTGTTTGGGGCGGCGAAGGGGGCGTATTCAGGAGCGTCCGCGGATCGGGCTGGCTTGTTTGAAGCCGCCAACGGAGGCACGCTGTTTCTTGACGAGATCGGGGATTTACCGCTTCCTCTGCAGGTGAAGCTCAATCGGGCTTTGGAGGAGGGCGAAATTCGAAGGGTAGGGGAAACCCGCGCAAGAACGGTACAGATCCGCTTGATCGCCGCCACCCATCGCCCGTTGGATACCCTGGTCGCCGAGGGAAAGTTTCGCGAAGACCTGTACTATCGACTCAAGGTGGTGGTGATCCCGTTGCCTCCCCTAAGACAGCGGGTGGAAGACATTCCGCTGTTGGCGGCGCGCTTTCTTCGATTGGCGTCGGCGCGGTTTGGCAAGGCGGTGCGATTGGAGCCAGACGCATTGGCCGCGTTGGAGGCTGCTCCTTGGCGTGGAAATGTCCGCGAGTTGAGGCACGCTCTGGAGCACGCGGTGGCGGTGTGCGAGGGAGAGGCGATTGGAGTGTCGGATCTTCCCGAGGAACTGCGCGCTTCGGCGCCCAGCGCTCGTGTGGGTTCCTACCGCGAAGCCATTGAGCTCGCGCAGGACCGCGCGGGAAGGGAGTATTTGTCCGATCTCTTGCGGGAAAACGAAGGTAATGTCACGCGGGCAGCTGAAAAAGCTGGTGTGGAGCGGGAAACGCTACACCGGCTGTTGAAGAAGCACGGTCTAGAGGCCACGCGATTTCGGACTACGCCGTCCGGTTGACCACCTGCCCCACGCCATTGAAGTTGTTCGCCAACAACTTGCTGATCGCTGCTTCCTGCGCGTCCATCTGCTTTTTCAGTACGGAAACACCACGGTCGTTTCCTTGAGAAGCCATACGCAAAGCGACACTTTCCATGATGCTCGAATCGATACCACTCACGCTCATGGAACCTCCAGGGGCTACAACAGCGTATCGGCACCTTCGGCGGATCGCATTAGGATTTTCGGTGGCGGATCGCGTTTACAGCGGGTCATTGTAGTAGGATATGGGGCCGCTGGGAGTATTCATGCGTTTTCGTGGGTGGGTGTTTGGCGCCGTGGTTCTCACCGGGTGCAGTGAATACGGAGTGAATAGCCACCCTGGAACCGGCGATACCGGCGTTGGTCCCATCGATGACACGGACACCGTCGGCCCGATGCCGGAAGCGGTTTGCGGGGTGTTGCCGCCGACCGTGGCATTGCCGATGGCGGAAGCGCTCTTTGCGGGCGGGGATTCTTACGATCCTGGTGGAATGCCTGTGTCCATCTTCGAGTGGAGTTTTACGTCGATTCCAAACGGTTCTGCGGTGGCGATGCCCTTGGGCAATGGCGCGAACCGCGTGGTCGTTCCGGACAAACCCGGGGAATATGTCGCACAATTGATCGTGGGCACCGAGGACGGGCGCACGTCGGATCCTTGCTTTGCGACGTTGACGGTGACCCCGGATCCGGACGCGGTCGATCCGGTGGCGATTTGTTCGGTCAATCCTGAAGAAGTGGCTCCACCGTTCGAAGATGCCACCTTCATCGGCATCGATTCCTACGATCCCGAAGGCATGGACATCGATGAATACGAATGGTCGTTTGTGTCGGTTCCCGACGGCTCTTCTGTTTCCATGCCGTGGGGGATTTCCGCCAACCGCACCGTCACGCCCGACGTGGCGGGAGACTATGTGGGGCGCCTGATCGTTCACACCGAAGATGGGCGCGAGTCGGAGCCCTGTTTTGCACTTTTAACGGCGGTTCCCGAGGAGAACCTCTGGGTCGAGATGTTCTGGGAACACACCGGCGACGACATGGACCTGCACCTGTTGGCTCCGGGTGGCGTGCCTCGGACAGGCACGGATTGTTACTATGGAAACTGCACTTATGGCGGGTTGAATTGGGGGGCGAGCGGCAGCGCCGACAACCCCTCTTTGGACATCGACGACATCTCCGGCGACGGCCCTGAGAACATCAGCATTGCCCAACCTCAAGATGGAGTTTTCACCGTATTTGTCCACGATTTTCCAGGCTCCGTTTACAACGGCACCAACAATGTGACCGTGAACATCTACGTCGATGGTCATCTCGAGTGGACGGACGTGCGTAATATCTCCGTTGAAGACTCGGATATTTACTATGCGACCATCGACTGGCCGAGTGCCGTGATCACGGGAATGTAATCCCATCACTCCTCGGGCTGAAGATTGGCTTTGTTCAAAGCGATTCGGAGGACAGGTAAAGCTGTCGTTGACATCATTTTTGCACGGGCAACGCGGAATTTCGGCCTTGGTACTGTAATGTTGTCAAGACTGTGAATTTGCTGTTGCGGGTCCCCGTCGGTATGAACTAAAGTAGGGCGTTCTGGGGCCCCAAGGAGCAGACGCCATGCGCTTGATTTCGTTGATTGGAACTTCACTTCTTCTCGCTTCTTGTTCCGAATACGGGGTGAATTCTCACGTCAACGATCAGGGTCTCGGCGAAGATACGGCGCCCGATACCGATTCGGTCGGCACGGATCCAGTGGCCGTATGCGCGGTCAACCCGGAAGAGGTAGCTCCTCCCTTCGAGGATGCGGAGTTTATCGGCGGCGATTCCTACGATCCGGAAGGCATGGAGATCGCCGAATACGTCTGGTCGTTCGCCAGTGTTCCAGAGGGTTCGTCCATTTCGATGCCGGGCGGCAATGCCGCAAACCGTACGGTCACCCCGGACGTGGCCGGAGAATACGTTGGGCAGTTGATCGTTCGCACCGAAGACGGCCGCGAATCTGAGCCTTGCCTCACTACGCTGGAAGCCGTCCCCACCGAAAACCTCTGGGTGGAAATGTTCTGGGAGAATTCGGGCGACGACATGGATCTCCATCTCCTGGCGCCGAATGGTGCTCCACGTTCCGAAAAAGATTGCTACTACGCGAATTGCACCTACGGTGGCCTGGAATGGGGCGGCGGCAGCTCTTCGGACAACCCCAACCTCGACCTCGATGATATCCCCGGCGTTGGTCCCGAGAACATCAACATCGCATCACCGCAGAATGGCACGTTCACGGTGTTCGTCCATGATTATCCAGGTTCGGTCTATGAAGGCACGAACAATGTGACCGTCAACATCTACATCGACGGCGTGTTGGAGTGGTCGGACACCCGCGGCATTTACGGCGAAGACTACGACATGTACTTCGCGGAAATCGAGTGGCCGAGCGCCGAGATCAACTCGCTGTAGGCCTTTTGGCGAATTAAGGGCGAGGGTATGAAGTACCTTCGCCTTTTTTGTTGGATCACCCTTGGTGCTTGTCTCCCCAAGCAGACCCCCGTGGAGGCCGTGGTGACGGAATCCCTCAATGCGGAGGCTGTTGCTGGCGTTTCCGACCCGAGGCTTCGTCAGTTGCTCAGCGACCACTGGGAAGCGACTCTGGCGGGGGACCCGATCTGGGCGACGCAACTGGGCGATCACCGCTATGACGATCGCCTTCCCGATGTGGGGCGTCTTTCCCGCGAACAGTGGACCGAATCCGTTCGCTCGTGGTCAAAACGCGCCGGTGTCATCCGATTGTCGCCGTTAAATGCTGACGATCGGATGACGTTGGAGATCTTCCAAGCGCAATTGGATGCCTCGCTGGCGGAAGAAGTGTGCCGGTTTCCCGAGTTCAACTTCTCGGCGACCAATAATCCCGTCGCATCGCTCAACTACATCGGCGATCTGCAAACGCCAAAAACAGTCGAAGAAGGCAACCGATTGGTCGCACGCATGTCGGCGGGACCGGCGTATGTGCGCCAGCACATCGACAATCTTCGGTTGGGGGTCATGGCCAATCGCGTGGGAAATGCCGCTTCCACGGGGCGTACCATCGAGATGGTGGAGACCCAGCTCGGCCAGCCGATCGAAGAATGGCCGATGGCGTCGCTGCTCAAGGCGCCAGAGAGTTTTTCGGCGACCGAAGCCGAGGAATACACCATCCAAATGCGAGGGGCGATCGAAGCGTTGAAGCCCGCATTTGAGGAGTATCGGAATTTTCTGCGCGATGAAGTGTTGCCTATCGCCCGACCGGACGACAAAGCCGGGTTGAGCGGCCTTCCGGATGGTGATGCCTGCTATCGGGCCGCCATTCTTCGCCACACCAGCCTTCCCAAGACGCCCGACGAGTTGCACGCCACCGGTCTGCGCGAGCTGGAGCGCATTCACGCAGAAATGCTCGAGTTAGGCGCGAAAACGCTGGGGACGTCGGATCTCCCGAGCCTGTTCCAGCGCCTGCGAGAAGACAAGGCCCTTTACTATACGGATGCGGAAGGGATCGAGACCAAGGCCGCCGCTACCTTGGCTCGCGCAAAAGCAACCATTCCGGCCTGGTTTGGTCGCCTTCCTCAGACGGACTGCATCGTCAGCCGGATCCCGGACTATGAGGCTCCCTACACTTACATCGCCTATTATCGGCCACCGCATCCAGACGGCACCAAACCCGGCGAATACTGCGTGAACACCTACGCCCCCGACACCCGCGCTCGGTACGATGCGGAAGTCCTGGCTTTTCACGAATCCATACCGGGGCATCACCTTCAGATCGCCATTTCGCAGGAGCTGGCGGATACCCCCGCCTTCCGCAAAAACCTCGATGCGACGGTCTATGTGGAAGGGTGGGCGCTGTATACCGAATCCCTCGCGGACGAAATGGGGATGTACAGCGGCGATCTCGACCGGTTGGGCATGCTGTCGTTCGATGCATGGCGGGCGTCGCGGCTGGTGGTGGATACCGGCCTGCATTCCAAGGGGTGGAGCCGGGCGCAGGCAGAGCAATTCATGCTCGAAAATACGCCCCTTGCTCCGAACAACATTCACAATGAGGTGGATCGTTACATCCTTTGGCCCGGCCAGGCGCTCGGGTACAAGACCGGCCAATTGGAAATCAAGCGACTGCGCCGCGAAGCGGAGTCGGCGTTGGGTGCAGGCTTCGACGTTCGGCGCTTTCATGATGTGGTGTTGGAGTCGGGGCCTGTCACGATTCCCGTGCTCGAACGTCGTGTTAGAGAATGGGTAGCCAGGGGCGGCTAGGCGGCGCACCCACCGGTTGCGTATGATCGCCGCGCGGAATCGGTTACATTCGGCCTTCGCGAGGAATCATGTCCATCGACGATACCCTGTTCTCGGGCGACAACGCCAACTTCCTCGATCTTCAGTACGCCGCTTGGCTCACCGATCCGGCTTCGGTGGATGCTCCCTGGCAGAAGCTGTTTTCGAGTTGGGAGCGTCCCAATGGCGGACGTCTCCCGATCGCTCCCGACTTTGTGGCGCCGTCCATTTTTGGCGCTCGCGCCGTGGGGGCCAGCGATGCATCGGCCATGGCGGCCGCCGCGCTTCAAGCCAAAGTGGTCCAGTTGATCCTGGCCTATCGGGTGCGCGGCCATGTCGAAGCGGATCTCGATCCGTTGGGGAAGCTGAGCCGGGGTCCGGTTCCAGAGTTGCAGCCTTCTTTTTTTGAGATCGGTGACGCCGAGCTCGATCTTCCGGTGGCCGGCTTTCCGGTCAAGGGTGAGCCCAAGGTCACCACCACCCGCTCGATATTGAAGCGGTTGCGGGCCGTGTATTGCGGACACCTCGGTGTCGAATACATGAACATTCAGGACATCGCTCAGCGCCGTTGGTTGCAGGAGCGACTCGAAACTCTCCCAGAACAGCAGGTTTTGGACAAGCCGCAGACCGCGCGGGTGTTGCGCAAGCTTTCCGACGCCGAGAATTTCGAGCGGATGCTGCACAATAAATTCCCTGGTACCAAGCGGTTTTCGCTCGAGGGTGCGGAAACGGTGGTTCCGCTTCTGGATCAGGTGATCACCGAATCGGCGCAGCGCGGGGTTCGCGAAATTGTCGTGGGAATGGCGCATCGCGGCCGATTGAATGTTCTCGCCAATGTGATGGGCAAGCCGGTCGGCATGATCGTCGGAGAGTTCAACCACGTAAAGTCGGACTCCTATCAGGGTTCTGGCGATGTGAAATACCACTTGGGCTACAGTTCCGACACGGTCACCCCGCATGGGCACCGCGTTCATCTGTCGCTCACCCCCAATCCTTCGCATTTGGAAGCGGTCGACCCGATTGTGGAAGGCCGCGTTCGCGCCAAACAAGATCGCAGTGGGGACACCGAGCGGTCCATCTGCATGCCGATCTTGATCCATGGCGATGCAGCATTTGCAGGCCAAGGCTTGGTGCCCGAAGTTCTCAATTTGTCCGATTTGAAGGGGTATCGCACCGGCGGCACCATCCACGTGATCATCAACAATCAGATCGGGTTCACCACCTCGCCGGTGGACGCACGTTCGACGTTGTATGCGACCGACATTGCGAAAATGTTGGACATCCCGATCTTCCACGTCAATGGCGAAGACGCGGTGGCGGTGGCGGTGGTCACGCGCATCGCGGTGGAGTGGCGGCAGACGTTTAAGCGCGATGTCGTGATCGACATGTATTGCTATCGCAAACATGGCCACAATGAAGGGGATGAGCCCTCTTTCACGCAGCCATTGGAATACGAAATTATCCGTTCACGTCCGACCCCGCGGGAGGTCTGCGCCAATCGGTTGGTGGAATCGGGCTTGGTAAGTCGCACCGACGCCGATCGCATTCACAACGAAAGCCGGGACGCCATCGAGTCGGCGGGCGACGAACGCAATCCGCAGTCCACTCCCTTTGAGTCGCCGCTTCGCGACCGCTGGATGAAATACGTCAACGGCGATGGAGCGGAAGCGGACACTCGGGTGGACGCCGCAAAAATAGTAAACCTCTTGACCAAAGCAAACACCGTCCCGGAAGGCTTTAAGGCCCATCCGAAGCTGCTTCGCGTGTTGCAGCAGCGGCTGGAGATGGCGCGTGGCGAGCGCCCCTTGGATTGGGCAGTCGGCGAGCAGGCGGCCTATGCGACCTTGGTCGCCGAAGGTTGGCGGGTTCGGTTGTCGGGGCAAGATTGTGGGCGTGGAACCTTCTCTCATCGTCATGCGGTGCTCACGGACATCACCACCGGCGAGGAATACTTCCCGGTCAAACACCTCACTCCCGATCAAGGCGACTTCAATGTGATCGACAGCTCGCTGTCGGAAGCGGGAGTTCTGGGGTTTGAGTTTGGGTATTCCTGGGATTACCCCGATGCTTTGGTGATGTGGGAAGCC
>SXGS01511924.1_pt1 | contig 21788 bp, 19 predicted proteins | sample 3174681 | NCBI WGS metagenome assembly SXGS01 (sample SAMN11356861, study PRJNA531348) | freshwater metagenome | isolation source: freshwater sample F1-80 | place: China: Fuxian Lake, Yuxi | collected 2017-12-25
CCGGTCAGGCCGCAATCGCCGTGGGGCCCGCCGATCTCGAACCGGCCGGTCGGATTCACGAACACCTTGATGCCGTCGTGCCACCAGTCGCCCAAGACCGGGCGAACGATGTGCTTCGTGACCGCGTCGTGAAGCTTGCGCTGCGCCGAGTCAGAGTTCCACTCCGGGCCGTGCTGCGTCGAGAGGACGACATTCACAATCTTGCGCGGTGTACGCCCTTCGTACTCGACAGCGACCTGGCTCTTCGCATCGGGCCTGAGTCCCTTGATGATGTTGTCGCGACGGACCTCGGCTTGGCGTGCGACGAGTCGGTGCGAGAGCATGATGGGAAGTGGCATCAGCTGCCGCGTCTCCCGGCTCGCGTAGCCGAACATCATGCCTTGGTCGCCGGCGCCCTGAAGTCGCTTCTTCGCCGCACCTGACTTGGTGTTCACGCCACGGGCGATGTCGGGGGACTGCCGGCCGAGTGTCACAAGGACGCCGCAGGACCGACCGTCGAAGCCCTTGTCGGCGCTGTCGTAACCGACGCGCAAGACTGTCTCGCGGACGATTTTCGGAATGTCCACATAACCCCCACAGGTCACCTCACCCGCCACAACGGCGAGGCCAGTGGTCACCAGAGTTTCGCAGGCCACTCTCGACGCGGGATCGACGGCGAGCATCGCGTCGAGCACGGCGTCGGAAATCTGGTCAGCCATCTTGTCTGGATGGCCCATGGACACTGATTCGGAGGTGAAAGTGTGGAAGTCGGCTGGCATCGTTGGGTCTCTATTGGATAGTTGCGAACTGAGGAATGTACTGCACGGACGCCCTGCCTCGGCAGCGTGTCCTACGCTTGTCTGTCTCGCCATGCCGACCGTTCGAAGCACCAAGATCACGAACCCGACCTGCGCAATCGCCCTAGCGGCGCTGTCGTTTCTGGGTCCTGGATCGGCTTGGGCCGACGAGGCTCCCTACGCCACAGACCGCCTTTTCGTGAGGGTTTGTCAGGGGGTGGCGCTTGAGGTTCGCGCCGACGGATCGAAGGCACTCGTCCGCAGTGACGATGTCGGGCCGGGTTCCGCAGAGATCGTGATGGCGCTCGTCGGGGTGCTCGACATCGCGCCGTCGGGACTCAACGATGCCGCCAATCGGGTCGTGGCATCGACGCTCGGCATGGATCGTTGGTACCGGCTCTCGCTGGCTCCTGGCTTCGATGCGCTTCGCGCGGCGAACCTCCTTGAGGCAGCGTGGGACGGCTTCGAAGTGTGTGAAGTTGACCCGACTGGGTCGCTCGCCGATCTGCCCAATGACCCAAGTTTCCCGACGCAGTACTCACTCCTCAACACAGGTCAGGCCGCCGGCACCGTTGGCGCGGACATCTCTGCGGTCGACGCGTGGGCGATCCGAACGAGCAATCCATCGATCATCATCGCGTTCCTCGACAGTGGCGTCGACGCGCACCCAGAACTCGACTCGCGCATCCTTCCGGGTCGAAACATTCCGCTTGGGACAACCGACACCGCCGATGTGTGCGGTGGACACGGGACGCATGTGGCGGGGATCGCGACAGCCCGTGGCAATAACGGCAGCGGCATCGCCGGCGTGTGCTTCGACGCGAAGATCCTTCCCGTTGTTGTCGTGAACCCGTGCTCGGGACTTGAGTCGTATGTGGCCGATGGTCTCACTTGGGCCGTCGATCACGGCGCCGACATCGTCAACATGAGCCTGCAGTACTCGGTGGGTTCTGTGTACTTGCAGACCGCCGTGCAGTACGCGGCCGCGCAGGGCATTCCCATGCTCGCTGCCACAGGCAACTCAAACGCCGCTGTGTCATTTCCGGCGCGATGGCCCGAGACGATCGCCATTGCCGCCTCGAATCGATTCGATGCGCGGTGGACTCAATCCAATCATGGCCCCGAAGTCGATGTGACGGCACCCGGGGACTCGATCTACTCGCTCAGTCTGGCGGGGTCGTACGCGACGCGCAGCGGCACGAGCATGGCCACGCCGCATGTCACCGGGACGGTCGCCCTCATGCGTGCCGTCAATCCGCTCATGGATGCATCAGCGATCCGGAGCGCGCTCATGCAGACCGCACGCGACATCGGCACTCCAGGGTTCGACAGTTACACCGGAGCCGGAGTGATCGATGCGGGCGCCGCGGTCGCGCTCGCGCAGTCGACGGGACCTGGCCCGGGCGACATCAACGGGGATGGCGTCGTTGACGGCTTCGACTTGGGCGCGCTGCTGTCGGCATGGGGAGGCTGCGCCAGCTGCCAGTGCTCGGCCGATTTCAACGGCGATTGCACGATTGATGGCATTGACCTCGCGCTCATACTCTCTTCGTGGTCAGGGTCCTAGTCATGTCGATCCGAGTCGAACTCTCCCGCATTCTGATCCGCGAGATGTCGGACATGCAGGTCATCGAACTCTCTGAGGTCGATGGCACGCGGTCGTTTCCGATCGTGATTGGCCTCACCGAGGCCTGCGCGATCGAGCGACGACTCAAGGGATGCGAAGTCTCGCGCCCCCAGACACACGACCTCCTGGCCAACATCATCAGCGTGCTCGGCGCCCAGGTGGTTCGGATCGAGATTCCTGAACTCAAGGGGGGGACTTTTTTCGCCAAGGTCATCCTTTCACATGCGGGGAAGGAGATAGCGATCGATGCGCGCCCATCCGATGCGATCGCCATCGGCGTCGCGCAGAACGCGCCGATCCTCGTCGACGAACAGGTGATTGCAGAGGCAGGCGTGGCCGCTCAGGGTGCGCCGCCGCCGGTCATCGATCCGTCCGACGACGACGACGATGACGATGACGAGGACGAGGACTGATCGTCTTCGTCGGGAGCCTCGCCGGATCGCAGTGGGCCAAACAGTTCCGCGAGGACCGTGGTGGCAAAGGCACCCGGGGGCAAGTCGAATGACACCTTGACGAATGGGCCGTATTCGTCGGCGCCTGCTTCGAGCGCCGGATTGGTGAGAAAGACCCTGACCGGCCGCCGCGCGCCCGACGGTGGGAATGGGGCCTGCGTAAACGTCTCGAGCGTCGTCCCAAACGCGTCCATTGCGGCCTGTTCGGCATCGTGCGCGGCATTCGAGGCCTCGAGCATCTTCGCTCCCGGCAAGAGCGCCGTGGCCGACAGCTCACGAGTCGCGGCCGCGTCGCGTGCCATCGCGAGACCCGTCGCGTCGACCCGAGTGCACCGATTTGTGGTGCCGTCGATGACGACATCACCTTCGTTGACGGTGGCGAGTGCGCCGTCATCGATTCGCTGGTCGAGCACGCGATTGAAGATGGCCGACTGCAGCGCGCTGATCCAGAAGCGAAGGCGTTCGCCTCCGAGCGACTTCACCGCGCGCGCGGGTTTCCATCCACGCGAGAGCCCAAGTGCCACAAGCCGTTCGGCGGTGTCGTTCGCTCCCCACAGTGGCACGCTCGCGCTCCATCGGCCTTGTTCGCAAGCTTCGCGCGCCTCGCGCTGATGGGGCGGGAAGGGAAGATTCGAGAGGCCTGTGAGTTCACCGACGAGTTCGTCCCATCGTTCTTGAAGCGCGAGCAGACCGAGCCGGTGATTGTTGAGTCGCGAGCCGAATCGCTGCGGTCCGAAAGCATTTGGGATGCCGCTCGATTCGAGGGCACGCAATCTCCGCAAGATGGTGGGCGCGATCATCGGATCGACTTCGCGCACGCGGATCGCAAATCGGTTGCCCGAGAGTTGGCCCCTGCGGAGCTTGTTCGAATGCCAGCGCGTCCAGAGCACCGCGATTCCCGGGTGCACAAGCGCGCCGGGAATCGTGCCGTGCGGGAGGTTGACGGAGATCGTCTGGCGGGTCTCGGCTCGACGATCCTTGATGCCTGCGAAGCCGATCGCGTCGAGTCGGACGCCGCAGTGCGTGGCGACCACACGAAGCATCTCATCGTGCGCGACGCCGCTCTTATGGATTCCGAGGAGCAAGTGCTCGCCCTCGCCGCTTGGCGTGAGATCCGAGAGCTCGTCAACGAGAAAGTCGCCCGGGCGTGCCTTCACGAGGCCGCCGGGTCCATCGGCCCCCGTGAGTGTCCGCGTCGAGAGGGGCGAAGGAAGCGTTCGCGGATCGCGTTGCGAAAACGAAGCGAGTGCCCGTTCGATCTGCGCGACGGGATCCACCGAGGGATCGATCCGCAGGGCTCGCCAGCCTCGTGCGCGCGCTGCGGCGACATTCTCGTGGAGATCATCGACGAAGAGGATGTCGCGTGGCGTGCACGCCATCGCGCGCTCGAAGGCTTCGTAGATCTGAGGATCCGGCTTCGCGAGGTGCAGGAGGTGCGATGCGTGCCGGTGCCTGATGGCGGCGAACGCGTTCGAGGTCGTGCGCATCTGCTCCCAGTGGCGGTCGTTGGTGTTTGAGAGGCATGCGATGGCGACGCCCCGTGACGCGAGTCGTTCGAGAAGTTCGCGCACCCCCGGATAGTCGCCAAGAATGATCACATCGTGAACGCGAGTGATCTCCTCGACGGTGGGTCCACCGAGCAGAGACGCCATCCGTGTGGCGTACTCGTCGAAGCCCATGACGCCGCGGTGCAACTGGTCGCCAAGCGCCTCCTGGGCTTTCGCGCGCTCAAGGGCGCGCACACCGATGCCCGGATCGTGCGCGACCCCCGCCCGTTCGCACGCCTCCTCCCACGACCGACAAATGCGTACGACGACGCCCCCCACGTCGAGACAGAGGACCCGTGGCAGCTTCGCGGTCATCGCCTCGTCGCGGCGCGCTGCGCCCTTCGCTCGGCGAAGAAGTCGGTGAGCAGACGACCGCACGCGGGCCCCATCACGCCACCAAAAACTTTCAGCCGGTGATTGAGCCGTCGATCGCGGCAGAGGTCGAAGAGTGTGTCAACCGCGCCCGCCTTTGGATCTCGCGCGCCATAGACAAGTCGCGAGATGCGCGCATTGACGAGGGCCCCCGCGCACATCGGGCAGGGTTCGAGCGTGACGGCCATCGAGCAGTCGACGAGCCGCCACCCTCCGGCCACTGCCGCGGCGCGCCGAAGCGCCACGACTTCGGCGTGCCCCGTCGGATCGCTGGTGGCTTCGCGGTCGTTGGCGGCCTCGCCGAGGATGGTCTCGCCTCGGTAGACGACGGCGGCCACCGGCACTTCGCCGCGGGAGGCGGCATGCGCGGCCAGTTGCATCGCGCGAAACATCATCCGTCGGTCGGTCGGTGTGACGCCCTCGTGGAGCCGTCGCAAGCGACGCCTTGCGCGCACTCGCCAGGCCGGAGGGACGATCACTCGTCCCCCACATTGCCTTCGCGACGGCTCGACGGATCTTGCGCGGCCGCACCGCGTCGCCGGAACTTCTCCCCGAACGATCCCAGCACCGTGCCCCGGCTGACGCGCGAGACGGGCGCGATGATGATGAGCAGGATCGAGAACTCATAGAGGAGATAGAGCGGCAGCGACACGAGCAGCAGCGAGAACAAGTCCCCGGGGGCGACGGCGGCGGCGAGGACAACGATGCCGAAGATCGCGTAACGGCGTCCCTTGCGCAGCACTGCCGGCGTGACAATCCCCGTCCAACTCAAGAGGAGCAGCACGACCGGCAACTGGAATGCGAGCGCGAGGCAGAGCGCGAAGAGCAGGATGAAGTCGAGATACTCGCTCAAGCGAAAACTCGGGGTGAGCGTCCCGGGATGGTCGAGCGGAATCCGAGCGATCTCGACGCGTTTGGCGTCACCTTCGACCGGAAGCGCGACGCGGACCTCATGTCGAGGCGCATTGATCCACAGTTCGCCCGGCGAGGCCGTGGAGGGGTCTTCCTCGAGGACTCGAAGGGTGTGGGTGCTCGGTGCGGCATCGCCGGTTCGCGGCGCGAGTCTTGCTGACTCGACGCTGAAACTCACGAGCACGGTGAGCATCAGGGGGAGCAGCACGAAGTAAAGGAGTGCAAGGCCGGTCAAGGCCAAGATGCCGCTGCCCGGAAGCAAGAGCCGGACGAAGCGCTGCTCGTTCTGGTGCAGCCCAGGCGAGACAAATCTCCACGCCTGCCAGAGGATCCACGGGGCGGCGATGACGAGTGCTCCAATGAGCGCAATCTTGAGATCCGCCATCATCGTCTCGATCGGGCTCAGCACGATCATCTGCGCTGCGAGACCGTTGGCCGCCATCGCTTGGAACAGGGGCTCGCAGAGGTAGTTCCGCACCGACGACGCGAAGGCGAAGAGAACCGCCATCAGTGGTAGGGGAACCACCAAACTCAGAATGAGTCGTCGCCGCAACTCCTCGAGGTGATCGCCGAAGCTCATCGTGGATTCTTGCGGGGATTTCAGCGCCATCGGCGCACCATGGTAGGGGTCGGGCGCTAGTGAACGACTTCGAGCGAAGGTCCAAAGAACGCGACGGCGTTGCGATCGAGTTGCGCGTCGAGGTCGGCCTCGCTCATCCCGTGGACACGCGCGAGTTCACGCGCGACGAGCACGACCCATCGCGGTTCGTTGGGCCACGCGCCACGCTCGGGCGCTGGTGCAAGAAACGGCGAGTCCGTCTCGACCATGACCCGGTCAAGCGGTACGAGCTTCGCGGCGCGGCGGACTTCGGGGGCATTGGCGTAGGTGAGTACGCCGGTGAATGAGACCCACGCGCCGAACTCCAGCACCATCTCTGCGTCGTGCTCGTCGCCGGTGAAGCAGTGGAAGACGAAGCGAGGAGCGGGGAGGCCGCTCGCGCGCAGGATCGGGAGCAGGTCGGCGAACGCCTTGCGACAGTGCACAATGATCGGCTTGTCGATCCCCTGTGCACGCCACGCCGCGATGCGCTCGAGTTGCTCATCGAGGACGAGCCGCTGGACACTCAGCGTTGGCGTCGTGTGGTGCTTGTCGAGTCCGAGTTCGCCCCACGCCACGCACTTGGGCTCGAGGGCTGCCTGATGCATCTGATTCCAGTCGCGAGGTTTGTCCGCATAGAGCGGATGCACGCCGGCCGAAGCGAACAGCCCCGCATGCTGCGCGGCCAGCGCAACAGTCGCGAGAGAATCCGCAGTCGTCGTGGCGATCGTGATCGCCCCGCGCACTCCCGCGGTTCGTGCGCGCTCAAGCACCTGGGCTACCTGTCCCGAAAAATCAGAGAAGGTGAGGTGGCAGTGAGTGTCGATCACATGGCTACAGTAATCCGTCCCCGAAACTAGTGGTTATAGGACACATCTGGACTGGCTACGGGGTCCGCAATCCGAGTTCCGAATTGGCGAGGGTTCAGCGGTTATTGGTTCACCTTGACGCACCTGCAACCCGACCCGTAGTCTTCTCTATTCACCCTGAGATTGTGAAAAAAGGCACAAAGTCCGATCTCATCCACATGAGCCGATTCCTCTTTCCCCGTTGGTCAAACGCCCTTCTGCCATTCCTGCTTGTGGCGGGCGCGACCGTCCCCCTCTACGCGGCGCTCTTGGTGGCGTACGGACTCAGCCCGAAGACGCTCGACGCGCTGTACCAGCCCGTGCAGCCGGTTCCCTACAGCCACGCGCTGCATGTCGGGGAGCTCGGGCTCGACTGCCGCTACTGCCACAACACCGTCGAACGCGCCTCGTTCGCCGCCGTGCCACCGACGCAGACTTGCATGAACTGCCACACGCAGATTCACAAGGACAGCCCCAGACTGTCAAAGGTGCGCGAGTCGTACGAGGCTGGCACTTCGATCGAATGGGTCAAGGTGCACAAGCTCCCCGACTACTCCTACTTTGACCATAGTGCGCATGTGAATCGTGGGGTCGGATGCGTCGAGTGCCATGGGCGCGTCGACCAGATGGAGGTCGTCTACCGCTACTCGCCGCTGGCGATGGGCTGGTGCCTTGAGTGCCACCGGAACCCTGACGACCGTCTGCGCCCGGTGTCGCAGATCACGAACCTGGCATGGGACCAGAAGGTCGAGATGACCCAGGAAGAGCGCGCGGCGCTCAAGGCGCTCTACCACATCAGCCCTAGCGAGAACTGCTCCACATGTCATCGATGAAAGACCGGTACTGGCGCAGCGTCGAAGACCTCCAGGGCTCGCAGGAATTCAAGGAGTGGATGCACCGTGAGTTTCAAGACGGCGCCACGGAACTCTCAGGCGAGGATCGCCGTCACTTCCTCAAGGTGATGGGAGCGTCGTTCGCGCTCGCCGGGCTCGGCGTGGCCGGGTGCCGCCGCTGGCCGGAGACGCATGTCGTTCCCGCCGCGAATCAGCCGCCGAATCGCGTGCCCGGCGATCCCGTGTACTACGCCACAGCATGGGAATTCGCGGGATTCGCACAGCCAGTCCTGGCCAAGAGTTTCGATGGCCGCCCGATCAAACTCGAGCCCAATCCTGATCATCCCTTCGGCGGCGTCGGACTTGCCTCGGCCGCGCAGGCTCAGGTGCTTGCGCTCTACGATCCCGATCGGAGCCGCACCGTGCTCTCGAAGGGCACCCGTTCGACCTACCCGCAGTTCAGTTCGTTCTTGCGATCCAAGGCGGCGGAACTTCGCGCCAAGGGTGGCAAGGGCCTAGGCATTCTCACCGAGTTCCACAGCGGCGCGACTTTCTCCGACCTTGCCGCGACCCTGATGACGGCCTTCCCTGGCGCGGTCATTGCCGCATGGGAGCCACTCAACCGAGACAATGCGATCGAGGGGACGGCGATCGCCTTCTCGTCGCCGCGCCGAGTCTTCAACCACTTTGACCAGGCCAAGGTCATCGTCTCGCTCGGCGATGATTTCCTCTACTCGACGCCGTTGGCTTCGCAGTGGGCCTTCGCGTGGTCAAAGGGCCGCGCGGTCGAGGCGGCAGACCCCAAGGCGCAGGAGATTTCTCGCCTGTACGCGATCGAGAGTGGCCTTTCGGTCACCGGCATGAATGCTGACGAGCGGCTCGCCGTTCGTCCGAGTTCCGTGGCCCTCGCGGCGGCGTTGATCGCCAACGCCATCGATGTGTCGCACGGGGATGCGGGACTCAAGAGTGCGATCGATGCGCTCGCAAACAGTCCATCGGCGCAGGCGCTTCTCGCAGGCCGCGGCAAGGCCGTGATCGATGCGATCGTTGCCGACCTCAAGGCTCACAAGGGCCGCGCGCTCTTGACCGCGGGCGACTCGTCCTCGCCGCTGACGCACGCCATCGTTGCCCTGTGCAACTCGGCACTCGGCAGCGTTGGCACTACGGTGACCTACCTCGACGAGGGATTCGTCGGCGCCGATGGCCGCTTCGAAGCGCTCTGTGGCGCGATGAAAGCGGGCCAGATCGACACACTCATCGTGCTCGGGGGCAATCCGGTCTACGACGGTCCCTCGGACTTGGACTTCGCCGGAGCCCTCACGAAGGTGCCGACCGTGATTCACCTCGGTCCCTACGCCAACGAGACGGCGCTGCATCCGTCGTGCTCGTGGCACATTCCCGAAGCGAGTTTCCTTGAGGCATGGGGCGACACCCGCAGCTTCGACGGGACACTCACGATTCAGCAGCCGCTCATCCTTCCGATGGTCGCGGGTGATCAAGGCGGCCGAAGCGCGATCGAATTGCTTGCCGAGTTTGTCGGCGCGCCAGCGACCGATGGTCAGACTCTCGTGAAGAGCTTCCACGAGACTCGCACCGGTCTCACGGGCGCTGCATTCGATGAGCAGTGGCGCACTTGGCTCGATAAGGGATTCATCCCCGAGACCGCTGCGACGCCCGTCGCGGCGCCGGTCAATGCGATCGCCGTCGCGGCCGCGGTGCGCGCGTTCGCCGCACCCAATGCGAGTGCGGCCGAACTTTCGTTCGTACGCGATCCCAAGGTGTGGGACGGTCGGTTCAGCAATCTCGGGTGGCTGATGGAGCTTCCCGATCCGGTCACCAAGATCAACTGGGACAACGCGGCGCTCATGAGCCAGCCGCTCGCCTCAACGCTCGGCGTCACGCGCGGCGACATGCTGAAGCTCACGCTTGTTGACGGATCGACAACGCGATCGATCGAGGCCGTTGCCTGGCCACTGCCGGGACACTCGGACGGCACCGTCAGTCTGGCGCTCGGCTACGGCCGAGCGGGAGCAGGCGTCGGACGCGTCGCCCATGAGGCGGGATTCAACGCGTTCAAGCTGCGCACTTCGGTGAACTCAGAGTGGGCACCGGGACTTTCGATCGAACGCACCGGCGAGCGCTACGCCGTCGCGCACACGCAAGATCACGGCGCAGCGGACGCGCTCATCGCGAGCGTCCCCGAGGAGGGAATCCAGTCCCGACTTCCGACGCTTGTCCGCGAGGCGCCGCTGGACACCTATCGCGCTCACCCCGACTTCGCGCGCCATGTCTCGCATGTCGCGAGTCGACTGTCGCTCTGGGAAGAGACCAACTTGGACGGCGCGCAGTTTCGCTGGGCGCTCTCGGTCGATCTCGCGAAGTGCACGGGCTGCAGCGCCTGCGTCACGGCGTGTCAGGCAGAGAACAACATTCCAATCGTCGGCAAGGATCAGGTCCTTCGGGGTCGCGAGATGTTTTGGATCCGAGTCGATCGCTACTTCCGCGGCTCCGATCCGGCGTCGCCGCAGAGCTTCGCCATCCAGCCCGTGACCTGCCAGCAGTGCGAGAACGCCCCGTGCGAGCAGGTCTGCCCCGTCGCGGCCACGACGCACGACGAAGACGGCATCAACACGATGGTCTACAACCGCTGCGTCGGCACGCGGTACTGCAGCAACAACTGCCCGGACAAGGTGCGTCGCTACAACTTCTTCGAGTCTCAGCGGCGGGAGATCCAGCGCTCCGAAGGACTGGCGAAGGTCAAGCCCGAGTACTACATCGACGAAGGGCCCGACATCTGGCTGCGCATGCAGTTCAACCCGGATGTGACGGTGCGCATGCGAGGCGTGATGGAGAAGTGCACCTTCTGCACACAGCGCATTCAGGCGGCGAAGATCCGCGGCAAGAACGCGTGGGCGAAGGCCGGCGGCACGGCGACGGGCACCGCGAACTTCTCGATCCCTGACGGCACGATCCAGACCGCCTGCCAGCAAGCGTGTCCCACGAACGCGATCATCTTCGGCGACCTCAATGTCAAAGATTCGAAGGTGGCGAAGCTTCACCGCGATGGCCGGTCCTACGAACTCCTGGAGGAGCTCAACGCCAAGCCGCGGCTCAAGTACATGGCGCGCGTCACGAACCCAGCGATCGCACGCGCCGATGCACCTGCGGATCACGACGGCCACTCGAGTCACTCGCACGACGCCCACGCAGGATCCTGAGTACTCCGATCATGTCCCAACCCAAGAGCCAGTCCATGAAGGGTTTCGTCGAGACCGACAACACCGCGTCGCCGCTCGACGGCCGCGCGCCGCTGGTCCTCAACATGAAGACCTTCGGTGAGGTGACCCACCAGGTATGCCGAGTTGCCGAGAACAAGCCGCCGCTGGCGTGGTATGTGGCCTTCGTCGTTTCGCTCTCGATGCTTTCGTTCTTGGGCTTCTGCGTCACCTACCTGATCTTCACTGGCGTTGGCGTTTGGGGACTCAACAACCCGGTGATGTGGGCCTACGACATCACGAACTTCGTGTTCTGGGTCGGCATCGGTCACGCGGGAACGCTGATCAGCGCGATCCTCTTCCTCTTCAGGCAGAAGTGGCGCACAGGCATCAACCGATTCGCCGAAGCGATGACGATCTTCGCCGTGATCTGCGCGGGACTGTTCCCAGGCATCCACATCGGCCGCGTCTGGCTGGCGTACTGGCTCTTCCCGATCCCCAACTCGATGGAGATGTGGCCGCAGTTCCGCAGCCCGCTCCTGTGGGATGTCTTCGCGGTCGGTACCTACTTCACGGTGTCGCTGGTGTTCTGGTACATCGGGATGATTCCGGATCTGGCCACGCTGCGCGACCGCGCCAAGGGCAAGTTCCAGCAGTTCGCCTACGGCCTCGCGGCAATCGGCTGGCGCGGCTCGATGCGCCACTGGCACCGATACGAGATTGCGTATCTCTTGCTCGCTGCCCTCGCCACGCCGCTGGTCTTGTCGGTGCACTCGGTCGTGTCCTTCGACTTTGCCGTGAGCCAAGTCCCGGGATGGCACACCACGATCTTTCCACCGTACTTCGTCGCTGGCGCCATCTTCTCTGGCTTTGCCATGGTGGTGTCGCTCGCGGTCCCCGCGCGCGAACTCTTTGGGCTCAAGGATCTCATCACGCTCCGCCACCTCGACAACATGAACAAGATCATCCTGGTGACAGGATGCATGGTGGGCTACGCGTACTCGATGGAGTTCTTCATCGCGTGGTACTCAGGGGCGCTCTACGAGAAGTTCGCCTTCATCAACCGCGCCTTCGGGCAGTACTGGTGGGCCTACTGGATCATGGTGAGCTGCAATGTCATCACGCCGCAGCTCTTCTGGTTCAAGGCGATCAGAATCAATGTGCCGCTGATGTTCGTGCTCAGCCTCTTCGTCAATGTCGGCATGTGGTTCGAGCGCTTCGTCATCATCGTCACCAGTCTTGCCAATGACTTCCTGCCGTCGTCGTGGGATCAGTTTGTGCCCACCTGGGTCGACATCGGCACGATGGTGGGGGCGTTCGGTCTCTTCGGTACATGCTTCCTGCTGTTCTGCCGCTACCTTCCGATGATCGCCATCGCCGAGGTGAAGGCGTGCATGCCGGCGGCGAACCCGCATCCACACCACGACGATGCCCACGGCGCGGCCGTGTCTGGGGCGCCTGCGCTGCATGATCCTGGAGTGGAGAACCGATGACGACATTCGCAGAGTCTTCCAAACTTGCACCGGCGCCGGCGTCGGCCCCTGCGGTGCTCTACGGCGTGATGGCGGAGTTCCACTCGGCTGAGGCGATCACCAAAGCCGCGGCCGCGGTCCACGCGGCCGGCTATCGCTTCTGGGATTGCCATGTCCCGTTTCCCGTGCACGGTCTCGACAAGGCCATGGGTGTGAAGCGGACGATCCTCCCGGTTCTGGTCTTCGGCGCGGGACTCACCGGAACGATCATCGCGTTCTGCCTTCAGGCGTTCACGAATGCCGCGAGTTTCTCCATCTGGGCGCTCGTCTGGGTCACTGGCTACCCCTTCATGATCTCAGGTAAGCCGATGATGTCGGTGCCGGCGTGGATTCCTGTGATGTTCGAACTGACCGTGCTGTTCGCGTCGCTGAGCGCCGCGGGACTCATGCTGTTATTGAACGGTCTGCCACGCTTCTCGCACCCCCTCTTGGCGAACAACCGATTCAGACGGGCCACGGACGACCGATTCTTCGTCGTCATCGAGGCGCGCGACCCGAAGTTCCTGCGCTCCAAGACTGAGGCGTTCCTGACCTCGCTCGGCGCGCGTCACATCGAAGCGGTGGAGGATCGCTAATGCCCCGCATCATCATTTACACACTCCTCATCCTGACGCTGCTGGCGATTCTTCCGCCCGTCGTCATCGCGCAGGTCCGATCCAAGCCCGGCCCGAACCCGCCGATCAACCTGATTCAGGACATGGATCTCCAGGCGAAGTTCAAGGCGCAGTCCAAGAACGACCTGTTCGCCGACGATCGATCGCAGCGCGTGCAGGTCGCGGGCACCGTGGCGCGCGGCGAAGCCAATCTCGACGAGCACCTGAACAAGGGGGTTGCCGGTGGCCAATGGGTCACAACAACTCCGGCGACTCTCCCGATGACGCGGGAACTACTTGAGCGTGGGCAGGGTCGCTTCAACATCTATTGCTCGCCCTGTCACGGGTACTCCGGCATGGGAAATGGCACTGTCAACCAGCGCGCACTTGAACTTGTCACCAACGCCGACGGCCCCGTCAACGGCACGGTGTGGGTTGCGGCGAAGAGCCTTCACGACGCGACCGTGACCATCCAGCCAATCGGCCAACTCTTCAACACAGTGACCAACGGGGTCCGCAACATGGCCGGGTACCAGTCACAGATTCCGGTCGCGGATCGCTGGGCGATCGTGGCCTATGTGAAGGCACTGCAGCGCAGCCAGGACGCGAAGCTCGCGGATGTTCCAGCGGACAAGCGGGGGGGACTCTGAGCCATGTCCGCCACGACCACACAAGTCGCTGACCTCTCCGACCGCAGCATCATGGGCGACGGCCGAGTCGCCGGCGTGTCGCGCACCGCGTACGCCGTCGCCGCGGTCGCGCTCGGCCTCTCGGCGGTCCTCGCGTGGAGACAGGGCGATCCCCACTCCTTCGCCATGATTTGGTTGCAGAACGCGATGTTCGTCCTGTCGCTGGGACTGGGCGCGCTGTTCTTCACGATGATTCAGCACATTACAAGTGCGAGTTGGGGCATCTCGGTCAGACGCGTCGCGGAAGCGCAGGCGGCCAACCTCAACTGGATTTGGATCCTCTTCCTCGTGCCGATGGCGTGGCTCGCGTTCTCGGGGCGCGAGTGGGCCGGCTTTGGTCACGGACTCGCGCTCCTGTGGCCGTGGGCCGACATGGCGCACATGGCCGCGCACAACCCAGCCGAGGCGGCGCTTGTCAGCGGCAAGTCGGCCTACTTGAATGTGCCGTTCTTCCTCCTGCGGGCGTGCGTCTACTTCTTGGTCTGGGGCATCGTCGCCACATGGTTCCTGAAGACCTCAATCAAGCAGGACGAGACCGGGGATCCACGCCTGAGCGCCAAGATGCGCACGGCGGCGGCGCCATGCCTCATCCTCTTTGCGCTCACCGCCACCTTTGCTGCGTTCGACTGGATCATGTCGCTCTCGCCGGCTTGGTTCAGCACGATGTTCGGCGTCTACTTCTTCTGCGGCACTTGCGCGGGCGGCTTCTCGACGATTGCGATCGCGTGCCTACGCCTCCAGGACAAGGGCTACCTGCGCGGGGTCATCACGCCTGAGCACTACCAAGACCTTGGCAAACTCATCTGGGCGCTCGGCGTCGTCTTCTGGGCCTACATCGGGTTCAGCCAGTACATGCTCATTTGGTACGGCAATCTTCCAGAAGAGACGGTTTGGTTCCTCGCGCGCCAAATCGGTGACTGGGGATGGGTGAGCGTGGCGCTTCTCTTTGGCCACTTCATCATCCCGTTTCTGTTCCTCATCTCGCGGTGGACCAAGCGATGGCGCGGCACACTGCTCTTGGGCGCGATGTGGATGCTGGCGTTCGCGTGGATCGACCTCTACTGGCTCGTGATGCCGGTCGTTCCCTCTGACGCGGGCACCTTCGAAACATACGACGCCCTCGACAAGGCCTACGCGGCGACGACCACCGGTCTTGCGAACCCGCTCAACTACACGATGCTCGTGGGCTTCATGTGCCTCTTCATCGGGACCGCAACGCGACGACTCTCGCGTTGCGCCGTGCTGTGCCGCCGCGACCCGCGACTGGCCGAGAGCCTCCGATTAGAGAACATCTGACGACGGAACTTCCCATGTCACACGATTCCCACACGATTGATCCCGTCCCGACCGACGACCCCGCGGCCGGGCAGACATGGGTCGCCGCCCTGGTCGGCATCACCATCCTCGCTGCGCTCGTGGTGGCGACCTGCGCCTTCTATTTCCGCTACGAGAGTGGCGAGGTCACAGAAAAGGTGATTGACGCCTCCGACCAGTGGTGCACTGCCCTCAAGACCGAGCAGATGAACGAGATCACGGTCTATCAGAAGTACGCGGTCACAGCCCCGGATGGCACGGTCGAAGAGCGCATCCGAATTCCCGTCGCCCGCGCGATGGAACTCGTCATCGAAGAGTCGAAGTCGCAACCAGTGGCGCCCGTCGCGGCGGGGGGCCCGGCGAAGTGAGGATTGGCCGCACCCAGTTTGCCGCGCTCTTTGGAGCCATCTCACTCTCGGCCAGCGCGGCGGGGCAGTCGTCGATCGCGCCGTATGCGCCGGGCGATCGCCCCATCGATGCCGATGGGATCGCGGCCGAAATGGAAGGCGTCGACATCACTGAGCACCTCGGCGACCGCGTCCCCTTGGACCTCGTGCTGATCGATGATTCGGGTGAGCCCACGACGCTCGGCAAGCTCCTCGAAGCCGGCCGTCCGATGATGCTCCATCTTGGGTACTACAAGTGCCCGATGTTGTGCACGCTCGTCCTCAACGAAGGAGTTCGGTCGCTCGCCAAGATGGATCTCTCGCTCGGCAAAGACTTCGACCTTGTGTCGGTGTCGATCAACCCCAAGGAGCGTCACGAACTCGCGCACGCAAAGAAGCAGGGGTACCTCGCCGAGTACGACCGCGCCGGCTCCGAGAAGGGCATGCGATTTCTCACGGCCGCGGCCACTCCCGAGGGCGAAACGGTCCCGGCCGCGATCGCCACTGCGACTGGCTTTGGCTACAAGTTGCTCGACAGCGGCGAGTACTCGCACGCGGCGGTGTTCATGATGATTGCCCCAGACGGGCGCATCGTGCGCTACCTCTATGGTGTGAAGTTCGATCCCACGACGATGCGCATGGCGGTCGTCGAGGCGGGCGAAGGAAAGATCGGCACGCCACTCGATCGGTTCATTCTCTGGTGTCACCAGTGGGACCCCGCCAGCAAGGGGTACTCGCTTTTGGCCTTCCGCATCATGCAGGTCGGCGGGGCGATCACCGTCGGCGTGATGTCAGTGGGCCTTGCCTGGATGTTCATTCGCAGCGCGCGTCAGGCGCGCCTTGCGCCCCACGCCGCCTAGGACCACGCCATGCCATCGACTGTCTCCACGATCCTCGCACAGACCACGAGCCCAATGACACCGGCGGACTTCTGGCTCCCCATCGGCGCCTCGCAGCAGGCCGCCGGTGTCGACCTCACCTTCACGATCATCAACTGGATCTGCTACTTCTTCTTCGCGCTCATTGTGGCGATGATGGCGGTGTTCGTTCTGAAGTACAGGGGCAAGCCCGGCGCGCGATTCCGCAACGATGCGCCGACGCACAACACGGTGCTCGAACTGAGCTGGACGATCATCCCGCTGATTCTGTCGATTGGAATGTTCTGGTACGGGTTCAAGGGGTATGTCGATCTGTCAACGCCGCCCAAGAATTCGTTCGATGTGAATGTCACCGCGTTCAAGTGGGGTTGGCAGTTCAAGTACCCCAATGGAGCGCAGTCGGACAATCTCGTGGTTCCGGCCAGCCGTCCGGTGCGGCTGACGATGCGCGCCAATGATGTGCTGCACTGCTGCTTCATCCCAGCCTTCCGCGTCAAGAAGGACATCGTCCCGGGCCGCTACACGACGCTTTGGTTCCAGTGCGACCATCCCACCGGCCTTGAGGAGGCGAACGGCTACCACCTCTTCTGCGCCGAGTATTGCGGGACCGGCCATTCCAACATGAACCGAAGGGTGCTCGTGCTGCCGCAGGCGGAGTTCGACGCTTGGATGACCAAGCAGGCGGCGTGGCTCGACGAGATCCCCGATGCCGACCTCTACTTCAAGGCCGGCCCCAAGATCTACGCGCGCTGTCAGCAGTGCCACTCGCTCGACGGCACGACTGGACTCGCACCCTCCTGGCAAGGCCTCTGGGAGCGTGTCTCGAATCCGACCTCCGCCGCGCGCTTCGCCGATGGCAAGGGCTACAGCGACCTGATCGGTGCCGGCAAGGAGTTCGCGACTCCGCAGGACTACCTCCGAGACGCTATCTACAACCCCGGCCACCACCTCGTGGCACCCTTTGGCAATGTCATGCCGACATTCAAGGGGCAGATCAACGACCGCGGCATCGATGCGCTCATTGGCATGATGCAACACCTCGACGAATTCGATGCGAAGGGCGCCTGGAAGAAGGCCCCACCCGCCACAGCCAAGTGACTCACGACTGAAGTGAAGAGACTCCCATGACGACACTCGACGCTCCCCGCCACGACATTCTCGACACGACCGCGACAGGCGACAACTACCTGACGCACTCGCGCGGGTTCCTCTCGTGGGCGCTCACCCTCGACCACAAGCGCATCGGGGTGATGTACATGGTGGCGGTCCTGTGCTCATTCTTCCTTGGCGGGGTCTTCGCCCTGCTCCTGCGGACGGAACTGTTGACCCCTGGCCGCACCATTGTGGATGCGGATACCTACAACCAGTTCTTCACGCTGCACGGCGCGATCATGGTCTTCCTCGTGATCATCCCGAGCATTCCGGCGGCGTTGGGCAACTTCGTGCTACCGATCATGCTCGGTGCCAAGGATGTGGCCTTTCCGCGGCTCAACCTCGCCTCGTTCTACCTCTGGATCGGCGGGGCCATCTTCACGCTGTACTCGCTCGCGGTCGGCGGATTCGATACCGGCTGGACCTTCTACACGCCGTACTCGACGACGACCACGGCCGGCGGCGTCATCCCGGTCCTGATGGGCGTGTTCATCCTCGGGTTCTCCTCGATCTTCACTGGACTCAACTTCATTGTCACCATCCACAAGCTGCGCCCGCCGGGGATGACCTGGTTCAAGATGCCGCTCTTCCTGTGGGCGCTCTACTCGACCGCGCTCATCCAGGTGTTGGCGACGCCCGTACTGGCGATCACGCTCTGCCTGCTCATTGTCGAGCGCACACTCAACATCGGGATCTTCAACCCGTCGATGGGCGGCGACCCCGTCCTCTACCAGCACTTCTTCTGGTTCTATAGCCACCCGGCGGTCTACATCATGATCGTCCCAGCGATGGGCATCATCAGCGAGATCATCGCCGTTCACTCCCACCGCCACATCTTTGGCTACACCTACATCGCGTTCTCCTCGGTGGCGATTGCGATGTTCTCGTTCATCGTGTGGGGCCATCACATGTTCACCTCGGGCCAGAGCGGCGTGATGAACACCATCTTCTCGCTGATCTCGTTCAGTGTGGGGATCCCCTCCGCGGTGAAGACCTTCAATTGGGTGATGACGCTCTACAAGGGGACGATCAGCCTGACCGCGCCGATGTGCTACGGACTCGCGTTCCTCTTCTTGTTCACGATCGGTGGGCTGACGGGCCTTCACTGCGCCACGCTGGCCACCGACGTTCACTTGCACGACACCTACTTCGTCGTGGCGCACTTTCACTATGTGATGATGGGCTCAGCGCTCATCGCCATGATCGGTGGCCTCCACCACTGGTGGCCCAAGATGACCGGACGCATGTACCACGAAGGCACCGGAATCGCCGGATGCATCATCATCTTTGTCGGCTTCAACATGACCTTCTTCACGCAGTTCATGCTCGGCAGCCAGGGGATGCCCCGTCGCTACTACGACTACCAGCCAGAGTTCCAGACCTATCACATCATCTCCACCATTGGGGCGTACATCATGGCGGCGGGTTTCGTCACGACCGCCGTGTGCCTCATGCAGAGCCTGATGTCGGGCCGCCGCGCTCCTGCGAACCCGTGGGGCGGCCGCAGCCTTGAGTGGCAGTGCGCCTCGCCGCCGCGGCACGACAACTTCGAACATCCACCCACCGTGGGCGACTGCTACGACTTCACACCGGTGGTGTGGGACGAAAGGCAGCAGGGGTATGTTGTCGACCGAGCACTCGACACCCACATCCCGCACGCGAAGTCCCCGAACACTGGAGGCCACCAGTGAGCCACGCGCCCGCCGCGACTGACACGCACGCCGCCGGTCATGGCGATGGTCACGCGCACTCGCCTGAGCACGCGAAGCACGCCTTCCTCGCGCACCACTTCGACACTCCGGCTCAGCAGTTCGACAGCGCGAAGCTTGGCATGTGGCTCTTCCTTGCCACCGAAGTGCTCTTCTTCGGCGCGCTCTTTGTTGGCTACACGGTCTTGCGCAGCCGCTTCCCCGAGGTGTTCTCGTACGCGAGCCATTACCTCGACACCGTGATGGGCGGCATCAACACCTGTGTGCTGATTCTCTCAAGCCTGACGATGGCGCTCGGCGTGTACTTCGCGCAGCGCGGGCGCAAGTTGGCGCTCATCATCTGCCTCTGGCTCACCATGGCCGGCGCGGCCGGCTTCCTCGTCATCAAGTACTTCGAGTACTCGCACAAGATTCACGCGCACCTTGTTTGGGGGCCGACCTTCTATGTGCCGCCTCACGACGAGGCGAACGCGGCTGCTGACCTCGCGCATGCTCCAGTGGTGCCCGCTGCGGCTGCGGTCCTCCCACCGGCACCCGTGGCGGGTCTTCCGGCGGTCGATGCCTCCGTGATCCGTCCCGCAGCCGCAGGTCCCTCGGGCATCAGCGCGACTGCCTCAGATCACTCGCTCGCGGGTTCTGGCGACATCATTCCCCACGCGATGCCTGAGGCGCACTTGGCCGATCCGGCCATGCCGCCCAACACGCACCTCTTCTTCGCCGTGTACTACGCGATGACCGGACTCCACGGCATCCATGTGCTCGTGGGGATGGTGGTGATCGGCATGCTGATCTACCGGGCCCACCGCGGCGACTTCGGTCCCAACTACTACACGCCGGTCGACCTCGTGGGTCTCTATTGGCACATCGTTGACCTCGTCTGGATCTTCCTCTTCCCGCTCTTCTATCTCATCCACTGAGCTTTCGAGAGACGCATGTCACACACCGACCCATCGCCGCACTCGGCAGCGCACGCGACCGATCAACCGCTCGTCGGGCATCTCGTGCCCGTGCGTATTCTCATTTCGACCGCGGCGGCGCTTCTGGCGCTCACGATCATCACGGTGGCTGTGCGATACATCGATGTCGGCGAGTTCAATGTTTGGGTCGCTATCGGCATCGCGGTGGTGAAGGCAGCACTCGTCGCGACCTTTTTCATGCACCTAAAGTGGGACCGTCCCTTCAATGTGCTCGTGTTTGTCGGATGCACGCTCTTCGTCGTTCTCATGATCGCGTTCTGCGTCCTTGACACCAGCCAGTATCGCGACACCCAGTTCACAGGCAATCCGCCGATGGCTCAAGAGACACTGGACGCGAACGCCCCGGGCGCGCCCATCACCCAGAAGAAGGCGGACATCAACCGGTAGTCGGGCGTCTTGGCGTGCCGCCCGGCTTCGCAGGGAGCTCATCGCGTGTTCCTCGGACGCCGCGACCCATTCACTTCTGCCCCTGAACGCGAGTCTGCCTCGCGCATTGGCATGATCGTCTTCATCATCGTCGTGGCCATCCTGTTCGTGGCGGCGATGCTGGGCTATGTCGTCGTACGGCTCGATCCCCTTCGGACTCAGCCCTGGCGCGAGACGGCGACGCCCGGGCTGCCACACTCGCTCGTCCTCAGCACGCTTGTCATCGTTGCGTCGAGCGCATCGTTGCACTGGAGCCTCGTTCGTGTGAGGCGCGGCGACCGCGGCGGCAGCGCGCGCGCACTCACCGTCGCGTACTGGCTCGGCATTGTGTTCGTCGGGCTGCAGCTGGTGGCATGGTGGACGCGCTGGCGCGAGGGCGTGACGATCACCTCAAGCCTTTACGCGTGGACCTTCTTTGTTCTCACGGCACTGCACGCACTCCACATTGCCGGCGGGCTCTGTGGGATGCGACTGACGCTGGTGCGCGCGCGTGAGGGTGCGTACTCGCCCATCCGCCACAACGGCATCGTGCTCTGCGCGATGTACTGGCACTCGCTGGCGGTGATCTGGCTGGTGATGTACGCGGCGCTTTGGGTCGGATCTCGGTAGGAGTGCCCAAGGCTGTTCATCAGCCTGGCCCTTTGAAGTCTGACTCGGTGCGCCTTGTCCCGGCGCGGGCTTGGGTCGAGCATTTCGGCATGTCGCACATTCCAGGGGTTGGCACTGCCAAAGTTTCAGCGTCGTTGTTCCGGTCGACGCGCCACATCGCCATTCGAGTCGCACTCGCTATTGGGGCTACGGTGGGGTTCGTCCCGCACTCCGGCGCCACTGCGTCGGATGTATTGAGGTATCGCGCGATCCCAATCGGAGCTGCGCCTTTGTCATCGCCTTGGACCGGAGCTCCGGGAGTCTGCGAGCGCTGGCCAGCGCCGACGGAGTTCGGCAGTCATTC
>SXGS01120202.1_pt1 | contig 21785 bp, 21 predicted proteins | sample 3174681 | NCBI WGS metagenome assembly SXGS01 (sample SAMN11356861, study PRJNA531348) | freshwater metagenome | isolation source: freshwater sample F1-80 | place: China: Fuxian Lake, Yuxi | collected 2017-12-25
CGTCGTAACCGACATAGCCAGGAGGTGAACCGACCAAACGGCTCACTGTGTGCTTCTCCATGTACTCAGACATGTCGAGGGTGATCATCGCCGCTTCATCACCGAAAAGGAACTCAGTCAACGTCCGCGCAGTCTCGGTCTTGCCCACGCCGGACGGCCCGAGGAAAATGAACGAACCGGACGGTCGTTTCGGATCTTTCAAACCAGCTCTTGTGCGCCGAATCGCCTGACTCACTGCTTTGATCGCATCTTCTTGTCCGACGATGCGTTTGTGAAGTTCCTCTTCCATCCGAAGCAACTTCGCAGTTTCTTCTTCGGTGAGCTTGTACACCGGAATACCGGTCCACATCGCCAACACCTCAGCGATGCTCTCTTCGTTGACCTCATTGAATAGATCTACGCCTTGGGCTCGCCAAGTCTTTTCCATTTCGCTGCGCGCTTCTAGTTGTTCCTTTTCTTGGTCACGCAGGTTCGCGGCGCGTTCAAATTGCTGAGCTTCGATCGCCGCCTCTTTGTCTTTGCGCAACTGCGCGATCTTGTCTTCCATTTCGCGGTAATCAGGCGGTGCTTGCATACGACGAATTCGCAAACGCGAACCCGCTTCATCGATCAAGTCAATCGCCTTGTCCGGCAGATGGCGATCGCTGATGTAGCGATCGGCGAGATTCGCGGCCGCCACAATCGCTTGATCGGTAATCGTGACGCGGTGATGCGCCTCATAGCGATCCCGGAGACCCTTAAGAATCTCAATCGTGTGCACCACTGTGGGTTCTTCAACCTTGATCGGCTGGAATCGTCGCTCCAACGCAGCATCTTTTTCAAGGTGTTTGCGGTATTCCTCGAGCGTCGTTGCGCCAATGGTCTGAAGCTCTCCACGGGCCAGCATGGGCTTCAAGATGCTCGCCGCATCAATCGCTCCTTCAGCCGCGCCCGCACCGACCAACGTATGCAGCTCGTCGATGAACAAGATGATGTCGCCGCGCGTACGGATTTCTTTCAATACCTTCTTGAGCCGCTCTTCGAAATCGCCTCGGTACCGGCTGCCCGCAACCAATGCGCCGAGGTCGAGTGTGTAGAGCTGTTTGTTGTGCAACGTCTCGGGCACATCACCATCAACAATTTGTTGCGCGAGACCTTCTACGATTGCCGTTTTTCCAACGCCTGGTTCGCCAATCAAAACCGGGTTGTTCTTGGTTCGACGGCTCAACACTTGCATCACGCGTTCAATTTCTTTTTCTCGTCCGATGACTGGATCGAGCTTCTTGTCGCGTGCCAGCTGGGTGTAATTGCGACCGAATTGGTCGAGCACAAGGCTGCCACCCTGGCCCTCGGGACTCGTCGGAGTCGCGCCTGCACCTGCTGCTGCGCCACCCGCAGGCTCTTTGCCGCCTGCGTAACCGCTGAGAAGTTGAATCACTTGCTGACGAACGCGGCTCAAGTCGGCGCCGAGTTTCACCAGCACCTGTGCAGCAACACCTTCGCCCTCTCGAATGAGACCGAGCAAAATGTGTTCAGTTCCGATGTAATTGTGCCCAAGCTGCAACGCTTCGCGCAATGACAACTCGAGCACTTTTTTCGCTCTTGGCGTAAACGGAATATGTCCCGACGGTGCGCTACCACCATGGCCGATGATCTCCTCGACCTGAGCACGAACCGCCTCAAGGCTGATCCCGAGTGATTCAAGCGCCTTCGCGGCGACACCTTCGCCCTCATGAATGAGACCGAGGAGAATGTGCTCTGTCCCGATGTAGTTGTGGTTCAGCAAGCGCGCTTCTTCTTGCGCCAGCACGACAACTCGTCGGGCCCGATCGGTAAATCGCTCGAACACGTTGACAACCCTTCTGTGGATGGTTCCGTCTACCAATGCTTCGATGGTGATCGACCCATTGGATGCCGGAGTCTGGGAATCTTATCGGCCGCTCCAGCCCAGACTTTGGCGTCGAGACCGCCGAGTTGGCGGACGCGTCCAAATTCCGGGAACTGCAGGTGCGTACTTTGGTCAAACAAGATGAGGAGGTTTCTATTCCCACAGGGTTTCCCGACCGCCGCCGTACCTCCAATAGTGTCACAAGTACATGAGTATTCTCGATGACTTAGAGCTAGTGCCGCTCGCGAACGACCTTGGGCGGGTCGAGGCTCGGCTGCTTGATGCGGTCGTAGTCGAAGATCGGTTCTTGGGCGAAGTCGCCGAACATCTCATCAAGGCTGGCGGCAAGCGACTCCGACCCGTCATGACCCTGTGTTCGGCATACGCCGCAAAAGGTGCAAACACTGCGCACCCGGACGCAATCACCGGCGCAGCGTGCGTGGAACTCGTCCAGGTGGGATCGCTGTACCACGACGACGTGATTGACGAAGCCGACACGCGGCGTGGTGTCCCTTCTGTTAACGCTCGCTGGTCCAACATTGTGGCAATTCTCTCAGGCGACTTCTTATTGGCAAAAGCATCGGTCTTGGCCGCATCACTCGGCGCGGAAGTCGCCGGCCTGATTGGCGCGACAATCGGCGAACTATGTCGAGGTCAGGTACTGGAATTGCAATACCTCTTCAACGCGAATCGAACCGTCGAGTCATACATTTCATCAATCGAAGGAAAAACTGCTTCTCTGCTCGCGACCTCGTCACGCGTGGGCGGGATCGTGAGTAGCGTAAGCCCCGAAACGCTCGAGACGCTCACGGCTTTCGGTCAGCACCTCGGGATGTGTTTTCAAATCGTCGACGACGTACTCGACCTCACTGCGGATGCCGACACCTTGGGTAAACCATCAGGCAACGACCTTCATGAAGGTGTGTACACGCTGCCAGTAATTCTGGCTGCACAAGATTCGGCCGAACTCACAGCGCTACTCGGCCGCAAACTCGATTGGCCCGATGTAGAAGCCGCTCGCGCGCTGGCAATGCAAGGCGACTACGTCAACGAATCAATGGTGATCGCGCGCCACCATGCGCAGAAAGCCAAGGACTCCTTGCTCGAAAGCGAAGCGGAACTTGACCGCGACGTGTGCAAACGGCTCGGGTCGCTCGTAGATGGGCTCATCACGCGAGCTTTCTAACCTCGACGGCACTCAACGTCGTGCACTACTAGCCGTTGCGTCACCCCGCACCAATCCGTGGTCGTGTTGGGTAACGTCGGCGTTATTGGATCGCGACCACGCCGGGCGTCGGACCGATCCGTGGTCGTGTTTGGGTAACGTCGGCGTTACTGGATCGCCACCACGGCCGCGTCGACTTCGGCGAGAAAATCCAGTACCGCACGATTGAAGGCATTCGGAGCCTCGGCCATAATGCCGTGCGCAGCACCCGACACGAGCACCAACTTCGAGCCGATGATCAATTCGTTGAGTTCTTCAGCGTCGCCAACGGGCGTCAGAGAATCTTGGGTGCCGGTAATTACCAACGTCGGCGCCACGATGTGCACCAATTCGTCACGCATATCGTCACTCATCGCCAGGATTGCTCGCACCTGTTTCACAAACGAATCTGGCTTGGTTTGCAACACCAAACGGCCGAGAATGTTGATGAACATGCCGAATCGTCGTTGCAACCGAGGGCCGATCAGCCAGTGCATGCCTTCCGAACTCACAAACGCCGCCATGCCCTGGGCCGCGACATCGGTGGCCCATTCATCGAGTAATTCGCGCCGCCATTGATGATGGCGACATGCGGTGCAAGCAAGTACCAACGAGCGCACGCGATCGGGATAGCGCACACCGATAATCTGCGCAATCACGCCTCCCATCGAAGCGCCCATGATGTGAGCCGACTCAATGCCCGCTGCGTCCATACACGCGATCGCGTCGGCAGCCATCACCTCAAGATCGAATGGGCCGTCGGGGCCGTCGGTATCTCCGACACCACGGTTGTCGAAAACCAACACTCGGTGACGCCGGCCAAAACGAGGCCGTTGCAACGCCCAACCCCGAGCATCGACTCCGAGGCCTTGAATCATCACAACCGGCGTGCCGTCCACAGGTCCAGTGACCTCGTAGCGAATACGAGCACCATCCGACGCGATCGCAAATGCCATTCGGCCAGACTACCGATCGGCGCTACAACAGATTGTCGACCGCGTTGCGAATCGACTCCGTAAGCTCGGCCGCACCCAGCGGGTCGCCCGGCGCTATCGCGGGGTCGGCCTCGATCGCGGGCCCGACTGCGATGCGCCACCCGTTCAGCGCGGTGTTCAGCGGACCGGCCGCGCGAACAGAGACCGGGTGCACGGGCACGCCCATGCACGCCTGCAACAATTCCAGTGGCGGCGAGCCTGCGGTCGCGCTCAGCCACGTCGGGGCAAGTGGCACAACGACCAGATGCCCCTCGTTCAGGGCGGAGGTAACGTCGGCCACACTCGCCGCAATTGCGCCAATGCGCCGCAACGCGGCGCCGACGCCCCACACTCCCGGCGCTCCCACCACGCGCGCCCGCCTACCGCATGCGTTCATGACGGCAACTGTAAGCGCCGCCGGCTCGAACACTCCGAAGCCGCGATTCATGACCAGCACCGCGGGACCGCGGCTCGGAATGTGCTCATCGCCGGCAACTGACACTTTGATGACGCCACGGAGTAGCGGAGCCATCAGATCGGAAAGTTGCGCGTCAAGACCGAATGCATCAAGCGGATAGCGACCGGCGACTCGGCGTCGCACCGCGGTAACCAACGATTGCGGCATGTTGACGCGATCGGGATCCACCCCGAACGTTGTACGCGAATGCAATTCGACAGCGATCACGCCACCTCCCGTCGAACGGTCGACATAGGCACAACCTCAGCCCATTCGTAGAGTTCCTGCAACACCGTTTGTGTTGATCGCAACGACAGCTTCGGCAACACTGTCCGCGCATGTGCACCCGACGCCGTGCGTCCGTGACGCAGTAGCTCAATGACATGTGGTGCGATTGCTGCACCCATGAACTCAACGGCTTGCGACGCGACGCTCCACATCGGTGGGAGCATCGCAAATGGCAAACGACCCCCTAAACGCACGGCCTGCCATGGGCTCGCAGCACCTTCGCCGACCACGTTGACTGGCCCTGACACTTTCGCGAACAGCGACTCGACCATCGCTGCGCACGCATCCTCGGGGTGCACCAACGAGAAGGGTGGGTCAGCAAACGCCGGGACAGGAACGACCGGCAAGCGCAACAAACGCCCGATGGGACTCGGGACGTGGGAGCCGACCACCGGTGCGTATCGCATCGCGCCAACCGGTATTTCGTGACGACGGGCGATTCCGGCCACGGCCGCCTCCACCTTCAGCAGCGAGGTGCCGTAGGGAGTGCGTGGCGCAGGTGGGACCGATTCATCGGGGACTGATGCAGTGTTGCTACGGCGGCCATAAATCTCAAGACCGCTGCGCACCACCACATATTCCAACGCACCGGCGCGAGCCGCGGCCGACAGCGCGACCATCGAGGTCAACTCGGTACGTTGCGCAGCTTGCGCAGGAGTGAGCCGAGATGCTGGCTCGTACACGCCAAAGTGTGCGACGTGAGTCGGCGCGAATTCGAGAACGAAGTCGCGCAACTTCTCACGATGCCGCGGATCGATGCGTCGAAACTCCGCGCGACGCAACCGTCGGCGCGGAGGCACAAAATCGCAGCCTGCTATGTCGCCAACCTCGGCACTCGCTTCAAGGATCTGGGCGACGCGGGTGCCGAGTTCACCGCCCATACCGGTGATCAACACTCGCATCACTGACCTCCTACTGGCGCAGCTTCAGGACGAAGATGCGGAAACAACAACACCTCGCGAATCGAAGTCACCCCCGCAATTAGCATCACGATTCGATCGACACCGATTCCAAGACCACCACAAGGAGGCAGGCCGTATTCCAAGGCTCGAATGTAGTCCTCGTCCATGCCTTGCGCTTCAGCATCTCCAAGTTGCTTCAGTCGCATTTGCGCTTCGAAACGACGCCGCTGGTCAACGGGGTCGTTCAGTTCGCTAAACGCATTGGCTACTTCGCGGCCGCCGATGATGAGTTCGAACCGTTCGGTGAGCTCTGAGTCATCGCGATGTACACGCGCCAAGGGCGACACCTCGCGGGGATAGTCCATAACAAAGGTTGGATCCCACAACGCGTGCTCAGTCGTTTTTTCGTACACCTCAAGCAGCAACTTGCCGGCACCCCACGACGATTCCCAAGGAATCTCAAATCGCTTACAAATCGCTCGCGCTTCTTCGATCGGCATCGATGGATGCATCGTGACGCCCGCGTGTTCTTCGACGAGTTCAATCATGGTTGCCCGTCGAAATGGCGCCGCAAGATCAACTGGTCTGCCGTCCCACTCGACGGATGTGGTGCCGATCGCGGCGTGGGCTGCGGCGGCAATCAGCTCCTCGGTCAACACAGCAATGTCGTGGTAGTCAATGAAGGCTTCGTAGAGTTCGAGCATCGTGAACTCAGTGTTGTGGCGAGTCGACAATCCTTCGTTGCGAAATACACGAGCGATCTCAAACACTTTCTCGAAACCTGCGACGATAAGTCGTTTCAAGTAGAGCTCGGGGGCAATCCGCAAGTAGAGATCCACGTCGAGCGCATTGTGGTGGGTTTCGAACGGGCGCGCAGTCGCGCCGCCGGCTATCGGGTGCAACACGGGGGTCTCAACTTCTCTGTACCCGAGATCGATCAAGTGATTACGGAACGCTCGAATCACCGCGAAGCGAATTTCGAATACTCGCCGAGCCTCATCATTCGCAATCAAGTCAACATACCGCTGACGATACCGAGTATCGATGTCGCCCAGGCCGTGCCACTTGTCGGGCATCGGACGCAACGATTTCGACAGAAGCTGCGCGCTCGTGACCTTGACCGACAGCTCACCTTTTCGCGTGCGCATCACCAAACCCTCAACACCCACCCAGTCGCCCAAGTCAAGATCCGCGAAGGCTTCGAACGCGTCATCACCAATCACGGCCTTCGAAACGAATAGTTGCAACGAACCCTCGCCGTCGCGCACCGTTGCGAAGATCAACTTGCCTTGGTTGCGTTGCAGCAACATCCGGCCCGCGACGCGAACAATCGAATCCGATTCGGCTCCGGCTTCCAAACTCAAGAACCGCGTCTGCAAAGCGCCGCACGTATCGGATCGAGTGAAGCGCACTGGGTACGGATCCGTGCCGCTCTCGCGCAATGTGGCGATCTTGCTCAGCCGAGCACGGTATTCCTCGGCTGCGCTTCCGGACAGATCCACTATTGATTCCTTTCGAAAATCAGTCGGAGCCCCAACAATGTCAACCACGGTTCGAAGCGTCGAACGTTGTGGGTGTGCGGGCCAATGAGTTCCGCCAAACCGCCGGTACCGATGACCGCCGCATCACCGATCTCCGCCCGAAAGCGATCGACCAGTGCATCTACTTGGCCCGAGAAGCCATAGATCACACCCGATTGGATCGACTCCACAGTCGACTTCCCAATCACGTTGTGAGGTTCGATCAATTCGACGCGCCGCAATCCAGCGGCCCGGCCGAACAACGCGTCGAGGGAAATCTCGATACCGGGCACGATCGCTCCGCCCAGATATTCACCCTTCTTGCTGATCGCTTCAACCGTCGTCGCGGTACCAAAATCGACAACAATGACCGCATCGCCGACTAGGTCGTAGGCGCCCACCGCATTCGCGATTCGGTCCGCTCCCACTTCTTTCGGATTGTCGTACAAAATCGGCATGCCAGTGCGCACACCCGGCTCCAGTACCAACGCAGGAAACCCAAAATATCGATCAGTCATTTCGCGCAATGCAGCCGTCACCATCGGGACGCCCGAAGACACCGCGACCCCAGTAATTGCGTCGCCAAACGAAAACCCGTGAAATCCGAGGAACTGCTGGATCATCAGCGCGAGTTCGTCGCTGGTGCGATCGCTATTGGTGGCAATACGCCAGTGATCGGCGAGCTGGTGTCCATCGAAAAGCCCAACCACTGTGTGGGTATTGCCTGCGTCAATCGCCAAGAGCACGGTGGCCCCCCTTCACTGCGATGTTCACGGAAAATCAAGACCAATATCGAGGACACGCGCTGAGTGTGTGAGGGCACCGACCGAAATGAAATCCACGCCGGTTTCGGCGAGGGAACCCGCGGTATCGAGCGTCACCCCACCCGACACTTCGAGTGGAATCGCGCCCGCCACCAAAGCAACGGCGCGAGCGATCTCGTCGAGCGTCATATTGTCGAGCATGATCCGATCGGCCCCGGCGTTTATGGCTTCCTCGACCTGTTCCAGGCTGTCGCATTCAACTTCAACCATGCGCCCTGGCCACCGTGAACGGGCACGGTCAATCGCTCGAGCAATGCCTAATACCGCCAAGTGGTTGTCTTTGAACAGCACGGCATCGGACAATGAATCCCGATGATTCACACCGCCCCCGGCGCGAACTGCAGCCTTTTGCAATGATCGAATACCAGGAATGGTTTTGCGAGTGTCGAGCACGCGCGCCTTGCCTCGCGCCGCTCGAACGTATCGACGCGTCAAAGACGCCACTCCGGAGAGATGCCCTAGAAAATTGAGCGCAGTCCGTTCACCGGTGAGCACCGATCGAGTGTTACCCGAAATCGTGGCGATCACCATGCCGGGTTCGATCGGCTCGCCGTCATGCTTGTTCCAGACGATCTCCACCGTTGGATCGATTTGGGCGTACGTCTCGGTAACACACGCAGCGCCTGCGAGCACACCATCTTGGCGGCTCACAAGCCGCGCGCTGACAAACGAATCCTCCACCACCGCACACAGGGTCGTGATATCGCCCGCGATGCCAAGGTCTTCAGCGAGCGCGAGAGCAACCGCTGCTCGCACCGCTGAGACCGGAGGCTGATATTCGTCGAACGGTCCGTTCATCGCCGCACTTTCGTCGTACTGGTTTGGAACGCCACAAACTCAGGTGGCTGATCACCGCATAATACGTACCGACCAAGCTGGCGCTTATCGGTCTTCGGGAAGTCTTCACGCGTATGACAACCGCGAGACTCCTGGCGCGCCGACGCCGCGCGAGCAATCGCATGCGCGACCCGAAGCACGTTCAACGCTTCGTACGTACTTGTGTCGCGCGCTGGGAGAGCGGCCGTCAGGGTCGACAAGTCGTTCAAAGTATCGGTTGCACTTCGCAGCGTCGCCGCGTCGCGAATCACACCTGCGTCGCGAGACATCAGCCGCTGCACCGCACTGCGAACTGCGCCAGGATCGACCGAATCGACCTGAGGGAGGAGATCAGGGTCGGTGCACCGAGATCCGAGCGTTGACACGCCAAGCACACCGACCATGGCTCCCGTTGGTTCTGGTTCAAACTTGCCTCGGTGTAATGCTGTCATCACCCGATGCCCAAAAACGAGACCATCGAGTAACGAATTCGACGCCAGCCGATTCGCACCATGAACACCGCTGCAAGCCGTCTCCCCACAGGCCCAAAGATGAGGAACCGTCGTCGCGCCATCCAGGTCCGTCACTACGCCGCCGCACAGGTAATGCGCGGCCGGGGCGACCGGCAACCAGTCAATCGTTGGATCGAGGTCGTTTGCCGTGCACGCTCCCCAAATGGTGGGAAATCGCACCGGAAAATCAGCAATCATCGTCGCGTCGAGCCAGACATGTTCCGCTGCGGATTCTCGAAGCTGACGAGCGATCGCGAGTGACACAATGTCGCGAGGCGCGAGGTCGCCAAGTTCGTGAACACCCATCATGAACGGTGTTCCATCGTCGTCGCGCAATATCGCACCCTCGCCCCGCAACGCTTCCGACAACAACGGGCGAGGCATTGTCGGCACGTGCAACGCAGTGGGATGAAACTGCTGAAATTCGAGGTCCGCGCATGCCGCACCGGCGCGCAGCGCCAACGCAACGCCGTCACCCGTCGATAACAACGGGTTTGTAGTGACGCTGAAACACTGACCGGCACCGCCGGTGGCAAGCACCGTGTCGGTCGCTCGAACATTGAACGCTTGGCCGTCTGCGTCGAGTGCAAGCACTCCAACACAGCGGCCGTTCTCGATAAGTAGATCGAGCGCAGTCCAACGCTCCCGTACCTCGATATCACCACGGGCAAGCGCCGCCACTAGCGCACGCTCGATCTCTGCGCCGGTAGAATCTCCTCCGGCGTGCACCACGCGGGCCAACGTATGACCACCCTCGCGGGCGAGACGCCACTCGCCCGCGAGCTCCGACTCGTCGAACCTGGCACCGATTGCAGCAAGTTCGCGGACACGATCCGGGCCCTCACGGACAAGCACCGAAACCGCATCGCCATCACACAAACCCGCGCCCGCGAGCAACGTGTCTGCGAGGTGTAAATCCGGAGAATCGGGCGCATCAAACGCAGCGGCAACTCCGCCCTGCGCGTAGCGGGTAGCTGTGTTCGCGAGCTCGGTCTTTGTGAGGACCAGCACTGACCGGCCGAGTCGCTCCGCCGTGAGTGCGGCAGTCAACCCAGCAACACCGCTTCCGAGCACCAGTACGTCGAACATTGGCGCTGAGCCTACGGGCTACAGGGTCGGTGCAACCCACCCATCGCCGTAGTCGATCCGGACGGCTGGACCATCAATCGAAATCGCAAGATTGTCGATGAGCCGGGTTGCACCGCAAAACACGGCAACCGCGAGCACCACATCGCCATCGAGCGCTGCGACAGCACGCATGGTGCGCGCGTTCACAACCTCAACATAATCGATTCGGACATTGGCAATTCCTGCGAGATGCTCAGAAACGACGGTGACAAGATCGTCGGCACGCCGCATCCCTCCCACTACCGCGCGCGCACCTTCACGCAAAGCCGAAAATATCCCCGGTGCGTCCGCACGTTCGTCCTCGGATAGGTACGCGTTTCTGCTTGATTTCGCGAGTCCATCAGCTTCGCGAACCAAAGGGCATCCCACCACCGCAACTGGCAGCTGAAGATCCTCAGTCATACGCTGGATAATCGCAAGCTGTTGCGCATCTTTGCGACCAAAGTACGCGTGAGCTGGCCCGATAATCCCGAATAGCTTTGCAACCACGGTCGTGACTCCGTCGAAATGACCGGGCCTCGATGCGCCACACAACGAGTCGGTCATCGACGCTACTCGCACACTCGTGATTGGCGGGTAGGTGGGGTAGAGCTCAGAGACACTCGGTGCAAATACGAGATCGACCCCTTCGCTTGCACACGCCACAAGATCTGCATCAAGGTCGCGTGGGTAGCGATCGAGGTCTTCATTGGGGCCAAACTGCAACGGGTTGACGAATATTGTCACCACAACGAGGTCGCAGGCCGCACGCGCCGCCCTCATCAATGATCGATGGCCCTCGTGCAAGAAGCCCATCGTTGGGACAACGCCGACCCTGGCACCGTCGGCGCGAGCCTGGTCGCAACGAACCCGCAGGGCGCGCATCGACGCAATGACCTCGACTGCCGACTGCGTTGCGGGTTCAATAGCTGGTTCAACCATCAGCGCGGCACTGTAGGGCGTCGAACGCAACGTCACTCGAAGTTGTGTAAATCGTCGAGCAACCGTTCGATTCCGTCGCTACGCCGATCAACGAGCCGCATCGCCTCCCGTGCCAAACATCGATACGCATCACGGTCGCTCGAATCGAGGGCCCGTAGATGACCTTCAACGGTTTTGAGGTCACCTCGCGCAATTGGTCCGGTCAACGCATCGGCCGGGCCCATGTCAAAGGCATTTTCCACCGAAGCTTCAACCAATGATCGAAACGCCGCAAACGGCACTCCCGCATCCTTTGCAAGCCGTTCCACTTGCCCAAGCAACGCCACAACATGGTTGGACGCGATGACAGCTGCTGCGTGATACCTCATGCGATGCTGCGGGTCGATACGCAGCGCGATAACGCCGAGTAGCCGCGCGATGGGTTCGATTGCGACGTCGCCCTCAATTGCTGCAAACGAGCCTGCCAATCGGTCGAGTCCTTCACTCGCCGACGGAATCGTCTGTAATGGGTGCAGCGATGCGACTCGAATATCGCTTCGCTGCGAAAGCAAACCTTCGAAAACGTCCAGCGTTCTCGAGCCCGCAAGGTGCATCACCAACGCGTTCGGTTCGAGCGTTGCCGCGATTGCTGATGCTGTGCTTTGAATCGCGTGATCAGGAGTGGCAATCACCACAACGTCCGCACCGATTCCGACGTCGCTCACGAAACGGGCGTGAGCATTACAAATCGCGGCTGCCGACAACGTGCTGCGTGCATCGACAGAGCGACCCGCAACGCCAACGACGCGATACCCCTCTGTCATGAGGGCCAACGCGATCGTGACCCCTGCTCGCCCCGGGCCAACGAGCGCGACTGTGGGTTCGTGCGAACTCACCGAAGCACCTTGGGTGACACGAGCACCGACTGATCAACGGGGATGTCCACGTCAAGTTCGAGATACACGTCGTGCAGCGGCATCAACACGAAGGCCCGATCCCACATCCGGGGGTGCGGAATCGTCAGCACCGCATCATCAAGCACAACATCGCCGTAGAGCAGGACATCGACATCAAGGGTGCGTGGACCCCAACGCACTGTCCTCAACCGCTCGGCGTCGCGTTCGAGCTGGTGGGCGATTTCCAGCAGAGCGTACGGATCGACGCTGGTGTCAATGGCAATCACCGCATTAAGAAACGCGTCTTGTTCAGGGCCGCCGATTGGAGCGGTCTCATAGACCCGCGACCAAGCAACGACTTCCACTTCGGTTACTGCGCGCAATCCATTCAGCGCACCTTGAAGGTAGGCAAGTCGGTCCCCGATGTTCGAGCCGATCGCAAGGTACGCCTTGGTCAAAGTCGCGCCTATCGCACAATCCGCACTGCGACGTGCGCAACTTCCGTCGGCACTGGAGGCCGCAATTTTCGAACCTCGACGACAGCTTGCTTGACACGCTCGTCGGCGCGGCAAACGATCGCGATCCGGTGCGCGAGCCGTTCGAGCAGCTCGAATCGTTCATGGGTAATCACGCGTTCCACCGACGCAATCACGTCTGCATAGCTCACCGTGTCGTTGAGGTCATCGGACTCGCCAGCAGCACTCAGATCGACTGAGAGTTCGAGGCTCACTTCGAACGGTTGCGCCCGAACCTTTTCCTCAGGCAATACACCGTGGACACCCATCGCCCGTATTCCTGGTACCAAGATCTGATCCATGCTGTCACCGTAGCGGTGCATTCCCGACAACCCGACGCTCATGCAGCCTCCGCTTACAAACTTCCGAGTCGAGCATCAGACAAATCGGCGAAACGACGCGACACAATGGGCAATGCGTCGAACCAAGATCGTTGCCACCGTCGGCCCTACAACCTCGGACATCGATTCGATGACTGACCTCATCGGCGCGGGCGTCGATGTCATCCGACTCAATGCTTCGCACGGGACGCTGGAACAGCACCGCGACAACGCGCGCCAAGCCCGTCGCATTGCCACGACCATGGGTAGGACCGTCGGTGTGCTCATCGATTTGCCCGGCCCGAAGCTGAGATCGGGTGACATCACCAATTCCGAGGTCGAGCTCAGCCTCGGCCAAACCTTCACGCTGTACGGCACCGAGGTACCGGGAAACGTAGCTGGGGTTTCAACCACATTGCCGGCGCTCGGAAGCTGGCTATCCCCTGGCCACGAGGTATTCCTGGCTGACGGCGCGATCGTACTTGAGGTACTAGACAGCGACGGAGTTGACGTCGTTACGACGGTGCGGCGCGCCGGCGTGCTGCGATCCCGCAAAGGCATGCACGTACCCCACGCCGAACAGCACATCGACCCATTCACGGATCGCGACGCCGCGGCTCTCGAGATGGCAATCGAAATCCGGGCTGATTTCGTTGGCTTATCGTTCGTGCGCAGCGCCGACGATATCGAAGGTGTACGAGCGCGACTCCCGAAGCGGGGCATGCGCCCGGCATTGATCGCGAAAATCGAAACCGCGCTCGCAATCGACAATCTCAGCGCGATCATCGCAATCGCGGACGCGGTCATGGTCGCTCGAGGCGACTTAGGAATTCAGATACCGGCGCGCCAAGTGCCTCTGATCCAAAAAGACATCATTCGCTTGTGCAATATCGCAGGACGCCCGGTCATTACTGCAACGCAGATGTTGGAATCAATGACCAGATCGCCGTTACCCACTCGCGCAGAGGTCAACGACGTCGCCAACGCTGTCATCGACGGTACTGATGCCCTGATGCTGTCTGAAGAAACCGCGATCGGGTCCCACCCCAGTGACGTGGTTCGTACCATGGCCGAGGTCGCCGAGGCGGCCGAGGCATGGGATCGTCACGTGGTGACCCCCAACGGTGCTACCTCTGCGGATAACGACAAAGTGGCGTGGGCAGTCGCCGCGGCAGCGGTTCACGCAGCCAAGGATCTGGGTGTATCAGCGATTTTGTGTCCGACCCGCAGTGGGCAAACAGCCCGTCGAGTTGCTGCATTTCGTCCACCGATGCCGATTGCGGGTATTTCACCGACCAACGAGGTCTTGGCCGGACTCAGCCTTGTGTGGGGTGTGACACCACTGTCGGTTCCTGAGACGACCGACCCCAGCCAGCAACTACGCCTGGCAGTGCAATCGGCGAGAACCTCGAACCTGGTGGCTGAGGGCGAGCTTGTCGCGCTGGTATTTGGCGACAGCGGGCCGCGTGCTGGCAGCACCGACTCAGTGCGAATTGTCAGGGCGTAAGCACAGGCGGCGACGAAGCTTTCAGTACGCCCGACGCAACGTGTACCAGCCGTCACGGGTCATCGTTTCGGCAAAATATCCGTTGTGCAAAGCTTCGCCAAAAGTCGCGCGCAACGAGCGGCGCCACGCCAACGCTTTGCTCATTTCGGTGGCACGCAGCAACTCGATGTCAGAGGGTACATACGCACGCAACAACGCGGCGTCGGAGCCAATACCTCCGGGCTTTTCGACAGGCCAGCCTCCACCGTCGCGATCCAGAATCGTTGTGCACAACGCGACTGAATTCTGGTCGACAGGTACGGCATTCGTTGAAACGTTCGGGTTGGAATGCAAATTCCACACCGCGACACAGCGATCGCTCTCGTCACCGGTGTTAATGGGATCGCGCATTTCGCCATAAAACGCTTCGTGATATTCCACTGCAGCCGCCCCGAGGCGCGCCAGGTTGAAGTATGCGTTGCGTCGAATCAACGGATCGAAGGTCCAGGTGATGCGCGCTACGCCGCGATCCAGAGTCCATTGTCGTTGATGTTGTTTGACCGCGTAACCAACGCCGTTGCCCATCGACTCTTGACGAACGCCGGTGATGTGCGAGTGCAACAGCCAGCCCTGATCGTCGCGGCCCCAAAACGCAACCGAACCGCCGACGAGAACTTCATCGAGAAACGCACCACAGAGATAGTTGTCGTTATGGACTAATGCCCTCAGAACTTCCACGTTGATGGGCGAATCACTTGGAGCGAGATGCCAAACATCTGCGAACAGCGCGCAGGCTGCCTCAAGATCACGATGTTGGTGCAGCAACCTGAGTTCGAACATTGGGTACTCAGGCAAGCGGTTTGCGGATGTCTTGTTCAAGCACTACCGCGACCGTGGTGCGCGCCTCAGCATCAAGTTGGCGACCCGACAACTTTTCCATTGCTGCGATGGCGTGCGTGCCTTCGTCTACCAAGCGGGCGTACAGCACATATCCTGCGAGAAATCCCAACACTTTGTCGCCGAACTCTTCGTGGTGCACGAACAGTCGCTCGTTCGGAGATTCCAACCACATCGCCATTCGACCGTAAATAATCCCGAGATTGTGGGCCATTTCGTCGGGTCGGCCCATTGGCAAGTGTTCTCCAACTAATCCCGCGTCGGCGTAAGCCTGGAGATTGTGGGTGGAGTCAAGCAGCGAAACGATACGGGTAAACCCGTTATTGCGCAGCCAAATGAGCTCCTCTTGGCGCCGCACTTTGCGATGATTACGTGAGAATCCACCTGGACGTTCCGCGGCTGCCATCTGATCTTTGATGACCCAGGTGAAATTGCGCGGCTGCAATCCTTGCGCCCAACGGCCTCGTAATGAACTCACATCAACGCTCCTTGTTGAGTCGCAGAGAACACTGCTTCAAGCATTCGAGCTGCAGCAAATGACGCCTCGACATTGTGGACACGAACGATCGCGACACCCCGCATGAAGGAAAGCACCGACGTTGCCGCGGTGGCGTCATCGCGTGCCTCGACCGGTGCACCGTCGAGAATGGAACCAATGAAGCCCTTACGTGACGCACCGATCAAGATCGGAGCATCAATGACATCGACGATTCGTTCCAGACTGGCTAACAGTCCAAGGTTGTGTTCCAACGTCTTGCCAAAACCAATGCCAGGGTCGGCGATGATCGCATCTGGTCGCACACCGGCGGATCGAGCCGCTGTAACCCGACCCTGCAAATATGCAATCACCTCGCTCACGACGTCGATGTAGGAGGGCGCACTTTGCATCGTCGCGGGTACGCCCTGCATGTGCATCACAATCAGACCTGCGTCATGGCGAACCACAGCTTCGAGCATTTTGTCATCGCGCTGTGCTCCTGACACATCGTTTACGATGCTTGCTCCGGCACTCAGCGCAGCGACGGCGACGGCCGCCTTGGTGGTGTCGACCGAAATCGGAACCTCAACGACATTCGACAACCGTTCGATCACGGGAACCACCCGATCAAGTTCGAGCGCCTCCGCGACAGGCTGAGAGCCAGGTCGGGTCGATTCGCCACCGATGTCGATCATCGTGGCACCACTACGAACCAAGTGTTCGCCGTGGCGAACCGCAGCGTCAACCGAGGCGAAACGCCCGGCGTCCGAAAACGAATCAGGCGTGACGTTGATGATTCCCATCACCGAAAATTTGGGCAGTTGCCCCACGGAAAATGTCACGACTGGGGAGGATACCGGACGCCGTCGAAACGAGCCCCGGCGGCCTAGGGCGCCGAGAGGGCTACCGCGGAATCCCGAGGCCGATCATCGACATCGCTTCCGCGCGCGTCGCCGCGTTTTCTTTGAAAATACCCCGGACTGCTGAGGTCAGTGTGGTCGACCCGGGTTTTCGGACGCCCCGCATCGACATGCATAGGTGCTCGGCTTCGATGACCACCAACGCCCCACGAGGCTGCAGCACGCCGACCAAGGCATCGGCGATTTGCGAGGTGAGACGCTCTTGCACCTGTGGTCGTTTAGCGAACCCGTCGACAAGCCGCGCCAGCTTCGACAGCCCGGTGATTCGCCCGTCATGCCCAGGGATGTACGCCACATGGGCCCGACCGTGAAACGGCACAAGATGATGTTCGCACAACGAATACATCGGGATATCTCGGACCATGACCATTTCCTCATGACCGGCTTCGAAGGTGACGTTGAGGTGTTGGGATGGATCTTCATGGAGCCCAGCGCACACTTCGCCGTACATCTTCGCTACCCGGTGCGGGGTTTCGAGAAGGCCGTCGCGCGTCGGATCTTCGCCGATAGCTATCAATATTTCTCGCACCGCAGCTTCGATCCGTGCAACATCCATGCCAACATGCCCGTCGGGATTCGCGATGTCTGAGTTACTCACGGGTGTCTCCGCACGTTAAGAGGCTGATGGTTCGCAGCGACTGCGCCGGCCGGGCTTGAGGAGTGCGGCAGGTCGATGGTCGATTCAATCACCCGAGCGCCCGCCAACAAGGCTTGGACGGCATCAGCGTCAAGCGTCTCGTATTCGAACAGCGCCGCGGCCAGTTCGTCGAGCACGAGCCGATTCGAGACCAAGATCTGCGTAGCCTCGATATGCGCGGCATCAACCAAGCTGCGTACCTCGGCATCGATTTCTGCAGCAATCTCTTCGGAATATTGGCGGCCGCCGGTCATCTCTAGACCCAAAAACACCTCGGGGTTACCCTGCCCGAGACGAACCGGACCAAGGCGTTCGGTCATGCCAAATTCGGTGGTCATCTGGCGCGCCACCGAGGTCGCTCGCTCGATGTCGCTTTGGGCTCCGGTCGTGGGGTCGTCGTATACCAGTAGCTCCGCAGCTCGTCCGCCCAGCAACATTGTGATCTGGTCTCGGAGCTCGCTTCGGCGCACCAAGAATCGGTCTTCGATTGGCAACGTCAACGTGAACCCAAGGGCGGTGCCACGAGGAATGATCGACACCTTGTGAACAGGGTCAGTGTTGGGCAGAACGTGGGCCACCACTGCATGGCCAGCTTCGTGGTAGGCGATGATCTGGCGTTCATGTTCAGCGATCAAACGCGTCCGACGCTCCGGGCCCGCCATCACTCGATCGATCGCCTCCTCCATTTGTACGAACCCAATGGTCGAGAACCCTCGACGAGCGCTCAGTAAGGCGGCCTCATTGACCACATTGGCAAGATCGGCGCCGGTAAATCCAGGGGTACGACGAGCGACAACATCAAGATCGACTCCTACGGCCAAAGGCTTCCCCGCGGTGTGCACCCCCAAAATCTGTCTGCGACCGGCCAAATCGGGACGATCCACAGCAACCTGGCGGTCGAATCGCCCCGGGCGCAACAGCGCAGGGTCCAAAATATCGGGCCGGTTCGTTGCTGCGATCATGATGACCCCGACATGAGCATCGAATCCGTCCATCTCGACGAGCATCTGATTCAACGTCTGTTCGCGTTCGTCGTGCCCGCCGCCAACGCCCGCACCTCGATGTCGTCCGACGGCGTCGATTTCATCGATGAAAATAATCGCAGGGGCCGAAGCCTTTGCTTGCGCAAACAGATCTCGAACCCGAGCGGCCCCGACGCCCACAAACATCTCCACAAAATTTGAGCCGGAAAGGGAAAAGAACGGCACGCCGGCTTCACCAGCTACTGCACGAGCAAGCAACGTTTTGCCAGTGCCCGGAGGGCCATACAGCAAGACACCTTTCGGTATACGGGCGCCGACCGCTTCGAAACGTTTGGGATTGGTCAGAAACTCCTTGATTTCATTGAGTTCTTCAACGGCTTCGTCGAGGCCAGCCACATCTGCGAACTTGACCGTTGGATTGTCTTTATCGAACAGCTTTGGTTTTGCACGCCCGAAGCCGCCTCCCATGCGCCCACTGAGTTGCCGGAAAATGAAGCCGAGCATCGCGAACAACAGCACGAATGGGAGCACCTCACCGAGGACCCGCAACCAAGCATTGGGCCGCTGTGTGTTGACGGTGAAGTCGACCCCAGCGGCGGTCATAGCGTCAGTAAGAGCGCGTTCTGAGCTGCTCGGGTAGTCGACGGCAAATCGCGTGCCTCCAACAAGCTCTCCGCGCACTGACCGATCGGCCCGCGCGATTTCGGCTGACAACACTCGGCGACCGGTGAGGTCGGCTCGGAATTCGGCGATGGTGAGCTTTTCGGGGTCGGCCGGTGCGAGTGAGGACCGAATCGCGAGCGCGACAAACACGCTGAGGGATAGCAACACGATGATCTTGGTAGAACGACGCTGCGGCACGGTCACAACCTGCACAAAAGGGAACGGCGAGCGTAACGCGGGAGGGTCCGATCATTCCAGGCGGACGGGCGAAGTACGCACAATCCCTGGCCAGCGTGGCCTCTAGGGCGTGTACTGCGCGATGTACGGCAAGTTGCGATACACCTCAGCGACATCCAAGCCGTAGCCGATCACAAATTCGGGCGGAATTGAAAATCCCACATATTTCAGCTGCGGGTCGACTTTTTGCAAGCCTTCTTTCAGCAGCAGTGCACAGACTTCGACTGACGCAGGACCTCGTGCCTGCAGATTCTTACGCAAGTATTGCAACGTGAGGCCAGAGTCAATGATGTCTTCGACGATCAATACGTGTCGACCGGTGAGGTCGGAGTCAAGATCTTTCACGATGCGCACTACGCCACTCGACCGAGTCGCGGATCCATAGGAAGACACTGCCATGAAATCGACATCAACCGACAGATCAATCGCTCGGGCAAGGTCGGCCATAAACACAAAGGCACCCTTGAGGACGCCCACCAAGAGTGGTGGGTGCTCGGCGTAGTCGGATGTGATCTGGCGGCCGAGTTCAGCAACGCGTGCCTGTAACTCCGATTCACTCACCAGTACACGCGTGATACGCGGATCGTTCATCGCGGTTTCGCCCTACTATCGCTGTGCACCATCTGATTGCCTACTCCGTAACCCGTTGCGTCGGTTCGACAAACAGAATTCCACCACTTCGACGCAGGGTTCGGCGATTCGGTAATTCAACGGCCTTGGCCGTCCCGTACACCACACTCAGGGCAGCTTCAATGTGTTTCCCGCCGATCGGAGGTTCCCCTAAGAACTGCCGCACCACTCGGCGCGCGATCACCCCATCGATCGAGCGCATCAACTCGACGCTGAGTGCGCTCCCCGCTTCGGCGAGCACAGCTGCGGCAGCTCGTTCGAGATACTCATGATCCGCACGAACAATTTGTGCTTGTCGCGCCAAGACGATTGGCATATCGCGTTGCGCGTGTTCGTTCAACATCGGCATTAGGTGGCGGCGGACCCAGACCCGATTGAATCGAAGATCATGATTCATCGGATCATCAACGACTTGGAGACCTTGCGCGACGCAAGTCGCGGCCAGTTCCCATCGCCGCAACGCAAGGACTGGCCGTTCAATGCGCCCACGGTGCGCCGCCATGCCCGCCATGCCCGCGAGCCCGCTACCGCGCATCATCGCAAGCAACACTGTTTCGGCTTGATCGTCGACACTATGGGCGAGCCAAATCGACGCAGCGGCCGCAACGGCGCGCTGCTCCTCAAGCACTTGGAGACGTGCATCTCTCGCCCGGGCTTCGAGGTTGGACGAACCAGGATCAAGTTCGAGCGACACCATGACCGCAGGCATCCCGAAGCGGTCGGCGGCCGAGCGAACGACATCGAAATCGCTCGCACTATCGGATCGCAGACCGTGATCCACATATACCGCGACCGCATCGCGTTGTGCATGCGCTGCGAGAGCGAGAAGCCCGATCGAATCGGGACCCCCAGAACATCCGATCACCACGCGATCGTGGTGAGCAGACAACAAGGGCGCGCGTTCGAGGAGCTCGTCGATCTCCACCGCCGTCAAGCGCTTAAACCCGAGCTCCGCTCATACGAGCAAGCCATCTCGGCGCGTCATTCAATTCATCCAACGTTGGTAGGGCTTCCGCACTGGTCCATGCGGCATCGATAGCTCCTATTCCCGCACGCGCTACTACGTCATCGAGAAACTTTTCGCCAACTGCGTACTGCCGCAGCTTCATTTCAATGCCCATCATTTTTTGCAGCTGTCCCGCAATACCCTTCGTTTCACGGCGAGCTTGCAGGACACGTTCCATGCGCTCAACCCCATACACATGTTGACGACCCAGTGCATTCATCACGTAGTTGCCGTGCCCTTCGAGCAATGACATCAAGGCTTGCACATCTCCGAGCACCGAACGTTGCTCGTCGCTCGCAAAAACGCCAAGCAATCCCGCTTCATCGAATGGATTCTTACCGCGTGACAACGCTTCTGCGGCTCTGGCGACACCGCGGATCAAGGTACGCGGATCAGGGTCGACCATGCCGAAGGTTCGTTCGACCAACGACATGAAGTAGGGCCGCAACCACGGCACCGCGGTGAACTGCGCGCGGTGAGTTATTTCATGGATCGCAATCCAACGCCGAAAATCGCGGGGCCGAAACGCGAAGCGTTGTTCGAGCGACAAGACGTTGGGCCCGACATAAAACACAACGTCACCAGTGTTGGTTTCTTCGGGAACAAGTAAGTCGTATTGGCCAAGCACACGCTGGCTCATGTATCCGAGCAGCGCACCCATCTCCGCACCAGCAGCATGTTTGCCAATCGGCGCAAACGGTGTAGCGGTAACCCTCGCTCCGAAC
>SXGS01569647.1_pt1 | contig 21783 bp, 17 predicted proteins | sample 3174681 | NCBI WGS metagenome assembly SXGS01 (sample SAMN11356861, study PRJNA531348) | freshwater metagenome | isolation source: freshwater sample F1-80 | place: China: Fuxian Lake, Yuxi | collected 2017-12-25
AGCCGCCACCCGCACGCTTCCCGAACTGACGGCGGCAATCTGCTCCGCTTTCGACAGCCTCACACCAAAGGCCTGCCGCAACTGCCTCACAGCGGCCGGATACGACGCCTACGATCCAACTTGATCGGCAAATGCTCTAGCTTAGGATGGTGTCCACCAAACCGGCAGCAGGCCAGTTCGAGCGCTATGCTAGCACGCTGGCCGACCTGCACCTCGTCGCCTTCGTCTGCCTCATGCTCAAAAAGGCCGCTCTACTCGCGGCCGATTCATAACAGCCTCTAAAGCTGGTGAAGCGGCAGATGTACGGCCGGGTCAAGCTCGATCTGCTCGAAGCGCGGCTGATCGGCACCGGATGAGGCAACTGCATCGAGAGTGCGCCAGCCGTCCGATTGGACGCGGATCGACGTCGCTACAAGAGCAATTGTATTTAACCGAGCAGACACAGCGTAAAAAATTTCAAGGCAACAACGGTATAAGTGTTTTTGGGGCAATAACTCTGTCGATCCTATTGGCTGGACGACGACGCGAGCGGCCATGCCCCCGCGCGTTTGCGCTGACGCCAACCTGCGTCCTGCATCCCCGTGACCGATGAGTCGAGCGGCTCGGCGGCCCTTCGATCCATCGACTTCACCCCTGTCGACAACACCTGCACCGACAAGGCCGAGCATCGAACGGGAATGCCAGCATTCGAAGGGGACACATTCTGGCCACATTGAAGCCTAAACAGCCTGAATGGTTAAGCTACGAAATATAGGAGGGCCGTAAGAATGTATTCATGAAAATTACTACAATATACCTAGGATAATTTTGCTCATCCGCCGGACTCTGCCGAGACCGCGTCCGGACGGAATTCTAGATTGTGCGCAAATCACCTATGCGTGTAGGTAATGTATAGGATAATTTGCTGATCCAATCGCGAGCAATTTATCAAAACCAACCTAGGGGGCGCCGCCTTGCAGCAAGCCTCCGTTCAAAGAAAGCTATTCATGGCTAACACCTTCTACGTTTCTCTGACGGGTTCGGATTCTCAGGCCGGAACGTTGGAAAGTCCATTCGCCTCGCTGGAATATGCTCACAACAAGGCACAGCCCGGCGACACAATTCTGCTGCGCGGCGGCGTCTACGCTTTGACTTCGGACATAGACCTCAAGAGCGACGGCGCCAGCGACAATCTGATTACGGTCGCAAGCTACCCCGGCGAGCACGCCATTTTGGACGGCTCTAGCCTGCCCCAAGGCGAATACGTCATCAACATGCAGGACGCGTCCTGGAACCACCTCGTCGGCATCGAGATCCGCAACGGCTCCGAAGGGGGCCTGATCATGCAGGGGAACTCGCACGACAACATCATCGAACGGCTCGACGTGCACCACAACGGCGCGCAGTCAGAATGGGATGGCAAGGGCATATCGCTCTACGGCACGGGCGGTAACAACCTCTTCCTGAACAACGATTCGCACGACAATCGCGACCTGCACGGGGACAATGCCGACGGGTTCCAGATCAGCAGTACGGGCGAGGGCAACGTGCTGAGCGGCAACCGTGCCTGGGGCAACTCGGACGACGGCTTCGACCTGTTCAACGTGCAGGACGGGACGCAGGCCGGGGCGGTCCGTCTTGAGGGCAACTGGGCGTTCGCCAATGGCTTCGACGCCTCGGGCAACCCTGCCGGCGACGGCGTCGGCTTCAAGCTCGGTGGCCAGCGTTCGGATGCGGGGAGCGAGTCGGGCGGCCACACCCTCGTCCACAACTTGGCCTGGAGCAACGGGGGCAGCGGGTTCGACGAGAACGGCGCCACCGCCCCCTCCACCCTGGAGGGCAACACCGCACACGACAACGGGAGCTACAATTTCGCCTTCTGGGAGCAGGACAACACGTTCCGGGGCGACGTATCGTACGGCTCGGGCCGGCTCGCGATTTCGGGCTCGTCCAGCGGTAGCTCCTGGGATGTCGATGCGGCACCCGTCACGCCTGATCCGATGACGGTTGCCGAGGCCCGCGCTGCCCGCGGCAGCGACGGGTCGCTGCCGGACACTTCCGCTGACACCGCGCCAGCCACGGCCACCGCCGCGCCAGAAACGACCGCCGCCGCCGCCACCGCCGAGCCAGTGACGGCCACCGCCGCCACCGCCACCGCCGCGCCAGAAACGGCCACCGCCGCAACCGCTGCCGCCGAACCGGTGACGGACCAGCTTGCTACCGTCACGAGCGGCGGCGCGGGGGCCACGGAAAGGGCCGCGACCGGCGCCTCCAACGACGTCCTGCTCAGCAATGCTTCCGACGGTGGGATCTCGGGCGGTCATGGCAACCACGTGCTCCACGGGGGCGCGGGCGACGACACGCTCAAGGGCGGGGCCGGCGACGATGTGCTGTTCGGCGAGGGTGGGAACGATCTGCTCTTCGGGGGCCGCGGTGCCGACACGTTCGTGTTCGGGGCAGGGCCCGGACGGGATGGAGGGACGGCGACCGTGCGCGATTTCGAGCCGGGCATCGATCACTTCGAGCTCACCGACGGGATCACGCTCGAGTCGTTCCACACACTCGATATCGACTGCTCCGGCAGACACGACATGGCACTCACCTTGAGCACTGGCCAGAGCATCCACGTCACGGGCGTGAGCGACGCCAACCCGTGGGACTGGGTCGTCTGACGCGCGTTAGGCCGGGGGCCGGGGCGATCAGCCCCGGCGCCTGAAGGTCGGGATCCGCATTCGACCTGCCCGGCCAGGGACAGCTGTCGAGCAGCCTCCGGACGAGGGCATACGCCCTCGTCCGGTCGGAAGCAGAGAGAAGGAACGCCCAGGAAAGGCCAGCGCAGCCAAGCGACAGTGCCGAAGCCGTCATAGCGAGAGCGGGCCAACCCTCATTCCCGCAGGGGAGACGCCACGTTCAGCCAACCTCGGAATGAGGTCTCTTTCGCGAGCGTCCGGGTTCGAGGAAGGGCCGATCGCCGCTCAGGTCCGAAATGACGTAACGATACTTACCCGACGCCTGCGCCATGATCTCGTTGACGCGTTCGAAGGTGATCCCGCAGGCGAGCCCTAAGACTTGGTGCAGGGCCCGCTGGATATTCTCGAGCAGCCCCGGCGGCGGTTCGCCGGACGCGACCATCCTGATCAGGACGTCGTCGTAGCCGCGCTGGACGACCTGCACCTTCCGGATCCAGCCCGAGTGATAGACCACCCCCAGGAAGTGCACGAAGGCGTAGCCCGGCACGGTCGACCCGTCCCGGCGCACGAAGGTGTCGATGCTGCGCCCCGTGACGCTCCGGAGCCGCTCCACCGAGGCTGTGGGCGAGCCCACCGACTCGCCGACAACCGCTCTGTCGCCGATGCGGTATCGGATCAAGGGCATGGCGAGGTTGGTGAGGCAGGTCACCACCACGTCGCCCTCCTCCCCCTCCGCGCAGGCGCCCCCCGCCTCGTCGACCACTTCCACCCAGTGCGTGGCCGTGAATACGTCCAGCCCGGCCCCGGACCGGCGCTCGCCGGCGAAGCTGCCGACCTCGCGCGACCCGTAGCGGTTCAGGACGGGGCAGCCGAAGGCGCGCTCCACCTCCTCGCGGATGAACGGGTAGAGCGTGGTCGCGCTGGTGACCACCGCGCGCACCCCCTCGATGCGGGCGCCGGTCTCGGCCACGTAGCGCGCGAGTTCGTAGGCGCTCTCGGCGTAGGCCTCGATGACGACCGGGCGCCGGCGCCGGATCACATCCACGTAGCGGGCCATGCCTTCGCGGGTCATGTAGAAGGAGTTGAGGAAGACCAAGTTGCGGGCGAAGCCGCCGACCCGGTTGCGCCAGCCCTGCCCTCCCTGCAAAACGTCGCGCTCGGAGCCCCACAGTCTGACCAGGGGCTCCCCCGGCCGGCGCCCGGCCCAGCCGTAATGCATCTCGATGGCCGCCGTCCCGATCGCCTCGTAATCCCGGTCCTGGAGAACCGCCACCGGCTCGCCGGTGCTGCCACCGGACGCGTTCCGATACCAGTCCCGGGTCGCAAGGTCCTCGCTCGCCAGGTCGTCGAAACGATCGCGCAGCAGGTCGCGGGTGAGCAGGGGCACGTCCCGGAACCGGGTGAGGTCCACGACGTCGCCGCGGACCACCCCGAGCCGTCCGAGCAGGGCGCGGTAGTGGGGCACGTGCCGCTCGGCGTGAAGGAGCAGCCGCCGCAGGTTCCGGGCCTGGATCCTGCGGCGGTCCTCCACCGGCAGTTCGTGGAAGGCCGCCAGGTACCGGCGATGGGCCGGCAAGGGGGAGCGAGCGATGTGCCTGTCGTAGAGGGCGAGGACGGGACGGCGCCAGTTCAGCATGGTAGGACCTTTCGGGGCTGGAGGCGCGCGAGCAGGCCGCGCGCCAGGGTGCGGTCGGCCGCGTCGAGGAGTGTCCAGGCGAGCGGGGCGTAAGCCAACGACAGGAGGGTCGCGAGCCCGGCGAGCCAGAACCAACCCGGCGAGGGCCACAGCGCGAGGACAAGGTGCCCAGCCAGCCAGAGGGCGGCCACGCCGACGGCGCCGCCCAGCGCGGGCCGGCCGAGATCCCGCCAGCGCATCCCAAGCGCCGGGGCGCAGAGCAGCGCGAGGAAACCCGCGTTCTTGGCGGTCCAGACCAGGGCGCCGGCGGCGGCGACCCCGGCGGCGCCCCACCCGGCCCAGCGGGCCAGCATGACCGCCAGGGGCAGGTAGACCAGGCCCAGGGCCAGGGTGACCAGGGCCTGCGCCCGCATTCGCCCGTAGGCGGTGAGGACGTAAGCCACGGGCCGGAGCGCCAAGTTCACGGCCAAGTGCCCGACGAGCAGCGCCAGGACGGTCCCCATCGCGGCGGATTCCGGCCCGAGCCACAGGGCCAGGGCCGGTCCGCCGAGGCCGCACAGCAGGCCCGCCGGCAGGGCGAGGCCAACGGCGAGGAGCCGGACCGAGCGCGTGACCAGGTCCCGCACGGCCCGGGTGTCGCCTGCGGCGTAGCGGGCCATGATCATAGGGCTGAGCACGGGCACCACGGTCTCGGCCGTGGCGTGGATCAGGACGGGGAAGAGGAGGAGCGCCCCGTAGCGTCCCGTCGTCTCGGGGCCGAACAGCAGGTTGACCAGGACCAGGTCGGTCTGCATGAGGACCATGCACCCGAGCATGTTGGCCGAGGACCAACCGCCGAGGCCGAGCAGGGGCCGCATCGCCTTCCGCTCCGCCGCCTGGGGCGCGAAGCGCAGTCCCGGGGTCAGCCGGCGCCAGACCAAGATCTCGCAGGCCAGGCCGACGAGGACGGAGGCGACGAGGCCCAGCCCGACGTGCCAAAGGCTGGCGGGCCAAAGGGCGAAGCAAAGCGCGGGCACGCCCACCCGCGTAGCCAGCGCCGCCCCACGCGCGATGTTGCGCAGGTCGAAGCGGTGCAGGACCACGGACGGCGTGCCGAACAGGCCCGACAAGATGCCACCCGTCATGGCCAGCGCCGTCCCCGCGAACAGGAACTGCGTCGCCCCGGCGAGGTGGGACGGCACGTCCAGCACGCGCGGGAGCACCAGGGTGAAGCCGGCGAACGGCACGGCAAGCAGGGCGCAGGCCGCGAGCGTCAGCAGGGCGGCGGCGTCGAAGGTGCGCTGGGCCGCCGGGCCGTCCCCCCGGTTCAGGTGGATGGCGAGGTGACAGTAGATGGCGGTCTGGAGCCCATCGGACACCACGACGGCGTACATCACCAGCGAGTGTGCCAGGGGCACCATGCCGTAGGCGGCCACCCCCAGGTGGCGGACTAGGAACGGCACGTACCAAAGCATGAGCAGCGTGCTCAGGACGAAGTAGGCGGCATTGGAGCCCAGGTTGACCGCAAGGCGGCGGGCGCTACTCCGACCGGGCGCGAGGTCGCCCCCGGCATCCCATCCGGCGGCGCGCGCGGGCAACCGCCGCGCCCCCGCGCTGCAGTGGGCCCTGACCTCATCCATGGCGGGCCCCCTCGTGACGGATGGTGTCATGGCTGACCATGAGTTGGCGGACGGTGTCATGGTGGTGGGGGCGCCGGTGGCTCCGCCGTGGAGGACGCAGCGGACGCTGGCGACAAAGGTAAGCGACCGCAGCCGGACCTCGTCGCCCGGCCTGAGTCCCGGTGCGTGCTTGGTGAGCCGCCGTGCACGAACTCACCGCACGTGCGTCCCTCGCCCCTGCAGGGCTGTGAAGGCGATGGTACCGAGCGGCTCCGTCTCCTCCGTGCGGACGATGTGCAGGCCCCACTGGCGCCCGTCGCCGCAGAAGCTGCGGATGAGGTGCCCGAGGTAACCGGTCGTGACGTAGAGTTCCTCGATGGCGCTGCGGCGCAGCCACTTCACCAAGAGTTCGAGGACCGGCTTCGCCCCGACGGGCATGAGCGGCCTGGGCATGAGCGGCCTGGGCATGAGCGGCCTGGGCGAGACCGAGGTGCAGGGCATGAGACGCGTGCCTCGTCCGCCCGCTTGGATGACCGCCTTCACATGACCCTCCCCCGTGGTGCGGACCGTCCAGGGGATGGCTCGCGGGCTGGCTGGCGGGGTGTGGGCCGCCCAGGAGGCGACGGTAGCGTCCCGAGACTCGAGCGAACTGACGAAGGTCATTTCCCGCCCGCGTACTCGCTCCAGCTTCGATCGCACTCGCCCCAGCTTCGATCTCGCGCTGGCCGAACACGGGAGGTCCGAGGCCGTGACCATGGAGAGCGGCGAGACGGACCGCCCCAGGCGGCTCCCAGATGCGGTGCCGTTGCCGCGCGATGATCCCTGGCCCTGAAAGCGTACCGGGTCCGCTCGCGGATCCGGACGCCGCACGAGGGTCCGGGGCGGCGGCCCTCTCGCGCATCCTGTGCCGGCGCGCCTGGAGGCTTCTAACCATCGAGCTGACCTGCGCGTGCAACGACACACCCGACTTCCACTCGCGAGGGGCGGGTGAAGAACAAGCATCGATGCGGTCGAAAGGACCAGCTTGACGCGCTCCGGCGCTACCTCCCCCCGCTCACGGGCAGGGGCCGAGCCATCGAGGCCTCCAGGCGCGCCTCGTCATCCAGTCCCGGCAAGATTCCCAGGTCCGTCCCCGACTCGGGAGACCGAATCGCGAAAGATGGCAGGGCGGCGTCCGCCAGAGAGGTGCTATCTCTTGTAGGCGGTGACGAAGATCTGCCCGGCAAGCAGCCGGTAGACCTTGCCAGCGGGCGAGGTGCAGTCACGTATGGCCGGCCGGCGCTCCACCCAGGCGGCGACACGGATGGGAAGGCTTACAACGCGGTCGAAGGGCAGGTAAGGGTTGAGGGGAACATTGGCCTTGATAGCCCCGAACCCCACCCGGCGCAGCCCGGATCCCACCTCCTCGTAGGTGACCTCGTTGAGGTGGAAGCCCATCGGCTCTCGCGCCTCGGGGTAGATCTGGCGGGTCACGTCGTGGGGGCCGGTGGCTCGGTTGGGGGTGATGATGATGGCCCGCCCCCCCGGCCTCAGCACGGCGTGGACCTGCCTGAGATGCTCGTCGGCATCGTCTGGATGAAGGTGCTCGTACACGTCGATGCTGAGCACGGCGTCGAAGCTCCCCGGCGGAAACAGCCCGGCCACGTCGTCTGCGAATCCTTTGACGACCTTGGCGTTATCAACCCCGCCGGCCCGAAGCAGCTCGCGCGATTCCTCCACGGCCGCGTCGGTGACGTCCATGCCAGTCACGGTGCGGACATGGGGCGCGAGCTTGAGGCATGTGTAGCCGCGCCCGCAGCCCACTTCCAGCAGGTCGTCATGCGGGCCGAGAAGGCGGACGAGCGAGCGGACGAGCCGGGCCCCGGTGCCGGCCGTGCGCCCCTCGGGGTCGGACGGCATCGTGGCAGCACGGGCGGCGAAGACCTCGGCGTAGGCCTGTTCGAACATGTTCCGCCTGTTCGCGGGACCGCTTGCCTTAAGGAGGCTCGCGTGGTGGAACTCGAGCTCCGCCGCCGCAAGGTCGCTCTTGATCATGGGTTGTACCCCTGTAGCGGCGATGCCGCGATATCCGCAGCGTGCCCCGGCTCCCACCCCGGTAAACTGACCCCCGTCAGATCCCGCTCCGGACGCTGTCAACGCCGACCGATGTTGGGTTCTCCCGCAGAGTGCTGTCATCCTCGTCGTGGCCGGTCGGCGCTGAGGCAACGATTTGACCGGTGTCGTCATCCACGCCGACATGGCGTTTCCTCCAGGACCAGCGCGTCCTGGTGCCGTGCTTCTCGATGTGATGAGGCCCGGCTTGTTTCAGCTTGCAAGGCCAATGAGGCACAGGGACGGAAGTGGGCCGCTCTCGTCGCTGGCACACCGCCTCGACACCAATCGATCGATCCATGCACCGCGGCGGCGTCGCGCCCTGCCGGCGTGGGGGTTGTCGGTTGCAGGGGTAAGGAAGGCCGTCACGAAGGTGGGACCCGGTAAGGGTGCGTATTACCCGGTCGGGTAAGCCCCAAGATCCGGATGTTTCGAGGCCCCGAGCTCGGCCGGCGCCCCGTCGTCGGCGCCCCGTCCCGTCAGCGCGCCACCCCGGACCGGGCGGAGGAAGCCCGAGGCGGGAAGCGACCCGTCCGGCCCACGCGGCCCGCGCGCCACGGCGTCGTCCAGCGAGACAAAGGCGTCCGCGCCCAGGGTCAGGGCGGGGTGGAACACGTTCCAGGGCCGCCCGTTGCGGGCGTTGCAGCGCTCCACCGCCCGTTTCACCAGGACCTCGTTCCGGGTGCGCAGTGCGAAGGCCACGTTGTTGGCCAGAACCGTGCCGGGGGCGTCCTGGAACACGAAGGCGTGACCATGATCGCCGAAACCCCCGTCGGGGTCCCGCCCGTTGTCGAAGGCGACGTTGTTCCAGACCCGGTGCGGCTCAGTCCCACCCAGGTAGCCGTTCTCGTCGAACCCCATCGTCCGGTTGGCCCAGGCCAAGTTGCGTATGACCGTGTGGCCGCCGTGGCGTCCCCGCGCGCCCTGACGGCGCCCGCCGAGCTTGAATCCCACGCCGTCGCCGGTGGGGTTGACCGTGCCGTCCGGGCGGCACCCATTGGCGAAGGACCAGTTACCGTCGACCAGGTAGCCGGTCACCGAGCGGTCGTCGCCGGGCCTGAGCGTGTTGAAGAAGTCGAAGCCGTCGTCGCCGTTGTGCCAAGCGCGGTTGCCCGTGACCACCGTGCCGGCGCTGTCCGCAAGGACGATCTGGAACCCGTCGGCGTTGCCGCCCGTGGCGCCCACGCCGCCGCCGTGGTTGCCCCAGGCGTCGCAGTTCCTGACCACGTTGGCGCCGCCGGAGCCGAAGATCCCGAGGCCGACGCCGTGCTCGTCGTTGAGCCAGCCGTTTTCGTGGAAGGCGCAGCGCTCGGCGACGAAGCCCGGATGCGTCCCGCTCACGTGCATCCCGCCCATCGGACCGTGCCGCACCGCGAGCCCGCGCACCTCCACGAACGGGGCATCCCACAGGACGAGGGGGAACCCCCCGGCCGTATTGCGCCCGGGCCAGGCCGCCCCGGCGCCGGTCGGCGGGGTCATGGTCGCGCCATCCACGACCGGCGTCTCGCCCGGCATGGCCTCGATGCGCACCGGTCGACCGGGCGCGCCTCCGCCCCCGTGGAGCAACCAGCCCTCCGTACCGCCAGGACGGTAGACCCCGCCTCGCATCAGGATCGTGTCCCCGGGCCTAGCGCGGCGGTAGGCGTGGGGCAGGCTGGCGAAGGGCCGCCCCGCACGACCCGCCCCGGGCGCGTCCGAGTCTTCGCCGTCCGGGGCGAGGTGCAGGGTCTCGCGCCCGCCCTCGCTTGCCCCGGCTGGACGAGGCCATGGGAGGACGACTCCCACGGCGCCCAGCGCCAGGATGACGCCGCGTCGGTCCATCATCGTCCGCCCTCCCGAAGCGGGGTCCCGTGCCCGCGCGGGCCCAGCCCGCGCCACGCGCGCGCCAGCGCGACCCGGAATTGGCGCCGCATGCCCCAGCCCGTACGGAAGCCGTAGGCCCCGTGCACGGTGGCCAGTACCAACGGCAGCGCCGCCGGTTCGGGCAGCTTCGCATGGAGCGGCCGGGGGGCGGAGCGTGCGGACGTCAATCGCATCGTCGGCGACAAGGCCAGCGAAGAAGCGGCCGTCGGCGGCGGTGTCTCGTCAGCCGCGCCGAGCGTTCGCAGCTCTGTACGGAAGTGGCGCACCAGGAACGGCACGTGCCAAACCATGAATCCCATGCTCAGGACGAAGTATGCGATGTTGGAGGCGACGTTCACGCCGGAGCGGTACGCGGTGGTCCCGTCGTCCGGCCGGAGCGCACCGGACCGGGCGGTGGCGGGCGCTGGCCTAGCGGACACTGGACATCGGCCCGCCGGCCCGGCTTGGCCGCTGCGCCTTCGGGCCTCCGCCCGTGGCAGCCGCGAGGTGGGCGGGGATGAGCATCAGCGCGAGCAGCAGGATCAGGGTCGGGTGATGCTTCATCCCCCCTGCCTTGAACCAGGATACGACGAAACCCACCGTCACGCCGATCACAACGGGATGGTAGCCGGGGGGGGCGCCGAGGCCGAGCCAGCGGCGCCGGGAACTAGCGAAGCTCCAAACAGCGCTGGCCAGCATGAGGATGTAGAGCACGAGGCCGAACAGGCCTGTATCGACGGCGATCTCGAGGAAGGGCTGGTGGCTCGGCAGGTCAAGGCGATGGTTGAACGTCCCGGTCGCGGCGGCCATGTAGGCATGCAGAGCGAAGGGACCGTTCCCGACACCCCCGCCGGTCCACGGGTGATCGTGGATGAAGTCGAGGCTCGCTGCCCAGAGCGGCGCCCGCCCACCCAACTCGCTACCCCCCTCCTCGGCGACGCGGTGGAGAACCACGCCCAGAACGAAGGGCGCCACCAGGAGCAGGGCGATCAGAACGCTGAGGCCGGCGATGCCCCAGGGGCGCACCGAGCGAGAGAACAGGAAAAGGAACAGGACGATGAGAAGGGAGATCGCGCTGCCACGCGATCCGCTCAGCGCGACGAAGGCCAGGGTGAGAAGGAGGTAGACGACGCTCAGGCCCATCAGCACGGCACGTTTGCCGCCGCAGGCGCGCATGACGGGCCACATGGCCCCCGGGAGTCCGATGATGAGCAGGATCCCATACATGTTCTCGTTGATCCCCAGCACCTGAAGCCGGGTCGTGAAATCGTAGTCGGTCAGCGTGACGGTGAAGAGGCCGGCGAGGATCAGAAGCCAGCCGGCCAGCCCGAGGGTGAGCATCAGGGCATCGATGTCTTCGAGCGACCGTGTCCGTTGGAGCAGCAGGAAGAGGAGCAGGAAGGACAGGATCCAGGCGATGAGGGCCCGACGGCCCTCGACGAGGTCGGGCGCCCACAGCAGCGAGATGAAGGCCCATAGGATGCAGAGCGCGAGGAGCAGCAGCGTGCCGTTCCACGCCATCGGGTCCCGCCGCAGCCCGTCTGCGAGAAGCCACGATGCCAGTGCCGCCAGGCAGGCCCCGTTCGTGGCCAGGGTATGCAAAGGTTCGAGCTGAAGTGCGGGCGGCATGACCAGCAGAACGAACCAGCCGTGGAGCGAGAGCGTCGGGCGATCGATCAGAAGGAGACCCGCTGTCCCGGCTGCCGCGCCCGCGATCAGGAGCAGCGGCAGGCCCGGAACCGAGGCTGAGAGCAGCACCGCGGCTGCCGCGAGGAAGGGGACGGCCAGGACGATCAGAAGGGACGTGCGGCTCGGTCTCAGGGCGCGGGAGAGGGCCATGCTGGCTCCGTGCGGGCTCGAACGGATGTGACGATCGGGTTTCGGCGCACTTCGTCGAGGGATCGCGCCTCTATGACCTAGGCCGGGTCCACCTCACCTGCGGATGCTCCCGCGAGGGGGTGCCCCGGCCAGCGGCTGGGGACGGTCGCCAGGGTGCCCAGCGCCGCGCAAACCGCGTCGCTGCCGTGCCAGCGTCGCACATAGGCGAGGCCGTTCTCGCCGAGGATGCTGTTCAGCCGCGCGTCGACTGCCAATCGCAGCACGTCCTCGCATAAGACCTCCATGGAGCCACTGACGCGCCCGAGCCCGCATTCCCGGATCACGCCCCCCGGGTCCACGCGGAGCGACACGACCGGCACTCCCATCGACCAAGCCTCCAGCATCGTGTTCGGGAAGCCCTCTCTGTCCGAGGTGTTGACCAGGACGCGGCTGCGCCCGAGGCAATCCAGGACCTCGTCTGCGCGCAAAGCGCCGAGCCACTCGACGTTGGCCAGCCTTGCCATGCGCTCCTCCAGATGGATGCGAGCCCGCTCGTCCATCGTCGGGTCGAATCCGCCTACCACCGCAAAGCGCATCCTCGGCAACGAGTGGGCCAGGTTCAGGAACAGGTCCAGCCGCTTCTCGTGGCGGATCTTGGCCACCCATACGACGTCGATGATAGCCGGTAAGAAGGAGCGCGGCTCCGCGCGAACCCTGCGCACGAGGTTCGGCACCCATGTCAGGCGGCCTACTGCGCCCAGGCCGTTCTGGACGGCTTGGTGCCGATGCTGGACTGCGATGACGTGCGCGCTGCGCAAGCCGAGGCCAAACAGCGGCGCGTGGAACCACCGGCGGTGGTCGTAGGCCGTCCGGGCATCGGCGTGCGAATCGTGGGCCAGCGCGTAGACGAAGCGCGAACCCGGGCGCATGCGAGCGTAAAGGCCTATCAGCCACAGGAAGTCGTCGGGCAGGCGAGCGTAGAGCCTGTCGGGCCGGAGACGGCCGAGGGTACGCCAGAATCGGGCGAGGCTCGCCGGGCGGCGCCAGGCGGGGACCGCGTCGATGCAGGTAATTCCGGCCACGATCCGGTCGGGCGAGGGCCTTGCACCCTCGCCGTAAATTATCGTGACCTCGTGACCACGCTCGGACAGCGCGCGCGCCAAGTGGGCGACCTGGGCCTCCGCCCCCCCCGCGGAACGAGAGTCGCCGAGGAGCACGTCGAGCGAGCGGAAGCCCGGCGAGAAGAAGCACCAGCGCGGTCGGGCCTCTTCCGCTTGGGTGACGAAGGGAAGAGGACCGAGCGTGGCCCGGCTCGTGCCGCAGGCGGCATCGCGGGCCGTTTCATGCGCGGGGTGCGGCGGCCGTGCCGAATCGAAGGCTTCGGGATGGCAGCGGGCGTGCGCCCGGTCGCGGGATGTGCTCGGCATCGGCGCTCCTCATCGCACGGGTCCGCCCCGCTTCGAGGTGAGTCCCCGGGGCCGGGCCTGGCGGTCTCGCACGGAAGCCTGCTTAGACGGCAGGTCAGCTCCTGAAATGACGGGCGTCAGTTTGCCCCTTCAGCCCCTCCTCCAGTCTGGCCCCGGCGCCGAAAGGTCGGAACCGGGATGAGCGCCGGTCCAGGCAGCGCCCATGCTCATCCGCCATCGTCGGCATCGAACGAAAGACGGTGCACTGATGGTCAAGGCCTTCTCGACCTATCCCTGGCGCAACGCGACCTTGCGCGATCGCGTCGACGTCGTCCGCCTGCCGCCATCCTCCATAGGGCGGTTCACCGCCGTCCTGCGGGCGGCGCGGACTCACGGCATTCTCGTCCTGAACGGCTTCTCCAGGGCGGACCTCCTGGCGGCGGTCCTCGTGGCACGCCTGCGCCGCCCGCCCCACGTCGTCATCCTCGACCCGACCTGGGGTCGGGGGACAACTGGGCCGACCGATTGGCCTGCCGTACCGTCCTCGTATTGTTCGACGGCGACCACGTCCATTACGGCGTCTTGTCGGCGTTCGAGGTCGGGACGTTCCCCCGAACATGGGGGTGGACCCTGCCCGCGTACACAGGTGCTCTGGTCCTGCACGCTGAGCGACGGCGAGTTGATCGCCTCCCGCAGCACCGGCGGCGGCGTCTTCGCTGGGGGTAATTCGCTGCGCGATTGGGATCTGATGCTGCGGGCGGCGGGAACGCTCTCCGCACCCGTGACCATCGCGGCGCCGAACCTCACCACGGAGCAGTTGCGCTCGGCCCCCGAAAACGTGACCGCCGGCCCGGTAAGCCCCGCCCAGTACGATGCCTTGCTGCGCGGCGCGGACGTCGTGGTCGTGCCCATGCAGTCGCGTGATGATCGCTCGTCGGGTCAGGGCACGATGCTCGCGGCCATGGCCCTCGGCAAGCCGCTGGTCGTCAACGACGCACCCGGCGTGCGCGACTACGTGAGGGATGGCGAGACCGGGGTCGTCGTCCCGCGGGACGACCCCGCCGCGCTCGCCGCCGCCCTCTGCCGGTTGCTCGGGGACGAACAACTGCGGACCCGCCTCGGGGACGCGGCCGAGCGGGAGGTGCAGCGGCGCTTCCTGCTCCCGCACTACGTGGAGCGGGTTCTCGGGCTGATGGACGCGCTGCCGATCCGCCGGGCCGCAGCAGCACCATCCCGGGACCGCATCCGGGAGCGGGGGCTTGCCCGGACGAGAGACTGACACGGTAACTGACGGGCGTCAGATCCCTGCCCCGATGCTCGGCCCAACTTGGTCGCGGCGCTCCCCAGGAGGACCCTTCGACGCCGGCGGATCACGACACGGGCGGCACCCGCTCGGACCGCCGCAGCCGCTGCCAGCCCCCCTGTTCCACCTCGACCTTCATTTTCCCTTCGCGAGTCGTCCACCTCCCATGATGAACTGGCGTCATCCCGTCCTGACCGTCTACGACCGCATGGTCGCACGCTCGCCCATTCCGGACTACCGCCGGAGTTTGAGTCTCTTCCACGAACTGCCGCGGCCGCAGAGGCGGGATCTCCAAGTGACGCGTCTGGCGCGTCTGCTGCGCCACGCCGCGCGGCACGTGCCGTGGTACCGGGACGAACTCTCCAAGCTCGGGGTGGTACGCGGCGACGCGCTGGACCTGGAGCGGTTCACCACCATTCCGCCGCTGACGCGGGACGTGCTGCGGGAGCGTTTCGATAGCTTAGCCAGCGACGACTTGGCCTCGCGCCGGTGGTACCGGAACTGTTCGGGCGGCAGCACAGGCGAACCTGTCGCTGTGCTCCAGGACCGGGACTACGAGGCGGTGGGCTTGGCCGCCATTGAGATGCACCACGGCTGGGCGGGCCGCCGGCCCGGCGAGCCCATGGTGAGGCTGTGGGCCTCCGAGCGCGACATCCTCCTCGGGTCGCAGGGCTGGCGCAACCAACTCAGCGCATTCGCCCGCAACCACGTTCTCCTCAACGCCTTCCGCATGAGTGCGGACGCCATGGAGCGCCACGTGGAGCAGATCCGGCGCCGACGCCCCGTCCTGGTGGAGGCTTTCGCCGAGAGCGCATACGAGATCGCGCGCCACCTCAATGAGACGGGACGGCAGCTCCACGGTGTGCGTGGCGTGGTCACCAGCGCCAGCACGCTTTACCCGTTCATCCGCAAGGAAGTCGAACAGGCCTTCGGTTGCCCGGTCTACAACCGCTACGGTTCGCGCGAGGTGGGCAGCTTCGCGGGCGAGCGCACGCCCGGCGGCGGGCTGGAAGTGTTTGCGGCCACGCACTGGGTGGAGGTAGTGGACAGGGATGGGCAGCCCTGCGCCCCCGGCGAGGAGGGCGACGTGCTGGTCACCTGCCTCACCAACTTCGCCATGCCGCTGATCCGCTACCGCATCGGCGATCGCGCCGCGGTCGGAGAGGCAGTCGCGACCCCGACGCCTTCCGTCGAGGTGCTCCAGACGGTGACGGGCCGCGCCAACGATGCTTTCGTGCGCCCGGACGGGGCCACCGTGCCCGGCATCTTCTTCATGTACTTCATCGGGGTGTTCTACAGCCGCAACTGGATCCGGATGTTTCAGGTGGTCCAGCGTGGCTACGACGACGTGGTGATCCGCATCGTCCCGGCCGCCGAGCCGCCGGTCAACGCCCTTCAGGAGATCGGCGACACGCTGCGCAGGGTGGTCGGGCAATCCTGTCAAGTCAGTTTCGAGTTCGCCGACACCATCGAGAAGCTGCCCTCGGGCAAGCACCGGTACTTGGTCCCGTTCGCGGTGTCTGCGCCGCCGGGCACCGCGCCCCGGCTTGCAGTGCGGGACAGCTTGGCCGAGCCCGAAGTGCTGGCCGCAGCCTGCGGCGGCGTGCCGTCCATCGCCATGGGCCCGCTGGCCGACGCAGCCGCGGCGGCGCTGACTCGGCGGACGGACGCCTGATGGCCGCGCCGCCGGCCATCTCTGTGGTTCCCGCGGGCGGGCGTCCGCGGTCCGCTTCAAGCCTCGTCTGCGCGCCCGAGCCCATAGCCGTGATGGTTGGGCAACTGGCCCAGGGCGGGAGCGAGCGCCAACTCTACTCATTCCTGGCGCACCGCGATCCTGCTCGCTGGGCACCCGTCCTGTACGTATCGGGCGAACTCGGCTTCTGGAAGGAGCCGATCCATTCGCTCGGCGTCCCCATCGTGCTGCTGCGCGGCAACGCAGCGGCCAAGATGGCGCGGTTCCGCGCCGCCTGCCGGGAGCGCCGCCCGACCTGCTTCTTCTCGTGGTCGTCCTACACCAATCCCTACGGATTGGCGCTCACGGGGATGGGCGTGCGCCGTATCGGCTCGTTCCGCAACGCCGGGTTCGCCGACCTGCCTGAGCGATTCCGCGGTCTCTGGTCCCGGGCGAGCTTAGCGGGGCTGTCCGTCGCGGTCTGCAATTCACGCGAGACCTGCCAGACGCTCCAGACCCGCGTCTCGACGGCCCAGAGTGCGGTCTACGTCCCGAATGGCGTCGAGGCGCCCCTCGCCAGTCAGTTGGCTGCCTGGCGTCGGGAATGGCGGGCGCGGTTCGGGCTCGGCGAAAGTGAGATCCTGGTCGTGGGCGTGGGGCGCCTCGCGCCGCAGAAGAACTTCGCGCGGTTCCTGGACGTGATCGCCCTCGTCGAAGCGCGCGCGCCTGTTCGGGCGGTCATTGCCGGCGAGGACATGGGCTGCCGCCCGGACCTGGAGCTCCGGGCGGCCCGGCTCGGGGCCACGGTGACGTTCGCGGGCCGAGTGCCCGACGCGCGAGAACTGATCTGCGCTGCCGACGTGTTCCTGCTCACGTCAGACTATGAGGGCATGCCAAACGTGCTGCTGGAGGCCATGTCGGCGGGAGTGCCCTGCGTGACCACCCGCGTCAACGCCGTCGGCGACTTGGTGTGCCACGGCAAGACCGGCCTCGTCGCCGGCCATGATGCCGGCGAACTGGCCGACCACGTCGCCCGCCTCGCCACCGATGGGAACCTGCGGCGACGCATCAGCGCACGCGCCCGTGCGGCAGTCATGCGCGATCACGACCCGGCCGCGGTCGCCTCGCAGCTCTGGGGATTATGCGAGCCGCCCCCGTCCGGGCGGGCCTGAGGAGGGGCGACCATGCGTCTGGCTGTCTTCGTGGATCAAGTGTTCTGGCGGGACGGACCCACCCTCTCCACGGATGAATCCTACGTCCTGTTCCTTCAGAGCCTCGCCGGCGAGGTGAGCGGGATGACTCTCATCGGGCGCCTTGCACTCGAGCCCCGGCGGGCGCCCTACCCGGTCGATCCGAACACGTTCTCGCTGCTGCCGCTGCCCTACTATCCGGACCTCCACCGGCTGTGGCGCGCAGATCCGCGCATCTACGGGCGCGTGAGGCGCGCCGTCCGGGCACAGGCCGGCAACTGGGACGCGCTCCTGGTGAGTGGCCCCCATCCGCTCGGGCAGATGATCGCCCGCGAGTGCATCGCGCTGGGCGTGCCCGTCGTTCTGGTGGTGCGCCAGAACCTCATCGAGCAGATGGCGGCGCATCGAGGTCTGAAGCGCTGGGCCGCCCTCGCCGCCGCCGCGGTCCTGGAATGGGATTTCAGGCGCTTGGCGCGCGGGCGCACCGTGCTGGCGGTCGGCGCGGAGATGGCGGACGAGTACGGGCGCGTTGCCCGGCGGGTCACCAACCACTTCGCTTGCCTGGTCGACCGGGCCCGGTTCGAGATGTTCTCCAAGATGTCCACGGGCGGTGATCCGACCCGGCTCATCTGCGTCAGCCGCCTCTCGCCCGAGAAGGGTCACGCCCACCTGCTCTCGGCCCTGTCGCGACTGACGGCTCTTGGCATGGACTACCACCTCGATATCGTCGGGACCGGGCAGACGGAACCGATCCTGCGGGCACAGGCCGAGCGGCTCGGCCTCCGCCCTCGAGTCACGTTCCACGGCTACGTTCCCTACGGGCCCGCCCTGTTCGACCTCTACCGCCGGGCGGGTGCCCTGGTGCTGCCCTCCGTCACCGAGGGCTTCCCCCAGGTGATCAACGAGGCCCTCTCGCTCGGCCTGCCCGTCGTTGCCACCCGCGTCGGTGGCATCCCGTCCTTCCTCGAGCACGAGGTCACGGCCCTGCTCATACCCCCGCGCGATATTCCCGCGCTGGCCCAGGCGGTTCAGCGCATCATCACCGACGAGGCGTTACGCCACCGGTTGAGCCGGAACGGGCGCGCACTGATGGACGACAATACACTCGAAGCGAACCGCGCCCGCGTCCTGGAGAGCCTCCACGATGAGATACGCCTACGCTCCTGAGCCTGCCTCCTGCCTCGGGTTCGTCGCCCCGGGATCGCGCTCGGCGCTGATCGATCATCCCGCGCCATCCCCGCCGGCGTGCCCGCGCGTGAGCATCATCGTGCCCATCCGCGACGAGGCCGCGGGCCTTGAGGCCTTGACCGCGGACCTCCTGTCCCAGGACTATTCCGGGCTCGACGAGATCCTGTTCGTCGATGGGGGCTCCCGCGACGGCACGCGCGAGAGGCTCGACGCGCTGGCGGCCCGTGATGCCCGTGTCCGGGTCATCCTCAACGAGCGGCGGGGCACGGCGGCCGGGATCAACCTCGCCATGGGCACGGTCACGGGCGAGGTTGTGATGCGCGTCGACGCGCACGCGCGCTACCGCGCCGACGTTGTCCGGGTCTGCGTGGCGGCGCTCCTGCGTACCGGCGCGGGGGGCGTCGGCTCCATCGCCCGCCCGCAGGCCGCCGCGCGGACGCCGGTTGCGCGGGCCATCGTGGCGGCGCATCTCAGCCCGTTCGGAATTGGAGTCGCCAAGTTCCGCCGTAACGGGGCGGAGGGCTGGGCCGCGACCGTGTGGAACGGCTGCTACTGGCGCCACGTCGTCGATCAAGTCGGGCCCATGCGCGAAGATCTGCCCCGCCACGAGGACAACGACTTCAACGCGCGGGTGCGTGCCCTGGGCTACGGCGTGTGGGTGACCTCGGCGGCGCGCGCCTACTATCGCCCCCGCGAGACGCTTGGCGGCCTGTGGCGCCAGTACCGGGGCAACGGGCAGGGGATCGCGAAAACCCTGTTCGAGAATCCGGCGGCCGTGGGCCCGCACCATTTCGCGCCGTCGATTCTGGTGAGCACCCTCGCGACGCTTGCCGCCCTCGCACCCGCTTGGTCGGCGGCGGCCTGGGCCCTGACCGCGCTCCTCGCCGTCTACGGCGCCGCGCTTCTCCTGGCGACGGGGCTCGCCGCCTTCCGACGGGACGGGGTCGAGGAACACGAGAGCGTATCGTGGTTCTCTCTCCTCGCGCTGCCGGCGGCGCTCGCCACCCTGCACATGGCCTACGGGTTCGGCACCCTGGAGGGGCTCCTTCGCCTGGGCATCGCCCGTGCGCGACGGCTCTTGCCCGGGCGAGGTGCCGCGCGCACCCCTGCGGAGGAGAGCCGATGACCACCCGCCGCCGCCCACTCCTGGGTGCGGGCGGGCTCCTGCTCGCGGGGCCGGTCGCTGCACCCCATCTCCTGCACGCCCGCGAGCGCAAGGCGCTCCATGCCGAGGCGGCTGCCTTGCCGGGCGCGGGACGCGACATGGCCTCCCCGCGGAGCTGAGGATGTCAGGGATGCCCGACCTTGGCGCCGACCTTGGCGCCTACCCGATCGGCTGACCGGGGCCGGGCGCCCGTCGAAAGGGAGGCGTTCCGGCCGGTGACGGGACGAGCGGTTCCGCACCGTCCGTCAGGTGGAGAGGGCGCGTGCCGAACGTGACCCGATCCGAGGCCGGCCGTCCGCATGGGCGTCGCCGCTCGCCATCGTCCAGACCGAGGCTCCTCAGCGCGCCGCCAAGGCCCCGGGGGGCTCGCTGCGGAAGATCACCTCCACCGCGTCTCCGGGCTGGAGTTCGAAATCGTCGTTTGCGGTCAGGCGGTCGAAGGCCGCGCCATTCCGCCGAACCACGACGACGTCCGGCCGCGGCCCGAGGGCGGCGGCCTGCAGGGACTGCGCCCGCCCGATGAGCGCGAGCTGGCGTGCGAACGCCTCCAGGCGGGCGTTCAGGTCCGCGACCTGGGCTTGGCCATCCCTGATCTCTTTCAGCAAAAGGAGATCGCGCTGGGTGTCGATGCGGTTGCGCCGCCACGCCATCTCGTCCCGCTGCCGCTTCGCCTCGCTCAGGTTGGCCGCGGTCTGGAGCCGCCGCGTGGACGAGAGCAAGACGGCGCGCCGGGCATCCGCCACGCGCTGGCTCGTCAGGTTACCGTTTCCGAACAGGTTGTTCGTGCGGGTGAGCTCCTCGATATCGGCCTTCAGCCCCCGCTCCTCCTGCACCTCCTGCTCGGTGAGAGTGGCGATCTGCTCCGCCGCCTGCCGGGCGGCGTTGACCAAGTAGTCTCGCTCCGCGCGCGCATCGGCCTGGGCCACCTGCAGCGACCGGATCTCCGTCCGAACGAGGTCCGCCACCAGACCGGGCGGGACGGGAACGGCGTCGATCGGCTTGGCCTTGAACGTCTCGGCGCCCTCCATCTCTGCCGCGAGACGCCACTGGTGGACGTGCTCCTTGATCAAGCTGATCTGGGCCGTGCGGTATCCCTGCTCCGCCTCGACCCCCTCCGTGATGGAGCCGACGCGCCCGCGCACCGTGCTCGCCCCCCCCGCCATGGCGATCGCATGGCGCGCCGTCATCAGCGGACGATAGGCATACTGACCCGGGGTCAGGACGTCCCCGCTCACCGTGACGGGCCTGTACTCTGCCACCGTGACTGCGACGTCGCCGGGCTGGAGCAGGGGCAGGCGGTCGGCGGCCTGCGTGCGCTGGCGGCGGAGCAGGCGGGAGGCCAGCACCGCCTCGACTTTGGTGATGACCTCGCCCGTGGTCTCGCCCGCGACCAGGAGCGTGCCGATGGCGGGCAGGGAGATGGTGCCGTCGATCTGAACCGTCGCGCGCGCGCGCAGGTCGGGCTGGCCCGCCACCGCGACCTCGATCGCATCGCCAGGCTGCAGGCGGTACGCCTGAAGGATCCAGGGCCCGGCGGCCTGCGCCTCGGGGGAAGGCCGGGACTCGGGCCAGGCGCCCTGGGGAGCCAGCAGCGTCGTCAGCGCGATGACGGCGCCGGCACAGGCCCACGTCTTCATCGCTCGGGAGTGGGGAAGTCGGCTCACGTCATGTAGTCCATCTGAGACCGGACCCGCCCGGCCGACAGGCGCTCACGCCACCATGCGATGGTTTGCTCCAGCCCTTCGCGCAGGCTGGTCTGGGCTCGCCATCCCGACGCCGCCTCGAAGCGGGCGCGGTCGGCGAGTAAGGCCCACACCTCGGAATTGACCGGCCGCATGCGGCGGGTGTCCTGCACCACGGGCTTGTCGCACCCAGTCAGATCAAGGACGAGGCGGATCAGGTCGCCGATGGACGTCCGCCGCTGGCTTCCCGCATTGTAGGCGGACCCGTACTCGATGTCGGGGGCCGCTCCAGCCGCTAGGAACGCCGCCGCTGTGTCGGCGACGAAGGTGAGATCGCGCACGGGCGAGGTGTCTCCGACCGTGATGGTCTCGCAGGCCGGGTCCAGCGCCTGCCGGATCACGGTCGGGATGATGGCTCGCTCGCTCTGGCGGGGACCGTAGGTGTTGAATGGGCGCAGCGTCACCACAGGCGTGCCGAAGGAGCGGGCGAAGGCCTCCGCCATCATGTCGGCGCCGATCTTCG
>SXGS01711246.1_pt1 | contig 21756 bp, 13 predicted proteins | sample 3174681 | NCBI WGS metagenome assembly SXGS01 (sample SAMN11356861, study PRJNA531348) | freshwater metagenome | isolation source: freshwater sample F1-80 | place: China: Fuxian Lake, Yuxi | collected 2017-12-25
GCGGCGGCCGGTGTGCGGGTCTTCCTCGATAATGTCCGTGCCGGTCATCTCCGACGGCATCAAATCCGGCGTGAACTGGATCCGCTTGAACACCAGACCGAGAGTCTGCGCCATTGTGCGCACGAGCAGCGTTTTCGCGGTGCCGGGAAGACCGGTAATAAGGCAGTGGCCGCCGACGAACAGGGCGATCATCACCTGTTCGAGCACCTCCTCCTGTCCGACGATAACGCGCCGGACCTGGCGCACGATCTCCGTTTCCACTTCGCGAAACCGGTCGATCCGGTTTTTCAACTCCGCCGTTTCCATCTGAGGGGCCAAGGACATGTATGTGTATTCCGTTTCCTTAAGGGGATAATTCCAGGAGCATCTTCTGCGCGGGCCGGAACCCGGGTGCGGCTTCGAGCGCAAGGAGCAACTGATCCCTGGCTTCATCAATCTGTTTCGCCTGGCGGTATGCCCTGGCCAGGTTGAAGTGGGACGTAGCGCGGTCCATGGGCTTCATGGCAAGAACGGCGGTGTATTCGCGAATGGCGCCCGCGTTGTTGCTCTCCCCGAACCAGAGTCCACCTAACCGGTAATGCAATTCGGCGTCGTTTGGAAAGATGTAGTTCAGCCGCTCGAGCGCCAGGGCGGCGTCGCGTTTGCGGCCGGTCTCCTCGAGCATCGAGGCGAGGCGTTTCAGAAGCACCGGGCTTCGCCCGCCCACTTTGGCATAGCGCTCGAGTTCGGCGATCGCGGCCGCGTTGTCTTTTTTTGCGGCGTAGGCGTCCGCCAGGAATTCGTACGCGCTTCCGGCTTCCACGTAGTCCTTGTAAAGATCGCGGATGGCAAGCGCGAGTGGAATGACCTCGTCGTGCTTGCCGGCCTTGGAAAGGTCGGCCACCTGTTTGAGCTTCTTGCGCCAATCATCGAACCCTTCGACCACGCTCTTGGTTTCCGTTTCGAGTTTAGCGAGGAATTGCCTGTCGAAATCTTCGGCCTTGATGCCGAGTTCCTTCTCGATCACCTGGGCGGTAGGTTCGCTGCGCGCGAAATCGTTCATCATGGCAAGCAGCTTGCTGAAGCCCCAGTGCTCCGCGATGTAATCGCAAATGCGTCCGGCCTGAAAATAGGAGACGACAACCTGAGTGGGATACGACGGCCGGATAAAGCCGCGGTCCAGCTCGGCGACGGGCAGGAGTTTTTTGTTCTTGATGGCGGCAATCACCTGAGGGTCGAGGCGATCTCCCCATTCGGGAGAAGCGGCGGTCTCTTCGTGGACGGCCAGGCCTTCGGTGAACCATCGAGGCACTCGGTGATGCGTCGCGGAGAGCACGAAAACGTGACTCAACTCGTGCCATAGCGTGCTGGCCCAATGAAAACTGCCGGGTTTGCGGCCGGACGGGCTGTCCATAGCCACGACGTTGCCGAACGTTACGCCGAGCGCGCCAAGCCCAGGCATCCCCATGGTGCGGACGGCGAAATCTTCATGATCCGGATAGACTTCCACCTGCACGGGGCGGTCGAGTTTCAATTTGTATTTCTTTTCGAAAGTGGCAATGGCTCGCTTCAGTTCGGACTCAACATAGGGATGCAGGAGATCCGCTTCCTTCTTGTGGAGTTTCAGGCTCGTGTTGTCCGTTTTGAAGGTGAGGAAGTTCTTGTAGCTATCCATCAGGCGAAGCGTGTTGACTGTCGCGGCATCGCGGTGGCCGTTCTCGTAGCAGAGTTCGAGGTGCTGTTTCGCTTCCACTTCTTCGCCGAGGCGCATCAGGTTCACACCGAGTTGCGCGCGCGCGGCCCAGAGGCGGGGGGAAAGTTCGATCGCCTTTCGATAGTGCCTGATGCCTTCCTCATAGCGCCTGTTGAGCACAAAAAAGTGGGCGGCCGTCGCGTAAGCCTCGCCGTATTTCGGATTGACGTCAAGGATGCGGCCCATCCAGGGACTGTCCGTCTTGTCCGCGAGCCAGTCGATACTGGCCCGCACCGCCATAGCGTCAAGCGCTTTTGGTGAGATGGCGAGAGCCTTGTCCGCCTGTTCGGCAGCCCGCTTGGGATTGTTGTCTTCAAGCGCCAGCCGGGCCATCAGCTCGTGCGCTTCGGTGAGCTTCGGATCCGCGGCGAGGGCTTTTTCGGCGAGTTCGACGGCTTTGACGTCGTAGCCATCCGCGGCCACCAGAGCCAGCCCGATAAGAGCGGGGGCGTAATCCTTTTGAATTGCAAGGGCCTCTTCAAACAGGTTGGCGGCTTCCTCCTTGTTGAACCGTTCGAGAAACAGGCGGCCCCAGCGGACGCGGTATTCAGGATTCTTCGGGTTCGCAGCGACCAAAGAGCGGAATGCCGTATTTGCTTCCTGATACCGCGCCGCGGAGCGAAGCGACTCCGCCTGTTGAAGTGTCTGCGCATGCGCGGCAGCCAGGAGCAGCGGCAGTAACACGAGCGTGCGCAGGGTCACTTGTCCAGCGCCTCCTGCGTTCGTGCAAGATCGAGCAACAGGGCGGCGAGCTTCTTGCGGTATTCGTCCACCGGGGTCGCGGCCTTCTGGTATTTCAACCGGTCGATCTGTTGTTCGATATCTTCCCGCTTGGCGAGGAGCTTCACCTTTTCGGGGCTCGCCGCCGCTTTGGCCGCCGCGCCGAGACGCAGGAGGGGAAATGTGGACGCCAGCAGGCCATATCCGTTTTCGGGCGAGGGCGCTTTAACTCCCTCACCTTTGCCCGTGTCCTCAATGACAGCGTGCTCCGTCGAGAGGCGCTTCTCGGTTTCGTAGAACTGCGTGGTTTTTTGTTCGGCGTAACGGAATGCTTCAAGGGCGGAGACGATGTCGTTCTTATCGGTATCGGCAGCCGGATCGCGCAGCGCCTCGATCCAATAGCGCGCAAAAACCGTGGCATTCTTTTCCATCCCACTCTTGGTGGCGGAGACGAGGACGCGTCCATCCTTGCGGAGCGTCGAGATTGCGCCGCCGCTCGACGACGTGGTGTTGACGACAAGCTGTCGCGCGCGGATCCTATCGAGGAGTCCGGCCAGTTCCTGCGCGGTGATGTCTGGTCCAGGCAGGTTCATCTTGTAATCCAGGCCGTCGAACGTGCCGTGGCCGAGGAGCAGGAGGACAAGGGCATCGGCGGGCGTGGAATCCTTGGCGATCTTCTCGAGGGCGGCGCGAAGATTGGCGCGCGTAGCCGCGGTTCCCTGGAAGGTCTCCACCGCTGAGCCGGGCGCGGCCTTCACGAGCTTGTCGACTTCCGTGGCCCAGTTGGCGAAACGTGTAACGAATTCGGGTTCTCCGCCGAGTCCGCCAACGGTGACGTAGTAGGTGGCGGCGTGGAGGGTGAGAGTGGAGGCAAGAGCGAGGAAAGCGGCCAGCCGGCCGGTAGCGGTTCGCACGGCAGGCAGGCGGAAGCGCCTGCCCCACATCGCGAACGCGGCACACGCAGGCTTGGGGGCAAATCTCACACTACACCCCATTTCCGGCGCAGCACCCACTCACCGGAGCGCAGCAGCAGCGCGAGAAAGAAAACGATGGGCATGTCCCACAAATCCTTGGTGTCGCGAACAGTCAAACCGGCTTCCGAATATGAGATGCGGTCCGCAAGCGTAGACGCTTCGGCCGGCGTATAGTAACGGCCGCCTGTACTTTCCGCCAGCTTTTCCAGCAGTTCGCGATTTTGGCCCGTGTGGAAATTTTCCGCGACACCGTCCTCCCGGCGAAAAGCGATGGCATCGCGCGTTTCTTCTTTGTCCTGTAAGGCGACCACTTCAGCGACGTACGAACCGGGTTTCTCCGCCGCCCATTCACCAGCGTAGACGCCGTCCTCGTCGGGGACCGGGTTCATCTCCACCACGGCTGCCGTCCCTTCGGGTCCGATGATGCGGGCTTCGACCTTAGCGCTCGGGACCATCTTGAAATTCCTGTCGCGCACCTCGGCGCGGAGCTTCACGGAAGTCTCGTCGGAAAGGACCGGACGCGGCGTCGATGCGTGCACGCGGCCAGGGGTATCGGCGACGGCCCATCGCAGAAACTGCTGCCAGAACATTTCGTGTGTCTTGTCCGGCAGAGGCTGCTGCATCTGCCACCGCCAGCTTCCGCTGGTGGCGAAAACGGCCGTTCGCCCGCGCCCGTAGTTTTGAATGGCAAGCAAAGGGAGCTTGCGACGCCCCGGAGCCAGGGTTTCGAGCAACACCACGGCTCCCGGCTTCGGATCTCCCACTTCCTGATAGTCCGCCATCACGGGCATCTTTTTCCAGCGATCGGCGTTCTTTTCAGGACGCTCTTCGAGGCGGCAAATCAGACTCTCGCGTCCGACCGGCGTCAGTTCCGCGCTCGCTTCGTCGCGATGGAACGTGCCTTTCCTGTCCGGGATCTGAACGGGCAGCATTTCGGCGAGCGGAGAGCGCAGGTACCCGCCATCCCCAAGCGTGGCCCGGCCGCCAAGGAAGATCACGCCGCCGCCGCGACGATTGGCGAATTCCCGAATCAGTTCCTGTTGCGCCGTTGTGAAATAGCTCGCCTCGACGCTGCCAAAAACCAAGGCCTGGTATGCGAAAAGTTCGTCGGCTTTGGCGGGGAAGCCGTCTTCAAGTTCTTTCGGCTTGTCGACGCCCTGCCGGTAAATCTTGTTCTGCGTCATCCGGATCATCGTGACAAGCCCCAGGCTCCGATCCTCTTCGATCGCCCGGCGGATGAACTTGAATTCCCACTGCGGTTCGCCGTCGAAATACAGCACGCGCGGCTTCACGGACTCGACGCTCACGAGCCGGGAGAGAGCGTTGTTAGCGGTGTTTTGTTCGCCATCGAGTGGATCGACGCTTACCTGAAACGTACGCGCCCCCGCCATTCCGGCGTTGAACAGCAGCGTTTCGGTTTGCGGGGCTCCGTCCGATTTCAGGGTGACTTCGGAGGTGGCGAGCACCTTGTTTCCTTCGCGAACCGACAGCCTGGTCTTGCGCTTTTCGTACCCGTTTTGCCTCAACGTGACCTGAGCGTTGAGCCGGGAATCGGCAAGCGTGCGCGCGGGGAGGATGACTTCGTCGATTTCAACGTCGCGGTCGAATTTCTCTTTCCCGAAGCCTACGGCATGGACGGGAATCCGCTTCTGCCGAATAGCCGCGATGGTTTCGAGATCAATGCCGCCCGAGTTATCGGCGCCATCGCTTAGGAGCACGACCGCTCCGAGCGGCAGCGTGGAAGCTTCCGCCATCGCCTGCTTCAGACTATCGCCGATGCGCGAAGCACCGCCCGAGGCCGTCAGTTCGACGGGCTTACCGATGCGTTCGACCGCCTTGCCGAAACGGTAAAGCCGAACCTGGAAACGTTCGCCAACACGGTCGATTACGCCCTGGTTGAGCACGCCGACAGCTTCTTCCAGCCGCGTTTTCGTCCCGCGAGCGCCATCCTTCGTGGCCATGCTGCGGGAATCGTCCACAAGCACTGCAACTATATTCTGTTGCGGGCGCAGCGTCGCGATGCTGATCGCCGGGTGCCAGAGCAGGAACAGCACGAGCGCGACCAGGGCCGTCTGGAGCACCCAGATAGCCGCGGGGCGCGCGCCGCTGAGCAGCCCCCTGTTGCGGTTCATGTGCCAGGCAAGGAACGCCGCGGCGGCGAGGACGGCAACGGCCAGCGTCCACCATGGCAGCGGCGCGAGCATGACGAAATCGCCTTTCGAGAACACCGAACTCGGATACTTGAACAGGAACTCGAACATGCGGAGCGCTCTTTATGGCCGGCAAATTTAATGCGTCATCGAATAGACAATGTAGTTGATCCCGACCCGGTACGCCTGCGAAGCCATATTTTCCGGATAGCGAGGATGGTCGGCCCACTCCCACGCGTCGCCGTTGTCCTGGTTGAAACAAATGGCCACCATGACGCGGCCCTTGTCGTCGTAGATGCCGCGCCAATGCGGGACGATGCCATCTCTCTCATACGTGACGCCGCTGCCAAAAGTTACAATGCCGGGGACCTGAACGCGATTGTCGAGATCGTAAAGCACGTGGAAAATGGGATCCTTACTGTCGATTTCGACCACCTGCCGGTCCGGGAAAACTCTCGACATGCTGGCCATAAAGGAGTCCCATTCGTAGGTGCCGTGGAAGTCGTCGGTCATCATGAACCCGCCTCGCAGAAAATAGTCGCGAAGCTTCTTTGCCTGTGCGTCGTTCAAACTCCAGTTGCCCACTTCGACGGCGTAGAGCCAGGGCCAGTTGTAGATTTCGTCCCCATCGATGTCGACCACCTGCTCGACGGAGCGCGTATGAAGGCGAGTGAGCCGGCGAACGCCCTGGACGAACTGGCGGTCGGCCTTGGGATAGTCGATCGCCCAACTGCCGCCGCCCCAGTAGCTTCTTCGGCCGCCTGAAGGATATCGCAATCTGGCGAACGCGTATTCGGTTTTCTCGCCCGCGTCGGCGGGCATGGCGGCAGGGTTATCTTCTTCGTCGACATATGATCGCCGCCCGCGCTGGGCGTAAGACGCCGAAATCACGAACAATGCCAGTGCTCCCGCGATGAATGTCTTGTTGCGCATTCCGAAACCCTCGCTGAACACAAGAATATCACGGGGAGGACGCGGTGCCGTCCGGCGAAGCCGTACACTATTGGAATGACCTGCTGTGACGACCTCGAAAAGCTTATTGATCTCGACCTGGTGCGCGTCGGGCCGGTACACAAACTTCCGAACGGGAGGATCATGACCGAGATCGACACGGAATACTTTCTGACGTTCGCCGATGAACGTCCGCAATACGCGGGAATCAACTATTGCCCGTTTTGCGGGCGGGTGGTGTCGCGGGGATTGTGGAATCTGGAGAAAAAGAAGTAGGGGAGGCTGGACCATCCCCTCTTCCACGTCCACTTCACGCCGACGAGTTGTTCATGGCTCAATAGGGTCGAGCGGTTCTTCCGCGACCTCATAGAGAAGCGGCAACGCCTGGGCATCTTCCGCGACGTGAAGGCATTCATCACGGCGATTGGCGACTACGTGGATCACCACAACCGGCAACCCAAGCCTTTCATCTGGACCGCCAAGGCCACCGATATCCTGGAGAAGGTCACGCGCGCCCCCCGGATGCCCATCCACGAACCTACTTTTGTACCGGCGGCGGCGAGGGCGAAGGCTCCGGCCAAGCCGGCGCAACCAGCGTCTTGTCCCAGGCGCGCCATTTTTTCATCAGGCGCTCCAGTCGCTCCGGCTCCACGGATGAAAGGTTGTTCTCCTCGCCGATATCCTTGGCCAGATGGTAGAGTTCGGGCTGTTTGTTGTCCCACGTGCGCACGGCCTTCCAGTCGCCCATCCGGATCGCCATCAGTTTTCCGAACCGCCAATACAAGGCGCGATGCGGATCGCTCTGCTGTTTGCCGGACAGGTAAGGCATCAGGTCGGTGCCGTCGAGCTTCCACTCACGCGGAATCCGCCCCACGCCCAGACTCAGCGTAGTGGCGGAGATGTCGAACTGGATCACCGGCCGGTGGTACTCCGTCCCCGCGGGCAGCCGCCCCTTCCACTGCGCCATCATCGGAACACGGATGCCACCCTCCCAAGTGTCACCTTTGCTGCCGCGTAACGGCCGGTTGATCGATCCGTTCACCGCGTATTTGTTGGTAGGCCCACCGTTGTCGCTCAGGAAGAAGATCAGCGTGTCCTCCTCGAGGCCGGCATCTCTGACCTTCGCCAGGATCGCCCCCACAGCGTCATCCATCGACTCGAGCATCGCGACGTAGGTCCGGCGGCGCGTGTCCGCAATATGCGCGTGCTTCTTCAGCCGCTGGTCTTCGGCCTGCATTGGCGTGTGGACCGCGTTGAAGGCCACGTACAGGAAGAACGGATGCTTCTGATGCCGGTCAACGAAGGCCGAGGCCTCCTTGCCGAACAGATCCGTCACATAGCCATCCCAGGAAACCGGTGCGCCATTCCGTTCGATCTCCACCGGACCCACGCCGTTCTTGCCCGCCGCGAAGTACTCGCGCGCGCCTCCCAGAAATCCCACGTACTCGTCGAAGCCGCGTTTGTTGGGATGGAACTTGGGTGGTGCGCCGAGATGCCACTTCCCGATGGCTCCGGTCGCGTATCCGGCCGCTCGCATCCGGTCGGCGATCGTTGTCTCCTTGACGGGCAAACCGAGATTCTCCGTGGTTCCTCCGGCGTCGAAGAAGATCTTCGAAGTATGCGCATTGAACTCGTGGCCGAACCTCTGCTGATACCGCCCGGTCATCAGTCCGGCGCGTGTCGGACTGCAGTAAGGGCCTGAGACGTAGGCGTTGGTGAACCGTACCCCATTGCGCGCGAGCGAATCGATATGTGGAGTGGAGGCTTCTTTTCCTCCGTATGCACCCAGATCGGAGTAGCCGAGGTCGTCGGCGATGATTACGATGATGTTGGGTTTGCTAGCCCGGGCGGCGGCCAGCGGGAGGGCCGCGGCGGCCTGAAGAAATTGTCGGCGGTTCATATATCAGCAGGTAAGTTTATCCTATGTGAATCCAGCGCGGAAACCCGGCGCTCGACGCAATCGCGCCGAACAGCGTGTTCACCGGATCTGTGCGGCCGAATTTGCCGCAACTCACAATTTGCACCAAATCCCCTTTTACTTCAGTAGAATCGCAGTCAGGACCTGCGCGGATGCGGGAGGACCTCAAATTATGCGAACTTGGATTCTCATTACGATGTCGATCATTACGTTAGGCGAAGAGGTTTGGGCGCAAAGCGCCGCCGGAGTTCCGACATGGCGTCCCGTTGTGATGGGTAAGAACGGAATGGTCGCGGCCGAGCATCCCCTGCAGGCCGTTGCCGGACTCCGCGTGCTCCAGAACGGAGGGAACGCGATTGATGCCGCCGTCGCCCTGTTCTACATGACGGCCGTCACGGAGCCAAGCGAGGCAGGACTTGGCGGAGACGGATTCCTCCTCGCCTACATCAAGGCCACTGATCGCGTGATTCTGATCAATGGCAGCGGCGGCGCTCCCAAACTGGCAACGGCGGAGTACTACCGGTCGAAGGTCGGCAGCGTCCCGCCGGATGGTCCATACTCAACCGCGGTTCCCGGCGCGGTGGGCGGATTCGACCTGTTGCACAAGAAGTACGGCACGAAGGATTATCGCGTTCTGCTCGCCGATGCGATTGAGGCCGCGAAGAACGGGTACGCCGTTAGCGCCTGGGGAGCCGGAAACTTCCGCCGCTCGCTTGGCATGCTCAGCCGCTGGAAAAGCAGTGCGGCGGTGTTCCTTCCAGACGGAAACCCTCCCGCCATCGGCGACTGGCTCGTGCAGCGGGACCTCGCCGGTTCCATCTCGATGATCGCCGAAAAAGGAGCGGCCGCTTTCTACAAAGGTGACATTGCCAAAATGACGGCGAGTTATCACGAGCGTAACGGCGGACTTCTGCGCTACGCCGACCTGGCGGAGTTTCAGGCCGAAGAAGCGGAGCCGATCCGGATCCACTACCGGGGCTACGACATCTATCAATCGCCGCCGAACTCGGGCGGAATCGTAATGCTGATGGCGCTGAACATTCTCGAAGGTTTTGACCTCAAGGCGCTTGGCCATAACACGCCGGAATACCTGCACGTGTTGACCGAAGCTTTTAAGCTGGCTTTTGCCGATCGCTATCCCTACATTACAGATCCGCGCTTCGCGCCCGGCGCTCCGATCGCTCAATTATTGTCGAAGCCGTACGCGGCCCAGCGCCGCGGATTAATCAGGATGGATCGCGCGATCGCCGGTGTCGCGCCGCCCGGAGATCCGGGTCACGGCAAAGCGATTCTCGACGGCCACGCCATTCGTTACCACGAGCCAGGCAAAGCGGTAACGGCAGCGCTGCGGGACCTCCGTGCCGATGGAGAGCAGACATCGTCCTTTTCCGTTGCGGACCGCTGGGGCAACGTGGTGAGCGTCACCCACAGCGTGAATGGAGGGTTCGGCAGCGGCATGGTCGTGGACGGAGCAGGCTTCGTGCTCAACAATCGCGGCGCCTACTTCGGATTGGATCCGGCGGACATCAACATCATCGCTCCCGGCAAACGGACTCGCCAGGGCGCTATTCCCGCGATGGCCTTAAAGGACGGCAAACCGTATCTGGCGTGGAACACGCCGGGTGGCGACACCATCCCGCAAACACTGACCCAGGCATTCCTCAACGTCGTCGAGTTTGGCATGAACGTACAGCAGGCCGCGGAAGCGCCCAGTGCCATGACCTCCAACTTCCGCGTCTCGATGTATCCGCAAAGTCCTGGCGACGGCCTTGCCATGCCACAGTTTCTAGCTGACCGCGTGGGCGCCAAACTCCGTGCGCTGGGGCATCCCGTGATCGGCTCCCCGACGCAGCCACCGTACGGATCTCCCTCCGGACCTGGCGCTGTGAAGATGATCCTTATCCACCCCACAACCGGCGTGATGTATGGGGGTGCAAGCCCCGGCAAAGACAACTATGTGATTGGTTGGTAACAGGCTTCCGCGAGGGCTACGAATCTATCGACATGATCGGCAAAGGGCAAGCGCGGTGGGTGGGCGACAGCGACATTTGCCGGCAGAATCAGTTCATCGATCCACTCTTCAAATTGAGGTAGGGCGGCGGCGGTCCCGGCCTCCGCAGTCGGCCGGATGCAGATGCAACACACATCTGTCCCACGATTGGCGAGGTGGCCGCGGCTGTTGAAACCTATCGCCAGCCCCGGCCAGACTTGCAATTGTATTTTCGCTGTGTCTGAAACCAGCTAAGCCAGGATTTTCTTGGCGACCACGCCATGCACGTCCGTCAGCCGGAAATCCCGCCCGCCGTAGTGGTAGGTCAGCCGCTCGTGATCCATGCCCATTAAGTGCAGCACCGTCGCGTGCAGGTCGGGGATGTGCATCCGGTCTTCGACCGCGTGGTATCCGAACTCGTCCGTCGCTCCGTAAGTGCTTCCGGCTTTCACGCCGCCCCCCGCCATGAACAGGGAAAATCCGTACGGATTATGATCGCGGCCATCGGCACCCTCCGAGAACGGCGTCCGCCCAAACTCGCCGGACCACACAACGAGGGCATCTTCCAACATCCCACGCGACTTCAAATCCTTGATCAGCCCCGCGATCGGCTTGTCCACCTCCCGAGCCCGGAGTGGATGCAGCCGCAGAATGTCGCCGTGGTGGTCCCACTTCTCCTCGACGCCCGAGTGGGTGCACTGCACTACACGCACTCCCCGCTCGGCCAGCCGCCGCGCCATCAGGCACTGCCATCCGAAGTCGCGGGTCACGTCTTGGTCCAGGCCGTAGAGCTTTTTCGTCGACTCTGGCTCGCGCGAGATGTCGAGCGCCTCAGGAGCTTCCATCTGCATCCGGAATCCCAGCTCGAAAGCATGAATCCGCGCCTCTAGGTTCGGATCGTGCCGCCGCTCCTCGGTGTGCCGCGCGTTCATTTGGCTCAGCAGATCGAGTTCGTAGCGCTGCTCATCGGTCGTCACGTCTGACGGCGCCAGATGAGCGATGGGTTCCGCCAGGACGTCGTCCACTCGCATCGATGACGAGCCGATCGCCGTGCCTTGATATGAGCCCGGCAGAAAGCTCGTGCCGAAAAGCTTGTCGCCGCCCTGCCATTGTGTCGGCTTGATCGTGATGAATCCCGGCAAGTTCTGGTTTTCCGTGCCGAGCCCGTAAAGCGTCCAGGCGCCGATGCTGGGCCGCGTGAAGGAGAATGTTCCGGTGAACAATTGCAGCATCGCCGCGCCGTGGTCGACTCCATCCCCCACCATCGAGCGCACAACGCACAAGTCATCGGCGCAGTTCCCCACCTCAGGGAACAACTCGCTCACCGGAATTCCGCTTTGGCCGCGCCGCGAAAACTCCCAGGGTGATTGCATCAGTGCGCCCGCTCCCTTTTCGTTGAACGTTAATTCGCGCTTGATGGGCAGCGGCTTTCCGTTGTCTTGCTTCAGTCGCGGCTTCGGGTCGAAGGTATCGACGTGTGAGACGCCCCCATGCATGAACAGGAAGATCACACGCTTGGCGCGCGGCGCGAAGTGCGGCGCCCGGATCGCTAGCGAACCGGCCGTTTCGGCAAGCAGGCTACTCCGCTCTGCCAGTAGTCCGTACAATCCCAACGACCCAAATCCGAGAGCCGTTCGCCGCAGCAGTGCTCGTCTCGAAAGCGGTCTCTCAATCAACATAGTGAAACTCGTTCGACGCCATTAGCATTTTACAATAGCTCTTCCAGCCGGCCCCTTTCGATGCGAATCGTCCAGGAAATCGCCGAGCCTCGGCCTTTTCTTCCGCGCTTGGGCGGCGCGTCAGGGCGGCCAGGTAGGCCTGTTCCACCGGGTCGGCGCCGGCCTCTGTGGCCGCCGCAAATCCGGCCGCGCTGCGGCTTGCGAAGCCGCTATTCATCAGATAGAGCGCCTGCGTCGCCACGTTCGAATTTGTCCGTTTCCCCAACGTTGTTGTTGCGTCGCCAAAATCGAACATTCCCAGCAGAAACGGCACCTTGTTGCGCATCAGAGGGATATAGAGCGTCCGGCGCCTGTAATCATCAGGGTTCAACCGGCGGTTATTTCTCTGAAACTCCGGAATTTCCCCCGATCCGGCATCGAGGGTCCCGCCCATCGTGCGGTCCAGCGATCCGGAGAGCGCAAGGTAGCTATCCCGCAACTCCTCGACGGAAAGCCGCCGCCTCGAAAACCGCGACCACAGCCTGTTCTCCGGATCGGCATTCCAAGCCTCATCCGAAACCCGCCCGCTCATCTGATACACGGCCGATCCCATGATCAGCCGGTGCAACGACTTGATCGACCACCCGTTTTTGACAAACTGCCGCGCCAGATAATCCAGTAGCTCCGGATGCGTCGGCGGCTCGCCCACTTTTCCGAAATTGCTCGGCGTCCGCACAAGTCCTTCTCCAAAGTGCCACTGCCACACACGGTTCACCATGACGCGCGCCGTCAACGGATTCTCCTTCGAAGCCAGCCAATTCGCAAGCTCGAGCCGGCCGCTGCCCTGCGGAATCGCCGGCTGACTCTTACCTGCGAGCACGATCGGGAACCGCTTTTCCACCGCTTCTCCCTCGTTCCTGTAGCTGCCTCGTAAAAAAACCTTCTGCTCGACACGCTCACCCTCGGCAACGGCGTTCGCCATGGGCGGCTCCGGCGGCCCGGTCCGCTCGAGCTCGTCGATCTCACCATCGAGCGCGGCTAGCCTCTCACGGGTTGTTTTCGAAAAAGCCGTCACATGCTGCTGCTTGGCTACGGAGAACGGTGCATCGTCCTCCAATAACCCCGTATAGAACGAGTCATTCGTAAGATCGCTGAGTGTGTCGGCCAGTACCTTCTCGCCCGTCTGATACTGGCGCTCCGCCTTGGGCAGCCAATTCTCGAGTAATTCGACGCGCGCGTTGACCACCTCCCGCAACCGAGCCTGGCGCGCTTGCGCAAAGGCCTCCGCGCCCTCCCGGTCTGCCCCGTGCCACGGCTTCAGGTACGAGGGAGAATCGGGCCGCGGCCGGAGAAATGTCACCCACTTCTCTAAATCCTGTTGTGGACTCCTTTCTCCCCGGTAAACCTCGCGCGCCGCCAGCATTCGCTCACTCACGCGTGGAACCAACTCGTCCAAGCGGTAGCGCTCCACTGCCAACCGCTCGGCGTTCGAGCGGATGCGCTTCCGCGCCGCAACCTTTTCCTTATGCGCTTTGTATGGCCGGTAAATCTCTTCGGAGACCAGCGGCGTCGAGAGCGACTCGGAGCCATTCCGGTCCCATTCCTCGAATGACTTCGTGCTTGCGAAAATCGAGGCGAACGCGTAGTAGTCGCTCGTCAGGATCGGGTCGAACTTGTGATCGTGACAACGCGAGCAAGCCACCGTGAGCCCGAGAAATGTCTTGGTCGTGGTGTCGATCTGCTCGTCCACCACATCATATTGTTTTTTGATTTTGTCCCGTTGTGCGAGCGCCTTGGGACCGAGTCCGAGAAACCCGGTCGCGATGATTCCGCGCACGTTGATTTCTCCCGGGCGCTCCGCCGGCAATAGATCGCCTGCGATCTGTTCACGCACAAACTTGTCGTAAGGCAGATCCTGGTTAAACACCTCGACAACGTAATCGCGATAACGCCAGGCATTCGGATACGGATGGTCTTCGTCCACCCCAGTTGAATCCGCATAGCGGGCCACGTCAAGCCAATGTCGCCCCCAGCGTTCACCATACTCGTGAGCGGCCAGCAGCCGCTCCACCAAATGTTCGAAAGCGTCCGGCCTCTTATCCGCCTCGAACCGCTCAATTTCCGCCAACGTCGGTGGAAGCCCATGCAGGTCGAACTTGGCGCGCCGCAGCAGTACCAACTTCTCCGCTTTCGCCGCCGGCCTGAGGTTCTTGGCTTCAAGTCGGTTCAACACGAACCGGTCAATCGCGGTCTTCGCCCACGATGACCCGGTCGCTGGCGGGTCGTAGTCGCGCACCGCCTGAAGCGCCCAGTGGCCGGCGCTCGCGGACGTCGCAGTGGTCTTGGGCCAAACCGCGCCCTCTTCGATCCACCGCCGTAGCACCGCGAGGTCCTCGTCCGGCAGCTTGCCGGTCGGCGGCATCTTCACATCGCCTTCGTGACTCAGCACCGCCAGGAGCCTTCTCCCCGTGGCCACCCGGCGAGCCTCATCGGGCTTGGTCAGGTCGAGCTTTCCGCTCTGAAGCTGCGGTCCATGGCATGCGATGCACCGCTTGGCGAACAGCGGCCGCACCCGCGACTCGAAGAACACCTCGCGGGCATCCTGGCCAAAAACCGGAATAGTCAGAAAAAGGCAGCAAAAAACCCACCAACGCCAGTGGACACGGGCGGTCTTTTCTCTTAGCCTCAAGCTCACGCCCTTAAGTATATACTCGCTCTCCGGCCTACCTCTTCCTCAAGGGAACTACTCTTTCCGGCATCGGTCGCTTCTGGAATATTTCAGTGCTCTTGCGACTGCCGATGAACTTCGATCCGCAGGTATTGGACTGTTGTCTCTCCGGCAAGTCAGTCCGGAAGTGATGGCGTTTCTCGAAATCGCTGATATGGATCAAACCTCGTTTGAATCATTAGCGGATCGGAGTACAATCAGTCCACAGAGAACACTATGCGCATCCTCTATCTCCTCCCGATCGCTTCCCTTCTCTGCAGCCAGAGCCCCACCGGTGAACTCGCGGGCGTGGTCCGCGACCCCTCCGGGGCGGCCGTGCCAACCACTTCCATCACCATTACGAACCAGAACACCGGAGAACGAAAGACGGCGGCCAGCAACGCGACCGGCGAGTACGTCGTCCCGCTGCTCCCTGTGGGTACATACACCGCCTCGGCGTCGGCCCCGGGCTTCCGCACCAGCGAGCGGCGGGACCTGTCGCTGTCGGCGCTGCAAAACCTGCGTATCGACTTCCATCTTGAAGTGGGCGAAGCGACGCAGACGGTCGAAGTGCGGGCGGAAGCTCCGCAGGTGGACACGCGGTCGGCTGTGCACGGGATGTTGATCGACGACCGGCGGGTGCGCGACCTGCCGCTCAACGGGCGGAACGCGCTGGACCTCGTCCGCCTGATTCCCGGCGTGAACGACATCGGCACGACGATCCGCCCGTCGTTCGGCCAGCAAACGATGCGGCTCAATGGCGGGCGGCAAACCGGGGTCAACATTCTGCTCGACGGCGGTTCGCTGGCCTACTTCCACCGTGGACAGGGGCTCGGACTCCCACCGCCCGACGCGCTGCAGGAATTCAAGGTTGCCACGGCGGGCACTCCGGCGGAATATGGGCGGGGCGCGGCGGTGGTGAGCGCGGTGACGCGGTCGGGGACCAACGAACTGCACGGGAGCGCGTGGGAGTTTCTGCGCAACAACGCGATGGACGCGCGGAGTTTTTTTCTCCCCCGGGTTTCGAAGCTCCGGTTCCACCAGTTCGGCGTCACGTCGGGGGGGCCCATCTACATTCCGAAGGCTTACGACGGGCGCAACCGGAGCTTCTGGTTCTTCTCCTACCAAGGCCTGCGCATCCGGGAAGACCAGATTTCCGGCGTTTCGGTGCCAGCCACGCCTGAAGAGCTTCGCGGGAACTTTGCCCATGTGAACGGCGGGGTGCGCGATCCTCTCACGAACACACCCTTCGCCGGCGGCCAGATCCCGAGTTCGCGCTTCGACCCTGTCGCGGTGAAGGTCCTGCAGCGGTACAACCCGGTGGCCAACCGGCCCAACGGCGCCTACCAGACGCAGGTTTCCCGTCCTACGACCGGCAACCAGTTTCTTTCGCGGCTGGACCATGTCCTGAGCAGTAAGAATCGCTTCAACATCCGGCACTTTATCGACAACAACGCGGGCGCGGACAACTTTCCGCAAGGCTCCGCCTTTGCTGGATTCAGCCCGTTTGAGAACTCGCTCCGGATGCAAACGGCGACGGTAGAGGACACGCACACCTTCACTCCGACGCTTCTCAACAGCGCGCGGGTCACCTACACGCGGTTCAATTACCTGGAAAGCAACACAGTCCGGGACACGCTGGTGGATCTGGGCGCAAGCGACTTCGCGCACGCGGGCGGGGCCATCACGCTTCCGAGGCTGGAAGCCACCGGGCGGTTCACGCTGTCGCCTGGCCGGGACCGTCAGCGGCTTTCCGATAACCTGGACATGTCGGAAAGCCTCACGTGGCAGCAGGCGCGGCACCAATGGAAGTTCGGAGCCGACGTGCAGCGGAACCGGTTCCTGTACCGCGACAACAACAACACGGGCGGGCTGTTCCGGTTCGACGGGACGCAGTCGCGGGACGCGCTGGCCGACTTTATTCTGGGCCGCGCCCGTTCGATGCAACAGGCCTCGCCGCTCGACACCGACCAGCGGTACACGGTAGTGGGCCTCTACGCGCAGGACGCCTGGAAGATGCACTCGCGGATCACGCTCAACCTGGGCCTGCGGTGGGAATCGTTCCCGGCGTGGAGGGAACAGTACGGCAAGCTAACGAGCTTCGTTCCGAATGCGCGCTCGACGCGTTTCCCAACGGCTCCCGCCGGCACGGTCTTTCCGGGCGACGCGGCCTACCCGTATCAGGCGGACCGCAACAACTTCGGCCCACGCATTGGGGTCGCCTGGGATGTGTTCGGCAACGGCCGGACCGCGATCCGGTCCAGCTTCGGTTGTTTCTTTGAACCGCTTACCGCGGAAATGGCCGGCGGAGTGCTGGCGCCGCAACCTTTCGGCTTGGTTGTGAATCGCGACGTCACCCAGTTGGCGGCTCCTTACCGCGGAGCGGCTAACCCCTTTCCCTTTACGGTCGCTTCGGAGAACGCGCGGTTCGTGTTGCCGGTGTCCATACCCAAGTCCTACGACCCGAGCCTGCGCATCCCGTATACGTTCAATTACAACTTCGGCGTTCAGCAACAAGTCGGCGGCAACTACATGCTGGAAGCGTCCTACGTCGGCAACGTTGGCCACAAGCTTCCGCAACTGCGCGAACTCAATGTGGCTCAACTCACGCCCGGGGCCACGACGGGCAACACCAACGCGCGGCGCATCTATGCCCCCAACTACTCGTCGATCGGCCAGCTCTCAACCATGGGCAACTCCGCCTATAACTCGTTGCAGGTCCAGTTGCAAAAGCGCTTCAGCCGCGGGTTCACGGTCAATAGCTCTTACACGTTCGCCAAAGCGATCGACGATTGGTCGTATAACGCGTTCGCGCAGCTTTCTCAGCAGGCCTACCAGAACCCGCTGGACCGCAAAGCCGAGCGCGGCCGCATCGACGAGGACATCCGCCACCGCTGGGCGACTTCGTTCCTCTATGCCCTTCCGGTTTTGAACGGGGCCCAGTGGTATGCGAGGGCGTTCGGCGGCTGGGAACTGGGCGCGATTCTGGTGGCCGCCTCGGGTAGCCCATTCACCGTGGTTTCGGGGCGCGATAACTCGCTTTCGGGGGTGGCCAATGACAGGCCGAACGTGACTGGCGATTGGCGGCTCGCCTCGGGACGATCGAAGGACGAGCGGCTGGCGCGCTACTTCAACACGGGCGCGTTCACGCCGAACCCGGCGCTCACCTTCGGCAACTCAGGGCGCAACATCATCTCCGGCCCGGCTTCTTTCGGTATGGATACGTCGCTGTCGAAGACCTTCCGCATCGTGGAGCAGCACCGCATCCAGCTTCGCTTTGACGCCTTCAATCTCCCGAACCGGGCGAACTTCGGGGATCCCAACGCCACGCTGACCTCACCCGTGTTTGGCAGGGTACAATCGGCCGGCGCCGGGCGCATTCTGCAGGTCTCGGCGAAGTATATGTTCTGAAGGTCGCGGAAACGGATGTGTTGCATCTGCGTCCGGCCGGCTGAAATCTTCCTTGTCGGAGGCCGGGACCGCCGCCGCCCTACCTCAATTCGAAGAGTTGATCGATGAACTGATTCTGCTTGCGGATGTCGCTGCCGCCCACCCAACGCGCTTGCCCCTTGCCGATCATCTTGCCCGCGGCGAGCTGCCGGATCGCGGTCTGCTTGAATTCCCGGCTGAATTTCCTTCGTGCCTTCATTTTTCCAGTTTCCCTTTCGCTGAAATTTAAGGGTTAACTGGTTGTCTCAAGAATGGGGTCCACTCCATGCGGTATCCTGAAAACGTTTCCAGACAATTTGTTTTGGTCTCCTTGACGAATCTGTCAGATGTTTTTTTGTCTCGCAGGTCGGGGCGTTTCAAGACCCGGCCAAGCAGTGGGGTACTATGGGCGACACCAAGACCGTCGCAAACCGCGATACCGTCCTTTTAAGTCACGCCAACCCGGAAGACAACGAGTTCACTCTTTGGCTCGCTCTTCAACTTGCAAGCGAAGGATACAACGTGTGGTGCGACCTCACGAAGTTGTTGGGCGGCGAGACGTTTTGGGACGACATCGAAAATGTGCTCCGAACTTCGGCAGTCAAAGTTCTCTACGTTCTCTCAAGAACATCGAACTCTAAGGATGGTCCCCTAAGGGAACTCCAATTGGCGCAGAGCATCGCGAAGAAGGAGAAACTGAGGGACTTCGTTATTCCTTTGCACATTGACGATCTGCCACACCACGACATCACTATTGAACTGTCCCGCGTCATCACGATGCCGTTTCATAGAGCGTGGGCAAGTGGGCTCGCAACTCTACTCAAAAAGCTGGAAGAGGAGAATGTTCCCAAGTCTCCGTTATTCAATCGTTCAGCTGTCAGCGAGTGGTGGCGGAGCAACTTTGGCGCGGCGCAAGGGGTTCGTGAAGAGCGGGAAGATCATCTCTCCAACTGGTTTCCTATCGAACTTCCGGAGCAAGTCTACTTTCATTCTATTAGCCGGAACGGAATCGGCAAGATTGAAGTCAGCCAGGACTTTCCATACCCGGCTGTCCAAGATGGCATCTCCCTCATTACATTTGCAAAGGCGGACGCGTTTGAGGGAAAGCTTGGCCCCGATCACTACGTCGTGCAGCCAGGTACCCCTAGATCTGTCGCGGATCTTCTGGCCGAAGAAGATGGCATCTTTGGTAAGCATCTTTTTCGACTACTTCGTCTCACCTGGGAGCACCTTCTCAAAACGAAAAGTCTACCCGTACACGTCCTTGCTAATGAGGTGCGGAGTTTCTACTTCAAGAAGGACCAGATCCCCGCAGACAAGGCTTTCTATACCGACCTAACTGGGAAGGAACGGTTTCGCGGGATGGTAGGGTACAGCAACAAGAAGAACCCGACTACAGGTGTCATCACAACCAGACACTGGCACTTCGGCCTAGAAGCGCGACCTCAAGTTCATCCCGTACCTTGTTTCGTTATCAAGCCGCACGTAGTGTTCTCAAATGATGGCCAGACGATTTGGAGCAGCAAAAAGAAGCTCGCCGCCGCTCGGCAGAGTCAATGCAAAGGATGGTGGAACGACAAGTGGAGAGACTGTACACTCGCGGCAGTAGCGCAGCTCGCCGAGGATGGCGGCACAATAGCAATGCCCGTCGGGCCAGACACCTTCATCAAAGTGAACCGTCTTCCCATTCCTTTTACAAGCCCCGTCGCCTATACCGATCCACAGGAACTGGATGAGGAGGCATTTATCCAGATCGCAGAAGATTTTGGAAGGAGCGACAGGGAAGACGAAGATGCACTTGAGGACGGCGAATGATGGATCACAAACTCATACGTATACCCGAGCCGAGCCTAATGTTCCGCCATGAGCAGACCATGGAAGATCCTCGCGATGGACTCACGCTTTTCGGGCCCCTTGACAAGGCGAAGCCCTATGGCGTGAAGGTCGGCGTTATCGGAACGAGAAGTGGAATTGATATCTACAAGCGGTGGGTGGAATGGGTCCAGGGTCCAGTATTCATCCAACCGCCGCCGCCTGGAAGACCTCCGTTTCCTGGCTTCGGTGCAGCGTTTCAAACACCGTGGGAGTCTCAGCCCCTCGTTGAACTGGAAGTTGGGGATGAAGAGATCGACCGACATCTTTACCTTGATGATCGCCACCAACGCGTCTATGGAACCGTCGAAGTTTTCACAAGTCGGATTCTGAGAGAGCTGAAGGAGGAAGAAGACAAACCGGAGCTTTGGTTCGTCATAGTTCCAGATCGCATCTACAAGTACTGTCGGCCCGAATCCAACGTTGAACCTGCTATTAGGCTCCAAGCGAAGGTCCAGTTCAAGAGCGTCAGCAAAGCCCGCAGCTTCTACGGGAATCAATCTCTCTTCCCGGAAGTCGAGGACGCGCCCACAGCCTACTTTTATGAGGAACATTTTCACAATCAATTGAAGGCGCGTTTGCTCGATGCCATGGTTCTCACTCAAGTAGCCAAGGAGAGCACCCTTTCGAACATTAGAAGAGAGGGTGATCCTGGCGTCGCGTCGTCCGACGTCCGGAGACAGTCGGAGATCGCGTGGAACCTCAGCACCGGAATCTTTTATAAGGTCGGTGGTCGGCCTTGGAAGGTGTCGAGCATTCGAGAAGGTGTTTGCTACGTAGGTCTAGTTTTCAAGAAGGATTCGAGCACGGGGACTACTCGCAACGCCTGCTGCGCAGCTCAAATGTTTCTCGATTCGGGGGATGGAGTTGTCTTTAAGGGCGCCGTTGGTCCCTGGTACAACGAGGACACCGGCGACTATCACCTGAGTCGCGAAGCTGCAAAGGCGTTGGGCCAAATGGTGATCGAGTCCTACAAGAAAAAGGCGAAAGACGGGCGACCTCCTCGGGAGGTATTCATCCACGGACGTGTGCGTTTTGAAAATGAGGAGTGGAAAGGCTTCGAAGAGGCTGCGGGGAGCGAAACGAATATTGTCGGCGTGAGAATTCGACACGAGCAAAATCTGAAACTGTATCGGCAAGGACAGAATCCGATACTTCGAGGACTTGCTCACATTCGAGGAAGGCGCAGCGCACATTTATGGACCAAGGGATGGACCCCGCGCATACAGACCTATCCGGGAAGGGGAGTCCCGAATCCGCTCATCATTGAGCTCAACAAAGGCGATGCATCAATCGAGACTGTCCTACAGGACATACTCACTCTGACGAAGCTAAACTACAACACCTGCGTCTTCGGAGACGGTATGCCGATTACCTTGAAGTTTGCGAATGCTGTGGGGGAGATTCTCACGGCTGGTCCGATCAAAGATATTCCGCCTCTGCCATTCACGCACTACATCTAGCGAGATCGGGTGCTCTATCTATATCGTCAGATCACAATTCGCTCGACTTCATCTAGCCCGAAGTTCTCACTACTAAAACCCTGAAACGGCTTGTTTTGATGAAGTTATCCCCGTTTCAGGTCTATTGTGTAGGCATGTAAATAGTTGCTGTCATATTGACACACTCTGCTTTGTATGATATAGTTGTAAGCA
>SXGS01410084.1_pt1 | contig 21747 bp, 18 predicted proteins | sample 3174681 | NCBI WGS metagenome assembly SXGS01 (sample SAMN11356861, study PRJNA531348) | freshwater metagenome | isolation source: freshwater sample F1-80 | place: China: Fuxian Lake, Yuxi | collected 2017-12-25
AGTGCGGCGAGGGCTCCATCCATGTTCCCCGCAGCGGCCTCAAGGTCAGCGATCACCCCCCAAACCAACGGAGGGGCGCCGTTTGTAGACCATTCGTAGGCCTCGTCGAGCGCTCGATCCAGCTCTCCTAGGCCTTCCAACGATTGAAGGCGCACCGCACGGGCGAGAACTTGTTCCTCCTCGTTTTCATTCCAGAGGATGGCTGCGGTGGAAAGCTTGAGAGCGATCACGAAGCGGTTCATTTCTGCCGCGGCGAGTGCTGCTTGCAGATAGTTTCGGCTGGGATGCAGGGCCGAGAGATTATCATGGAGTTCGCGGGTTTTTCCTGAGGTGAGCCCGCAGTAGTCGCAGCGGTAGTTGCCCTCTTTGAGTTGGAGGTGGCCGCTGCAATTGGCGCATCGCCCGCGATCGGGAGGGCTGAGCGGCACAAGCCAGGATTCCATGGCGTCGATGTGCTGGCATCGGCTGCACACGTAGATATCGGATCGTCGGTCACCTACGCGTGTTTGGCGCCATTTCATCGAGGGTTGGTCGCAACACCTGGGACTGGGCATTTAGGCTCCGATCCTATTGAATGGCGGGCTCGTCGGGCAACGGACGGTAGGCTTCAGGTAACAATTCGGCGATCTTGCCATGTACGCGTTCCAACAACCCTCTTTCATCCTCTGGTATTACCAATAGCGGCTCACCAAAGGCGATACGGACGGGGGCGGGTTGGAGGCGGTCGGCGTCGACGGGAAATACCCGATCGGTGCCGACGATGGACATCGGTACTACGCGGAGATCAGTGTACCTGAGGTAGCGAGCTACCGCCTTCAGGAACGGTCGCATTTGGCCGGTTCGCGTCCTCGATCCTTCAGGATACAGAAGTGGAATAAACCCTGAATCGAGGGCTTCGTGCGCAAGCCGAACGCTCTCGAGCGCCTTGCGGGCGAGCTCGCGCGGACCGATCGAGGCGGTGCCGTCCAGTCGCGTCGATTGGGGGGCAGGAAGTGTATTCAAACTCGCGGCCGCAAAGCGGCGAAAAGGGTCGGCGTAGACCTTTGGGCCCGCGATGGCCACGATGTGATTGGCCACATCCTCCGCACCCGACCACAGCAAAAGAGCGTCCGTAGCCGTCGTATCGAGGTACGAAAGGTGATTGCACAGCAGCAGCGTCGGCCCAAGTGCTCGCGCCGAATGGAGGTGTTCTAGGCCAAGAACCTCCCATTCCACGAGCAGGGGGACGCACCACTCCCGAGCGAACCGGCGGGCAAGCGGCTGGGCTGCGAAAAAGCGGTCTTCTTCTCCGAGAAACTCCAGGTGCGCGGCGAGTTCGGACATCTGTTCGTCGGTGGCCTCGTCGAGCAGCCGCTGAACTCGCTGTTGGCTCGCTTGGGCCGCTTCCGGATCGGTGATCCACGCAGACAAAAGCGCTGGAAGCGCTTCTCTGAGCGTGCCCGCAGGAATGGCCGCCAGGCTCTTCATGCGACGGCAAGCTCGTCGTCGATGGGGATCAACGCGCCCATCATCGGAAACTCTTCTTGAAGCAGGCGTTCAACGCCCATACGCAAGGTCATGATCGAGGAGGGGCAGGACGAGCAGGAGCCGACCAGCCGAACGTAGATGTCGTTGTTTTCGATCTTGACCAAAGTGATGTCGCCGCCATCCATTTGTAGTCCTGGTCGCACCATTTCATCGAAAAGCGACTCTACAGCGGCGACCGTGATCTCTTCGGAAATGTCGGAAGTCGTCGGTGAAAACGGTGTTTCCGGGGGTGGCGCGGCCGCGGGGTTTGGAGCGGGCGGCGCTTCGACCGGCGGCACTTGGACGGGAGGCGATTCCACTGAAGCGGGCATCGAGGTCTCAGTGGCGACCTCAGCGCTGCGCGCGCCAAACCAGCTCTTCAAACGCCCTTTGATGCGCCTTCGAAGTCCGAGACCGAGCATGATTTCTCCAACGCCAAGAAGGAATTTCTAACTCGTTGCCGCGCGGCGTGCGAAGCGTGCTACCCTCGACGCCGCGAAAGGGGTGCTGAATGGCATCAGCGATGCGTCCCACGATTCGGGTCGTGAGTGCAGAAATCCAGAGAGAAGGTAAGTATCTGATTACGCAGCGGAGCGCTCGCGCGGTCCTCCCGATGTTGTGGGAGTTCCCCGGCGGGCGTGTTCGTGACGGAGAGAGCGATTCCGAAGCGTTGCAGCGCTGCGTGCGGGATCGCATCGGTGTTTTTGCAAATGTCGGCCATCGATTGTTGGAGGTGGTGCACGATTACAGCACCTATTCCGTGTCTTTGGCCGTGTACCGCTGCACTTTTGGGGAAGAGGAGCCGTGGGCCAACAATGTGGCCGCGCTTGCCTGGGTTTCTCCCGAGGATTTCGCGGACTATCCCTTCCCGGGTGCGGATCAGCGAACCGTGGAACTACTTCTCAAGGATGGCGGTTGAAGTACGCCATTCGGTCCACGACGGGACGGGGCGCGGGATCGCGGGATCTAAATGTAGCAGCCGCCGTTTAAAATCGTAGGTTTGAGTATAGTTTTTGAGTACGCTCAGCCCCAGAAGCCCGGGGTGTCGGTCGCGACCAATGAACCGGACGCCGGTGAGTTCGTGGGTTCCTAAACGCACGCTCTTAGCTTCGTAGTAGATAAGATCTTTGGCTTTGCTCCCTGTCTTTCCGGAGCCGCGTACTTTCACGTTCTTTTTGCGCTCAACGATGGTTGAACCAGTGTTTTCACCGTCGAACCAAGAGTCCGAGGCGCCGGTATCCACCAAGACTCGGAGTTTCTTTTGGTCCACGCCGATGTGAACGTGAAGACGAGGGCTGAACAGGGACTCCCGCCGCAACGGAGTTTCGGCAGTGCCGTTCGGTGGGGCCTCCGCTGGATTTGACCATTGAATGGACGCTGTTGCTGGATCGATGCGCACCGTAAATCGTCGAAAGACATCGGCGCCGAGGACGCCGGCGATCCGAACGTCCTTTGAATCACGGATGGACGAAGTGGTGTTGAGATCGCGAACGGCGCAGACAAGCCCGGAAATGGTGTGGTTTCCGATTTTGAAGTCCGGAAGCCGCGCCTTGCGAGCTCGAACGGTGCCTGCTTCGCCGCGAATCGCGAGTTGGCCGTAGAGCTTTAGGCCCAGCGCCTTGGCCAAGTCGTCGTCGCAGGTGGATATACCGTATCCGGTATCAAAGAAGAACACCTGCTCGCCAAAGGCGGCGGGATCGGTGGGGATGTACCAGCGGTTTGGGTCTTGCTCGGTGTGAACCAATGGCGTCGTGGAGTCGACTCCATAAGTCACTTGGGGCCGACCCATGATCGGTGTACATCCCAGACAAAAGGTCAGGCCAAGGGCTCGGATCACGGCTGGGTGCAGCCTGGCCCAGGAAACTCCGTAAGTTCGCCTTGATCGCTCCACCAGGTCTCTGGTTGAGACTCAGGGCCCGCGTACGGGTCGACCGCATTTCCTTCATCGTCCATGATCTGAAAATGTAGGTGCGGTCCGGATGAATTCCCGCTGCTTCCCACTTTTCCGATGACCTCTCCGCAGCCGACTTCCTGGCCGACTTCAACGGTGGGAGACCCGGTCTTCATGTGCCAGTACCAGGAGCGAATGCCGCCCTCATGCTCCAAAATAACGTAATTTGCTGACATCGGGTGCCCGTCGCAGGTCACATCAAACTCGGCAAAATCGATGTGGCAGCGATCGTATTGCTCGCTTTCCACTGCAATGACAACCCCGTCGGCGGCGGCGACGATGTCGATGGATCCGGCGTCCATCGTGTCAAAACCGCCCTTGAGCATGTAATCTGAGCCGTCGTGCTGATCGTAACAATTGGGGAACGAACGACCTTCATAGTCTACGCAGGCGGCGCCGCCGAACCCTCCACCGTTGTTGGTCGGGTCGTGGTCAACGCCGATCCGCGCGGTCACCATGTCGCGCTCAGGAAGTGGAAAGCCGAATTGTATCGGACCGCGCGCAACTTCCGATACGTCGCTGTCGCTGTCAGCCGCAGCCGTGTCTGCGGGGTTGGGTTGGCACGCCAACAGCGCCAAAAGCAGCGTCCACATCAAACCTCCGGTGTGCAGAATACCTGGACTGTGCCGGGCCCTCCACCCACATTCCGTCACTAGTAAAGTGATTTACTAGTTGGTGCGAAGTTTCAGAATAAGGTCCAGCATTTCAGGTATGCGGGTAACTTTTTCTCGAATCTTTCCGGCGGCCTGCCCCTGAGCCAGCTCGTGTGCATCCAAGCGCTTCCAATCGGCGTAGTCGGTGAGGAACACGCCGCGGTCGGTCAGTACCTTCACAATCGCCGCTTTGTCCGCCCCAACGGGCGAAGGCGATGCGAAATCGGCGATCACCTGCTGAACGGTGGCGATCGAGTCGCCGCGGTTGGTGCCGATGAGGCCGCTTGGACCGCGCTTTGCCCAACCTACGACGTATTGGCGAGGAAGGACCTGCCCCTGGGGGGCGTCCAAAACCCGACCTTGAACGTTGGGAATGGTACCACCCTTGGGGTCGAATGGAACGCCGGGAATGGCGACGCCGTGGTAGCCCACCGAACGAAAGACGAGCCCTACGGGGAGGATTTCGGTGACTCCTGTGCCTTTGGCGGAAACACCGTTGGCTCCAGCTTCCAGCCGGTTTTTTTCGATGCGGATGGCGCTCACTCGCCCGTTTTCACCGAGGATCTCCACCGGAGAGGCCAAGAACCGCAGGCGCACCTTTCGATCGCGGCTGCCTTCGCCGAAGGTGGAACGCTCCGTCAAATAATCGACGTTCTTCTTGGTGTTCGCGTCGGCAAGGTCGGCCTCGGAGGCCGCATCGATCGCCACTTCAGAGGGGGACACGACCAGATCTGCGCTTTCTAGCTCACCGATTTCCTTGATTTCTCCGGGCGAAAAGGCGGCCTGGGCGACGCCGCGCCGGCCGAGCACGATCACCTCGCGAATGCGGCTCGAACGCAGCGCTTCCAGCGCGTGCGCGGCGATATCGGTTTTTGCGAGTTCGTCGGGATCTTGGGAGAGAATGCGGGTGACGTCCATCGCCACATTGCCCACGCCGACCACGGCGACGCGCTCGGCGGTCAGATCGAACTGCAAATCGCGGAAATCGGGGTGTCCGTTGTACCAGCCGACGAGTTCGGTGGCGGAATGGCTACCGAGGAGATCTTCTCCGGGAACGCCAAGTTTCCGGTCGCGCGCGGCGCCAACGGCGTAGATCCAGGCGTCATAGTGTTCGGCGAGGTCGGCGACCGTTAGGTCGGTGCCCAACACCACATTGCCGAAAAACCGGAAATTGGGATTGGAGGAGATCTTGTCGTAGATCTTGGTGACGTTCTTGATGCTCTGATGATCGGGAGCGACGCCGCCGCGAACCAACCCGTAGGGGGTGGGCAGGCGGTCGAACATGTCGACTTCGAAGGCGGGCTCTGCGTGCTTCAGCAGGGCGTCGGCGGCGTAAAAACCGGATGGACCTGAGCCGATGATGGCGATGCGAAGTGACAACGGCGCCTCCCAAGGGAAACCCGTTAACCGGCGCCTGGCGGCTTACCAAATCGTCAAGTGCTTTACTTTTTGGGCCGATTGGCCAGGTCGAGGCCTTTGACCGTAAGAACCGCAAAAGCACCGGTCGATCCGGGCTCGGTCGTCTGCCCCCATGCGCCGACCCGCGCTTGTAGCGGAAGGACAGGGGTTCCCCGAGGAGTGAGGTCCGAAGACCCATGCCAGGCGGGTTTGAGGTGCTTACCTGGATCCGATCACGGTGTAGGCGTCCCCACCTTGATCGGCATTTGCTGGGGCCCAATCCCAAACGCGTGGATGGGAGCCGAGCCATTGGCGAAGGGCGTCTTTCAGAGCGCCGGTGCCGTGTCCGTGCAGGAGGAAACCCACCCTTTGGCCGCGGACGATCAGCCGATCGATGAACAGATCGACGGCATCGAACGCCTCTTCCACGCGTTGACCGCGGAGATCTAAGGTGTTTCCTTGAATGCGCAGTGCTTCGCCGAGTTCGGGTGGGCGTTCGCGGGGGGAGAACTGAACTTTGGGAACCTGCACCGCTTGCGTAACGGGGGTGTCGGCGATCTCCAGATCTTCCGGTCGCGCCTTGACTGTGATCGCGCCGATCTTTACCCGAATGGTGCTTCCAATGCTAACGATTTGGCCAACGCTGCCACTGGATCGCACCCGCACCCGATCGCCGACGGCGAGTTCGGCCGGCGCAGAAACGGGCAAAGCGGGCACCAAATCCTTGAGCGCGTTCAGGGTCGCCCGCGCGGATTCGACTTTGCGGTGATCTGGTGCGCGCTGAAGATCGGCGACCACCGCGGAGATTGCCTTCTCCGCAGCTTTCAGGCGGTCCAAGAACCGGGCGGCCTCGCGTTGTTCCAACTCTTTGCTGCGTTTCTTGAGTTCTTCTTCGCGTGCGGCGACCGAACGTTCGCGTTCGCTGAGCGATTGCTGAATGCGTTGGCCTTCGCGAACCGCTGTGGCTGCCCGATATCTTTCAACTTCCAACGCGGACAAAGCGTCTTGTAAGCCGCGTTCGGATTCGGACATCAGCCCGCGGGCGCGTTCGACGAGCTCGGGTGCGATGCCCATCCGCAAAGCGGTGTCCAGAGCGTGGCTTTCCCCGGTGGCGTCGTGCACCACGCGATAGGTGGGGCGCCCATTGGCGTATTCCATCGCCGCCAATGCGTAGCGATCGTCGACCGTCGCCAACCCTTTGAGCTGCGCAAAGTGGGTGGTGACCACCACCCGCGGACCACGCTCGATCAACGCCTCCAATACCGCGCGCGCGAGCGCCCCCCCCTGTGCCGGATCGGTTCCTGAGCACAGCTCATCCAGCAGAAACAGCCGACCCGGGGCCGCCGTCGCCAGCATTTCGCGAAGTGCGACCAAATGCCCGGAGAAGCTAGAAAGATCCGCGGAGATGGCTTGAGTATCGCCGATGTCCGCTAACACGGCGTCGAACCGGTCGATCCGCGACCCTTCCTCGGCAGGGATAAAGCAGCCCAGGCGAACCAACAGGGCGCACAGGCCGATGGTTTTGAGGGCGACGGTCTTTCCGCCGGTATTGGGTCCGGTGAGCACCAGGACCGGCTTTCCGGCAGCCAGAGCGAGGTCGTTGGCCACCACCGCGACTCCGCGCAACAGCAGCACCGGATGGCGCGCGCCTTTCAGTGTGATAACGCCTTCTTCGCCGACAACGGGGCGTTTTGCACCCAATGCCTGCGAAAGGGACTGGCGCGCGCAAACCAGATCGAGTTCGGTGGTCGCCTCCAGGCCCAGCAGAACGGCCGGCGCAATTCGCCCCAACATTCCAGAAAGCATGGTGAGGATGCGGTGTTCGGCGGCCTCGAGCTCGCCTTCGGCGATCTTCAACCGGTTGTTGAGGGTGATCACTTCGTTGGGTTCGATGAACGCGGTTTTTCCGGAGGCAGAGGTCCCGTGAACGATGCCGATGTCCCAGCGCTTGGCATGGGATTTGATTGGGAGAACGTAGCGTTCCCCGCGTTGGGTGACGAAGCGATCTTGGAGCACGTCCGCCAGGGTATCGCCGTGAACGAGGTTTTCCAGCGTGCGGCGGATGGTTTCGTGGAGATCGGCGATCTGTTTACGGAGATCGCCGAGTTCTGGGTACTCCGCCGCAGAGAGCTGACCGCTTGCGTCGAAAGAACGGTTTAGAGCGTCAGCGATCCACGCGTCCACCTCAATGGAGGCGCCCATGCCCGCAAGTGTAGGCGCTTCGTCCGCGGCTTCTTGCAGCCGGGTAGCCAACTCGCGGAGAGCCATCAGAGAATGCGCACAACTTCGCAGCGTGGGTCCGTCCAGAACCAAACCGCGGACCGCCTGTCCAACAAACTCTTCGATATCGCCTACCGCTCCTACTGGGAGCGGGCCTTCCTCCTGCTCATACCGGGTGAGCTCGTCGATGGCGTCGTGGTCGGCGCGGATTTCCGATGCGCGTGCCCGAGGAAGAAGTGCTAAACAAGCGCGTTTTCCCATTGGCGTGCGCGCGCGGCTGACGAAGGCGGTGAGCACCACCTCCCAGTCGAGGACCGCTTGCGTTCGCGCGTGGAGGTCCATCAGAGCGCTTCACCGATGCTTTTGCCGCAGCGTACGACATCTCCGGCCTTGACGTTCCATTTCCAGCGGCCAGGGGGCGCGACCAAAACCACCGTCGAACCGAGATGAAATACACCGAGACCTTCGCCTCGGGCGAGATCTGGCCCGTCGTCGAGCTTTTGAACTTTTGCCCGCCCGCCGGTGTTGGTGACGATGTCGCAAAAATCAAGCGTGATCCGGCCGACTCCGAAGGCGCCCACCAGTACGGCATGAAGTGGGCCTTGGGTGGTCTCAAGGGTGACGCACACCCGCTCATTGCGTTCAAAGAGACCTTTCACGCGACGAACGGCGGCGGGAAATACCGGCCAGAGCGTGCCGGGGACGTATTTCCATGAAAGAACCTTGCCTTCTCGCGGAACATGCACGCGGTGGTAGTCCTTTGGGGAGAGGTAGATGACCACCGCTTCGTGCTCGCCGCTCACCTTTTCCGCAAGGAGATCGGACACTTTCATGAACCGCTTCGGAGCGATTTCGACCTTTCCCTTTTGGGTGGGCCCGACAAAAGCGACCTTGCCGTCCACCGGCGAAACAATCGCATTGGGCGCTGGATCGACAGGACGAACGCCGGGTTTTAGCGTGCGAGTGAACAGATCTTCGAGGGTCTCGTAGTCGGAAAGCGCCCGCGATGCTTCGGAGAGATCGACACCGTAGGCGTGCACGAACCAGCGCACCATCCGCTTGGAAGTGCGGGTTCGCGCGAGCCATCCCATAGTGCGGGCACCGCGTTTTCGGGGAGCGAGCGACAACAGCGTTACGATGAATGCATCTTTCATAGCGGACAGCGGTTATCCCAGACTGGCGGCGGTGGCTCGTTCAACCGGAGGCAGCGGTGAGCAGTGTGTATGGAACGGCCTTTCGGGTAAGCACTTTCGGCGAAAGCCATGGAGGCGCGCTGGGCGTAGTGATCGATGGCTGTCCTCCGGGGATCGCCCTGGATTTCGATCGCGTTCAGGCGGAGCTCGATCGCCGAAGGCCTGGTCAATCGACCCTTTCAACGCCGCGCAGGGAGGGGGACCGGTTGGAGGTGGTTTCGGGAGTTTTGGACGGAAAAACCTTGGGTTCGCCGATGGCGATCTTATTCCGAAATCAGGACGCGGACGCCACCGCCTACAAGGCGACCAAGGACGTTTATCGACCTTCGCATGCGGATTTTACTACCGACGCCAAATATGGAATTCGGGCTTGGGCGGGCGGCGGTCGCGCATCGGCTCGGGAGACGGTGGCGCGGGTTGCGGCGGGCGCGGTCGCTCGGCAGGTGCTGGAAACCTTGGGTTCGGTGGAGATTGTGGCGTGGGTCGATCGCCTGCAGGAGCTTCAGGCGACGGTCGATTCGGGGGCGGTCGTTGCGGTGGACGTCGACAAAAACGATGTTCGGTGCCCGGATGCTGCCGTCGCCGCTCAGATGGAGGAACGGATTCGCGAGGTTCGGTCGCGAGGTGATACGGTTGGCGGGGTTGTTCGCTGCGTTGCCCGCGGAGTTCCGGCCGGATTGGGCGAACCGGTGTTTGATAAGTTGGAGGCCGATCTCGCCAAAGCGATGCTTTCTTTGCCTGCGGCGCGAGGATTTGAGGTAGGAAGCGGATATTCGGGGACGTTGCTTACGGGAACCCAGCACAACGACCCTTTCGTTCCGGATGGTAGCGGTGGAATCGTCACTTCTACGAACCGTTCCGGCGGGATTCAGGGCGGGATTTCCAATGGCATGCCGATCGAAATTTCGGTGGCTTTTAAGCCGGTTGCCACGGTGTTCGTCGATCAGAACACCGTGAATTCGGCAGGCGAGGTCGCGATGCTGAAGGCCAAAGGTCGCCACGATCCGTGTGTATTACCGCGTGCGGTGCCGATGGTGGAGGCGATGGTGGCCCTGGTACTGCTGGACCATTGGCTTCGCTGGCGAGGCCAAGTGGGCGCTCCACCGCCGATTCCGCTTCGTTCCGTTGACTAGTAAACCCGCTTGACGATAGAGCCTACCGCGACTTTCGCAACCAGGACGGAAGTTCGGAAGCGAGATCAGGTGCTGCACCCGACAGAATCCATACGCGTTCGTCGGAGACCACCATGACGTGGTACGTCGAGACGTCGATGGTCTCGACAAGGCCGCCAACGTAAACGACGTCCCCAACTTGAATTTTGCGTGCTGGCTCGATTCCGTTGTCGATGAACTCCACATCGACCCTCTGGCCCGCACCGCCGACCAAGGCCCCGGAGATCGAAACGCGCTTCGGATTGGAATCGACGCGTTCTACCTCCAGTTCCAATGCGCACGGGTGTGCTGACAGCCCGCTGAGCAGGTCGCGACCGATGGCGGTGCTGTTGCCACCCGCTGCGATAGAGCGCTGCAACAGTCCGTACAAGGAAGGTTTTGCCTTGGTTGTCTGGTCGACGGCCTCGGGAGTGCGACCGGCGGCGCGGAGCGCATGGGCGACCGCGCAGGCGCGGCCGATCATGAGCTCCAAGGTGGTGAAATCGGTGATGTGCCCGTCCAGCGCGACCCGGGCGGCGATTTCGTCGACCCGCACATGGCCGGGTTCGGCGGCGAGTGCGAGCAGGCTCTCCCGAACGGAAGGTTGTCGCAGCACTTCGGCGATCGCGTCCGGATCTCGCCCGTGAATCAGAAAGGCCTCGTCCAATTCCGGATCGCCGATTTGGATTTCTGGCCCAACCGTGACGGAGTCAAGCAGTGACGCCCACATTCCGCTCTGGCGAGACAAATGAAATCCAATAGGAATGCGCGCATTGACGCCGGCGCGCACCTCGGTGATCAGGGTGTCGTCGGTGGCTCGGACTTCGATGTGCACCCCAATATCGGCGAAGGTGCCGGTCATCTGGCGGCCGGTTGGGGATAGCGCGTAGCCATTTTGGTGCGCGAAAGCCGCCCACGCCTGCGAATCCTCCGGCACGGACGCGCTTCGGGTGCGACGCAACACCTCTGCCGCCAACCCGGTGGCGAGAACGACCATGACCACCGGCGCAATGTATGGGAGCAACGAAGACACGATTCCCCGCCGGGAAAGTCTACTCGGTTTTGCGCTCGCCGCGAATGATGCTGCGCTGATTGAGTTGCAAAACGGCCTTTCGGAGCCGGATGGCGGTTGGCGTGATTTCTACACGCTCGTCCTCGTCGATGAACTCGAGAGCGGATTCGAGAGAAAGCTTCATCGGTGGGACCAAAATCAGCTTTTCGTCGGCGGCGGTGGTGCGAATGTTGTTGAGGGCCTTTTCGCGGACACCGTTGACGTTCAGATCGTTTTCGCGAGCGTTGATGCCGATGATCATGCCTTCGTACAGATCGACACCGGCGCCAACGAACAGGTGACCGCGCTCTTGAAGGGCAAACAGTGCGTACGCCGTGCTCTTTCCGGAGCGATCGTTGACCAGGGCGCCGTTGATGCGGCCTTGGATGAATCCGGCATCCTCGTCCCATCCGTCGAAGGTGCGGTTGATCACGCCTTCGCCGCGGGTTTCTGTGAGAACGTGGCCCCGCAGACCGATCATACCGCGGCTGGAAATGCGGTATTTGAGGGTGGCGCGCCCGGAACCGTCCTGCACCAAATCAAGCATTTCGCCCTTGCGAGCGGCCAACATCTGGGTCAGCGCGCCAACGCTTGGATCGGGGGTGTCGATGGTGATGATCTCGTAGGGTTCGAGGACCTTCCCACCTTCTTCCTTGCGCACGACCTCAGGTCGGGAAACGGTGAGCTCGAAGCCTTCACGCCGCATTTGTTCGATGAGGATGCCGAGCTGAAGCTCGCCGCGACCGAACACTTTGAAGAACTCTTTGGTGCTGGTGTCTTCCATGCGCAGGGAGACGTTCGACAGCAATTCGCGCTCGAGACGCTCGCGGATTTGGCGCGACGTGAGCATCTTTCCGTCGCGTCCTGCGAGCGGGCTGTTGTTGATCGAGAACATCATTCCGATCGTCGGCTCGTCGACTTTCACGCGAGCCATCGCCGAACGAACTTCACCGGCAGACAGGGTGTCGCCGACGGTGATGTCCGGGATGCCTGCGACAGCCACGATATCGCCGGGAGAAGCTTCCTGAACCTCGTGTCGCTTCAGACCGCGCCAGGTGTAGATCAGCTGCATCCGCACGTTCTGCTCGCCGGTCTGATGAAACCAAGTAGCGGATTCGTTGCGTTTGAACGTGTTTCCGAACAGACGGCCGATCGCCAAGCGGCCCACATAGGGGTCATAGTCGAGGCTGGTGACCATCAATTGTGCGCCTGCACCCTCAACGATCGTCTTGGGGGCGGGGATCGATTCAACAATGGCGTCGAGCAGCGGGCGAAGATCGGTGGAGCCGTCGCCCAATTCTTTGTGTGCAACGCCGGTTTTGGCGATAGCGTAGAGAACGGGAAAGTCCAGTTGATCTTCGTCGGCGCCAAGATCGATGAACAGATCGTAAACCGCCTGTACTACTTCATTGATCCGCGCATCGGGTCGGTCGATCTTGTTGATCACGACAATCGGCGTCAGATGCGCTTCCATGGCTTTGCGCAACACGAAGCGTGTGCCGGGGAGCGGGCCTTCGGAGGCGTCCACGAGCAACATGACGCCTTCCACCATCGAAAGAACGCGCTCGACTTCACCAGAGAAGTCGGAGTGGCCCGGAGTGTCCACGATGTTGATTTTGACGTCGCCGTAGAACACGGCAGTGTTCTTGGCGGAAATGGTAATGCCTCGTTCACGCTCCAAATCCATGGAATCCATGACCCGGTCAGCGACGGACTCGTGTTCCTGGAAGGCGTGGCACTGCCGCAACAAACCATCGACCAAGGTAGTCTTACCGTGGTCAACGTGTGCGATGATTGCGATATTCCGGAACTCCATAGTGACCCCGCCGGCGCCGATCGGTGCGCGCGCGCCCCCCTTTTGCCTCCCTGGGCGGGGTTACGCAACAGGATTCGGCGTCGAGTGCCGTTTTCGCGGACCGTCTACCGGCCGAACTAGAGGTTGAACGGATACTTCAGCGTTCGAGTTTTGTCGCGGGTGGCTGGCATTTGAATCGCCGCGAACGCGCGCCCCAGGCAGCGATCGAGGGTGCTGCCAGAAAGCTCGGCATCGGTGACTTTCGCGTCGTGGATCTGCCCAGAAGGCTCCAACGTGAAGGTGACGATCACTTTCGCGGGAAGGGTGCCGGTCTCTTTCTTGTGCGCGTAAAAACACCGTTTAATTTCGATGTTGTTTCGCAACATGGTGTCGATCACGCTGTCCGGTACCTGCGCCAAGGAGGCGCTGTTGTCGGGAACCGGGTCGGCCTTCGGGGGATCGGCCTTCGGGGGATCGGCCTTTGGAGGATCGGCCTTTGGAGGGTCGACTTTGATGACCAAGGGCTCCGACTTGGGTTTGGGATCGACTTTGGCGGGTGTCGGCTCGATTTTGGTCGGTTTTGGATCGGTTTTGGTTTTGGACTTGTCGTCCGTTTCCACTTTCGGCGGTGGCTCGGGCACTTCCGCCGGGGTTGCGGTGTCGGCAACCGCGGTGTCCGAAGGGGCCGCGGTATCGGCCGTTCCCTCAGGGATCGGCTCAAGCGGAGGCAACTCCAAGGGAGTGGGGTTTGGAACGTCCAGTTGATCCGATGGAATCGCGGTCATTGCAAGCTGCGTGAGAGAGCCGGAGGAGCGGAGCGCCATCAGGCCAACCGCCACCCCGCCGACGACGATGGCGCCGAAAGAACCGACGATCAAAGAAGTGAACCGGCGCCCAGGGTGTCGCCCCCTCCCACTGGTCAGAATGATCAGCAGGGAAACAAAACTTCCGCCGAAGGAGAGCATCGCTCCCAAGCCCAGCAACACGAGGGTTACGGGGTTTACTGCGGTGTTGAGCGTGAAGATGGCGAAAATCAGTAGCACGCCGCCGGCGACACCGCCGATCCCGCCCAACATGGCCAAAGTTTGGTCGGGAGCCGGATCGTAGCTGGCTCGTGGGGGCGGAACGGGCGTGGAGGACCGCATCGATGGAAGCGGCGTCGGTGTGGATGCCCGCGGACGCGTCTGTCGGGGTTCAGGCGTCGGTTCTTGACGAGTCGGTGGATCTTCGTACACCAAGCGGGGTTCTGGCGCCCGCGGTGTCGGCTGAGAAGTTGGGGTGGACTGCGAAGGTCGGCTGAGCGGGCTCGGGGTACTGCGCTCGGGAACGGGGGCGGGCGTGGCCGGCATAAGAGAAACATCGTCGGGCGAAGGACCACTTCGGGAGGAACGGCCCCCGGGAACGGTGGTTTCGGGTTCCTCGTCCAAGGGTTCGAGCCGATCGGGCAGATTGCGCGAAGGGGCCGGAATGGGTGTTGGTGGAACAGCGGTTACCAACGTCTTTTCGTCCGGGCCGGCTCCAGCGCGCGGGCGAGGAATCAGCATCCGGTGCCCGCACTTCCGGCAGGTCGCCTTGTTGACCGGCTTGATGAGTTTGTCGTCCGGGATCTTGTAGGAAGCCCGACAATTGTCGCAGATAACCTTCATGATCCGCACTCCGTCCAGGCACGGCGCGACGCCATTCGCCGCAGCGACCCGATGTAGCGGAAAAGACACCAAGACGTCAACCGCGGTTTCACGCTTCGACAACTTCTGCAGGATGCGGTTCGCGTGTTTTCAATGCACCCGCTCGTAAGGCTTGCTTTGAAAGGCGGTTCTTTCGAACGTAGATTTGCGGTCAACCTTGTTTCCGTGAATGCGGCCACCGGATCTTACAAGAGCGCGTTTAACGCCCGATGAAACTCGATGTGGTGAACGAGGTCCTGCAGGTAGTCCATACGCTCAGAGTCCCAGATCAACACCGGGGATTGCGTCCACGAACCGATCCATTCTTCATACAGACCATTGAGGCTGCGTAGGTAGGGGACAGGAATATCCATTTCGGAGGGTCTGCCACGCTTTTTGATGCGAGACCGCATCGCTTTTACGCTGCAGCGCAGGTAGATCAACAGATCCGGGGGACGCAGGCTGCCGCGCATGGCCCGGTAGAGCTCTGAATATGTGGCAAAGTCCCGGTCATTCATGTTTTTCGACCGATGCAGGTGCGTTGCGAAGATCTCGGCATCCTCGTAGATCGTGCGATCTTGCACCAGAATCCCGTTGGTGCGCTCGAGCTCTCGGTGGAGCCGGTATTTGTGCGCCAGAAACCACATTTGCGAGTGAAATGACCAAGACTTCATGTCTTGGTAAAAGTCGGCGAGATACGGATTCTCGGCATAAGGCTCGTAGAACGGTTGGAATTTGTAGTGGCTGGTCAGGTATGTGACCAGACTCGACTTTCCAACGCCGATATTGCCGGCTACAGCGATAAAACGTTCCGGCACGTGGGCCCCTTTCGAGCGTTTACCATCGCACGAACGGCTGGCGGCCGCGATGGGATTGGTGCGTTAGGCGATCGGAACGGGAGGATTCGTGGCTCGTCCGATCGTGGTGTCCCTCAACGGTGTTCCATCCAGCTTTGAGTTCGAAAAACTCGATCGTTCAAAGCTGTATGGCAGTCGAAAAAGGCAGGTTCTCGGCCCGGACGGGCTTCCTTGCCAGCGTGCGGAATTGGTCGCCGAAGGGGATGTGCTGGTGCGTTCGGGGATGACCGCGCAGGGATATTTTGACGAAAAAGGCTATTGGTACGAGACAAAGGAACTAAAGGGCATAGGGGTCGACGATCAACCGGTGGAAAAGGTTGAATCGACCCTTGGGGTAGAACAGGCCCTCGAAGGCCCGATATCCGCTACCGAGGCCTTGGATTTGGCCGTCGACGTGGTGTATGCCCTGGAGCCCACGGAGGTCGCGCCAGAGCTGCTTCAGTCGTTACAAGGTGGCGACATATACCGATTTTCGTTCAGCTACCGTGGCGGATGGCAGGCGTCGACGGCTCTGTTGGTGAGCAACGACGAAGGTTTGTTCGCGTTGGTGGGGCACAAACGCGAGCCCATCTGGTGTTCACTGAATGAGGCGCCGCCCCCTGCGGTGGAAGAAGAAAGCGACGAACTTGACTTTGAAATGTTTTAGGGCGGTTCCATGCGATTGATTCATCTTTCCAATCTGACGAACCGCGATGCCTCCGTCGAGGTCGCGTCGTTGCCGGCTCCGAAAGCGCCAAAGTTGGGCATACCCGGGAGGGACATCCAGTTTCGTCGTTTCCTGGCAACCGGCGACGAAGGGCGCCATGAACGGCTACAACAGAGGTTTGGGGAAGATTATGCTCAAGCGCTGATCGACGGGGATCCTGAGGTCGACCTTGAGCGCGCCGGCCGGCATCTGGGCGATACCGATCGCGTCTACCTGGCGTCGGACGGGGAGATTCTGCACTCTACTGGAAAGATGGTGGAGATCATTTTTGCGCCCGACGGCTCGGAAAAGTCGCGCAAGGATCCGGTGGATACCCCGGCGAATGTGGCCGAAGAAATTCCCATTCGGTGGACCAAGGGGCGATTTAAAAAGCGGGACGCCGTGCGGCGGTTTGCGTTTCAGCGGGTGATGCAGATCCGTCATGTAGACGGTTTGACCTACGATTTCTTGTACGCAATGGCCAAGGAGCTCCACGAAGCGGACGAACTCGCGCTGCTCGGAGCGGGCGCAGATGGGCGTCAACCCTTGATTTTCTCGATGAATGCGACGGCCTATCGCGCTTTTTTGGAAGGACGGATCGACGGCTCAAAATATCAATTGCTCCTGCATCTTAGCCAGTTGGAACTGAAACGCCCAGCGCCTGCGGCGGAGGTGTAGAATGGCATTTTATACGTTGGAAAGGGCACGACCGCTGGGTGCAGGCAAGCAGGCGCCAGGAGGCAGCGTCACCGACGGCGATCTGATCGCTTCGTTGCGCAACTGGAAACGTACGGTAGCGGGTTCTTATCGTTCGTTGACGCCGGGGGATTTAGTAAAGTGGTTACCTAGTGGGCCGTACCAGGTTTCACCGAAAATCGATGGTGAACTTTGGTTTCTGGTGCTGGAGCACGGAGACGCGGCGCTGGTGAACCCTGCCGGTCGGGTGCTCGTCGGCGACATTCCGGTATTGGTGGAGGCGAAAGCGGCAGCCGCGCGAGCGGTCGGTCGAACCATCCTTTGCGGGGAGCTGTTTGCCGCCGGCGGCAAGGGCCGGCCGCGGGTGGGCGAAGTTTCCGAGGCGATGGGCGGCGAAGAAGCGGCTCAAGTACAGAAGCTCGGATTTCGTGCGTTTGACCTGTATCAAGGGGGAGATGCGGCGACCCCGGTGCGGCCCGATCTCTGGGTGGACCGCTATGAGGTTCTAAAGCGGATGTTGGCGGGAGGAAAGCGTCTGGACGTGATCCCCAATGAGACGCTCCAGACCGTAGAAGAGGTTCAAGCCAGGTTCGCGGAAAAGGTGGAGGGAGGCAAGGGCGAAGGCCTCGTCATCCGATTGATCGATGGCCGAATCTACAAGGTGAAGCCGGAAATCCACCTGGACGCGGTGGTGATCGGGTATGCGGTTCGCGGCGAAGATCCCACGCAAATTCGTTCGTTTGCGGTGGCGATGGTTCGCGAAGATGGAAACTTCCAATTGGTCGGCTCCCTAGGGAATCTCGGCAATGAACGTTCGCGCAGAGAACTGCTGGAGCTGGTCAAAGGCCTCGATTGCGATTCCAAATTCCGGTACGCCAGCAGTGAAGGGGCGTTGTACCAGTTTATTCGGCCGGAAGTGGTGGTCGAACTCCGGGTGACCGACCTCCAACCCGAAGAATCGGACGGCGCGCCAGTGAAGCGGATGGCGCTCGCTTTTGGTGAATCAGGCTGGACTCCGCTGCGGATGATGCCCGCACCGGCGTTGCTGCATCCGGTGTTTGAGCGCGTTCGGACCGATAAATCCGTCAATACGCTCGACGTTCGATTTGGCCAGGTGTTGGAGCGCTGCCTGGTTCACGACGCACATGCTGCTGCGGTGGCCGTCGAACGTTCCGCCTCCGCAGTGGTTTATCGCGCTGTGTACACCAAGGTCACCAAGGAAAAGACGGCGGTCCGCAAGTTGGTCGCCTGGAAGACCAATAAGGAAGAAGTAGATCCGGCGTATCCGGCCTATGTCGTGCATTTTACGGACTACAGCCCCGGTCGCGCGGAACCTCTGGATCGGACAGTTCGCCTGGCGCCGGATGCGGATGCCGCAAAGCAGGTAATCAGCTTGCTTCTTGAGGAGAACATCAAGAAGGGCTGGGTTGCTGGGGATCGGTTCATGGCCCCCGGCTGGGAGTAGTCTGCGATCTTTGCGCGTCTGCGCGAAACCCTTGGGCCTTTCGCGCAGAGACGCTGAGCGCGCAGAGATGTCGCTGCAAGTCGAATGGTAAATCACTTTACCATTCGGAGGACTTAGCTCTTTAGCGCGCGATAAGCGGCACCTTCCGCGGCCAATCGGATGCTGAGGTAGCGGTAGACCGGCATGACGTCGGCGGCATTCGCGACCACCCCTGCGACCTTGTCCGCACCGCCCATGGCACCGGGGAGGTATTGTTGTGCCGTTTGCGCGACAGGTTTGGTGTACTGCACGGCCACGTCGACCACCTTTTGAATCGGCTGCGACATCGATTTCAGCGTTTCCATGGCGCCGTCGAGCGACTTTCCGCCGGCCATCCCGGCTAATTTTTGGAACTGGGCGGGGGCGCCTTGGAACAAGCGGTCCACCATGTTCGCGCCGCTGACCGCGGCATTATCAGCGAACGGAAGGGCTACTTCGACGGCCGCGTAGTACATCAGCAAGGCCTGTCCTGCGGGCGTGTTGCGGAAGGCCTCAACGCGCTCGGCAACACTGCCAGGAAAGGCATTGTATGCCATGTATGCAATGCCGAGTCCCTTGATGACGGCATCATTGCGCTGTTGATCGTCAGTCTCCAACGCCGCAGACCCTTGGCCACGAACCAGGTTGACCGCGGATTTTAGTCCGGTGAACAGGGCGTAACCTTTGTCGCCGGTGTCGAGCAGATTGCCCATCCAAAGCACGTCTTGAATGTCCTGTCCTGCGGCTTCAATACGACACTTTGCGAAAGCGATCGGGTTGGGCGTCGAGTCCAACGTGCGAACCACATCTTCCATCACGCGGTACTGCGGAAGCGCCGGTGAGTAGGGTACTACCTTGAAAATCGCCTGGAGCATCTTCACGGTGTAGTCATCGGGCTTGAATTCATTCAACAGCGCATCGATCGGAAGCACAGCCATGTTCAACTCCTGGAAGGTGGCGGAGAATAGATCCGGCGATCGAAGCTGGGATCGTCGATCGCACGAACCGGGCGTTTGACGCAAAATCCGACCCGCATTGACGGAGCCGGATCTCCTCCGGTAGCGTCGCGCCAGGAGGATCCATGGCGGAGATCGACGAGGCGCTCGGCCAGTTTGCGGCGGACGATTATACCGTTCGGCTCGTGAGTTCTTTCTGTGCAGTCGTTCCGTTTGCGCCGTCGGTTCAACATTTTTCGAGCCTTGCGGAAGGTTTGAAGCAACAGGAGCCTCGGGCGAAACGTCAGGTTTTGGAGCGGGCGCAGGAGATTGCACGTTCCCCGGACGCCCAACGCGCCTTGTGGTTGGCGAGCGCAATGGATACGGCCGATTCGGGAATTTCGGCATTTTCCGGCGTCAAAAGCGCGGTGGAATTGTTTCGCAGCCAAGAAGGGCAACGGCTGAATGCGCTCGACACCGATGCTGCACAGGCCACGGATGCCGTTTTGAAGGCCATTGCGCTAGCGAGCGTGATTTCGCGCTTGTATTCTGGCGGGCCTTTGGAAAAGGTGGACGCCTTTCGCGCATCCAATACCGGACAGGCGTTGGCGCTTTATTTTGCCGCGATCGAGGTGGGGCTGCCGTTCGCTGACAATGCCGTTTCCGGTGGAGCGGGGGTGCTCGGCGGTCTATATTCGAGGTTTGGCGAGGCTCAACGCGCAAGGTTCGCGGCCTCATCGGGAGAGGCCGCGTCGGATGGCGTATTGGACAAATTACTGGGTCCGATCGATGCTTTGGTCCATACGTCTGCACCCCATTTGAAGGGCATTGCCGATGCCGCTGGGAAAGTGATTCCGGGTGCGATGAATATGGGCGATAAAGCCGCGGGAATCGTCGCTACGGGTGCGGACATCTTTCCGGTCTACCGCTATCTTGGCGCGCGTTTGGTCGCTGAAAGGTGTATTTCTCTTGCACTTGCGGAGATGCCCGTCAAAGAGGAGTCGGAGATCGCCAACCCGGCGATGCACCAGATTCAATACACGACCAAAAAACCGGATCGCGATGACATCGTGGTTCCGGCGGCAAAAAAACGTGGGTGCCTGCCGTTTGTTGTTCTTTGGTTTAGCGGGTTAATTCCAGCGGTGTACGCCATTCGGGAGTGGATCGGATGACTGGAATCCCCTTAGCGTTGGATGAAGCGCTCGCATCGTTCAATGCCACCGATGTGACGGTTCGGGTGGTGTCGGCATTGCTCGGCGTTCTTCCTGGAAGTCCGTCGCTGGCGGCCTACCGTTCGTTGGAAGAGGTGGTGACCACCCTGCATGCGGGCGCTCCTTCGGGACTGCTGGATACCGCCAAGGAATTGGCCGCATCCAAAGAGATCTTAAACGCTCTTCTGATCGTCAACGGCCTGGACACCGGCGACAAAGGCATTTCGATGGCGACGGGCCTGCGAACGGCGGCGTCGCTGTTTTTCGGTAACAAACCGGGGTTTCAGGTGGATGCTCAGCAGCGGTCGGACGCTGCGGTGAAAGCGTTGGGGTTGGCGGCGATTGTGCAGCGGGTGTTGCCCGGTGAACCGTTGGAATCGCTGCGTCGGTTTGCAAGCCTGCCGAGCGGTGCCGCGACCCTCATGTATTATGGGGGGTTGGAACTTGCATTACCGTTTTCGCCGGAGTTGGCGGCGCCAGACGCTGTTTTTCTGCAGGATCTCTGGAAGGCGGAAGGCGGCGGAGCCTCGGTTCGTCTGCAACCCATTGCCGGAAAAGACGGCGTTTCGATTGCAAACTCGTCGATGGATGCCTTGTTGCCTGTTCTCGATCGGTCGGGTCGGCTGGGTGCGGCCCATGTCACTGGGCTCGCCGAGAGCATTCAAAACCTGCTTCCGGGGGCCCTTTCGGTAGCCAAGGACTCGCTTCCGGACATCGCAGCGACGGGCGTGGATTCGCTGCCCGTGTACCGGTATTTGGCCGTTCGCGCGATCGCCGAGGCCTGTTGTGCGCGGGCGCGGTGGATGTACGAAACGCAATGGCAGCCGGCGTTGATCGTCCCTTTAAACTGGTTTGAGCCGGATCCGGTGGTTCCAACGGCGGCCGCCGGGACGTTGCCTCCCAATCCGTTTTCGGACGAACCGTCGAGACCTGTCGAGACGGCGGCCGCTGTTGTCGATGGAACCCCGAAGAGGGATATTCCGGTGTCCAATCCATTCGTCGACGGGGTTCAGCCGATGGCGGCGGCCTCCGCACCGGCGCCTTCGGGCGGTTGGATGGACGACGATCCTACCGAAATGGAGGCGGCACCGAAGAAAGAGGTGGTGCCGCCGACCGGCGGCTGGTGGGATGACGATCCGGCACCGGCGGTGTCGGAAGATGTCTCTTTGGAGAAAGCCCCAGAACCGCCAGAGGAGTCGGCAGTTGCCGCGCCGGTGGCTGCAGTTGCCGCGCCGGTGGCTGCAGTTGCCGCGCCGGTGGCTGCAGTTGCCGCGCCGGTGGCTGCAGTTGCCGCGCCG
>SXGS01000880.1_pt1 | contig 21743 bp, 16 predicted proteins | sample 3174681 | NCBI WGS metagenome assembly SXGS01 (sample SAMN11356861, study PRJNA531348) | freshwater metagenome | isolation source: freshwater sample F1-80 | place: China: Fuxian Lake, Yuxi | collected 2017-12-25
TGAACAAACGCACCGAGGATGGTTTCAGTAAGTTAACCTCCGCTCTCAATGCCTTGGCCTCCGATCCAAAAGGAGACCCCTACAATCTCCTCTTTAATTCCTCCTGACCTCTACCACCCGCCTCCACTGACGCATTACCCTCGTTTTGTGTCGAACCAGTCCGAAAGTCCGCTTTAAGACCACGGAGATAATGCCTAGTGGATGGGGTCTCCAGAGAATAATCGGAGCGCAGATTCAAGAGTCTGAAGGTCTTCGAGAGTATGGCCGTGGGTCACGGTGATTCGGAGGCGCGCCTGTCGCTTGGGGACGGTTGGGTAACGGATTGCTGGAACCATCAGACCGTTTTCGAAGAGCGATTTCGCCAAAGCTAACGCTTGGACCTCCTCGCCCACATGAAATGGAAGGATCAACGACGCGGGGTTTGTGGTTACTGAGGGCGAGAGAATTCTGTGTAACGTTTTAGCCAACATCCACACAGTTTGGCGCCGAGATGCGCCTTCCGTCTCTAAAAGTTTGAGTGCTGCCGATGCGGCACCCGATGACGCAGGGTTGGGTGCCGTAGAGAAGATAAAACTCCTTGCCCGGTTGATAAGGTAATCAACCATGACGCGACTTCCCGCGATGTAACCACCTGCTGCCCCTAAAGCTTTCCCAAGTGTCCCCATCTGGATTTCAACTCGATCGACCAATCCTAATTCTTCGATTAACCCACTTCCACGACGACCGAACAGACCTACTGAATGTGCCTCATCCACCATCAACCACGCTCCAAAGCGTTCTTTTAACGCCACTAACTCGTGCAACGGAGCTTGATCGCCATCCATCGAAAAGACGCTTTCCGTAATCACGAGGACGTTCCCATCGGAGTCCACCGTTTTTTCCGCCCATCGCAGGATCGACTCAAGGTCATCAAGATCATTGTGATCAAACACTCTTAACTTGGCACCGGACAGTCGTGCACCGTCCAGTAAGGACGCATGCACCAACCTGTCGACAATCACCACATCCCCGCTTCCGACCAAACAAGGAATTGTGCCAAGAGCAGTCGCATAACCGGTCGAAAAAACGAGGGCTGCCTCTACGCCCTTAAACTCAGCTAGTCGTTCTTCGAGCAAATGATGGATTTGTTGAGAACCACAAATCAGTCTCGAAGCTCCAGTGCCAGCTCCGAAATCTCGAATCGCCTGAAGGGCGCCCTCTTTCACTGCTTCATGGTTCGCAAGGCCTAAATAATCGTTGGAAGAAAAATTGACCAATTCTCGTCCGTTCATCCCAATCCGAGGACCTTGCGCGGAGTCCACCGTGCGCAATTGACGATACAGATTGTCCTTACGGAGTTGCTCCAACCGGGCGATCAATTCTTGAGCCAGCGGTTTCATGTCCAAGGTGCGATACGGCTATCGAGCTGAAAAATCTGACCGGAAATGTTTCGCGTCCCACAAAGAAACGCCACCATCGAAGCCACTTCTCCCAAGTCGTTGAAGCGACCTAGCACGTTCTGTTTTCGAAAGGACTCCCAAAGTGACGGTGAAAGGTTCCGCGTAATGCCGGTTGGGAGAACACCGGGAAGGATCGCGTTCACTCGGATGTTCTGAGCACCGGTTTCTCGAGCCGTGGCGAGTGTTAATCCCAGCAGACTTGCCTTGGCGGCCGAGTAAACCGACTGGCCTCCAACGCCGCACCGGCCTGCGTAGCTCGAAATGTTGATGATGTGTCCGTCAGACTGGCGTGTCATGATGGGTAGAACCGCCTGAGTACAGAGGAACGCCCCTTTGACGCAGACTTCATGAATGCGATCCCATTCCTCGTCGTCCGCCTGCACCAGCAGGCTATCACGATTGATTCCTGCGTTATTGATCAATACATCGATCCGACCAAACCTTGCATCGATGTCCCTCACGACTTGGGAGACCTCCTGCCTGTTAGTGACATCCATGCGCATTTGGATCACCTGATCGTGTGCCGCAACAAGGGGAGCGGTATGGTAGGCGGCAATCACCTGCCACTGACCTGAACTTAATACTTTCGTCAACGCTTGCCCAAGTCCACCCGCAGCACCTGTAATCAATACGACTGGAAGCATGGTTAGTTCGCCAGAGGGTCGATCGTTTGGGCCAACGGGTCAAGCCTCTCAGGCAAGGGTTGCGATCGTGGCTTCCAACGTTTGTGAACCCAAAACCAATTCGCTGGATCGCGGAGCACGGCCTCCTCAAACCTTCGGTTCATGTCCAATACGATTTCAGAACTTGGCCGAGGAACTCCGTTAATCTGAGTTGGAATCTCCGATCCCACCTCGATTTTCCAACGCCCAAGACCAACTCGATAAACCACAGCCGAAAACAACGGGCACCCGTATCGAAGCGCAAATACCGCAGGGGCTGCACTCGTGGAACATTCCGTCCCTAAGAAGGGGAGTCGCAGACCACCTGATCCAGCGTGCTGATCCGCCAAAAGTCCAAGAATAATCCCATCGCGGTTCAGAGTCGCTTTGAGCTTCGCAGCATCCGTGCGGCGTTCAAAGAAAAGGCACCCTGAGCGGTTGCGGGTGTGTTGTAAAACTCGATTTAAGGAGGGTTGGGCTAATCCACGATACGTCGTGACTCCCTGATATCCACGCAATGCCGAAGCGATCAACGTATACAACTCGAAGTTGCCGAAGTGACCGATCGCAAGGACTCGGTTTTCTAAAACCGGGGCTCCTAGTTTGGGAATCAGCTTTTCAATTCCAACGATTTCGCAACATCGGGTTGCCTCCTCAGGGGTCATATGCGAAGTCCGCAGAGCTGAGAAATAGGTCTCTCCGATTCGACAAAAATTCTCCAACGCTATGGCGTGAATCTCTGCACCCGTCTTCAGTTTACCGAACACGCGTTGAAGGTTCTCCAATGCCACTCGCCGATGTGAGCGATCCACATAAAAAGCGAGCCAACCACATACCCGACCCACCCGTGCGACCCAAGTCAACGGCATACGCCCCACCAAACCCACCATTGCCCGGGCTGCATAATAAAGCGGCGTTTCCATGGTGCGGATTACTTGAAGCAAATCTGACGGACACAATCCTGAAAATCCTTAGCCCCGTGCAGGATTTTGATTTCTACACGCATAAACAAAACCCTCAAATCACGACGATCGATCTTGGGAAAACGCACCGCGTCTTTTTGGGTGGTAAGGATAAATTGCGCCTGCCGTTTTTTTCCACGGTTGATCACATTCAGGATTTCTTGCTGAGTAAACCGATGGTGATCTGCGAATCGTTTGGCGTAAACGAGTTCCGCCCCCAACCGAACCAAGCCTTGCTCGAAACTTTCTGGTTGAGCAATTCCACTCAAGGACGCTACGCGTTTCCCTCGTAGAAACTCTAGATCCTCTCGTTCTCCAGTGAATACATCCTCAAAAAACAAGGGCTGATGAACGCACTCGATGATTCCCGCCGTGTGATTATGTTGTGCGATTCTCTGCCGGAGTGCAGCCGTGTTACCGTTGCTCTTGGTGATAAAAACCGTTTTAGCGCGAGCAAGGTGTGAGGCTGGTTCGCGCAACGTCCCACGGGGCAGCAAAAACTCATTTCCAAACGGTTGTTGGGAGTCGATTAGGACCACATCATGACGCCGACCACGAAGTTTCCAATACTGAAACCCATCATCCAATAGCAGGGTGTCGCATCCAAATTTCTCGATCGCGTATCGACCGCTTTTGACACGATCTTTATCGACCAAAACGACTACATCTTGGAGATTGGATGCGAGCATGTAAGGCTCATCCCCTGCCGTTTCAGAATCGAGCAACAACGACTTCCCATCGGAAACCACTCGAGGCGGGGTCCAATCCTGCCGGAACAAAAGCCGATCCACTAACCGTTTTCGAAACGGAGGAGGTTTCGATCGGTAGCCGCGAGAAAGAATGGCGACCTTTCTCCCCTCATCTTGAAGCACCCGGGCGAATTTCTCTACTACAGGCGTTTTTCCGGTGCCTCCGACGGTCAGATTGCCGATGGCAATTACCTGCACGCCGAGCGTTGAATCTCGGAGTATTCGGTAATTGTAAAGAAACCTTCGAGTTTTAACCCCTAGTTCGAAAACCTTGGATAACGCCAACAGTAAACCACGAGCAACCGACGCCCGTTTTCCAGGCCTCTGCTCAAAAATCACCTCGAGAATAAATGTCTCAAAGTTTTCAATTTTTTCCCGCCACCATTCACGCATCCGGGTTTGATTGTGCCAAACAAGTGCACCCTAGGGCAAGGAACCTCCACGTCCCGTGGCCTCATTTTTCAACCAATGCAGACCGCCCTATCACCCGCCTTATAAGTTTTACAAAATCCGGCTTCTACGACAGAGTTCCCGAAAGTTTCTGAATATGAGTTCGTACACCAACTTCTGGAAAAAGGTTCCCTGTTTGGCATGGATCTTTAACCTTCTTTTGATCTCGTCGTTCATCTCGAACGAATCAATGGCGCAAGCCGTTTCCCCCTTCGTAATCAACGAGTTCATGGCGAGTAACAGCCTCACGTTGGCCGATGAGAATGCTGAGTTCTCTGATTGGATCGAGATCCTCAACACCACAACCACTTCCGCGAACCTCGCCGGTTATTCCCTCACGGATGATCTCGCGCAGCCAACCCTTTGGCGATTCCCTTCCGTTACCATTCCCGGCGGAGGTTACCTCGTCGTGTTCGCTTCTGGAAAAAACCGCACGAATAATCCAGTGCGCCTGCACACGAGTTTCAGTTTGAAAGCAGAAGGAGAATACTTGGCACTGATTCAACCCGATGGCACTTCCATCGCCTCGGTGCTGGAGCCAACCTATCCAGAGCAGTTTCGAGACATGTCTTACGGCCTCGATGACACAGGAACCAACTACCTCTATTTCACCAAAGCAACTCCAGGGGCAACCAACGGTGCTGGGTTGCTCTCGTTCGTCGAGAAAATCAAACTCAGTGCGGATCATGGATTCTACGACCAACCGTTCGATCTAACCCTTTCGACTGCGACCACTAATGCCGTCATCCGCTACACCACTAACGGTTTGGTGCCCACCGTGAATGGAGGGTTTGTATACACGAATACGCTCCGAATCAGTCGCACAACCGTGCTCCGAATTGGTGCTTTTCTTCCCGGCTACAAGCCGGCCGCAGTGGAGACTGTGAGCTACCTCTTCTTGGATGATGTGATTCGTCAGGCTTCCGATGGAAGAGCCCCTGCAGGATGGCCGACGACTTGGGGCAGTAACTCCGTTGATTACGGAATGGATCCGGAGATTGTAACCAACGCGGCCTATGCAGGAACCATCAAAAACGACCTTAAAACACTCCCCAGTTTTTCACTCGTCCTTCCCACCACTTCTTTGTTCGACGCGTCCACGGGGATTTACGCCAATCCGGGTCAGGATGGCCGGGCTTGGGAACGTCCATGTTCGCTCGAACTTATCCATCCGGATGGGACCAAAGGGTTCCAAATTGATGCAGGTATCCGAATTCGAGGTGGTTTCTCTCGTTCGACTGGAAACCCAAAACACGCCCTCCGGTTTTTCTTCAGGTCCGATTACGGAACCTCCAAATTAAAATATCCCCTCTTTGGAAAGAACGCGACGGACACCTTCGACGCGTTTGATCTACGGACTTTTCAGAATTACTCATGGAGCTTCCAAGGCGATTCGAGCGGTATTTTCATGCGGGACGTTTTCTCGCGAGATGCCCAAATTGCAATGGGACACCAAGGCGAAAGAGGTGATTATTATCACCTGTATATTAACGGACTTTACTGGGGCCTTTTCAATACAGCGGAACGCCCTGAGGCATCGTATGGAGCCACTTACTTCGGTGGCAACAAGACCAACTTCGACGTCATCAAAGTCGAGGCGGGTCCATACACTATCAACGCGACGGACGGCACAATGGTAGAGTGGACCAAACTCTACAATCTCGCCAAAGCAGGTCTGACCAACGACGCTGCTTACCTCAAAATTCAAGGGCTCAATCCAGACCGGACCATCAACCCGACTTACCCCAACTTCGTAGATATCGATAACTTGATCGACTATATGTTGATCATTCTCTACGGCGGAAACATCGATGCACCGATCTCAAATTTTCTTGGGAACACTAGCCCCAATAATTTTTACGGCATGCGGGATCGGACTGGTGCCTCGGGAGGGTTTAAGTTCTTTTGTCACGACGCGGAACACACGCTGCTCCCCAACAGCATTAACGAAAACCGGACGGGGCCTTGGCCGGCTGGGAATACTGATATTTTAAAGAGCAATCCTCAATGGGTCTGGCAGCAACTCTCTGCGAACGCAGAGTTTCGGCTCAGGGTTGCCGACCATGTCCATAAGCATTTTTTTAACGGAGGCATTTTAACACCAGCAAGTACAGCCGCCATGCTGATGAAGCGTAAAAACCAACTCGACCGAGCCGTCGTCGGTGAATCGGCTCGATGGGGCGACGCGAAAAGAACAACACCTTACACGCGAACCACATGGCTCAACGCCGTTAATAACGTGGTGAACAATTACCTCCCTCGCCGTTCCGACATCGTCCTTACCCAACTGAAAGCAAAGAATCTCTACCCAGCCACAGTCGCTCCGAGTTTCAGTGTGTTCGGAGGAAATGTCGCCCCGGGAAGTTCTGTCTCGATCACGGCCCCAGCGGGCATCGTTTATGTCAGCCAAGATGGATCGGATCCCCGCCTGTTTGGTGGGGCTGTTTCGCCCTCCGTCCGTCCTCAGTCAGGGCCACTAGTTTTGAACGAGAGCCTCACCGCAAAAGCCCGGGTGCTCGTTGGAACTAACTGGAGCGCGTTGGTGGAAGCACCCTTTACACTGATCCAGACGTTCACAGAACTCAGCATCACCGAGATCATGTATCATCCCCCAGACTCTGGGGAAACCAACGGCAGTGACCTTGAGTTCATTGAATTAAAAAATGTGGGAACCAAGGATTTAGATCTTAGCGGTGTCACGATTACTAACGGGATCGATTACCGTTTCCCCATCGGATCAAGGCTCGCGCCCGGCAAATTCGCCATCCTCGCCAGCGATCGAGCGGCTTTCACCAACCGGTATCCCCAATCTATCCTGACCGGCGTTTACGACAACAACCTCGCGAACACAGGCGATTCGATCGAACTCCGTCACGCCGTTGGGACTCTGATAACCAAAGTTGCATTTCTCGATCAAGCTCCATGGCCTGGAGCCGCTGATGGTCGCGGATTTTCGCTGGTTCCGAACAACCCAAATCTGAATCCTGATTCCAACAATCCACTCAACTGGCGCACAAGCAGTGCGATTGGCGGGTCTCCCGGCAAAGATGATCCCGATCCGAATGTCCCAACGATTCTGATCACTGAAATTCTTACCCACACCGATCCTCCCCAACTCGATACCGTGGAGTTTTTCAATCCCGGAACCAACTCGGCGAATATCAGCGGATGGTTCCTCACCGATGACCGGCAACAACCCAAAAAATTCAAACTCCCTCCTGATTCGATAGTTGCTGCAGGAAAGTTTTTTTCGATCAGCGAATCCCAATTCAACAACGTCGCCGCCGGCACGAACGCGTTCACCTTCAGTTCGCACGGGGATGAAGTTTATCTTTATTCTGCCGACGCATCGGGTGGACTGACAGGGTTCAGCGATGGCTTCAGTTTTCCTGCTTCCGAGAACGGAATTTCATTCGGTCGCCATATTAATAGTTTGGGAGAAATCCAGTATCCACCGCAGAGTAATCTTACGCTAGGAGCAGCCAACGCGGGGCCGAAAGTCGGTCCGGTAGTGATTAATGAAATCCGATTCCAACCCATGGCCGGTGAGGATGAGTTCGTCGAATTGAAGAACCTGACCGATCAACCAATCAAGCTCTATGACCCCGCATTCCCCACGAATCGTTGGCGGGTGGAAGGGCTCGACTTCGACTTCCCTAGCAACAGCAGTATTCCCCCCAACGGTCTAATCGTTTTGACCAGCAGCGATGCGGCTGCATTCCGTTCACGCAACGCAATTCCTCTCTCCGTCCCTGTATACGGCCTCTATTCCGGAAACCTACAAGACAGCGGTGAGCTACTTCGACTCTTACGACCAGACCAACCGGATCTAGATCCTACTAGTGGATTGTTCGTAGTTCCGTATCTCGATGTGGATGCGGTCCGTTACAACGACAAACTCCCGTGGCCGACCAACGCCGCTGGTTTTGGCCCTTCATTGGAGCGGATCAAAGCCAATGCCTACGGGAATGATGTGGTCAATTGGCGAGCCAGCCCTGGCCCGGCTTCTCCTGGGTTTGAGAACACCGGGAACCGTCCGCCGAAAGTCCAAGCCAGCCCGGACCAAGATCTCGTTTCAGCAATTTACCCTGTCACAGTAAACATCACTGGCACCGGGAGCGACGATGGGCAACCCAACCCACCCAATGGTTTGACCTATCAATGGAATCAAATAAGTGGCCCCGGCGTTGTCGTGTTTGCCAACGAGAAATCCCTTACCACGACCGCCCAACTTTCTGGCATCGGCACCTATGTGCTCCGGTTGACGGCGAACGATGGAGAAGCCACTGCTTTTTCAGATACAACGATTACCGTGAATCGTCCCTTAGGGGATCTCAAATTGACCGCCAGTGGATTGGTTTGGAAATTTTGGGATCAAGGCACCGATCTTGGAACCAATTGGAGTCAGGTTGGGTTCAATGATTCAGCGTGGCTGTCCGGTGTTTCCCAACTCGGATACGGAGATGGAGACGAACTCACTCCCGTAGGATTTGGCGCGAATAGTGCCGCCAAATATCCCACCACTTATTTTCGTCGGGCCATTGTGATTCCGGCAGGAACAAAAATCGCCAGTGCAACGGCGCGATTGATTCGTGACGATGGCGCGGTGGTTTATATCGGCGGCACCGAAGTCTGGCGTAATAACTTGCCTGAAACCACAATCGACTTTACGACCTTCGCGTCTTCCACGGTTGGAGGTGCTGATGAATCGACTTGGTTTGAACAAGCAATCGACTCTTCAACCTTAAAGGCAGGAACCAACATCATCGCGATCGAAATCCATCAAGTAAACGCGGGCAGTTCCGATCTCAGTTTTGATTTTGAACTGGTCGCCCAAGTGATCTCTTCGAATCAACCTCCATCGGTTGCTGCCGGTAATGACTCGATCATTACATTACCCGCCGATGCGGTGTTAACCGGCCAAATTTCCGACGATGGGTTGCCACTGCTTTTCACCAACCTTTGGACAACTGTCGCGGGACCAGGCCTTGTGAATTTCCTCACACCCACACGACCACAAACCATTGCTAAATTCTCAGCCCCGGGCCGATACACGCTTCGACTGACAACACACGATGGCGAATTCACCGTCTCCGACGATGTGATTGTAACCGTCCAGCCCGATCAACCCTATGCTTTGTGGTTGGGAACACATTTCACAGCCGGTGAACTTGCCAACACAGCAATCAGTGGAGACACCGCTGACCCTGATTCAGACGGTCACAGTAACCGATCTGAATTCATCACGGGCACACAACCCCGCGACTCCAAAAGTTTTCTGGGTGTCACTGCAGACAAGGTGACTGACGGAAAAGTTCGTTTCAATGTGAATGTGGTCGCGAACCGAACCTACACGGTAGAGTCCTCCGATTCGGTCACCGGCCCGTGGAGCACACTCACCGAATTGCGACCCACTCAAACCGGGCAATCTGCCGTCGAAGACACTCGGACGAACAATGCCACGCGGTACTACCGAGTGCTCACGCCTGCAAAAACTGGCTTCTAACACCACGGACGTCCGCAGCTCCCTTCACTTTTTTGATGAAGTGGGGGGAGTTTCACGCGAAAACTTCACCAGCGGCCAACGCTCAGGGATGTGCATATTCACTTCTCCCTGTTCACCCCAAGTCCAGTTGTCTTCTGGTTTGCCCTCCACCTTGACGTATCGGCCGTTTTCAATTCGTGTCTGCCACTGGACTCGTGAAAAATTAACCGGCCAAAGATCTCCTTCTTGAGGCGGGCAGGCGGTCTGCGCAAACTCTCCCAAGGCCTTCCATGGAATCGCGATTTCCAACGTCCAACCTTTGTCCACGTCAGTGGGGTCGTTCAAGGTTCCATGGATTTTCACCGCAGTTTTTAGCCCCGCAATTTCCCAACTATCGATTGCCTTCCCACTCACGCGATAGGGTTTTGTCAGGCGAAGGTCCCAAGTAGTGTTGAGCGCATTCAGCTCCAGTTCGTAATAGTTCAACAAATCTCGATCCGGATCGATGAACACTTCGAAGTCATTGTCGTGGAAGATCACCGCATCATGATTCGTGAGAGTTCCCCAAACATGCGGTTCTTCAAGCATTGCAGCGACGTAGAAAAAGTCATCATCGAAGAGCATTTTCACATTCGTCTTGAAAGGAGGACGCGGTTTCTTGGCCCCCAGAATATCCGCGAAATCCGCACTCAGAGGAGCCGCTCCCCACTCCTTCTCATCCACAACCCCGTCCACGCTAATGGCTGCCGGTGCCCGATAGACTGTGTAACGTGGTTTTTCTGGAGCCCCGGCAGATTCCAGTGAGGCGACCAACAAAACGAATGCTGTAAAAAGATACATCGGTCGAGAAGCCTACCTCGGGAGTCCAATCGGGCAATCACCCGTAATGGTGAATCTACTGACCATTTTTGGTGACGTGTCAGAATAAAAAAACCTGTCTCCGGATAAACTCCAGAAACAGGTTTTGAGAAAAATAGTGCTCTATTTGGGTTTCACGGCTTTGTTCGTGAGCTGATCGGGTTTGATCACTTCGATCTTGGCACCCTTCTTCAACTCATCCGCCGATGGCACTTTGATAATATCACTCGTGATCGGTTGAGGAGGTTGAGGTGGTTGTGCCACTTCAGTAACTTTCAAAATCTCCAAAAGTTCGACCTCAAAAATCAACGCAGAATTCGGTTCAATGTTTCGTGAACCCCTCTCCCCATAACCTAACTCCGAGGGGATAAATAATTGCCACTTGGAACCTGTGGTCATCAACTGAAGAGCTTCGGTCCATCCTTTTACCACGCCGCTGACACCAAACTCTGCGGGTTTCCCACCGTGTTTCTCAGTGCTGTCAAACTCGGTGCCGTTAATCAAGGTTCCCTTGTATTTCACGGAAACCTTGTCGGTGAGCAATGGTTTCACTCCTTTACCGGTGCTCAGAACCTTGTATTGCAATCCACTCGGCAGCGTAACGATGTCGGCCTTCTTCTTGTTTTCGGCTAAGAACGCTTCACTTTCGTTTTTGTTTTTCTCGCCCAATTCTTTGCGCTTGGTTTCTTGCTTGGTCCGCAACTCAGTCTGGAAGAGAGCCATCACTTCTTTCATCTGCTCATCAGTCAGCAGCGGTGCCGTGGCAGCCACCCCATCCTTCAAGCCGAGCGAAAGTAGACCGAGGTCGATATCAGCTCCCTGAAGCCGAATGTTTTTTCCCATGTTCAAGCCGATGGCGTAGCTTGATTTTTCACGCTGGTTTTTCAGCTCTGTTTTCGCATCCGCCGCCCAAGTGGAAACAGCGACACTCAACGTCAACAAGGTGGTAACTGCAAATTTCATGATTTAAAATCTCCCAATCAGTTTCGGTGACAATACATCCGTGTGCAGATTTGTCGAGCGCGGAAGACAAACTCGAAGTTCCCCCGCCGCGAATGGGGAGCGATCCTGTCACGTGTTCCTGCAAAATAAATAAAAGACCGCACCGGAGGGTGCGGTCTTTTATTGAAACAATTGAAACTATTTGGCGTCTTTGGGTGCCTCTACCTTATCAATGGAAATCAATTCCACTTCGAAGATAAGGGTTGAATTGGGTGGAATCGAGCCACCTTGGCCGCCTTCACCATACCCGAGCTGGGAAGGAATGAAGAATTGATATTTCGAACCCACTGGCATCAATTGCAGACCCTCTGTCCACCCTGGGATCACTCCGTTCAGCGGAAACTTGGCTGGCTCATTCCTTTTATAGGAACTGTCGAACTCGGTGCCATCAACCAAGGTCCCTTTGTAATTCACTGTCACGCTGTCCGTGGCTTTTGGTTTTGCTCCCTTGCCCTCGGTGATCGCTTTGTATTGGAGGCCTGAGGCTGTGGTTTTCACACCCTCTTTACCTTTGTTGGCCACAAGGAAAGCAATCCCATCCTTTTTTGCGGCCTCCATTTTCTCGGCGTGCTTAGCACTCATTTCCTTCTGCAAATTCATCATGACCTCTTGGATTTGTTCCTCGGTCATCGCGGCTTTGCCACCGGTATAACCATCCTTCAAACCCTTGATCAAGGTATCGAAATCTAGTTCCAAGCTTTGCTTTTTGAAGCTCGAGCCGATGTTCATGCCAATGGCATAACCGACTTTTTGCTTTTGCGTGTCCAATCCGGACTTCGCATCTTGGGCTGAGACTACCAAGGTCAACCCAATCCCAACCGTGAGGCTCGTAATAAGTGCTTTCATCAATTTTGAGTGTTCAGAATGTTAGTTATAATAATTAATTGGTGTTCAACCGCAAGGTTTTGAGAGACAAAAATCAAAAAGCGTTCAATAAACTCCTTCAATGATGGTTTTTTCCATCGCTCCGAACGGGCGAACTTCAGCCACACCATCCCATGGATAGAGATCGCAGGGTTCCTTCCGAATCGCTTCGTCGCGTTCCAAAAACCGTGGCATGAAAAACTCTCGGGTCAACGTCGTCAACTCGACTCGACCCCATTCTCCGTAGTTTTTTAACGTTGCCCTGTCTTTTGGATCCACCACTCTCAGGACCGCACGCGGTTGTGGAGAATGGTAGGTGATCGAGTAATTATCGGATGGTGTCAATGGACGACTCGCCGCAAGCCCCATCAACGTGTTGCCATACGTGGGGACAAAACCGATTCGATTCTCAAGCACTTCCTCGACAATAAACCGCGTGTATTGGGGTGCCATCGTCGTGCCCCCGCAAAACACACCTCGAATTCCAGCATCCCACAAATTGACTTTTTCACCCAGTGCTTCCAGTAACTTTGGGGTTGTAAACAAAGCACTTACTCGACGGTTTTTCAATATGGTCACCGCCTGATCCACGACGTGATCCATATACGCCTTAGCGACTTCATATTGTTTATTCCCGAGCACCTTTTTTACCCAACGGGGATCGAGATCAATGAAGTAGCAAGAACACCCGCGCACATTGGCGAGGTGTTCTATCGCAAGTCGGAGCCTTCGTGGCCCCGTGGGGCCTACCATCAACCAATAGTCGTTCCTTGGAAAATGGTAGTCGGAAAGCGTCCGGGAAAACTCACTGTAATCCGTCTTGTAATCCTCCCAGCCAATCCGTTGCTTCGGCATTCCCGTCGTGCCGCCAGTCTCGAAGATGTTGAATGGACGCCCTTGAAATGCTTTAGGCACCCAAACATGATTGGGAAGATCGCGAAGCCATTCGTCCTGAAAATGTGGGAACTTAAGAATGTCATTAAACGACCGCACTTCGGTCGCGGGATTCCACCCAGCCTTTTTCGCCCATTCGAGCCAAAATGGGGAACCGGTTTCTGGTGAAAAATGCCACTCCACGATCTCGCGGGTGTGGGCATCCAGTTTTTGCTGTGATAAAGCCGCAGCTTCGGCGAGTTGCGTGCTAATAGTTGAACTCATGTCGGGAACGGAGATTGGTTATGTTTCTTCGACGGATTACTGTTTGGTGGCAGCCGGGTTATCTTTTGTGGCTTTCGCTAAAGCCGAATCAAAGAATGAATACAAGTGCGTGTTGCTCTGGACGTAGATCACCCCGTTTGCGATCACTGGAGTAGAGTAGATAGGTGCGCCGAGGTTAACCTCGCTAAGCACTTTCTTCTCCTTGGTTGCCGCCAGCACGGTAAAATCCCCGTCCTCATCGCCAACATAAACCTTGTTGTCAGCAGCGAGTGTCGAGCCCCACATGTGAGCTTTCATATCATGCACCCAGTAGGCCTTGCCGGTTTCAGCATCGAGGCAATGAATGAATCCGGAGAAATCGCAGATAAAAACAAGCCCCTCAGGAGTGATCGAAACTGACGAGATGCTCCTGTGGATTTTGTCATAGGTCCAAATCTTTCCAGTCTTGGTTATGTCACCTGTTTTCGTTGCATCGAGACAAGTTAGAATTCCCACGCCCTCGCCGTGCTCAGGATCTTGACCCGTAGGAACATAAACACGGTTCTTCCAAAATACGGGCGTCGCATTGATCTCACTGGGGCCTTCAGCCGCTGGATATTTGATCGGTTTACCGTCTTTGGTTTTGTATTCAGGGGGGTTGCAATCCGCCCACCAAACCTTTTTAAGAAAACTGCTGTCTCCATCCTTCACAGGAGCCCCATCAAATGCGTAACACACTCCGTCGCCACCCCCGTAGAAGAGTAGTTGTTTACCGTTGATTTTGGCGGTTGAAGGCGAGCTCCATTGTCCGTGGAAAATCCTCGGCCCGATCTTCGCATCATCTTCACCCATGAGTTCACCCGTTTGTTTGTTGAGTGCTATGAAGCTGGGTGAAAGAGGAGAAGGAATGTTGGAATGTGTCCAATCTTGACCATTCGAGGTGCAGGTATAAACGAGATCTCCTACGATAATCACCGACCCGTTCGAAGCGTTATGAGGATACACCCCAAGTTCATCCATCATGTCATAGCTCCAGATGATATCCGCATCCTTCGCGCCGAGTTCGATTTTTGGTTTTCCCGGCCCTGCGATATATTGGCTTTCGTTTTTGAAAGTTCCATCGTTGCCGTTCGAAAGTCCGTTGACATCGAGGCACATGACTTCGCAGCGACTGGTCACGATATAAACCCGGTCTCCTTCGACGGTTGGCGAAGAAAGTAACCCAAGGTTTTCCCAATCGTTGACTTTCCCGGAGATCAATTTAGGCACCACCAATTGCCAAAGAAATTCCCCTGTGTTCTCATCAAACACCATGAGGATACTCCGATCTCCCTGATGATTTTTATCACGAGGAGAATCGTTATTAGTGCCAACAAAAACTTTACCTCCTGAGATGGTGACGTTTCCGTAGCTCTGGGATCCTAATTTTGCCACCCATTTCACATTCTTGGTTGTGGCTAAATCAACCTCCTCAGTCCCTGCTTTCATTTTACCGGGTTCGAATCGGTCAGGAAGCCCTTTGGCAGGCGAAAACATATTTCGACCCGGGTCATTTCCACCCCATTGGGGCCAATCGACCGCGTTGAGGGTGCAGGTCACCAGAACAGCGGTAACAATCTTGGCAATACTCAATTTCCTCATAGTGAATTTAGGTAAACGGCGAATAGCAAAATGACGGGTTAATTCGGAGTGACGATAACGTTATCAATCGCGACTTTCATATCTTGGGGAGCAAAACCATAGAGGCCAGGAGACCCATTTTTGTGCGCAGTTTTGTGCGGTACTTCCAAGCTCCAAGCAGCCGGCTCCGGCTCGTCCCGCTTCCATGCTTTCGCTCGAACCACTCCCGAGCCATCGGCAAGGATGTCCACTCGCGCTTTCAGTCGGTACCATGTGTTGGGACTCCACTTAAAGTTCGAAGCGTCTTCCGTAGCAGGAACACGCAACCGTTCGAGATTCGAATTAATCTCCAGTTTTTGGTCATTGCCTTTCAACACAATGATATACCTCTGATTGATAATTCCCACCTCGGACATTTTCCGCTTATTCCCTTCGCTCAACACATCGGCTTGGATGGTGTAGTTCTTCATGTCGGAAGTCCCCATGAACACCGTTCCACGTTGAAAAAACTTGTTATCAATCGTTTTGAGTAATGTTTTGTTTCCTTCCTTGTCGCGCACGTCAAATTTGAAACGAGCCCCGATCCAAGGCAATGGCGGATAGGCAAACTGTGTGGGAACCTCAATGGTATTCGTGGTGGTTTCAGTCAACGCAAACGATTCAAAATCTTGCGTGAACGGCAACGCGGGCAACACCCGACCGCGAATGTGGCCGACCAAATCCCCCAACCGAGCTTCGAATGCACCCGCTGAAGCGGTCGTTTCCAAACTCGCCACTAATTCACCTGCCGCATTAAATTTACCTTTCATCGTGGATTTAACGCGAGCCGTTGGGGGGATGTAGGAAGACCATAGAACCGACTTAACGTCGGGAATATCAGCAACAAAAAAACCGTTTTCATCCAAGGATCGAATCCGGAAACTTGCTTTCTTCCCCGGATGAAGATTCACCTCACTAGGAATAATCTGTAGTTGGGTTGCAACACCCGGCTTCGGCCATTTTTCAACTGCCGGCGGTTGTGTTTTTCCGAGCTGATCTCCGCTCTTTCCAAAAGCATAAAGCTGACGAGTGGTCTGAATGTAAACTTTACCATTGTAAACCGTGGGCGTCCCGAAACATCGACCGTCTAAAGCCGTGTGCGAAAGCTTTTCATGTGCGTCGTTCGCGACATTAAAAACATACAGTGCCCCTTTTGAACCGGATTCGCCTCCCTCAGTTTTCGTTTGGGGATCATCCAGAATCGGCACGTAAAGTTTGCCGTCAGCGTAAACCAAACAAGCGTTGCGTTGTTCGATTCCAATTTGTTCTTTCCAAAGAATTTTTCCCGTATTCGCATCAACTCCACAGAGGTTTCCTTTTTCACTCACGACAAATATTCGGTCACCAACCAAAATGGGAGAACTGGTGGAGGTAGAGAGTTCGTTCGCCCAAAGTTCCGTTTGTCCCCGTTCAAAAATGACCGGCCCTGCAGCCGCATTTGTTAGGGCAATTTGAGGTATTTTTAGTGCCACCATCTGACCCGGCTCATACGGGGTTCCATAAATCGCGATGACTTTGTCGTTGTTGTGAACCAATACCGTCGCGTTAATCCCGGCCTTGAATAAAGGGATGCGCCAAAGTGGATCCCCTGTGCGCGCGTTCACGCTCACAATCGAGCCATCTCCGGTCGCAGAATAGAACACTCGTTTACCATTCGCGAAGCCGAGGTAAGGCGATGAAAACGAATTGTCCCGTGGTCGATCGCCGGGACTCGACACCCAAACAATCTCGCCAGTAATTTTGTCGAAAGCATAAAAGCGATCTCCCGCTGCACCCTGCGCACCCCAGTTGGCGGTGATGCCGCGAGTGATGACTAAGTCCCCGTCCACAATGGGTGATGCCGTCCGACTATTAGGAAAGGTCAGGCGCCCAAAAGTCTCCATCATCGAGTGCTGCCAGAGCAACTTACCATCCGCCGTGTATGCCGATAAAATCCCTTGGGTCCCCTGAACATAAACATTCCCAGTCTCGGGATCGATCGCAGGACTGGAGGTTGCGTAACGCAAGTAAATGGTATCACTCAGAAAATCATTGTTGCGTTGTTCCCAAAGTTTAACGCCCGTTTCTGCATCGAAACATCCCACACCCTCCTGCAAATCGGGGCCTTCCCCCAAGTAACCCACGACATAGATTTTCCCGTTTGCAACAACAGGAGTGGATTGCCCTGGAAACGATACCTTCCATAACGGGTGTGCCCCGTCAATCTTTGTGGGTAAACCTTTCTCATCCGAAGTGCCATTCTGGTGGGGACCACGCCAAGTGAGCCAACCCGTGACAGGAGCCGCATCCACCCAGACCGCCACCGTCAAGAATGCGGTAAGCAGAAAATTAAGTTTCATGTTGTGAATCGTTTGACCAACTTATCGTCGCACTGTCCGCAAAAACATACAGTTGCAGTCAATGGATGCAAACCGACATTTGAAATCGACAGACCTACGACCGATCTAGTAAATAATACTTACACGTATTAGTTTTGCAACCCGCAAACATCAACTCATGGGCCGCAATTTAATCTCAAACGAACTCTCCCCACTGCTCCCCATCGATGCACCTGAACGAAGGCGCATCCCTGTCCTGCTCCGGCACGCTTGGTATGGGCTGAACCAAGCCTTTCGACGAAGGATCGCCCATCTCGGGGTTACCCCAGATCAGTTTACCGTCCTTCGCACCCTACAGGAACATTCCGTCGCATCCCTAACCCAACGCAAGGTCGCAGATTTGATGTCTAGCGATCCCAATACGGTGGCTGCACTTTTGCTCCGAATGGAACGTCTCGGTTGGGTTGAGCGGCGCGCAGACTCAAAGGATAAACGGGCCCGCCAAATCCTACTTCTTCCCCTAGGTAAGAAAACCTATTCCAAAGCACGGGAAATTGCGGTGATACTCCAGAGAGAAGCCCTACGCGCCCTTCCCCCCGAGGAGCAAGATCGCTTTATGGAACAGCTTGCTGCCGTAGCAGAGGCCTGTCGCAAGGCAGCGACTGTGGGTGCACGGGCTAGTAAAGCTTCGACATCAACAATCGAGGATAATTAAATCAGCCGACGAATTTACGGGCAATAATGCAGGCATTATGCCCTCCGAATCCGAACGAATTATTCACGATAGCCTCGACCGACATTTCCCGACCTGTGTGAGGAACATAATCGAGATCACACTGGGGATCAGGTTGATCTAAATTAAGGGTGGGAGGAATCGCACTGGAGACAATCGCCTTCGCGCAGATCGCCATTTCTACCGCACCAGCTGCTCCAAGCATATGTCCCGTTGCCCCCTTGGTTGAGCTGACCGCTAGCTTGTTTGCGTGTGTCCCAAACACCGTTTTGATCGCGAGGGTCTCACACACATCCCCCACGGTCGTAGATGTCCCGTGAGCGTTGATATAAGATATTTGATCTGGATTAAGCCCAGCCGACCTCAGTGCCATGCGCATGCAACGTGCTGCCCCTTCTCCGTTTGGAGCAGGAGAGGTGATGTGGTTAGCATCAGCCGTGTTCCCATACCCCACCACCTCACAATAAATCCTAGCCCCGCGTTTTTTGGCGTGCTCCAGCTCTTCTAGGAAGACCACTCCTGCACCCTCACTCATGACGAATCCATCCCTTCCCACATCGAAAGGCCGGGATGAACGTTTAGGATCATCATTTCGCGTGCTCATCGCCCGCATCGCTGAGAAACCTCCGATTGCTAATTCAACGATGGTTGCTTCGGCTCCTCCGGCGAACATGCCCGCAGCATCCCCCATCTTGATAGTTCGCCAAGCCTCCCCAATCGCGTGGCTCGCCGTGGAACAGGCCGAGCACGTTGCCACGTTTGGACCTCGAAGGTTGTTGTAGATCGAAAACATCCCGGAGGCCATATTCAAGATCAACATCGGGATCATGAAAGGCGAGAGGCGACCCGGTCCCCGAGATCTTAACACCGTGTGTTGATCCTCGGTTGTTTTTAAGCCACCAATCCCTGACCCGATAAAGCACCCAATTTCATCGGTATTAACCGTTGTTAAATCCAACCCCGAATCAAGGAGTGCTTTATGACCCGCTACGACACCAAACTGGGTATATCGATCCGACCGCCGCACTTCCTTTGGTGACGGAAACGCTAGCCCCGGATCAAAATCACGAACCTCTCCTGCAATCTTGCAGTCGAATTGCGTCGCGTCGAACGCCGTGATTCGATCGATGCCGCACTTTCCGGCCATGAGGTTGGCCCAGAGGGTGTCCAGATCATTACCCAATGGAGTCACAACCCCAATGCCTGTGATAACAACTCTCCGCTCGGAATGATGAACTGCCATAAAAAATCAACAGGGGCAGTAGGCGTTAGTCTCCGCCCCTGCCCCGCTAAATGTTTTGGGTCAACTACTTAGCCTGGAGACCTTCAATGTACTTGATGACGTCACCCACACAATGAAGCTTCTCGGCCGCTTCGTCTGGAATCTCTTGGCTGAACTCTTCCTCCAAAGCCATGATGAGCTCCACGTTATCCAGAGAATCTGCCCCGAGATCCTCGATAAATTTTGCTTCGGGCGTTACTTGGTCAGCGTTAACACCAAGTTGTTCGACAATGATGTCCTTAACTTTCTGTTCGATCGTTTTTTGGTCAGCCATGAGTTTCTCCGTATAATTCGACGATGTCTCTAAGGGACGTAAGCAAAAGCGTCAAGCTCGTAAATAATTCTCTTGAGCCTCCGCATTCGTCTCAACACAAAATCACATCACCATTCCACCGTCCACCGTCAAAACTTGGCCCGTGATATATCGTGCTCCGGGACTGGCTAGGAACAACGCGGCGTGGGCGATATCATCCGCTTGCCCGAACGAATTCAAGGGAATCTGTTTCAATAGTGCCTCCCTTGATTCGGTTTTTAGAGCAGCCGTCATGTCGGTCTCGATAAAACCGGGGGCAATCGCATTAACCGTAACCCCGCGAGAGGCAAACTCCCGTGCGACCGACTTGGTAAAACCGATTAAACCAGCCTTGCTCGCTGCATAATTTGCTTGCCCAGCATTACCGATCAAACCAATGACTGACGCGATATTAATGATCTTCCCCGCGCGTTGCTTCAGGAACGACCGTGAGAATGCCTTGGTCATGGCGAACGCACCCCGAAGATTCGTATTCAAAACCACATCCCAATCTTCATCACTCATCCGCATCAGCAAACCGTCACGAGTTACTCCCGCGTTATTAACCAAAATATCAACTTTTCCCGCTTCTGCTAAAATCCCCTGTGCCGCACTGACAACCGCTTCAGGATCAGAGACATCTACAGCAACAGCCCAAGCTCTGCGCCCAAGAGCTTGGATCTCTGCTGCCACTCGTTGGGAGTTTTCCTGGGTTCTGGAAACACAGACCACATCGGCACCCGCAGATGCGAACTTTAACGCAATGGCGCGCCCTATGCCACGCCCAGCTCCGCTCACTACGGCAATTTGATCAGCTAAATGGGTCATAAAAATCGAAGTTTTCGAAGGCTCCACAACTTTAGTGGTTCCCCCCACTTAAAACCAGAAAAAAAGCCGCCTCGCGCGTTGCGAGGCGGCTCTTGAGATTTAATTACGAACTATTGCCGTGGTTGTGTGTAATCAACCGGGGTCGGCGTCGGAGCAGGGGAAGCGTTGGCACCAACGAAGGTTCCACCATTACCACCTGTTGTGCCGATAGGAGTGTCCGATTGCTTGATCGTTCCAGTAGTTCCACCGTCGGCAGATCCACGAACCACAGACGAGCGTTGCAAAACTTTGTTTACGGCTGCGACTTGGCTTGGGGCCGCTGTGATTGCCGCTTTGGCAATGACTCGGGATTGGCTAGGCACCAGTTCAGAGGCAGCGAGTGTTACAGAGGCAGCGAGTTCAGGAGCGACTTTGATGACAGCCGCCACGACGACTGGTGCAGCACTGCGGTGCTTCAACAGGATCGCCTTCACTGCTGTAATCGCCACATCCTCACGGTCTTTGGCTTCAGATTCTTTGACCAATGCAGCTGCTTTGGCAGGCATTTCAGGCACTGGAACCGAGTTCACTGCCTGTTTAATGGCTTTAACTTGTGCCGCAGTAAGTGCAAATGCGGACGACGCAGAAAACGCCAGCAAACCGACGATCAACGCCAATGTGCGTAGTTTATTTTGAATCTTCATAAGCTTCTTTTCTTTTCCCAAACTCCCCTCGGTTGTTCTTACTAAAAGTCACAATAGAACAAATCACCAAACCGGTCAACGGTTATTTTAAGTTTCTTTTCTCCAAAATAGGCCGACCCAGTTAACGAGATTGCTGTGTCCGAACAACCTATGCCAAAGGCGGCCCCATGGCAACCCATTAATTTTTCAAAACATTTGTCGGTGGTGTAAGAATAAGTGTGTAAAAGAGAAAGCGGGTGTATCCCAGTGTTTAATCAGCAATGAAACAAACACCAAAGAAAGAAGATACACCCATGAGAACAAACAATGTCCTCGTCATAGAACCTGCCCAATCCTGGAA
>SXGS01604276.1_pt1 | contig 21732 bp, 16 predicted proteins | sample 3174681 | NCBI WGS metagenome assembly SXGS01 (sample SAMN11356861, study PRJNA531348) | freshwater metagenome | isolation source: freshwater sample F1-80 | place: China: Fuxian Lake, Yuxi | collected 2017-12-25
GCGGCAGCGGCGAAACCGCGCTTTCTTTTGCCGAGATCAGCCGCAATGACGAGCTTATCAGCATGCTCCGCGCTGCAGGCGCTCGCAAGTAGCGGAAATTGGCCCTGTCGCAACGAAACGCTTGAAGCGGGGGAGGCGCCGAAAAGTCACCGGTGCTATCGACATCTCCGCACGCCGCAGCATGTTCTCGCTGAAGGGTGAAGTGAAGTCAGCCCCGGAGGACTTATGTTCGACAGCCCCGTTGAAGCCACCAATGCCCTTCTCGATTACTTCGATCGGCCAAGGGTCGAGATTATTGCCAAGGCGCTTGTTCCGGCGATCATCTTTCATCCTTCGTCGAAAGAGGTCGTCGCAGGACAGACGCGGCTCGGCGGGACGCCGGACGTGCCGGAAGGATTCGTCTGGCCGCGTCCAGCGCCAGCCGAAAACCCCGAAGAGATCGCAAAGCGCGGCAACGAGGAAGCGGCAACCGAAATGCGGGCCCACTTGGCGCTTGGCCTTCCCTACGCATTCGTCGCACAGGTCGATTTGGCGGAGGCGGCCAGCCTTGGCGCCGTGGCATCGCCGCTTCCGTCCGATGGACGATTGTTGTTTTTCTACGATTTCGCGGTTGGCCCGTGGGACACGGGGACACGCGTTGCCAAGGTGATCTGGGAGCGTTCGCCAGCCGAACAACTCCATGGGTTGGCCAAGCCGCGGGATCTGGCCGAAGCCGAGGATCGTGCATTGCGGGAGCGTGCAGGGATCTCAGCCGAATTCGGCGATGGAGAAAATACCGTTGGCGGTAGCAATTATGGTGCGCCAGCCCGTGCCATGATGTTGCATGCGACCTGGAGGCTTCCCAGCCCGCATGCGATCGAAATCAATGGATTGCCGGACCTTGCGGCCGTCGCAAGAGGCGAAACGAGCGATCCGAAGTTGCAGGAACTCTATGCCGCCTACGAGGAAGCGCTGGAAGAGCATGGCGACCAGGATTCGGAGCAAGCGTGGCAGCGACATCAGCTGCTAGGCAGTCCCTTGCCGGCGCAGGGCGATCCACGCTTTGATGCTGTCGTCGTCAGCGAATGGGGCAAACAGCATCTGTCCCGGGAGGAGTGGACGGAGCACCGGGAGGATGTTTTCCGCAAGGCTCGAGATTGGGTCCTGTTGTTGCAGATCGATATCGGCGATTGGATGCAGGCGTCCTTCGTCGAAGGCACGGTCTACTTTGTGGTCCACCAAGAGCATCTGGAACAACGGAAGTTTGACGAGGTTATCGCCGTTTACCAACAGACCTGATGGCGAAGTCCGCCGGCGCGTTGCGATCCACCGTCGATTATCGGCATCGATTAGGATCGAACATCGGTATTCCTGGCCGCTGGCACGGATCTCGCGACACTTCCGAACGGTGGGTAGGGCTCCGATTTTCCCTGCAAGCGCCTTGATGCCCGCGTGTCGGCTTGCTGCGATCACGATGGCCGGACACCGCATGTCTTTTTTCGGGCTGGGTAAAGATCGTGCCTCCGATTTGAGGTGCGGCACATCTGCTTGCCTGCGCCGAGTGCTTCCCTCGGCGGCTTCGGGTCGGCTAGCAGGACAGTCATGATGAGTGATGACGAGCCTCTCGAAGAACTCGACCAACTGATACGGGCTTACCTGCATCAGGACATGGAGTTGGACGCGCCGGGAGTACCGCAGGCCATCGCCCGCTTTTCCCGCCTAAACGATGCGGTGACCAAGGAAAAGCTCGAGGCCGCGATGCAAGAGTTTTCTCGTCGTTATCACAACAACGCCGAGGCCGTTTTCGAACAGCGCTACGGGGATGATTTCGTCCCTGCCGAATTGGGTCAATCCGTTGAGCAATTCTTTCAGATGGTGCGCGAGCTACTTGTCGATCCGGAAAGCCACGTCCGATTTGATGGAACTTCGCCCCGTTGAGGATGGCTTCCGACCGTGGCGGGGTTTGAAGTCGCGGCACAGTCACCGAGCATCGCGGGTGAGCCCAGGACGTGAAAAAATCGATGAATGAGTCTGCGTAGCGTGGCGCCATTTGTCCCGCTCGGTCGCAACGCGATGTCAGTCGCGCGGAACGCGCTCACGGCATGTCTTGAGCGCGTCACGCGCGGTCATGCCGGGCGAGCGCAAGAGGTGGGCGATATCTCTTGCCCAACCGGCATCCGACGCGACTGCGTCCATGCGCGCGGCGATGCGCTCCGCGACCATCGATGCGGCGTGCAGGTCGAAGGCCGGGTCGGCCGGCGCGCCCTCCATCTGGCGGGTCGGCGCATAGTCCGTGCGTCCCGCCCGGCGGACGCCGACGTCCTCGGCCCGCGCGCCGACAGGCAGCGCGACGCCGAAGTCGGAGATCACCGGGCTCGTCGCATCGCTCTCTTGGAACAGCAGGTTCGCCGGCGCGATGTCGCCATGCACGAAGCCGCACGCGTGGATGGTCGCCAAGCCCTCCAGCAGGCCCGTGAGCCAGGCCCGCGCCTGCCAAGGCGCAATTGCCGCGCCCGCTTGAAGCCTGTCGGCCAGCGTTCCACCCGATGCGTGCTCCATCACGATCGCCGGATCGCCCGTTGCAAGCCGGAGGGTGATATGGGTCCGCAGAACGCCCGTGCCTTGGCAGGCATGGTGGATGCGGGCCTCGCGCAAGAGCAGGGAACGCGCCGACGCCTCGACGCGGCGGGTCGCATCGAGGCGCTTGACGACCATCCGATGGCCGAGATCGCGATGGGTCGCGAGCAGGATCTCGCTGAAGCCGCCTTTCGCCAGCACCGTCTCGACCACAAGCGTGTTGGCAAGAATCTCGGCGCCGTGGAGAGGCTGTCCGAGCGACCGATCCAAGGCGGCGCGCACCTCGTCGATCAGCATCAGCCGGCGCGCGGCATCGCCGTTGGACCCATTGTCGATGGCTTCGATGAGACTGGCATAGCGCGAGGCGATGGCCGCAAGCTGCCGCGCGCCATCCGGATCGTCACCGGTCATTCGCCGACCGCGTCGATGACGATGGCGCTGACATTGTCGCGCGCGCCGCCGACTAGGGCCGTCTGGATCAGGCTTTCGGCGGCGTCGGCAACCGGCGCCTCGATCAGGATTTCGGCGATCTGGCGGTCGGTCAGCGTGATCGTGAGCGGCTGACTGCACAACAGAAAACGATCGCCCGGCTCGACCGGGGCGATCATGACCTCGGGCACGAATTGCCGTTCCGCGCCGATCGCGCGGCTGACCGAACGTCGCAGGCCGATCTCGACATGGTCGCGCGTCAGCGGCCGCATCATGCCGTCCCTGAGCTGGTAGCAGCGTGCATTGCCCGCCCAGACGATGGCATATTCGCCGTCGCGAATGGCAAGCACGGCGACGCTCGCGGCCGCCGTTTCGCGGGACGGCGCGGCCGATTGCAGAAGGCCATGCGCGCGTCCGAGCTTGCCCTTGATCTCCTGCAGGCACTCCATCAGCGATGGCCGCGCGACGATTCCGGCCAGCATATGCGTGGTCAGCTTCGCCGCTTCGGCCGCGGGCGCCGCGTCGGTCAGGCCGTCGGCCACGGCGAAGACGCCCGCGGTTTCCGAAACGAGCAAGGCATCGGCGTTGATGGTGGCGCGCGTGCCGGGGTGCGTGGCATGCGCGTGAACGAGGCGAAGCGTGGATGCCGCGGCGCCCGGCCTTTCGGTCTCCAGCAAGGGCGCGGCGTCGTCATTTTGCGGCGCGGATTGCTCGACCGGCGGGAGAGCGGGCAGTGTCGCGGCCGTGGCGACCCCGGACAACGGTGCGGCCGGTTCATCGCGAGCATCCGGATGGGGATCGATGAAGCGCGAAAAGTCGTCCGGCGCGGGTAGCCCATCCGTCATGAAGCCGCGTTGACCGCCGTCGTTCGGATCGATCGTCCACCAGATGGAGCGCTGGTCGGCGGCGCTTTCGATGCGTTTGGTATCGTCTCTCGGGCGCGGCAGGCGCAGCCTTGCCAGGGCCGCGACAAGGTCGGCCAGGTCGAAGTCTTCGAGCCGCGAGGTCTCGGCGATCGCCTCGGCGGCCGTGAACCACGACGTGTCGAAGCACAGTTCGCGCGCTGGCCCGGCGAAGGCCGGCATCTGCGCCATGATCGTCAGGGGAAACGGCCGGCCGACCCGGTCGTGGCTTGGCAGCATGACGCCGGCGAGAGGCACTGGACCGCAAAGACCGCGGCCCATCACGAAGCGCCAGGGCGGAGCGGCCAGAAACCTCGCCTTCCAATGTTCGCCGTCCTGTTCCTCCAGCTTGCCGAGAGAACGCCGGAGCCATTCGTCGAACACCGACTGCGTTTTCTGCGCGAGCGCGCCGGAGACGAAATCGCCATGACTGGGAACTTTCCCATAGAAGCCGATGCGCTCGGCTTCCGCCGCTTTCGCCTCGATGGTCTGGCGTTGGTTCATCATCGGGCTAGAACTGCGTCGGGCAGGCGAATTCGGCGATCGCCGGCAGGCGGAACGGATTGAGCACCGAGCCGAACTGCACGTCGAACTCCGCCGATTGGCCATCCAGCGCGAAGCGCGCGCGGAACAGGTCGCCGCTCTCGTCGACGATTTCCGCATCGTCGAACAGGCGGAAGGGCGACCAGTCTCCATTTTCCGTGAGCGCGCGCTGCCATCCGCCCGGCTGGAAGGCGACGCGCGAGAGATTGGCGGCCTCGGCGGATGGCCAAGTGATCGATTTGGACTGAACCGGCCCATGGAAGTAGACCACCCGTTCACCCTCGATTTCCACCATCACGGCATTAGACGCATCGGAAAGATCGACCGGCGTGACATTGATCGATACTGAGGGCTCGGTCGCGTCGTTGGGGAAGAAGGCACGCCGGATGGTCGCCGCGTTTTCGAACTGGGCGACCGCGTCGCTTTGCGCGCCTTCGGCGCCGACGGTGCCACGCCAGGACCAGGGCGATGTGGAGGTATCCACAAAAGGCGCCAGACGGGTGTCGAAGAAGGTGGCGAACAGCCCCTCCGGACCGAAGAGCCGCACGAAATCGCTCATCGCCACGTCGCGATCGGACGCACGGTCGAAGGGATAGCGACCATTGACGACGCTCGAGCACAGCGAGGCGCCTTCGGCCGCCCAGAGGTCGCCGACCGTGGTGCGGGCCGTCTTGACCGCCAGTGATCCGATATCGGCGGCAAGTCCCGCCATCCAGACATCCAGCGGCGCGGGCATTTGGAGCGCCAGTTGCAAGAGGTCCTGATTGGCGGTCGTCAGTTGGCTGTCCACGTCAAAGATTTCGGCGACCTCGGCGCTCGATGTCGTCGCCCGGGCAAGTTGCTCATGCAGGGCATCGACGGCGCCGTCGAGGGTGGCGACGGCGGATACGGGCTCGCCCGCCGTCTCGCCGTCGGTCGACTGCTGCGGCTGGTCCGTCAGCGCTGCCCGCAGATCGGCGAAGGGATCGGGCGCTTCCATCGAAGGCAGGAGGGCGGTCGCGTCCGACGCGGCCTCGGGCGCGGCGGCCGCCGCCGTTTCCTGTCCGAGCGTGGCGGCAATCGAAGCCGGCGAGCGAAGGTCGGTGGCCTCGACGATGGAACGGGCGACCGATTGCAGCGGGCTCGGATCGCCGGCAACCAGCCGCGTGGTCTCGGCCGCCTGGTCGAGCGTCTGCGACGGGCGGACGCGAATATCGTTCAGAACATCGTTCCAGCGTCGCTCGAAGGTGTCATGATAGATCTCAAGGGCGGCCGCGGCGACGACGTCGACGGAGCCTGTGTCCCGCGGTTCCTCGCCACGGACCCATCCTTCCGACAGCGCCGTGCGCGCCGCTTCATCCAGGCCGCCGCCGATGACCATCGCATAGCCCTGAGCGGTGTAGAGGCCCGGTACGCCCTGGCGCAGTGACGCTTCCGATGTGCGGATGAAAGCCTGCTCGCCAAGCGGACCGAGGGCCTCGGCCGGTGACCAGGGGGATAGTGCGCGCGCCGCCTGGCCGCTGGCCAAGATATCGAAGGCGCGAGCGGCCAGGCTCTGTTCGGCGATCGCCGCGCGCGCCTCGGTGATCAGGCGATCGTCGAGGGAGATCGGGGGCAGGGGGCTTTCGGCCATCGCAACGACATGGGCCACGAGCGCCTGCCGCGCCGCAGCCCGGCCGTCCTCGGGATAAAGCGACAGAAACAGGTCTTCCGCCTGGCTCTCGACGAAGGCGGCATCGACGGCGCCGAGACCTCCGAGCATGCCGTAGAGCTTGAGCGCGTCGAATGTCTGGGCCGGGGATCTGTCGTCGGCGTCCAACTCCTCCTGGAGATGCACCATGACGCGCGGCAGGAGCAGGCTCGAGAGCGCGCGGCGGTAGGCTTCTGCCTGGCGACCGGCGATCTTCGCCTCCTGGTCGAGACCGAGCGCGATCGGCCAGACCCGCGCGTCCTCGAAGCCGGAAGTTGCGTTCGCCAGTTCGTTCAGGGCCGGGAGAACCCTCAGGAAATCGGCATCGGCAACGTCGCGAACCGGAATGCCGTTGACGTGGCGCTCATAGGCATCGAGCCGCTGCTCGGCCATGGCCAGGGCATTGGTGTTCTGGAAATAGGTCGCGGTCCAGCTGGCAAGGACGAGGACGACCAGCGCGGCCGATGCGGCATAGGCGACGCGTCGCAGCACAAGCTGTCGGCGGGAGAGCCGGATATCGCGTGCGACCAGCGCCGCTTCGCCGAAAATGACATCGGTGAAAAGCCGGGAGAGGAAGTAGGAACGTTTGGCGCGAGGCATGGCGGCGGAAGCCGTCTGGGTCCCGGAGGCGAGATAGACACCGCGCACCAGCGGCGGTTCCACGAGCTTGCTGCCGGTGCACAACTCGCCGAGCACATCGTGCAACTGGTCGCGGATCGCGGCCAGTTCGGCCGGAAAGCGGAAGATACGCCCGCGCACGGCCATGTCCGGCTCCTGCTGAAGCCGCTCGATCAGCATGGAGCCGACCCGCTCCTGCAACAGCTGGAACTCGGTCAGGAAGCGCTCCGGCAGGGCCGCCGCGCCGTAGCTTTCGTCGAGGCCGAACGTCATGCCCCAGACCTGGTCGCGCTCCGACTTCGGCAGGCCGTCGAAGAATTCCACGAAGCCGGTCAAAAGATCGGTCTTGGTCAGGACGATGTAGACCGGCACGCGCGCCTGAAGGAACTCGTCCAGTTCGGCGAGGCGCTGGCGGATGGCGCGAATTTCCTCCATCTGCGCTTCGGAATCGCGCACCATGAGATCACCCACCGAAAGGGTGACGAGCACGCCGTTGATGGGCTGCGAACGGCGATACTTCTTGAGAAGGCCGAGAAATCCCTCCCAGCCGGCCTTCGACGCGCCGCTCATGTCGTCCTGCGTCGTGTAGCGGCCGGCCGTGTCGATCAGGATCGCGTCTTCGGTAAACCACCAATTGCAATGGCGCGTGCCCCCGACGCCTTGGACGGCGTTGGCGCCGAGCGCGTCGCCGAGCGGAAACTTGAGGCCGGAATTGGTGAGCGCGGTCGTCTTGCCCGAGCCGGGCGCGCCGAAGATCACATACCAGGGCAGTTCGTAGACATAGCCGAAGCGCCGCTTGGTGACGCGCCTCAGGAGTGCCAGCGCCTCTTTCAGGCGGTTGTGAATTTCGCCGACCTCTGCTGCCCGCGCCGCGTTGGCTTCGGCTTCGGGATCGCTGCTGAGCTCGTCGACCATCGACTTGTCGCGCCGCCGCGCCCGGATGAGCGAGACGACGAAATAGATCAGCCAGCCGGCGATGACCGCGCCGATCAGCGCGATGCGTCGGCTTGCCGGCACGAGCGGCTTGAACTCGCCATAGCCGATCGACGCACCGTAAAACCAGACGACGACGCAGATCGCGACCACCCAGATCAGGGTGAGGAAGCGCGCGCCGAGGAAACCGGCATAGGCCTCGACATAGGACCGAAGGGTATAGAAGTGGCTGAGCGGGTTCATGGTCGGGGCTCGTCCCTATCCGGTTCGGAGTTCAGGGCGTCGGAGGCGGCCGGGCGGATGCCGGCCGCTTCCAGGCTTTCGGTCGGGTCGGTCAGGACCAGGATTTCGGTGCGGCGGTTCATTTGACGCCCTTCCGGCGTGTCATTGGGCGCCAGCGGATCGGAATCCGCGCGGCCCTCCGTCAGGATGGCCTCCTCGCCGGTAAAGTCGGCCAACAGGTCACCCACGGCTTGCGCCCTGGCCTCGCTGAGGTGCCAGTTGGACGGAAACTGCACCGTGCGGATGGGCACATTGTCGGTATAGCCGACGACGACGGCACGGAATTGTTCCGCCGCCAACGCGCCGCCGATTCGGTTGATAAGATCGCGAAATTCGGGGCTGACCTCGGCGCTTCCGACGTCGAAAAGGCCGGAATTGTTGATGCGCACGAGAAGCCGGCCATCGGAATCGGAGAGGGATACGAGGTCCCGGTCGACTTCCGGCTGAAGGAAGGCGAGGAAGTTTTCCAGCCGGTTCGGCGCTTCCGGCTCGGGCTCTGGCTCGGGTTCCGGTTCGGGCTCCGCCGGCGGCACCTCGACGACGGGCTCGGTTTGTGGCTCGACGACGGGCGGTTCGATGGCGCGAAGGCTCGGATTGTCGGTCGGCGGTAGCTGCGCCAGGCGGGCGAAGGTGCCGTCCGAGGCGCGGTTCAGCGAGAAGGTGAAGAACAGATAACCGAGCGCGAAGCACAGCACGAGCAGCGAAAGGAGCGTCCAGAGCGCAACGGCCGTGCGCAACGGCTTGTGGCGTGCCTGTACGCCGCGCCAGTGGGGCGACAATTCGCGCTCGAAGACGCCATACTGCCCGAGCAGCGTCTTGTAGAGGCTGTCGCGGATGCGCCCGAGTTCCAGCGTTCCGCGCGGCGACACCCGTGTCCGGCCCTCGAAGGCGAGGGACAGGCACAGATAGATGAGGAGCAGCAGCTCCTTATTGGCGCCGGGACTGCGGTGAAAATGGTCGAGCAGGTCGAAGACGCGATCGCCGCCCGTCACATCCATGTGGAAGGTCGAGACGAGCCCGGACCTGGCCCATCCCGCGCGCACGCCCCAGGGCTTGCTCAGCACGACGTCGTCCACGGTCGCGCAAACCACATAGTGGGCGGCGCGCGCGCGCTCCGGGCTGATACGCGCGCTTGCCAGATCGCGCTCGTAGCGGCGAACGCCGTCGATGGCGACGCGCCGCAACTCCGCGATATCAGGCTCGCTGTCGGTCTGGCGGATCGCGTGCGCGAGATTGAGCAGCGGCGCGGCGGAAGCGACAAGCGTCGGCATTTCCTCGCCGCCGAAGCGGAAATCGGCAACGAGGCTTTCGACGGACCACGCGTCCGGCCTTACCCCCGGTGCGCCTTCCGACGGTGCCTGTGGTGCGATTTCGTCGAGAAGCTCCGCCATCTGGCGGGCGTTGTCGTCGCGCTTCATCGCGTCGTCGGTCAGCTCGACGACGGTCGGAAGGTCTTCCCAGGCGATGGTGCGTTCCTTGCTCATTCTCTCAAAGCCCAGAGTTCGATTTCGATGCCGGGATAGTCACCGGCCAGGTGCATGGCGATGGCGCCGGATTGATCGAGCTGCTTCCAGAGCGAGGTGTTGGTATCGAGCTCGAAATAGACCGTCCCCGCCCGGTACGGGAGCTGTCGTGGCAGCACCGGCAATGGTCGAACGGGGATGCCCGGCAGCGCGACATTGACGAGTTCGGCGATGCGCTCCACCGGCCCGACCTTGATCTGGCTCGGCAGCTTGCGGCGAATGTCTTCGGTTGCCATTTCGGCGCGCACGGCAAGGACGAAGCCGGCATCCTTGAGCAGGCTGCGGTCGTGGATCGTGCCGACGCGCACGCCGTGGCGCCGTTCGACGAGATCGATGGGCACGGCCGTCTGCTCCAGCACGGCCGAAAGCGACGTGCGCAGATCGTCGAAAACGGCGCCGAAGGTCGCCTTGAGGTCGTCATGGCGATAGGGCGGAAAGTCCGTCGCCCGCTTGCTGTCGGCCGTGAAGGTCGCAAGCTCCCCGGCCAGCGCGATACAGCGCTCGTAGAAGTCGATCGGGTGGAGCCGGGTCGCGTTCGCCGAAAGATGCTTGAGCAGGGGATCGGCGCGGTTGAGTACCTGCAGGAGCAGGTAATCGCCCACTTCGGCCGTGCCGCGAATGCTCGGATCGCCGATGCGCTCGGCGATCGCGGCGGCGCGGTGGCGGACGATGCCGAGCAGTTCCGTCATCAATTCCAGGAGGCGGGGTTCGGCCGCGCAGTTGAGCGAGGGCGCGATGAAATCGTTGTCGAGCAAAACCGCCCGGTCCGATCGAACCTCCAGGATGCGGGCGACGCCGAGAACGTCGTAGCCCGCCAATTCGTCGCCGGTCTTCAGGAATTTCAGGCTCAGCCGTCCGACATCGATCGCGGCCATAAAATCCGTCTCGACATTGGCGTCGGGCGCTTCATAGGGCGATGCCACGACCCGCACGCCGCTTTGCGATGCGCCGCCGTTGAGCGCCATGTCGGCCTGTCCCGGGCGGCGCGCCGGCAGGGCCAGATAGACGATGGCATTCTTCACGTCCTCGCCGAGGTCGATCGCCGGGGGCAGATCGGCATCGGCGGGCGCCTCGAAAACCGTTCCGTCCGGCAGGATGCCCCGAAGGCTCGAAAGCGCGAACTGGCCGATGGCCAGCGCGCCGCGATCGAGTTCCATTTCAGCGATGCCCCAGGGATAGGGCGACAGCTCGCGCGTCGCCTGCCGAACGAGGCGTTCCGTCCAGCGGTCCGCCTGCTGGAAGTGCTGGACCCTGAGGAACATGCCCTCGCTCCAGGCAACCCGGTTCTCATGCCTCACTGCCACGCGTCGTTCCTTTCATCTGGCTCCATCGTCATCGGGCTCGATGCCGCTTCGGATGGCTCGTCTTCCTCGCCGGCCAGTCGCGCCAGCATGTCGGGCAGACCGATCGCCCTGCCGTCGCGCTCGAAGAGCGCTTTGTAGGCGCGCCAGCAATCCCGCTCCGAGAGCACTGGCAGCGCTTGCAGGAGCCCGGCGGCGCGCGAGGCGGGCGCGTTGTCCCGCCGCGCTTCGATCATCCGGGGGTCGAGCGTCTTCGTCGCGCGTTCGAGCATTTTGCGGAGCGTGGCGAGAAGCGCCTCCTGACGGGCGCGCAGTTCGGCGATCCTCGCATCGACGCCATCGCTTGCGTGAACCGGAGCCCGAACCGGCGAAGGCGGAAGCGCGAACAAATCCTGGAGGGCCTCGATCCAGGCCAGATCAGCCCGGATCAGCGCGTCCAGCCTCGGATCCTCGCGATTTGCCAGATGATCGTAGCCTTGATCAGCAGCGGGCGTTGGCGCCGGCGCCAAGCCCATCGGAACGGCTGTTTCCGGTTCGCTCCGCAGTTCCGGCACGGGCGGGGCGTCGGCGATGCCGGCCCGTGGTGCGCTTTCGGGGGCGCTTTCTTCCGGTCGATCCCGCCGCCCGCTCAGCCCGCGCACCGGGGCGGCCGTTCTGGTCGCCGCCATATGTTCGCGGTTGCTGATGAAATCGCTGTCGAGATGCCAGTTGTCCGGCAGGATCGGGGCAAGCTGACCGGGGTCCGGCGGACCGGACCAGCCCGGATCGATCTCCCGGCGTGGGCCCGCGGTCACGCCGGCGGGCGGCCAGTCGGACGTCCCGTCGTGCCGCTCTCCCAGGACGCTGCCGGCAATGCTTCCGCCCGGCGCGACATCGGCGAGGATGGCCGAAACCGAGGGAATGTCGTCGGCAAGCCGCAGCCCGCGATCCGGGTCTTCCACGGCGATCTCGGGGGTTCCGCGCACGGCGACCGAGAAGGCGAAGCCACCGAATTCAATGCGGGATTTGTCGTTTAGATCGACCGTTTCGCCCTGGTGGACGAGCCGACCATCCACGACCGTTCCGTTCGAGCTTTCGTCACGCAGCGTGAACCCGCCATTGGTGCGCGTGATGGTGCAATGCCGCTTGGAAACGGCCTTGGCCGTGGCGGGCAGGCGCCAGTCGCACTGGGCGGAGCGGCCGAGGCTGCGGCTGCCGCGCTCCAGCAGCCAGTCGCGCACGAGAAGTTCTTCCGACCCCGAGACGGGCTTCAGCTCAAGGCGCATGGGCTGCCTCCGGTGCCGATGACGTGTTCAACCGGATGATCGCATCGCGGCTGTCGGCGCGCGCCGGTGCCGACCGCGCCCAGCTGTTCCAGCCGAGCCGGGCTTCCGGCCCATCGCTGCCGAGGCGGCAGAACGGGACGTCCTCACGCCGCAGAACGATCTGAAAATCCACATCGAGCCCCGCGCCGACATAAAGACGCGTCAGCGCGCCAAGCGCCTGGACGGCGCTCCCGCCGGGAGCCAGGCGTGCGTAATCGGCATAGGACAGCGGTCCGAGAACGACCCGCAGGCCGCCGCTGCAATCGCGGATCGCCGTTCCAGCCATGGCATTGACGCCGAGGCGCGCGGCTCCCGCGAGCGTGCTTCGCTCATGGGCCGGAACCGGCAGCCAGCGCGGCCGAAACATCTCGATCTCCACGGGCAGGCCGGAAAACTCCGCCAACATCGCCTTGAGGCTGGCCGCGTTGCGCGTGCGATCGGCGAAATAACCCGCGAAGCGCCGGGTGACAGCCTCATCGATGCCGCGCTCGCGCGCCAACTTGCGGGTTCCAAGGCCAGCGAGCGCGTCGAGCGCTGTCAGGAACCGATTGCGCGCGCCATCGATCGACCAGCGGAGCAGCCGCGCCAGGCGGTATTTTTCGGCGGCATCGACGAACAACTCGTTCATCCGCGCACCGAACAAATCGAGAAAAGCGGTCAGTGCGCCGGACCTCGCGCGCTCCTCGCGCATCGCCAGCTCGTCATAGCTCGGGGGCAGGGCGCCGAGCACGCCCGAGAGGGAAGGAAGCGCGGTGACCACGGCGCGGCCCCTTGGCATCCCGCTACCGATCGTCATCCGCACCGGCACGGCCGCCGGGCTGACACCGATATCGCTCGTCACCCGCAGTCCCGGCTCCCCATGCATCGCCACGCGGAAGGCGGTCGTCGCCTCGAAGAGGTCCGGATCGGTGACCAGCAGCGCCTTCAGATCATCGGCGACGGGCGTCGAAATCTTGTTCATGCCGGCCGCCTCACAATAGGGGCCTGTCGGCGGCCCGCGCGGGCCAGCGCGCCACCGGGCTCGACCGGCCCTTGATGGAGACGGTCAGCCGCGTGAAGCTGTTGATCGAAGCATAGAGGCTGAAGAATCGGTCCAGGATCGCGCCGAACAGATAGGCGGAGGGCCGGTCGATCGTCGCCGGGTCGAAGTCGACCGCGATATCGAGGCCGGGAACCATGCCGCCATTGGCAAGCCGCGCCGTGGAAGGCCGGGCGTCGAGCCCGCAAATGGAATCGATCAAAAGCTTGGTTTCGGGAGCATCCCGGAAGGCGTAGAGCGAAAGGATGTCCTTGAGCGCGCCGCCGTCGCGGTCGAACAGCGACAGATGGTTGAGCTGAAGATGCGACATCAGCCGCCAGGCGCGCCCCTCGCTCTCCACGAGCCGGATCGGCTGCGTCGGCGGCGACAGCGCCGCCAGCCCGCCGACAGCCTCATGTCCGCTGGCCAGCTGCAGGCGAGGATGCCCGCCGCCGAAGGGCAGGCGGGTCGGCAGGTCGCGGTTGAGGCAGACCGCGTCGATGCTTGCGACGAGATCGCGCGGCCCAAGCGCGTGCCGGCCCTCGTCGACAAAGGCGATGTCGATATCGCCGGTGCGATCGTCCGCGTCGAAACGGCGGGAGGTTTGCCAGTAGATGGAGCCGGATTTGCCGCGCAGCGAGCGGCTGAAGAATGGCTCGCACGCCACCTCGTCACCGCCGCGCCGGGCCGACAGCCGCACCGAATCGACCGCATAAATTTCGCGGGTGTGCTGGCGCCGGGAGTCCGGAAGCAGCCGGTATTCCGTGCGCGTGCCGTCGATCACGATCGGCTCGCAGGCCTGTCGGAAAAGATTGACGACCGGCGTCGCGAACAGCTCGAAGTCCGCCGCCTCAACGCTGCGCTCCAAGGCCTGGTCCGCCTCGTCGAGATAGATATAGATGTCGAGTTTCTCGCCGCGAAACCGGTCGAGACCGAAGACGTCGAAAAACAGGAACTTCTGCGGGAACGCGAAGAACTCCGTGAGCAGCCGATAGCCGACGAAGCTGGACGCCGGATAGGGCAGAATCGTCTCGTCTTCGGCGAAGCCGGCCTGGCGAACGGCATCGGCGGGCATGAAAATCGCATCCGGATCGTCCGCGTGCCGGGCGAGTGCAACGCCGACGGCGTGGTTGACGATCAGTTCGAGCAGCGCGCTCGCCTTGCGCCAGGGCGAGGCCACGTGGAAACGAAGGCGTTTCAGCCCGGTCGTCTCGATGCCGCCGACGCCGGCATTGCCGTTGGTCCTGACAGTCAGCCGCAAACACGCGGCGGCGCCGCCGGCCGGCAGTTGCGGCGCCTTCAGGGGCAAGCCGAGCAGCGCGGCGCTTTCCAGCGTCACCGGCGCGATTTCGACAGGCTGGCTCGTGCGGAACCGGCACGCTTCCCCAGAGATCGGCTCGGCGAGCATTTCCGCATGGCGCGGCACGGTCGATAAGGTCGCAAGCGTATCGGCGGGCTGGAAGCGCACGATGCTCATCGAAGGAATCGGTGCGAGATAATGCGGGTAAAGCGTTTCAAGCAGGCCGTCGGTCAGTTCCGGGAGTTCGTCGTCGAGCTTTTGGCGAACCCTGGCGGCGCTATAGGCGAAGCTCTGGACGAGCCGCTCGACATGGGGATCATCGGCGACGTCGTCCCCCAGGCGCAAACGGCCGGCGATCTTCGGAAACTGCTCGGCGAAACGCGACGCGCGCCGGCGCAGCGCCGCGAGTTCGTCGTTGTAGCGCGCCAGGAAGCCTTCAGCCATTGTTCGCGGCCTCCACCTGGAAGCGCTGCGTCGATGGATCGATCATCGATTCGAAGCTGATCGGCGGCAGTCCGTCATGCAGCCGGAACGCCGCCTGAATGCGCATGCGCAACACGCGGTCGTTGCCCCGATCCTTCTTCAGGATGGTCACCCGCACCTGCGAGAGCCGGGTCTCGAACATCGAAATTCGCCGTTCGATCGAGCGCGCCAGTTCGAGCTTCGACTGATCCGTCACCAGATTGGCCGAAACCATTCCATCCATGCCGTAGGACACCAGCGCGGAGCCGAGTTCCTCGAAAATGGCGGGCGGCGCGGTCGGGCAACGGCGGGTGTTGAGCAGCGATTCCAGGTCGCGGCGGATCGCTTCGCGCAGATCGGCGACCTGCTGGACGACCGATCGGGGCGGATCGAGTGCCAGATCGGGCGCGCCGTCCAGCAGCCGGTCCAGAACCGATTGCGCCAGCACCTGCTCCTTGGGCCGGAAGCGGTCGAGCGGATCAACCATGGCGCGCCTGTCTCTGGGCCTCGTCCGCCGAGGCAGCGTCGATGCGCTCCAGTTCATGCAGCGTGACCATCTCGTCGCCGGCCAAGAGGCAGCGAAGCCCGCGACCGGTGGTCAGTCCCGTCGGTTCATCGACCCATTCGGTGCGCCGGCCGAGCTTCAGGGCGGCATCGGCGTTCGAGCCGGCATAGATCGCGGGCAGGAGCACCGGCGCGCTCGCGCCATCGGCAAGCGTCAGTTCGGCCCGCCGGTAGGCGATGTCGCGCGGTCGCGCGATCGGCTCGACGACCAGGGCGGCGATGCGCGTGAAATCGATCCAGAGATAGGCGCCGCCCGTCGTCAGCGCCTCGAGGCAATGCGCCGTGCGGTCGTCGAGATCGCGAAGATCGGCGATCGGCGCCCCGTTCCATACAGTCGCAACCGCGCCACGCGCTTCATCCATGGCGGCCAGCGCCGTCCGCGTCGCGTCCCCATCCTGCGCCCGGTGGGCGACCGACACCTTCAGAGCCGCCTCGTCGGTGGCGCTCGGACCTCCGGGAAACTGCGGCACGGCACCCTCGTGGAACCAGGCCTTCCGCGCCGCCATGCCGCGCAACTGATTGCGCAGAAGGGCAAAGCCCATCGTGTCTTCCGGCGCGAATGTGGCGGCGGTCGCGCATTGCGCGTCGGCGCGCTCGAGATCGCCGTCGACGATCAGGAGATCGATCAGCAGGTGCCGGGCCTGCTTGTCCATTGGGTTGGCTTTGACGGCCGAGGAGGCCTTGGCGACGGCTTCGTCCAGGGCATCCTTGGAGAGAAGTGCGGAAATATCGGCGGCGAGCGTCATGCGGAAAGCCTTCTGTCTTGCCTGGACGATGCGCCGCGCCCCGCATGGGACTGCGCCGTCTCGGCGATCAGGTGGAAGCTGGTGGAGACGTCGTCGAGCTGGAAATGCGGTTGCAGCCGGACGGTGCACGAATAGGTGCCGGGCTTGCCCGGGATTTCGTCGACGGAGATTCCGGCCGAGCGAAGCGGGTAGCGCGTGCGCAGCGCCAAATCCGCGTCGTCATTGCCGAGCGTATAGGCCGACAACCACCGTTCGAGCCGTTGCTCGATGATCGCCGCGTCGGACAACTGCCCGATCTCGTCGCGCATGATGACTTTCAAGTAATGGGAGAAGCGCGACGCGCACAGGACATATTGCAGCATCGCCGCGAGCCGTGCGTTCTGTCGCGCGTTTTCGTTGTCGTAGTGACCCGGCGCGTGCAGCGACTGGTTGGAATTGAAGATGGCGTTGGCGGAGAGATAGGTGGTGGCGATCGGGATCAGGCCGAGATCGCACATCTGCTGCTCCTGTCCGCTCGTCAGGCGCACCTCGACGGGTGGCTGGGCGGAAAGGCCGTCACTCTCCGTGCCGATGTCGTAGGGCGGCAATTCCATCTCCGAGACAAGGCCGCCATCGATCCGATCCTGCGTCACGCCACGGATGTCGGCAAACCAGCCGGACTCGATGAAATTGCGGACGATGACCGCAGCGAAGGCGAACGCGCCGTTGCCCCACAGCAATGTCGAGCCGTCGGCGGCGATGCGTTCGCGAAACGGAAACCCGTCGAAGCGGCCGCGCAGGAACGGCGCATGCGGCGGGCGCAGGAGAATACGGGGGCCGACCAGGCCGAGGAACCGCGAGTCGTCGCGCTGGCGCAAACCATTCCAGCGCAGGCGCGACAGGTCGGTCGTGGGTCGCGCCAGGTCATGAACCCGGTTCAGATCGGCGAAACGCTCCAGGCCAAGGAGGCCCGGAGCGGCGGCGGCGACGAACGGGCAGAACGCGGCCGCCGCGACCATGCCGATCGCGCCGAGCGTGCCGACCGGGTCGCCGTCATCCTGCCGCTCCTCCGCCGCGATCTCGTAATCGCCGATCAGAAGACCGAAGGGCTCGCCGCCCGGCATGCCGAATTCGCGGCTGTAGACGAGTTCGAAGAGATGGCTCTGGTCGAAATCGGTGGCCCGCTCCATGCTGCGGGCCAGTTCCTTCCAGTTCGCGCCGAGCAGCTTGATCTTCACGTCGGCGCCGCGCGCGGCGATGCGCACGAGCATGGCGAGCCCGCGCCACCGCGCCTCCATCGCCTGGAAGGGCGGCGCGTGCAAAATCGCATTGAGCTGGCGATTGATCGCCTCGTCGATGAGCGCGACGAGGCGATCGGCCAAGGCGCGCGGGCATCTCTCGGGCTGGATCTTCATCGTCGCTATCCCCCAAGGGGGAACGCGCGGGACGTTCTCGGCTCGTATCGACGAAGCGAGAAGGCGTAGCCGCGCGTCCCTCGCTTCAGCTCTTGGCCGGGATCCTCGCGACCATGCGCAGCGAAGTCGTCAGTTCCTCCATCTGCAGCCACGGCCGCATCCAGGCCACGGCGTTATAGGAACCGGGCATGCCCGGAACTTCCTGCACCGTCACCTTGGCATCCCGGAGAGGATACTTCGCCCGCGATTCCTCGCCGGCATCGTCATTGGCGTTGACATAGTTCGAAATCCAGCGGTTCAGCCAGGCTTCGCAGTCTTCCGCCTCCATGAAGGAGCCGATCTTGTCGCGGCCCATGACCTTGAGATAATGGGCGAAACGCGATGTCGCCATCATGTAGGGCAGCCTTGCGGAAACGGCCGCGTTGGCGGTCGCTTCGGGTCGATCGTAGATTTTCGGCTTGTGCGTCGTCTGCGCACCGAAGAACACGGCGTAGTCGGTGTTCTTGTAATGGCAGAGCGGCAGGAAGCCCAGTTTGCCGAGTTCGGCGTCGCGGCGGTCCGTGATGCCGACTTCCGTCGGGCATTTGAGATCGAGATCGCCATCGTCGCTGGCGAAGACATGCATCGGCAAGCCCTCGACCTTGCCGCCATTCTCCGCGCCGCGGATGGCCGTGCACCAGCCGCTCTTGGCGAATGCATCGGTCAGTCGCGCGCCCATCACATAGGCGGCGTTCATCCAGCAATAGTTCTCGTGCGGCAACTCGCCATTGCGCGAACCGTCGGTCTCGTCGAAATTGAACTCGTCGATCGTGTTGGTCTGAGGTCCGTAGGGCATGCGGGCGAGAACACGCGGCAGTGCCAACGTGACGAAGCGGCTGTCGTCGCTTTCGCGCAGGGAGCGCCACTTGATGTATTCGGCCGTCTCGAAAATCTTCTCCAGATCGCGCGGACGAGCCAGTTCGCGGAAATCGTCGAAGCCGAACATGCGCGGGCTGGCAGCCGAGATGAAAGGAGCGAAGGCGGCGGCAGCGATGGAGGAGACGCCCTGCAAGAGCTGGACATCCTCGAACGAATTGTCGAATTCGTAGTCGCCGATCAGCGCGCCCATCGGCTCGCCGCCAGGGGTGCCGAACTCATCTTCGTAGATCGACTTGAACAGACGCGACTGATCGAACTCGACGGCCTTAGCCAGATCCTTGGCGAGATCGCGCTTGCTCGCATTCAGCACGCGGATCTTGAGATTCACGCTCGTCTCGGTGTTCGAAACGAGATGATGAAGACCCCGCCATGCGCCTTCGAGCTTGGTGAATTCCGGCGCCTGCATGATCTTGGAAAGCTGCCTGGAAATCGTGCGGTCGAGCTGCGCGATCGCGCTGTTGAGCGTGACCGTGAGGTTGCGGTCATAGACGACCGTACCCTTCAATGCCTGGTCGGTCAGCGTCCGCAGGAGATCCTGGGCGCGATCCGGCGCGGTCTGGCGTGTTGCCGAGACAACCTTGTCCAGCAGGTTTTCGTTCTTTTCCTCGACGAGGACATCCGCCTTCTTGGCGTCGATCGTATTCGCGGTCATGGAACTGTCCCTTCCTGCCTTCAGTTGGATGCGCCGTCGGATTTGCGCACGCCGAGTTCGCCGGCGAGTTTGCCGAGGTCGGACTGGTTCTGCAGGATGTCCTCCAGAAGCCGCTCGAGGTCTTCGGAGCGATCCGCCTTGCTCATCAGGTCGCGCAATTGATTTCGAGCGTCGAGCAGCGCCTTCAGCGCCGGAACCTGTTCGACCACCGCTCCCGGTTCGAAATCATCCAAGCTCTCGAATTTCAACGAAACGGCCATGTCCGTCCCGTCGTCGGCGAGCGTGTTCTCGACGGACATGTTGAGGCCGGGCGTCATGCGCCGCATGACGTCGTCGAAATTGTCCCGGTCGATCTGGACGAACTTCCGTTCGCCGAACGGCTTCAACGGCTGTGTCGGATCACCGGAAAAGTCGCCGAGGACGCCGACCACGAACGGCAGTTCCTTGACGACCATCGCGCCTTCGGTCTCGACTTCGTACTTGATGTGAACCCGCGGCTTGCGGACCCTTTCCAGTTTCTCGTGTACGCTGGCCATCTCTGTTTTCTCCTTTCGAAGGCGCTTGAACGCGCCGTATCCTTGTTGCTTCGACTGGGCGGCGGACCGAAAATCGGGTCAAAATTCAACCGTGATTTTGGTCGATCCGGGAAAAGTTCAACTCATGTCTGTTCGGGTCGACCGTCCTGCTTGATCCGGATGCCGGCGGCCGAGAGCACGGCATTGCGCATCTGTGCTTCCGGCAGCAGTTCGGCGAGCAGTTCGGGAAAATCCATCCGGCCGCGCCGCACCAAGGTTTCGATCGCCATGGAAATCGGCGAATGCGGCTCCGTGCGCCGGAAGTAGCGAGCAACCACGAGAAGCTGCTCGAATGCGGCCTCGCGGGACGCGAAGTCGGAGAACGCGCGTGCCGGCTGGTGTTGGGCGGATAAGCCCGATTCGCCGTCCGCCTGGTCTCTCCCTTCATCGCTCGAGACCTCGGAGGGCGCGATTGCCACGGACGCCGATTCAACCTTTCCGAGTATTCGGATCGCGGCTGCCATCTCGTTCAGCACGTTGCGAGTGTTCGAGTTCGGGGGCGCCGCCTGACCACAGCGCTCATCGAGCGCGGCAGTGAGATCGGCGAAGGCGGCGCCGCAGCGCTCGACCTTGGCAAGCTGATCCGCCATTCCGCCCGAGCCCGCCTCGTCCGCGTCGGCGGCGAGCCGTTCCATCAGCTTCTCCTCGCCCGGCCGCTGGGCGATCTGGAAATCCCAAAGACAGTTCTGCGCAAAGCCGAATCCGGGAATGAGCGCCGTCAGACGGATGGGTTGAATGAGCGTGCCTTCACCGCTTGACCCATTGAGCCCCGCCAGCGGCGCAACCTTCTCCTCGACCGTCTCGCCGTCGATCGAATGCAGATCGTCCCAATGCTCGCGGACCAGCTTCTCGATGGCGCCGAACACCTCGGTGAGACCTTCGATTCCGCGCAGGCGCAATCGAGCTTCGGCAAGCCAGGCGAGCACCTCGATATCCCTGGAATGCTGGGTCAGAATCTGCACGGCCAGGTTGTCAACCGTCTGCCAATGGCTGGAGAGCCGAATGGGCTCGCCGGGTGCTGTCAGGCGCTCTTCGGTACGGGCCGCGTTTCTGGCGTCCTTCAACTGGTAATAAATCGGCTTAATCTCCGCCGATACACGAATATCGCGACCGCAAGGCGCGCTATCCGCAATAGGGGTGGCAGCAACGTCCAACAAACTTTGCACGGCGACCTCAAAATTAGGAAAAGCTAATTTTATATTTGTAAGCTTGTCAGGCGAATTCCGAATGTCAACAAGTATTTTTCGTGTCAGTTTTGTGACCCTTAAAAGTTTTACTGTTTTACAAAATGTGAGCGCACCCCTCCTGTTCAACCTCAAACTAGCGTTCTAGTTGTCCGACGAAGGTCCGATTAACGCAAGCTGGGTGCGTGATGTCGCACGTCGATCTCCATCGGCTGGTCCGAACGCTGGACCTTGAGCCCCGCGTCGCCCTCGAACAGGCGGCGGCTCTGGCGGCACGCCATTCGCATGTCCATGTCGAAGTCGCTCATTGGCTCGCGGCTCTTTGCGACCAACCCGAAACGGCTGATCTCCTTTCCCGTCTCGATGTCTCCGTCGAGCGTCTCCAGGCCGACCTGCGCGATGCCGTCGCGGGGATTGCCCGTGGCGATGCCTCCGCGCTGTCGCTGGGCAGCACTCTTCTTGCGCTGGCGCGGGAGGGCTGGCTGACGGCATCGCTCGTCTATGGCCGCGATCGCGTTACCGCCGGCGACCTCCTGCTGGCCGCGCAGAACGACTCGTCGCTGCGTCTGCATGTGCGGGCCGTAGCTCCGGCATTGCGCGACCTCGACGCACGCGTGCTCGAAGATCATCTCGGCTCGTTGCCCGAGCGCGCGGAGGCCATCGAGACGGGCGGTTCGACGGCGGCTTCGGCGCCGAGAGCCACCGGCGCCGGCGAGTTTCTGCCTCTATACACGCAGGACATGACGGCGGACGCCCGCGCGGGGCGGGTCGATCCGGTGATCGGTCGCGACGGCGAGTTGCGGCAGGTCATCGATGTCCTGATGCGGCGCCGTCAGAACAATCCGATTCTTCTCGGCGA
>SXGS01037973.1_pt1 | contig 21721 bp, 14 predicted proteins | sample 3174681 | NCBI WGS metagenome assembly SXGS01 (sample SAMN11356861, study PRJNA531348) | freshwater metagenome | isolation source: freshwater sample F1-80 | place: China: Fuxian Lake, Yuxi | collected 2017-12-25
CCAGTCGCAGCAGCATCTCAGGCTCGCTATCACGCCAAACCTGCTGCGGCTGGTGCTTCGCACACAACCGCGCTCCGGGCTGCCAGCCAAATTCACCGTCAACCTGCGGATGCACTGTTTCGAGATCCGAAGTTCGCCTCAGCCTCTCTTGGGGCCAACGTGTTCGAATCAGAAACTCCTGTCGCTCCAACTCCAAGATCGGTGACAAAGACGCAAAAACCACTGCCAACCTCAAGCTGTGGTGTTTTGCTAACTACAGAAAATTCCTGGTTTGAAAACTATGCGGCAGCGGGACATTATGTTCTTGCGGCCAGACTCGGAATGGTCATTGTCGAGTTTCACTGTGAAAGAGCAAATTCCCATTGATTGCTCACGGTTGCGAGCGGCGCTGAAAGAAAGTCTCTCCTCCCGGCCAAACCCCGCGTTCACGCTCATCGAACTGCTGGTGGTGATCGCGATCATCGCGATCCTGGCGGGCATGCTTTTGCCCGCTTTGGGGCGGGCTAAAGAAAACGCCAAGCGCTCGTCGTGCCTCTCGAATTTGCGCCAGTGCGGGCTGGCTTTGACTCTGTATGAAACGGACTCCACGCGCTACCCGATGCCTTGTTACGAGGCGGGTACGTTTGGCGGTTTCAAGGGCCACCCCGTGACCCAAATGCTGGCCGACACACGGGGCGCTTATGGTGGTCCCGCCTACGACATGCGCGTCGGACTCCAGAATTACATCGGGAATTTTCGAGCGTGGTTTTGCCCATCCCAAGCGCCGCGCTTCGATCCACTGGCAGTGCCGATTCCATTGAAAAACGGCTACATCTTCGGAGGGTATGTCGGGTTCTTCGGCAAAGCCTATGGAAAGGGCAACCAATACTTGCTGCGGACAACCGACGAATGGCTGGACAAAACGGACAATCCTCGCACCGCTCTCATGGCGGATATTTTTTACATCAACGAAGGCGAAAAGCTTACCCGGCTCAACCACATCAACATGGGATTCCGCTCCGGGGCGGAAGTGACCACCGGGACGGGCCCGGGCTATTACACCCAGGCCACGATCCAGGGAACCAAGCCAGACTCGCGCTTTTACGGCGCCACGTTGTTCACGGACGGATCTGTGTCCGGGGGAAAGCTGGGGAAATTGGAAGCGGTGGACGTGGCGTCGCCAGGCGGCAACGAGAAGCATTGGCTGTTCAAGCGGTGAATCCAGACTGCGGCATGGCTCCATGGCTTGCGCTCGCAAATTGCGGGTGAACCTTAAAACGGCCCTTGCCCAACGCGAATCCTCGCAAGATCCTGGCGATGGAGTTTCTCCGAATCACTCGCCAGATCCACAAGGGATGTGCCTCCCTCTTCGTAGAGCCTTTCTCATCCAGGCATTTGCAAATCTCCACGATGTTCAACTGCCGTTTTAAGGGGGAAATATCCGGGCGCGATTCATCGCGGAGCTCACTCTTCCAGAAGGTCCGTGACGTCCGTGGAATTCAATTGCCGGCGTTACGGGATCGTTGTAGGGATTTGAGGATGATTCGCCCCCTCACGTTGTCTCTTGCGGTATTCTGTGCCGTCGCATGGTCGGGACGACCCATCCGGGTAGTCGTCTGGGACGAGCAGCAGCCGGAGCAGAAGCAGGCCTACACCAACTTCCTCGGAAATCAAATCGCCCATCACCTGCGAACGAATCCCGCGCTCGAGGTCACATCGGTGAACCTGGATCAGCCCGGGCAGGGCTTGCCGAAGCCTCTCTTGGAGGGGACCGATGTGTTGATTTGGTGGGGCCACGTGCGGCACGACGCCGTGCCGCAGAGCTTGGCGGACGCCATCGTCGCGCGTGTCAAGTCCGGCCGGATGGCCTTGATCGCGCTCCATTCGGCCCACTGGTCGGCGCCGTTTCGGACAGCCATGGAAGCCCGCTTGATTCAGGAGGCGGTGAAGCAGCTTCCAGTGGGGGAACGGGAGAAGGCGGACCCGGAGTTCATTCAATGGCGGAGCTACGTTGCGCCGAGCCGGGCGGAGAAGGTGAGCTTCGACACACGGCTGCAACGCGGCGTGGATGGGCGATGGCACGTACTGCTGGAGCGGCCAGCCTGCGTGTTCCCGAGATGTTGCACGCCCAAGCAGCCAAGCACGATCACGATGCTATTGCAGGATCATCCCATCGCGCGAGGGTTGCCCCAGCATTTCATCCTGCCGGAGACGGAAATGTACGACGAGCCATTTCATGTGCCCGAGCCGGACGAAGTGGTCTTCCGAGAGCACTGGGCCGGCGGCGAGCATTTCCGGAGTGGAATGGTCTGGAAACTCGGGCGCGGCCAGGTGTTTTACTTTCGGCCGGGACACGAGACTTACCGGGTCTTCACCGAAGCGGCGCCGTCAAAAATCTTGGAGAACGCCTCCGTCTGGTTGGGCCAAAAAGTTCTCGAGGAAGCCCAACGCCCGAACTTTTCCGGCCAACGCCTGCTGGTTTTTTCAAAAACCTCTTGGTACCGGCATCCGGCCATTCCAATGATCAACGATTGGCTGATCGAACTTGGAACGGAGCACGGTCTGCGCGTGGACGCCACGGAAGACGCCGAGGCATTCACCGACTCCCGCCTCAAGGAGTACGACGCGGTGATGTGGGTGAGCACGACGGATATCGGCAAATCCCTCGATGAAGGGCAGAAAGAAGCGTTCATTCGCTGGTTCCGCTCCGGACGTTCATTGATCGCCCTGCACGCCGCCGGCGTTCAAGTCGATGCGAAATGGGATTGGTACAGTGGATTGTACGGAACCAATCTGGATAGTGATTCAGAATACGTCCCCGCAACGGTCAAAGTGGACCCCAGCGCGGTTCAACATCCAATCGTGGCCGGACTGCCGCCGGCTTTCAAAGTGGACGGCGACTGGATTAATTTTAAGCGCAGTGTGCGGGGCCTGCCTGGCGTGGAAATCCTCTTGAACCTGGACGAATCGAGCTATGACCCGGTGCGCCCGGCTTTCAAAGCGCGCGGCGGCAAACCGATGGGCGACGATCATCCCATGGCTTGGACACGGGTGTACGAGGGCGGCCGTTTCGCCTATACCATGCTCGGGCACGACACGCGTTCGTTGGAGACCGATTTCGGCCGCGCGCATGTGGTTCGACTTCTCCAGTGGGCTTTAAGGGCGCCGCGCTAGCGCTGAGGGCCTGTAATTTTGGTTTTCTCACAAAGGCAGCGGGAATTGAAACTGTCGTCCACCACGTAGAGATTGTCGATCTCGCGTGTTGCCCCGCAGGAACAGCAACGCGGGCGCGGCGTCGGTCAGCCTTAAACCGTAGAACGGCAGTTGAACCTCGTGAAGATTTGCAAAAGCCTCGATGAGAAGAGGTTGCCGAAAAGAGAGGCGTACTTGTGGTGGATCTGGCGAGTGATTCCGAAAAACTTTATCGCCAGGACCTTGCGAAGTTCCCCAGGGGCAAATGCCTTTTTAAGCTTAAACCAATGCTAGACTTCATTCGCCCCTGGGCTATAAAATCGCGTCGAACCCTAGCTTTCATAAAAAGTTCAGAAATGCGCTCATGAAATATTACTCAAACGTACCCCCCGTGTTTGGCGTCAAAATCGTCCATTGGTTCGCCTCGCTGGCTCTGCTGGCAGGCGCGTCGTCTGCGCTCGCCGGCCCCAAAGGTGAAATCACCGTTCGGCGACTTGGCGATGCCAAAATTTCTATTGATGGGGACATCAAGGATTGGCCGTTGGACAAATTCAAAGCCGCCGCGCAACAGCCGCTTTTCCCGGAAGGGCAAAATGCCGCGGCCACTTCCGCCAAAGGCGATCATTTGGTCTTCGACAAGAAACGGATTGGCTTATTCAACGGAACCACGGACGAGGCTTTTGCGGCTAACGATTCCGACTTCGGCGTCACCACGTATTTTGCTTACGACCTCAAGTACCTCTATATCCTCGCGGTGGTTATCGACGACACGATCCGTGACAACCGGGACACTTCCCAATTCGGAAGCAGCGGATTTTTCAACGACGGATTTGAATTCTTCCTCGACACCAAAGGTGACAGTACGGATTGCATCGCCGACGATGCATTTCCCGCTGTCGATCCAGCCGAACCCAACATCGATGACTTTCAAGTCACCGTGGCCTTGAACTCGACGTTCAAGCCTGCCGGCTCCGCGGACAACGTGCTCGGCGCACGGCAGGCCATCGAGCGCGGAGGCAACCCTGATCTGATTGGATCAGACAAAGGCGGGCCGGGCGGCATTTACCGCGATCAGCTTGATGCCATTGGCAAGCCGGACATCGCGGCTCGGAAATATGACGACCTCCGCGCCGCGGGCGCGAAAAACGCTGAGTTGGCGGCCAAGCCAGCGGTGAAGTTTACCGGTTACGCCATTGAAATGCGCATTCCGCTGCGTGGACGCATCCCGAACATGACCACGGATCATGCGATGGGTTTTGAGATTTTCTGGCGGGATGTGGACAAGATCACGGATGATCCCGAAGGCAAGGATAAAGGCGCGGGCGGAGGAGATATTAGCTGGGCGTCGTGGGGACAAAGCACGGACGTGCCCTGCACCGACCCGAAAACGAGCTTATTCAATTCCGCCAACTGGGGTCAACTCGTCTTCGACAAGGCGGATCCCTTGGTGCCCATTCCCGCAGGCAAGCCGAGTGTCCTATTCGTCACCTCCAACGCGGACAACGCGCCCAATGCCGACGGTGACCTGGTTGAATTCATCCAAGACAACGGCTTTGGTGTCGTACCCTTTACCGCTGGCGGCAGCACCCCCGAAGGTTTGCGCGAAGCGGCGGCCGGCAAGAGCGTCGTGTTCATTTCCGAAACGATCGGCTCAACGTCAGTCGTGGATCCGCCGGGCGGTGGTACCGGCATCTTCAGCCTCAAGGACACCAACATCCCGGTCATTTCCGCCGAGGCTTACATGTACGACAACGCCGATTGGGTAAAACGAACCGAGGATGGCTCGAACGACTTCACTCAATGGGGAAATTCCAGCCGCAGCGAAGTGGCGGAAGCACCGATAGCCGATGGCCGGGATTCCCTCTTCGTTCGAAAGGCTGATCACCCCATCGTCAAGGGGTTCACAGGCAAGGTGAAAGTGTACAACGAGCTGTACAGCCTGAACTTCGGCCTTCCCTCCGCTGACGCCGATGTGGTCGCGAGCATCCAGGAAGACGGCTCTTATCCCACCATCTTCGTATACGAAAAAGGCGACAAACTGGTGGATGGAAGCGTGGCGCCGAACAAGCGCATCGGTTTTTACCTCGGCCAGAACGCCGCGCCGGATTTCAACACGGCGCTGAATTTTGCCAACCTTGCCCCTGCCGGACGCACGTTGCTGATCAACACCCTGGCCTACGCGGCGGGGGTGGCAGCCGGCGGCTCTGGAGCCGATACGGCCTCGGGCCTTTTGGGCTATTGGCGCATGGACGAAACCAGCGGCACGGCGGTGGCGGACTCCAGCGGCAAATCGAACAACGGCACCATCGTCAATAATCCCGCGGGTGCCTGGGTCACCGACTCGGAACGCGGCGCGGTTTACAAATCGACCGGCACGAGCGTTATCAACTTCGGCGTCATCGTGCCCGCGATGACCACCGCCAACGACTTTACTTGGTCGCTTTGGCTGAAGTCAGATGAAACAGGCACGGCGGCGACACCCAATAACAACATCGTCCTCGGCAACCGATACAACCCCAGCGGCACGGACTTCAATCCGCGTGAGTTCATCAAATTCACTCCCTCGAACTTCGAGTGGCACTTCAATGCCGCCGGACAGAACGTGAACTACACCGACTTCGTCGTCGGTGCGTGGACCCATCACGCGGTGGTCAAACAAGGGACCAAGTTGACGTACTACCGCAATGGTGTTGAGGCCAACGTGGGAACGATCACTGGCGGTCCGAAAAACCCGCAGCCACTCTACCTCGGCGGCCAGGGCACGCAGGAACGCTGGCGGGGAGCCGCGGACGAAGTTGCCATCTACGACCGCGCGCTCACCCCCGCGGATGTGAAGCAGGCCTTTGATCTCGGCAAAGCGGGCAACCCGCTCGTCGGTTCAAGCGGTGGCAAACCCGTTATTGCAAGCGTCAAATTGGAGGGCGCAAATCTCACGCTGACTTGGACCTTGGGGGCGGGGCCGTTCAAGGTCCAGCGCCGCGATGACATCACTACGGGCTCATGGGCGGATGTGGCCACGACGAACGATCGTGCGGCATCTGTGCCGCGCGCCGGTAACGTGGGATTCTTCCGCGTTGTTGGGAATTGATCCGTTAGCAAAGTCCAATCAGCAAAGAAAGGCGGATGTCTGCTTGATCAGCGGGCATCCGCTGTTTCTTTTCACGCGAAGGGGCGGCTCTTGGTTCGCGTAACTTGATGTAACCATCCCAACCGTTCCGCGATCCGCGTCACCGTCGCCAACGTCTCCTGGCGCGCTCGCCACCGAGGACATGTGCGGCATGTGCTGCGATCCCATGTCGTCGAGCCTTCCAAACACCGTGGCCCAAGGACTGGTTCCTGCAGGGGTGGGCCGGGCATATCTCCTTTTCGAATGGCATTGCGGATGACCACGCCGGTTCGTGGCTTGACCAAGGTCGGGGTTCCTCAAGAAATTGTCCGTGCCTACGAATTCGTGGTTAGCTCAGCCGGGCCGTTTCATCCTTAAGACGGCAGTTGAACCTCGTGGAGATTTTCAAAAGCCTGGATGAGAAAGGCTTGACGAAGAGGGAGGCATATCCCTTGGAGATCAGGTGAGTGATTCGGAAAAAACTTTTTCGCCAGGATCTTGCGAAGTTCCCCAGGGGCAAATGCCTTTTTAAGGTTCATTCAGGAAACCTCCACCGCCTTGGCGACCACCCCGTCCGGTTTATCCCTGCCCGCCATGACCGTGTATCGGCCCGGCGCATACACGCGAGGAATGAATCTCGGCGTTGGCGATCTCAAGGTGTACAGAATCTCGCCGGTAGCCTCGGCGATCACTTGAACAACGGGACTCTGCACGCCATCGAGTTTTATCTCCGGGAGATGAGCGCGGACCTTGCGGCCATCGTTGGCATCCTGCGAGATTGTGATGGGCCAGCCGGGGAACTGGGCTTTGTCACCGTCGGCGACTCTCGAGAAACGCGGCCAGCATTCGAAGGTGATCTTCCGCGTCTTGTTGTCGAAGCGGATCAGCCCGTAGCCGTCAGCCCGTCTCTTCTCGTCCTGGACGTCCTCGGGGTTCGCGTAGGCGAGCATGCGGATGGCGTTGCCGAGGCCGTCTTTGAAGTCGCCAGTCCAAGGCAGCGGGCTGTTTGGCACGGGATTCGGGCCGGGCTTTTCATCGAGCGGATGCCACCAGCGTCCGTAGATCGTGTTCACCAGCGCTGGACTGGTGAACCCGAAAGGCCCGTCGCCGAACTGCTCGATGCCGTGCTGCACCACGACGGCGAGGTGCTGGTCGCCGCAGAGATGAGGTGCCCACGCGCGGCGAATCTCGACGAGCGCGCGATTGCGACCCGCCTGCGGCCAGCCGTTGCAGTCGAGGTCAGCTAGCAAACGCTTGTCACGGCCACCGTGCATGTGAACGGCGCCGCAGAAGGCGGTGGCAGAAAGCACGCACTTCATCTCCGCGCCGCCGCCGTAGTCCTGCCCCCACTCGTGAAGGAACTTTTCCTGTCGCTTGCCCAGCAGTTCCAAGCCGGGCAGATCAATGCTTCTCGGGTCATACGCCGGATCGTTGATATGATCGGGGCGCGGGCCCATTTTCGGGATTTTGCCTGCGGGGCCGCTCTTAAACTTCCGATCCTCCAAGATGGCAAAATCAATGCCCCCCACGACCATCCGGGTGAAGTAGACACGGACGCCGCGAGCGACCTGCGGGGAATCTACAGGGTCAGGCAGATGCCACGATTGCTGGCGTTGCACCTGATTCACATAGGCCACGGGGTAGCGAAAACCGCCGTCGGCATCACCTTCGATGCTGGATTGCTTGCCGCTTTCGCCCCAAAGATTTCCATGGCCGACGTCGTGATCGTCAGGAATGCACACCGTCGGCCGGTCGCGGATAATGTCCCGGAACTGGAGACCAAACTCGATCCAGCCCGCCGTGTGTTCGGTGTGGCGGTAGGTCTGGTCACCGCCGAAGAAAAGCACGTCCGGGTCCTGCGCGCGGAGGTTCTCGATGATCTCCGAACGCGGGCCGATGGTGCGGCTCGAGTTGCAGCTCATGTTGGCGACCACGATGACTTCCTTCTCGGCGGGATCCCGGCGGATGAGGCCCTCGAACATCGCCTTCTTTCCGTGGCGCACACGGTAAGGCACGTTTTTCGAACGATCCCATCCTTCCACGCGGAAATGCGCGTCCCATCCCGGATAATGCACCTCACCCTTCGCGATCTCCAACCACTGACCACCCTCTCGCTTCACTTCCAGCCGCGCCACGCGCTCCTCGCCAGGTTTCAGTGGGAAAAGTTGCGCGCTCATCTTCAGCACTCCGTTGTGCTGCGTGTAATAAGCGAAGCAGACGACCTGATCCCGCGGCACATCCATCGAAGGCGGCGGCGGGGGGCCGCCGCCGCCTTTGCCCTTCGAATTTAATTTCCCGTTCTGACCTGCGGCCTGCGTCCCTTGGGTCCACCAGTCACCGGTGGTCAGCGATTCGAGCTTCGGAAACTCCGCGCCAAACGGTCGCGACGATTCCTGTGCGATCGACGCACCAGGATTGAGGGCGAGTGAGCCGACTCCGACCGAGGTCAGTTTGATGGCGGTGCGTCGGTTGATTGATTTCATATTCTGGATTCGGTTGCTCGGCGTTTGCCCACCGGGCGCATCGCGCAGAGGGCGGAGGAGAGCGGTAAGGCTTTGCTCATTTGGGGCCCTTCAAAATCCGGAGATTCATGGCGCTCAGCATTCCAGAGACTGGAATGGGCGGCAACCCGGGAAGCGGGGTATGCCGCGCGCCGCTTGCGGGTTGATTCGATGGTTTGGATTGGTTTGAATGGCCGAGCATCACGACCCGGTCTGTTGTCCGGCCATGAAATGACAAATTTACCAGGTATTGCATGTGGCTTCGATGGTTTTGCTAACCGCCTTCCTGTTTCAGGCCTTCGCCAATCCCGACCCGAGGAACAAGAGGAAAATCCTTTCCCTCACTGGGATGTGCGCTGTGCTGATGTTGATAGGCGGATTCGGAATGGTGGCCGTGATGAAAGTGGGTTTCCCGTGGTGGGTCATCGTGAAGCTGGTCTGCTGGCTTGGCCTCGCGTCGATTGGCGGCATGGCTCACCGGAAGCCGCGGCGAATTCCGCTGCTGACAGCCGTGGCCATTGGGCTGATTCTAATTGCGATTGCCGCCGTGCACTTCCGGCACGCCGCCGGAAGCGCCTCTGGGTAGCAACATCTGACGGCTGAAAAACCAGGTTCATCGGATTCGCTTTCGCCACCTGCATTCTGAAGAAAGCAACGTCCTGAAATCATCGAACTCTTTCGGCCCTAAAACGGCGGCTTAGGGTCCATGCAAAAATAACTTCGGATTTTGGCGGGAGCGCTGCCAGGCCAGATGCTAGGCGCGAGGAAGGCGCATCCCCCAAGGTGGGGCTGTAACTGAGGAGCAACGAAGCAGATGGCCTGGCACCGCCCCGCCCCAAAGGGCTGTGGCCTCATGACAGCATGACATTATTCCTTTGTGGCTCATTCGTCACAGACCGGGAGGGTCTGCTCCTCATTCGTGCCTCGCCATATTGTCATGATTCCGCCAGCAAAGCCCGAATTTATTTTTGCACGGACCCTTAACCCCGGATCCGATCGATATCGAGGCTGAGCGGTTGCCTTGTTTCCCTCTTTGTGTCTAACCAATCTCTGCGCTAGAATCCTCGATCATCCTGTGGAAAGAATCAAACACTGGGCTCCTATCAGACCGTAAACCTTGAATCGAAACTACCGATCATGAAAGAAACACACCTCCAATCCATGATGGCAATCTTTGCGGCCTTCTGCTTTTCGGCCGCCGCCACGACTCAGGCCGGCAACTGGCCGCAATTCCGCGGACTCAACGCCCAGGGCCATTCGACCGAAACCGGACTGCCACTCCAATGGAGCGCCAATGAGAACATCGCGTGGAAGGAGCCCCTTCCCGGCGAATCGTGGTCCTCGCCCATTGTGTGGGCAGACCGTGTGGTCTTGACCACGGCCACCGAGGGCGGCACTTCGTGCCGCGTGCTGGCGCTCGACCGAAAGTCCGGAAAGATTCTCTGGGACAAGGAGGTGTTCCAGCAGGTGCCCCGGCGCAAGGAAGGCCGCAACAGCTATGCCACGCCGACCCCCGCCACGGACGGCGAGCGGGTTTACACTTGCTTCGGCGACGGAAGTTTTGCCGCGCTAGACTTCGCCGGAAACGTCTTGTGGACCAATCGCAATTACCCATTCTACGGCCAGCATGGGTTGGCGACTTCACCCATTCTGCACAACGGCCTGCTCATCATGGCCCGCGACGGCAGCAGCGATGGTGAGGACAAGAAACTCGGCTGGCAGACGCCGTGGGACCAATCCTACGTGATGGCTCTCGACGCCAAGACCGGCAAGGAACGCTGGAAAAGCAAGCGTGGTTTGTCGCGCATCTCGCACGGCGTGCCGTGCATCTGGGAACAAGGCGGCAAGGCGCAAGTCGTCACGGAGGCCGGCGACGTGGTGCAGGGATTCGACCTCAAGACCGGAGAACGGATTTGGAGCAGTGTGGTCACCGGGGAAGGCAAGGTGCCTTCCGCGGTGCTGGGCGAGGGACTGGTGTTCACGTCGGGCGGATGGGGCGGCAAGGAGTCGATTAAAGCCTTCAAGCTTGGCGGCCAGGGCGACCTTCAGGAGTCCAACCTAGTTTGGGAACAAAAGAAGGGGATGCCCAAGGTGCCATCCATGCTCTACGCGAAGCCCCATCTCTTTGCGATCACCGACGGCGGTGTCGCCATCTGCCTCAAATCCGGCACCGGCGAGGCCGTCTGGCAAGAGCGCGTTGGTGGCAATTTCTCCGCCTCGCCCGTGGCGGCGGAGGGCCGCATCTACTTCGTTGGCGACAACGGCGAGACGACCGTCATCGAGGCGGGCCCGGGGTTCAAGGTGCTGGCGAAAAATCCGCTCGGCGAAAAACTGCAGGCCTCGCCGGCCATTTCTCAGGGGCAGATCTTCATCAGGACGGAGAAGAACCTTTTCTGCATCGGCGCGAAGTGAATGTATCCCAACACACGCCGCGCATTCGCAAACTACAAAACTCGACGTGTTTCCCGCACTCGCGCATCCGTCGAGGCATGCTGGATCCGTGAGGCTCGTCTCCACAATCCTCGCGGCAGCGCATGCGGCTGCGCGATTACTGACGCGGGCGGAACAACCGACAGCAATCTGATCCTTAAAACGGCAGTTGAATATCGTTAAGATTTGCAGAAGCCTGGACGAGAAAAACTTGACGAATTGCGAGGCATATCCCGCGCAGATCTGGTGGGTGATTCGGAAAGACTTTATCGTCAGGATCTTGAGATGATTCGCCTTAGGCAACTGCCGTTTTAAGGTTGAGTGAGTCGCAGGACGGATTCATCTGCGAACAGGGATGCGGAAGCAATGCAGTTGGAGCCGTCGGGTGGACGTGATCATTCAAGATGAAACAGTGGAACACCCGGCAGAGATCTGCCTAGTGGTGGCTGGCCAGGTGTTCGCCGCCGCGATGTCCGTGCCGGAAATGATGCGAGTGCATGAGGCAAAGTCCCAAACCCAGATGCGCCGAGGCGATCTTTCCGTCGCGCTCCCGATCAACTGTCACGCCAAGCGTCTCGTTGACAATTTGAATCGCTTGGGCTTTCTCTGTCCCCCGATGTCCTCCCAACTTCTGCCCTAAAAAATGTCGGACCCCGCCAACAACCTCCTCCTCGCCTACTACGGCGACGACTTCACCGGGTCCGCTGATGTCATGGAAGCGCTCGCGCGTGCCAGGCTCCACACCGTTTTATTTTTGAAGCCGCCGACCCCGGAGCAATTGGCGAAGTATCCGGGACTTCGCGCCTTCGGCATCGCGGGCGGATCGCGCACGATGTCGCCGGAGGAGATGGGACGCGAACTACCTCCCGCCTTCAAGGCGTTGAAAGCGAGCGGCGCACGGATCGCGCACTACAAGGTGTGCTCGACGTTTGATTCCTCGCCGGTCATCGGCTCCATCGGCAAAGCAATTGAGTTGGGACGGCCAGTCTTCGGCGATAGGCCTACGCCACTGGCCGTCGGTCTGCCACAGCTGGGGCGCTACGTGGCGTTCGGCAATCTCTTTGCACGATCCGGCCTTGACACCGAGCCTAGCCGGCTGGACCGGCATCCCACGATGAGTCGACATCCGGTTACGCCGATGCATGAGGCGGACATTCGCTTGGTTCTCGCCTCACAGACGAGCCTGCCGGTGGAATTGATCGATGTGCTCAAGCTGGAAGCCGCACTGCTTGCGGGCCCCGACGTTTCCCCGCGGGTTGCCGCGAGCAGCGAGCCGCCGCCTGTCATTCTCTTCGACACCTTGCGCGAGGCGCACCTGCCGGTGATCGGTCGCCAAATCGATCAGTTGGCAAAGGCCGGCCAACTCTTCGTCGTCGGGTCGAGTGCAGTGGAGTATGCGTTGGTCGCTCACTGGCTGGGGAGTTCTAGCGCAGAGATTCGGAGGGCGGAGAGTGGAAATGACTCTGACTCTCCTGCATCAACAAAAATTCTGAGCTCACCGGAAGCGGCTCCCGCTTCGTCATCGGTTACACGCCAGCTGGTCTGTGTCTCCGGCAGTTGCTCGCCAGTGACCGATCGGCAGATCGCCAAGGCCGTAGCAGCCGGCTTCGCCGAGATTGCGCTCGACCCGAGACGGTTGCTCGATCCTGAAACGCCGGAGACTGCCATCGCTGATGCGGTCACGATTCTTCGCACCGGGCGCAGCCTGATCCTCCACACCAGCCGTGGTCCAGCGGATCAACGGATGCAAAATTTTCTCCCCGCCGCGGAACGGGAAAAGTTGGGCCGCGCCTTGGGAGAAGTTCTCGACCGCCTTCTCAAGGCGGGCGGCCTGAAGCGCGCCGTGGTCTGCGGTGGAGACACCAGCATGGCCGTGGCCCGCGCTCTGGGCATTGAGGCGCTGGAATTTGCCGCGCCCGCCGCACCTGGTTCGCCGCTCTGCCTCGTGCATGCACCCGGAAGGAGTGCCGATGGTTGCGAGATCGTTTTCAAAGGCGGCCAGAACGGACGCGACCGGTTCCTGATCGATGTGCTGGAGATCGACCTCAGCGAGAATTTGGCACAGAGTTTTGGAAGATACCGAGATAGCAGAACGGTTCTCCCTCCTTGTCCTCTGAATCCCTGTGCTGAAAAAGCCATCATCCCCCCACTCAAAACCACAAAATCATGATTCAAATTGCTCTCCTCGGTGCCGGCGGCAAAATGGGCTGTCGTACCACCGATCACCTCAGGGGCAACCCGGACTACCAAGTGCTGTACGTCGAGACCGGCGAACGCGGCCTGGCCAACCTCCGCGAACGTGGCGTCTCGCCCACTCCAAGCGACGAGGCCCTGCAAGCCGCGGAGGTCGTTATCCTGGCGTTACCCGACCGCGTTTTGGGCCAGGTGGCAAACGAGGCCGTTCCAAGACTACGCCCTGGCAGCATGGTTTTCACCCTCGACCCGGCAGCAGCGCATGCGGGCGAACTTCCGGTGCGTCCGGACATCAGCTACTTCGTTTCGCATCCCTGTCATCCCAGCGTGTTCGAGCACTTCGAGACCGAGGCGGAGATCAACGATTTCTTCGGTGGCACCCATGCTCGGCAGGCCATTGTCTGCGCGTTGATGCAAGGACCAGAGGGGCATTACGCCCTAGGTGAAAAGATCGCGCGTGACATTTATGCGCCGGTAACGCGCTCGCACCGGATCACAGTGGAACAGATGGCGATTCTCGAGCCCACCATGGCAGAGACGTGCAGCATTGCCCTGGTGCTGGCATTGCGCGAGGTGCTGGAGGAGACCGTGCGCCGCGGAGTGCCGCGCGCCGCTGCGGAGGATTTCCTGTTCGGCCACATCAAGGTCGAACTCGGCATCGGGTTCGGACGCACCGCTTTCCCGTTCTCCGACGGCGCGAAACTGATCGCTGAATACGGAGCGCGCGAACTGTTGAAGCCAGACTGGAGGAAACTATTCGAACCCGAGAGCGTGAAGGCTCAGGTCAAAATGATTGTGGAAGGAAAACTGCCGCCGTCATGAAGCCTCTGCGCTTTGCCCTCTCCGACGCCGGCTTATGAGCGCGCGGGTATTTCTGGGACGGGTGGGTGACTGGAAGCCGGAACGCTGGCGGGCCAAAGCAACTCCATTGGATTCGCTTCACTCACCTCTGGATCCGTCCCATCGCCGAATGCGAGACAGTGAGGCCGCTGATGCGGTTGCGGAACTCATACACGTCGGCTCGATAGAGCGTCGTTTCCTGCCAGAGCGGCTTTTCGTCATTCGCGAACCCTGTGGCCACGATCTCGAAGCAGGCGGTGCCGACGGGAACATGAAGGTGAGCGGCTTGGGCCTTGGTGGCATTGACCGCATGGATGATTTCCTCCGCCCCACTGATCTCGAGCCCGCATTTCTCCGTCCAGCAGCGGTAGAGCGATCCCTTGGCGTCCGCTCGTGTCATTTTTGGGCACAGGCCCGCCACGACATACCGCCGCTCGTGGATCACCGGTCTGCCGTCCGCCAGGCGAATTCGCTCCATGTAGATGAGCGTCTCTTCCGCACGGGCTTTCAGGCTCAGGGCAACAGCGGGCGGCCCCTCGGCCGCCGTCAGCTTCCGATACCCAAGCAAGGTCGTCCCGGGCTTCTTGCCTGCCGCCAACGCCTTGTCGGTGAAGCTCACCAGCCGCTCCAGATCATAATCGAGCACGCTCTCCCGCACAAAGGTGCCTGCCCCGCGCCGCACTTCGAGCAAGCCTTGGGAAACCAGGCCGCTCAGGGCCTTGTTTGCAGTGGGCCGGCTGGTGTCGAAACGTTCGGCAATGTCCCGCTCGGTGAGAAACTTCGCGCCGGGCGCGAAATCTCCAGCGCGGATGATCGTCCGGAGCTTCTCCATGAGGCGCTGGTGAAAGGTGCCTTTGACGGACATGCGCGAAGCATGAGCGAAAAAAGGGGCTTTGACAAGTGGCTAAGCCACTTTGTATCCTGCCTCAGCCAATCGGCATCCACCATGCAATCTGTTCTATGACAGCCTCCCACTACATCAACGGAACCCCGCTTCATGGCGGTTCCCGCTCGTTGAATCCACTCACTTCGCCGGTGGACGGCACGCCTCTCGGTTCCGTTCAGGCCGCCGATGCCGGCGTCGTCGATCAGGCCGTTCGATCCGCCAGAAAAGCCTTTGAAAGCTGGAACCTCGTTCCGGTGAAGGAACGCGTCCAAGTGCTGTACAAGTTCAAGGCGTTCGTCGAAAAAAACCTCGGCGAGCTCGCGAAACAAGTCACGGCCGAGAATGGCAAGACGATCGCTGAATCCGCCGCGGGCATCGCACGCGGCATCGAGATCGTCGAATATGCCGCCAGCCTCCCAACGCTTTTTGCGGGTGATATTTTGGAGGTCAGCACAGGGGTGGACTGCTACACGCGACGCTTCCCTCTCGGCGTCGTCGCGGGCCTCACGCCCTTCAATTTTCCCGCCATGGTGCCCATGTGGATGTTCCCGATGGCGATGGCTTGCGGCAACAGCTTCATCTTGAAACCCAGCGAACAAGTGCCATTCACGCCGCTGCTGCTCGCCGGGCTACTCAAGGAAGCGGGCCTTCCCGACGGTGTCTTCAACATCGTGCAAGGCGACCGTGAAACCGTGGAGGCCGTCCTCGATCATCCCGGAATCGCCGCCGCCGCATTTGTCGGCTCCACCGCCGTCGCGAAGGCTGTCTATAATCGCGGCGTGGCGGCCAACAAGCGCATGCTGACCCTCGGCGGTGCGAAGAACCACCTCGTCGTCGTCCCCGATGCCGATCCAGCGGTCACAGCGAAGAACGTCGTCTCCAGCGCCATCGGCTGCGCAGGCCAGCGCTGCATGGCCGCCAGTGTCCTCATCGTCGTCGGCGATTGCGACCACATCATCGTGGCCATTGAAGCGGAAATGCGAACCCTGGCCTGTGGGAAAGAGATCGGAGCCATCATCAGCGCCAAGGCCAAGGAACGCATCGAGGGCTACATCACCCGCGCCGCCGAGCGCGGTGCCAAATTGCTGCTCGACGGCCGCAACCAACAACGGGCCGGCCACTACGTCGCCGCCACACTCATCGACGGCATCACCCGCGAGGATGAGTGCGCCAGCGACGAGATCTTCGGCCCGGTATTGAGCATTTTGCGCGTGAAGACCCTGGACGAAGCCATTGCCATCGAAAACGCCAACCCTTACGGCAATGCAGCCTGCATCTACACGACGAGCGGCGCCACCGCCCGCTACTTCGAGATGCGCGCCGAAGCAGGCATGATCGGCGTGAACATCGGCGTGCCCGTCCCACGCGATCCCTTCAGTTTCGGCGGCTGGAATGCAAGCAAGTTCGGCCCCGGCGACATCACCGGCAAAGACGCGATCGGCTTCTGGACCAAGACCAAGAAGATAACCACCAAGTGGATCACAAAATCAAACAACTGGATGAGCTAGCGCGAATGGACACTAATCACGAGGCACGAATGGACACTAATAATGCAAGACAAATGAACACTAATTGCTGAGGCGCGAATGGACACGAATGATGGGAAGCTAATCTTGAAGGAAGAGGTTTATGCCGTTGTTGGATGTGCTTTCGCTGTGCTCAACGAACTTGGGCATTGCGGGAAGGAGAAGATTTATGAGAATGCGCTATGTGTTGAATTGAAGCTGAAGGGCATTCCTTTTTCGCTGCAGCCTCGATACAATGTGATGTATAAAGGCACAGATGTCGGCCTTCTGATTCCTGATCTTGTCGTGTATGATTCCGTGATCGCAGACACCAAGGTTGCGCCCGAGATCACGGATCGCGAACGGTGGCAGATCCTCAACTACTTGCGGGTCACCGGCCTCCGTGTCGGACTCCTTCTAAACTTTTACCGCCCCAAGCTCGAGTGGGAGCGCCTAGTTCTTTAACTTGTCATTCGCAATCATTTACGGCTCCCACAATTAATGTTCCTCCGTGCCTCAACCATTCGTGTTCATCCGTGCCTCAACCATTCGTGTTCCTCCGTGCCTCAACCATTCGTGTTCCTCCGTGCCTCAACCATTCGTGTTCATTTGTCTTGCATTATTAGTGTCCATTCGTGCCTCAACCATTAGTGTCCATTCGTGCTTATGCGAGCAGCCACCTACCTCGGAAAAGAAGACATCCAAGTCATCGAACATCCAGTTCCCTCGCTTGAGGAGGGCGAAGTGCTCCTGCAAATCTCGGCCTGTTCCGTGTGCGGTACGGACCTGCGCACCTATCGGCACGGCGACAAGAAAATCATCCCGCCGCGCATTCTTGGCCATGAGTTCTGCGCCACCGTGGCCGAGTCCCGCGCTCCCGATGCGAAGGTCAAAGTCGGCGACCGCGTGGTGATGTACATCGTCATCGTCCACGAGCGGGATCGCTATGTGGAGATGGGCCGGGAGAACCTGACCGCACATCGCACAACGATAAGCTACCATCACGACGGAGCCTTCGCGCCCTTCATGAAGGTGCCCGCCATCGCGGTGAAACAAGGAAACCTTTTTAAGGTCACCTCCGGCATCAGCAACGAGCACATGTCACTCGCGGAACCCCTCGGCTGCTGCATGAACGCGCATTCGCGGCTCGGCGTCGGCTTGAAGGACACCGTGGCTGTCATCGGTGCCGGCCCCATCGGCATGATGCACGCCTCGCTCGCCCGGTTGCAGGGCGCACAGAAAGTCATCGTCCTCGACAACAATCCCGCCCGCCTCGAAATGGCGAAGCGCTTCGACATCGACGCCGCGCTGCTCGTTCAGATCGATGGATCCCATAGGGAGCAGGTCCGCGAACTCACCGACGGCTTCGGCGCCGACGTGACCATCGTCGCCGTCAGCGCCGCATCGGCGCAGAACGACGCACTCGAAATCGCGGCGAAAGCCGGCCGTGTGAACTTCTTCGCCGGCCTGCCCAAGTCGAATCCTATTGCCCCGCTCGACGTGAACCACGTCCACTACAAGGAACTTGTCATCAGCGGCAGCTACTCGGAGAAGAAGAGCGACTTCCAGGCCGCCTTCTCCCTGCTGCACAGCGGACGCTTCCCTGCGGATAAGTTCATCACACACACACTGCCGCTTAGCCGCATCAACGAAGCATTCCCGCTAATGGAAAGCGGCGTGGCGTTAAAAGTCTGCATTTCGCCACAAATGGACGCCAACGCTGAAACACGAAGGGACACGAATGCTGGGCCACGAACAGAGACGAATGCTGGCTCATGAGTAGACACGACTATCTGACAATGCCACCCCTCTAATCGAGTTATGTCTTTCTTTTCCGACTATTCATGCCCAGAAATTGGTGTCCATCCGCACTCCCCTCTGGGTGACCATTCTTGTATCATATCTCCCCACGATGGCCGCGTGATCGGCAGAGTCGCGAAAAGCACGATTTCTGATCTCGATGCCGCCGTCGGCGCCGCGCAGGCGGCCTTCGACTCCTGGAGCGCACTCACGCCGTACGACCGTGAAAAGATCCTTCGCAGGGCCACCGCCCATGCCCGCACAAAGGCGGACGAGATAAGCAGGCTCATGGCTTTGGAGCAGGGTAAGCCGCTCGCGCAGTCTTTCAGTGAAATTGGCGCCTCCTGCGACACCATCGACTACTACGCAGCCGAAGGTTGCCGCATCGAAGGCTACACGAATGCGACGGAGGGCAAAGCTTTTCGTTCGCAGGTCACCTATTCACCTGTCGGAGTTTGCGGGCTGATCACACCCTGGAACTACCCAGTCTCACTGCTGAGTTGGAAACTCGGCCCTGCGCTCGCCACCGGTTGCACGGTCGTGGTGAAACCCACAACGGTCACTCCTATGTCACCACTGGCGTTCTGCATGGCCCTTGCTGATGGCGGACTGCCCCCAGGCGTTGTCAACTGCATCACCGGCAGCGGTGCGGTGCTCGGTCGGGCGCTCGTGACGCATCGGGGCATCGCCAAGGTCGCCATGACGGGCAGTAGCGAAGTCGGGAAGCAGATTCTCACCGCAGCCGGGCCGTTGTTGAAAAAAGTCTCGCTCGAACTCGGCGGCCAATGCCCGGCGGTCGTCTGCGCGGATGCGGACCTCGATCTTGCGGCGAAAATCATCGCCTACAAAGGCTTCCGCAACTGCGGGCAGTCTTGCAGCAGCGTGAACCGCGTTTACGTCCAGGCCAGCGTCCACGACGCGCTCGTGCAGAAGTTGAAGGCTGTCGCGGAGAAGCTCTCGATGGGCGACGGCATCACCGATCCGAGAGTGGACAGCGGCCCGATGACCACGCCCGATGGCGTGAAGACCTGTGAAGCCCATGTGGCTGACGCTCTAGCCAAAGGGGCAAGCCTCATCACCGGGGGCAGGCGTCCGGCTGGGGCAACCTTCGCGAAAGGCAACTACTACTTGCCCACCGTGCTCACCGGTTGCACGCAAGACATGCTGGTCATGCGCGAGGAGACCTTCGGCCCCGTCGTCGGCATCGCCAGCTTTGACTTGCTTGCTGAAGCCGTCGCAAAAGCCAACGACACCGACTACGGCCTCGTCGCCTATGCCTTCACGAAAGACCATGCCACGACCGAAAAGCTCGCCGAAGCCCTCGAAGCCGGCACTGTGTGTGTGAATCACGGTGCGGTGAACACCAACTACGGGCCCTAGGCCGGGTGGAAAGAGAGCGGATACGGCGTGGAGCTTGGCCGCCGCGCGGTCTTCGAGTATCTCAAACCCAAACACATCAAGACGTGGCACTAATGGACACTAATGAGAGCATGTGTTCGTGCAGTGCTGCTCTATTCGTGTTCCTTAGTGCTCCTTTATTCGTGTTCCTTAGTGCTCCTTTATTCGTGTTCATTAGTGCTCAACCCATCATATTTTGTGTTAATTAGTGCTACCCAGGCCCGGGCCCTTCTGCAAACAGCAGCCGAAAAACGATTCGCCATCCTCGCCGTCAACGCCGACAGCCACGCGGCCATCACCGACTGCCTGGAAGCCGCCCGCGAGTGCGCCGCGCCGATTATCATCGAGACTAGTCTTTGGCAGCTCACTGGGCGCAGTTTCGGCAATGGCGACCCCATTCTCGGCCTCTCCCGCTATCTCTCCGACTTGACCGTGCTGGCGGGAAGCGAGCGTTACCGCGACGTACCGATCATCTTCCACACCGACCACATCAAGGGACCCGATACGCTTCGCATTCTCTCGGCGGCCATTTGTGGTGTGCCGGGGCGCGCCTCGACCATCTCCCTCGACTCCTCCGAGTTGAGTGAGCCGGCGAACATCGAGCATATCTGCGAGCTTTGCGAGATCGCGAAGAAAGCCGGAGCGCCGCTCACGCTCGAGATGGAAGCCGGTGTGGACGCCGGCGTCACGGAAATCGAGGTCGCGGACCGCCTGCTCGGTGCCGTGGACTCCAAGCACCCGGGCATTCTCGCGCTCTGGGCTCCTGGAGTCGGAACGCAGCATGGTTTGAGCGACAAAGGTTATCCGTTCTCGGCCGAGGCCGTCGCCCGGCATCACGAGCGGGCAAGCGCAATCTGCGGCCGCCCCATCGGTCTGGCCTTGCACGGCAGCAGTGGTTTGAAGGAAAGCGATCTCCGCGCCGGAGTGGCCGCGGGCGTGGTAAAGGTGAACTGGAGCAGCGAATCCTTGCTGATCCGCAGCCGAGCCGCGCAGGAATACTACGCCAAGCACGCCGCCGAGATGGAAAAGACTCACCCGGAATGGAAAGCTACTGCGATGGACCATGGTGTCCAGTCCTATGTGAGTGAACGCTACCTGCCAAAGGTCTCCGAACGGATCCGCATTCTCGGTGGGGAGGGAAGGGGCCTACAATTAACCTCGACCACGATTTCATGATGAGCGGTCGCACACAATCAATCAACCGCGCTCCCCGGAACAGCTACCGCATTTGCAGCCGAGGCGAAACACATTCAATTCGCCAACAACACCTACACCCGGGGATAATTCGCGAAGCGTGCCCGGCAAAGACTTCGTCCAGTTTACTGACGAGCTATTCACCGACATTGGCTCGGCCAGCATTCGAATCCGTGACAGCGAACCAGGCATGGTTCAAAGTCTGGCGCACTATTGATGGCGAGGGTGACGCGCCGAATTCGGCGCTGGAGCTGGAGGTGCCGGCGCGCGGAGTGTTCGAGCGGCAACGGTTCCTCGACCTGCTGCATCATTCCGAGTGCCGGATTATTCCGAGTGGCGCTTAGGCAACCTGCAAAAGATTGGGCATTTTGAGACTTTTTGGCTTCTGAACTCGGAATAATCTAATCAGAGGCCTTGGAGGAACGCCAAGAGCGTGTCATCCGGTCGATAGCGCGCGGGGCGGCCGTTGAACGGTTGCGTTTTCGCTAACCCGACTTTCGCTACTCATTTTTAAAAGCTGGGGATTTGTTGGGGTTTCCGCGCATTCTTCTAAAAACGCACTTTACCCCCAGTCAAAAGCAAGAAAACCCGCTGCCACAGCGGGTTTTCGTTACGATTTTGATTTCAAGCCTGTGGCTACTTGGCCTTTTTCAATAATTCCATGATCCGGCGCTGGTCCTCGTTGACTTCGGTGACC
>SXGS01246747.1_pt1 | contig 21720 bp, 18 predicted proteins | sample 3174681 | NCBI WGS metagenome assembly SXGS01 (sample SAMN11356861, study PRJNA531348) | freshwater metagenome | isolation source: freshwater sample F1-80 | place: China: Fuxian Lake, Yuxi | collected 2017-12-25
GTCGGCGACCAGCAGGATTTGATGCTTGTCGCAGAGCTGACGCAGCGCGGGCAGGAACCCCGGCGGCGGCACGTGATAGCCGCCTTCACCCTGGATCGGCTCAACGAAGATCGCCGCCACCTCCTCCGGCGGCGCAACGCGTTTGAACACCGTCTCCTCGATCTGCTTGACGCAGCCGCACACATCGCCCGGCTTCATGCAGCCCTGACAGCCGCGCGGATAGGCGACGTGATGAATGTCCGGCACCAGCGGCGAGAACCCGCGCCGATGCACGAGCTTCGAGCCGGACAGCGACATCGCGCCATAGGTGCGGCCATGAAACGCCCCAAAGAACGCGATGGCCCGCGAACGATGCGAATGCCAGCGTGCCAGCTTGAGCCCCGCTTCGAGCGCCTCCGCCCCGCTGTTGGTGAAGAACACGCGCTTGGGCGTCTTGCCCGGCGCCAGTTCCGCGAGCTTCTGGGCGAGATCGATCTGCGGCTCATAGTAGAAATCGGTGCCGCTCATGTGGATGAGCTTGCCCGCCTGATCTTGAATGGCCGCGACGACTTTGGGATGGCAATGCCCGGTAGCGGTGACGGCGATGCCGGCGGTGAAGTCGAGAAAGAGATTGCCGTCCACGTCCTCGATGACGGCCCCGGAGCCGCGTGCGCAGACTAATGGGTAGACGCGCGTGTAGGAAGGCGAAACGTATTTGTTGTCGCGCTCCAGCAAGGCCTTCGCCTTGGGGCCAGGGAGGTCGGTTTTGATGGAGGGGACGCATTGATTCTCGAAGAGCCACATGAGTCGTACTCCTTAGAGCGTTGCTAGCCGCATATTCAATTTTCAGACGCAACTACCCACTTCGTCCTGCGGGCTTGGAAGATCATTTCACCTCCGTCGTCAACCCCTGCGCCATCTTGACTTCCTCCGCATGGTTGACGGTCCACGCCGTCTTGTGTGTCACCGCTTCGATCAAGCCGGCCGCGGACGGATGCCCGTTGCCGCTCTTTTTGACGCCTCCGAAGGGGAGGTGCACCTCGGCGCCGATGCAGGGGAGATTGACGTAGCCCATGCCGTACTCGCATTCGTCGCGGAAGTAGCGCATCGTTCGGTAGCTCTCGGTGATGATCGCCAGCGATAGGCCGAACTCGGTGTCGTTGTAGATGCGCACGGCTTCCTCGTTGTCCTTGAACGGGATCAACGCCAGGTGCGGGCCGAAGACCTCCTCGCGGATGCAGCGAACCTTGGGGCCATGCTTGATGCGATAGATGTGGGGCGTGAGGAAACAGCCCGAAAGCCCAGGGATGGCCATCCCTGGGCTTAGGATCTCCGCGCCTTCTTCTTTCGACAGTGCATTGTAGCGCTCGATTTTCTCCAGCGCCGCCTTGTTGATGACCGGCCCCGTGAAGTTGTTGGCGTCGAGTGGATCGCCGATCTTCAAGCGTTTCGCGATGGCTACGAATTTTTCCGCATAGGCGTCAATCAGCTTTTCGTGGACGAGAATGCGTCCCGCGGAGACGCAGCGTTGGCCGCTCGTCTTGAAGGCGCTGATGATGCCGGAGGTGACGGCGAGATCGAGCCTGGCGTCCTCGGCGACGATGACGGCGCTCTTGCTGCCCGTTTCGCTGGCGACGATGCGGTCGTGCATGCCGGCCGAGATTTCGGCGATACGTTTGCCGACGTCGTAGCTGCCGGTGAAGAGGACGCAGTTGACGCCGGGGTTTTTGACGAGCGCCTCGCCCGCTTCGCCTTCGCCGTGGACGAGATTGATGACGCCCGGCGGAAAGCCCGCTTCGACGAACAATTCGACGATGCGCTGCCCGATCGCCGGCGTGTCCTCCGACGGCTTGAAGACGACGGTGTTGCCTTCGACCAGGCTCGGCCCCAGCATCCACAACGGCACCGCGAACGGGAAGTTCCACGGCGTAATCACCGTCGCGACGCCCCACGGCTTGCGCCGCATGAACGTGTCCTTCTCCGGAATTTCACTCGACAGCACATCCCCCATCGGCATGCGGCCGGTGCCGAAGACGTACTGGATCATGTGCAGCCCTTCGATCACCTCGGCCCGGCACTCGGTGACGACTTTGCCGCACTCGCGGGCCATGAGATTCGCGAGGTTGTCCGTCTCACGCTTGACGAGCTGGGCGAGGTTGTCGAACAGCTCGGCCCGGCGAATGCGGCTATTGCGTCGCCACGCGCAATAGGCGACGCGTGCGGCGGCGACGGCTTCGTCGGCGTCGGCTTTCGTGCTGAGCGGGAAGACGCCGATCGTCTCGCTCAGACGCGCGGGGTTGGTGCTCGTGAAGGTTATTCCGGTCGGCGAACGCCATTGGCCAGCGAGGTAGTGTCGTCCGTTGATGGGTGTGGTCATGGAGAGCCTCCTTTTCTCCATTTTACGCACGCAGGCGATTGGCGAACAATCGCATTTCGTCGTCCGCAACCTCGGGAACACCTCGTATCGCTTCTACAATGCCGACAAACTGAGTTGCCGGCCAATGGCCGGTCGTATTGCGGCCAGACGACCTGGTAGAGGGCTGCCTGGTCGTTTTTGCCTGCAGTTGGACTCGCCTTGCTTCTAGCACGTGAAAAGATGTACTCTTCCGTATGGATGGCAAACTATCGTTAGGTCGAATTCGTCTTGATGATGTGAAATTACTGCTATGATATCCTTCAATCAACGGATTGGAGTCCTGGCATCAGTGGAGCTCCAACCCCCCAGTTGCCCGCCTCTTGGTCCAAGCGCGCCGGCCAGTTCCCACTGCCGGCCCAATGCATACACCCTCGCTTCCTCAGGAGATCGTCATGAAAAATCGCAAATGGTTGTGGACGGCTGTCCCGTTGCTGGGCATTTTCGTCATCGGCATCATCGGCTACACCTCGCTCACCGGCGTCGCTCAGCCCCCCGGCAACGGCGCCAAGGGTAAAGCTCTCGACACCCTGCCCATTCGGCAGGTCGTCAGCTTCAACTCCGGCGTCGCGTACCTTCAGCGCGAGGGTGAAGTCGATGGCAACGTCCACATCCCCCTCTCCTTCCCCGTCAGCGACATCAACGACCTCCTCAAGAGCCTCGTCCTCCAGGATTCCAAGGGGCGCGTCGGCACGGTCAACTATGATTCGAGCGATCCTATCGACAAGATCCTGCGCAGTTTCGCCCTCGATCTGACGACGAATCCCACCTTCGGCCAAATCCTCAATCAAGCCCGCGGCGAAAAGATCGAGATCATCCGCTCCGACAAGAAGGACGGCCAAACCGCGAAATTCACCGGCACGATCATCGGCCTCGAAGTTCACAAGAAAGCTGTCGGCAAGGACCAGGTCGTCGAGGTCGAGGTGCTAAACCTCAACAATCCCGCGACCGGCATGCAAGCGATCTCCATGGATCAGGTCGTCTCGGTGCGCTTCTCGAATCAACTGCTCGAAAGCGAGTTCCAGCGCGCTCTCAACGTCCTCGCCGCCTCGCACGACACGCAAAAAAAGACCGTCAGCGTCGGCTTCCTCGGCGAAGGCAAACGGCAAGTCCGCGTCGGCTACGTCGTCGAACGTCCGATATGGAAAACTACCTATCGCCTGCGCGTCGACAACAACAACAAGGTCACGCTGCAAGGCTGGGCCCTTGTCGAGAACACCTCCGACGACGACTGGAACGATGTGCGCATGGTCCTCGTCTCCGGCAAGCCGATCTCGTTCAAGATGAACCTCTACGATCCGATCTACATCCCGCGTCCGTTTGTCGAGCCGGAGATGTTCGCATCACTTCGTCCGCCGGTGTACGCGGGTTCGATGACGACGGATGATATTGCGATCAAGATGGCGAAGGAGGCCCAGATGCAACCCGCGCCCGGAATTCCCGGCGGCGGCCAGTTCGGCCCCGGTCAATTCGGCAACCTCCAGCAAGGTAGACCCGGCGACAAAGCCGCCCAGCAACTCAACCAGTTCCAGCAGCAGAATATGGACCAGCTGTACCGCGCGGCGCAGGATCGCAACCAAGCCCAGAATAAGCTCAGCTACGACGAACTTCAGAAACGCCGCGGCGAGCAGGCCGCCCAGAAAGGCGACGCCAAGAAGATCGGCAGTGCCCTGACCGGCTTCAACTTCAAGGAAGGCGTCCAGTCGGTCGCCAACGCGGACGAGGTCGGCGATTACTATCAATACGCCATCAAGGACAACATCAGCTTGCCGCGCCAGAAGTCTGCGATGCTGCCGATCCTCGATCAATCGATCGAAGGCATGAAGGTCAGCATCTACAATGAGGCGACGCACGCCAAGTTCCCGCTCTTGGGCCTGAAGCTCAAGAACACCTCCGGCCAACCGCTCACGCAAGGTCCGATCACGGTCTACGACAGCGGCGTCTTCGGCGGCGACACGCGCATCATGGACGTGCAGCCCAACGAGGAACGCCTGCTGAGCTATGCCCTTGATCAAAGCACCGAAGTCAAGACCGAGATCAAGTCGGCCCCCAGCCCGGACCTGATCTTTCGCATCGGCTCCGATCAGCTCAGCGCCCGCTACTATGTCCGCCAGACCAAGACCTACACCATCAAGAACCGCTCGACGCACGATCGCGAGTTGATCCTCGAGCACCCGATCAAGGCCGAATGGAAGCTCTTCACCCCGAAGAAGCCGGCCGAGCAAACGCGCGATCTGTACCGGTTCCAGGTGTCGGTCCCTGCCGGCAAGACTGTCAGCTACGAAGTGGTCGAGGACATGCCGCGCATCGACAACTACCCCGGCCAGCCGAATTACGCAGTCGCCAACGGCATCAACATTCGCGTCGAAACGGCGACTGAGTATCACAAGCTGACGGGCTTGCGCATCAACAAGGGTTACCTGCTTGCAAGCCACAAGCATCGCGAGACGAAGGCGTATTACGTGCAGAACCTGTCCGACATGAACCGCACCTTCACGGTCGATCACGTGGTCCGGCCCGGTTGGGTCCGGCTCGACGACAAGAATGACGCCCAGAAAGGCCCCGAAGTGTTCCGCTTCAAGCTCGAAATCGACAAGGGCAAGTCAGGCACGCAGTCGGTCCGCGAGGAACGCAATTACACCGACGGTGGCGTCCTCCTCAAGAACGTGTCGGAGACGCAGATGCGTCTCTACATGAACAGCACCATCGCGAGTGTTGATGTGAAGGCGGCCTTCAACAAGGCGCTCGGCATGCAGGCCGAGGTCGCCAAAACGCAAAAGCAGATCGTGGAGATCGAAAAGCAGCTCACGATCGTGACGACGGACCACAACCGCGTGCGCGAGAACCTCAAGATCGTGCCGATGTCCTCCGAGCACTACAAGACGTTCCTGGAAAAATTCGTCGCCCAGGACAAGCAGATCGAGACGTTCCTGAAAAACGTCCGCGATCTGAACGCGACGATGCAAGCACAGATCCGCGAGTACGACCAGTTCCTCGCCAAGCTGGACGCGGAGTAGTTCCTCACCGCTCCACCGATAATCCGGGGGAGCGGGGCCGTCCTTTCCCCTCCCCTCTCCCCCTATACTCAGGGGGAGAGGGGCCGGGGGTGAGGGGGCCGCGCCTCGCAGGAAATGTGTCCCACAATCGCTCACCAAACAGACGGGACGCGCGACGCCATCAGGGCGGATTGCGCGTCCCGTCTGTTTGATACCAGCGATAAACGAAATCATCGCTCGCGAAAATTCAGCAACCCCACGCGCGTCTCGCCCTTCTCGTTCGCCTGCCAGTACGCCTCGCGCTCGACATCCAGGCACGTCAGCCAGCCGTCGCCGAACACCCACGTGTCGATGCACACCGCGTGTTCGAGCACCAGCGGGCGGCCCGATTTCTGCGCCGAATGCCCGCAGATCATTGTCTTACCCGAATCGTGCGGCCGCGCGTCGCCGGGGTCCAGCTTTTCCCAGTAGAGCATGTGGTCCGGCTGCTCATGCAAGGGCATATCGGCATAGACGTTGGCGTGCACGAAGAAATGCGTATCCAATTCGTGATATGCGACGCAGGTCTCTTCAAGGAATCGCCAATGGGAAGCGGGGACGGCTTTCTGAAAGAGGTCCCAATGCAGATCGGCGCCATAGGATTGCAGCGTTTGCTTGCCGCCGACGTGAAACCATTCAAGATAGGCGTCGGCATCGCCGCGGGCATCGAGCATCATGATGTCGTGGTTGCCTTTGAGCGCGACGAGACGGCATTGCGCGACGAGAGCGATGAGGCGATCGAGCGTGCCGCGGACGTTGGGCCCGCGATCGACGTAATCGCCGAGTGTGATAACGAGATCGTCGGGCCTGGGCTGGACCATCGCCAGGAGCGCGTCGAGCGCGGTGAGGCAGCCGTGGGTATCGCCAATAGCCAGAGTGCGCATAGTCAAGAACGTTCCACGATCATGGCAACGGCATTGCCGCCGCCCAAGCACAAGGACGCCAGCCCGCGACGCAGCCCCCGGCGTTCGAGCGCGTGTAGGAGCGCGACGAGCACGCGCGTTCCGGAGGCCCCGATCGGAGGGCCCAGGGCAATGGCGCCGCCGTTCACGTTGATCTTCGCTTCATCGATCTTGAGATCCTGGTTGCACGCGAGCATCTGGACGGCGAAGGCTTCGTTCAACTCGAACAAATCGATGTCGCCAAGCGTGAGCTTCGCCTTGTCGAGCACCTGTCGGACCGCGCCGACCGGAGCGAGGAAGATGTCCCTCGGCGCGATGCCGCTGGTGGCGTAGGCGACGACACGCGCCATCGGTTTGGCGCCGAGCTTTTCGAGTCCGCGCGTCGAGACGACGGCGACCGCGGCGGCGCCATCCGAGAGCATCGACGCGTTGCCGGCGGTGACGGAGCCGTCGGTGCGAAACGAGGGCTTGAGCTTGGCCAATGCGTCAAGACTCGCATCGGCGCGGAAGCCTTCGTCTTGCGCCAACGTCTTCGCCTTTACGCCTGAGCCGATTGTGATCGGCATTACTTCGGCGGCGAACGCGCCTTGCGTCCAGGCCAAGGCGGCGCGCTGGTGGCTTTGGACGGCGAAGCGATCTTGCTCACCGCGCGCGACGCCGCACTTCGAGGCAATGTGCTCGGCGGCCTCGCCCATGTGCCAGTTCTCGAAGGCACACCAGAGCCCGTCGTGAATCACGCTATCGACAGCCTTTTGATCGCCGATCTTCCAGCCGTTGCGCGTGCCAAACAGCAGATGCGGCGCCCGGCTCATCGATTCCATGCCGCCGGCAAGAACCACGTCAGCATCCCCCGCGCGGATCGCCTGGGCCGCCAGCATCACCGCTTTCAAGCCGGAGCCGCACACCTTGTTGACGGTCAGCGCCGCGATGGTGTCGGGCAGCCCGGCCTTGAGTGCCGCTTGTCGGGCCGGATTTTGCCCAAGGCCCGCTTGCAGGACGACGCCCATGATGACTTCATCGACGGCGGCGGCAGGAATGCGCGCACGCTTCATCGTCTCGGCAAGCACGCGGCCGCCGAGTTCCGGTGCGGTGAGCTCGGCCAGGCCGCCGAGATATTTCCCGATCGGCGTGCGCACGGCAGCGATGAGGTAGGCGTCATGCATGGGATGGTCCTCGCGGGGCTTCTACGTCATTATACCCCCTAATTCGTTTAGCGTTCGCGCGGCGCCGCGCGAACGCCAAACGAATGCACGCAGAGCCGTCACGCCTCGCGAATCCGATCCGAAATCTCCTTGATGCCGGTGGACGCCTCCTCCGTTGGTTTGCTCTCTGGTGTCGGCGGCTTGGCACGGCTTTGAAAAAACAACCACAACGCCGCACATGCCAGGATCGGCGTCAACCCCGCGAGGATGATGCCGGTGGCGTACGACTTCGTTTCATCGATGCTGCGACCGACCAGCGCCTGCATGATCGCGGAGCCGATCCAGGCGATCGTGCCGAGCACCCCGGAGATCTTGCCCTGATGCTGCTTGGAGAGCTCCTGCGTGAACGAGTAGTAATTGGGATAGAACCCCAGAGCGCCCATGCCGACCAGCAGGAGCAGGATGAGGATCACCGGGCCGGTCGGCAGGAACGCGACGGCGACCGCAAGCAGCGTCAGGCCCGCGCAAGCCGTGAACGTGACCAGACGGGCGCGGTGTACGTCCCAGCCAAGACTCGACATCCACTTCACCAGGATGCCGACGCCAATGCAGCCCACGTCGGTCGAAATGTAGTATGCCGAGGTGAAGAAGCCGACCTGCGTCTTGGTGTAATTGTGCGTCTCTTCCAGATACTTCGGCAGCCACACGCGGAAGTACTGCCAGGTGATGTTGATGCACATGACGACGACGACCAGGACGGCAAACATGCGGATGATGTCGAAGCGCGACGGCAGCGTCTGCCCTTCCGGCACAGCCAGCATTTCCTGAGCTGAGACGCGTCGATCAAGATCGTGGCCGTTAATCATCATCAGCCAGGGGATCACCCAGAAGATGCCCAGACAGCCGATGACGACGAACGGAGGCCTCCAGCCGCCGGGCACCTCGGTGATCATGGCGATGACGATGATCGGCGTAACGATGGCGCCGATGGCCGCGCCCGATTGGAGGATGCTGTTGCCAAACGATCGATCGCTGCGCGTGAGGATGACCTGCGTCGTGACGAGCGCGCACGGCCAATGTCCCGCCTCGAAGAATCCGAGCACGATGCGGCAAACCATGAATCCGTGATACGCTTGTTCGGGTAAGGTCGCGTTGGGGAAAAACCAGGCGCCGATGCTGTCCGCGTAGGCGGTGGCGAGGCCGGCGGACGACCAGCCAATGAGCACAGCCGGGTAGAGCCAGCGCGGGCCGAGCCGATCGACGACGAAACCAAAGAAGAGCGCTCCGGATGCAAAGGCGAGGCTGAAGCCGGTATCGAGCCAGCCGTACTGCTCGTTTGAAAGGGTGTATTCATCACAGATCGTCTTGGCGAGCTGCGCGAGTGTTTGCCGATCCATGTAGTTGAGCATGGTCGCGCAAAGGAGCAAACCACAGACACCGTAGCGCCAGGATGTCGAACGTTCGGTCATGGCCCCCCCTTGCCGCTTGCGGCTTAGCCTTCCCACGATTTGCCGTCCCAGGCGAGGACACGCTCCAAAAACTTCACGACATCGGCGCTGAACACGCGAAAGATCGTCTCACCCTTCTCGGCAGTGGCGATGCGCGGGTCGCCAATATGGCCCGCCGCGGTGCGATCCTTCGTGATCCAGGCGCGGTGGGCCGGGGCGAACGCGTTTCCGAATGGGATTTCGTCAACCTTCTGGTGATCGCGCACCAGGTGCGGGGCGATGCGCAGCATCATCGAGGTCTCGTATTCGCACGCATGACCGACTTGCTGCTGCTTGAGGGTCGCATCGACTTCGTGCGGTTTGCCGCCGAGTGTCCAGTAGGTCGTACTCAGAAGCAAGAGATCACTGCGCGTTCGCAGTTTTTGCCTCAACTCGAAGAGGGCTTGCTGGACGGGCGTAATATTGCCGCCATGGCCGTTGATGAAGACGATACGTTTGAAGCCATGGAAGATCATGTTCTCGGCCATGTCGATCAAGAGATCCATGTACACGCGCGGCGAGGCGGTCATGGTGCCGGGGAAGTCGAGATGGTGATGCGAGTTACCCAACCACATGAGCGGCGTGAAGAGCACGCGTTCCTTGACGGGCGCCTCCTTGACGCGGCGAAGTACTTCGCCCAGGAGCATGCTGTCGGTGAAGACGGGCATGTGCCTGCCGTGCTGCTCGAGCGCGGCAATCGGGATGACGACGGGCGTGTCCTTGGTAAGAGCGCCGACGAGCGGCCAGGTCAATTCGGCAAGGTCCATAATCATCCTCCAGTTGCGAGTTCGTCGTACTGGACTATAGAATAGAACCAAGACGAGACGATTCCCATGCTTTTCTTGGCGATTGCCGATGTTGTTGCGGCCCAAGCATCAGATCGAGGCGGACCAGGTACACGTCTGGCAAGTCCTCGCGGACAACGTGCCGTACACGGATGGGTTGCGCGCCCATCTCGTGGAGACTGAACTTGCCCGCATGAACTGCCTGCACCATGCCAAGGATCGCGAACTATTTTTGCTGTCGCGTGTCCTGATGCGCAGCGTCCTTGCGAGCTATCTCGATTGCCCCGGCTGCGATGTTTGCTTCGCATGCGACAATCATGGCAAACCGACCTTGCACGCGGACCGCCATCGCGAGAGATTGCGATTCAACCTGACGCACAGCCGCGGCGCGGCCGCCTTGGCCGTCAGTCGCGAGCGCGAGGTCGGGATCGACGTGGAGGATCGGCGGCGCAAGGTCGAGCATATGGCTCTCGCGGAACGCTTCTTCGCAGCCACGGAAGCAATTCATCTGCGTCAACTTGCCGAGGAAGAAAGAGCCGATGCGTTCTTCGCCATCTGGACCTTGAAGGAAGCGTTCGTCAAGGGCATAGGCCGCGGCTTGGCATTCCCGCTTGAGGCTTTCGCATTCGATCTCGAAAGAGATCTGCTCAAGGCGTTTCGACCGCTTGCCGACTTCGTTTCGCCCGAATGGCACTTTCAGCAGTTCACGCTCGGTGATCGCCATCGCGGGGCTGTCGCCGTACAGCAGCCGAAAGGCAGCACGGTGACGATCGAGTTTCGCGATTGGGCGAGCGCGTTTCTGGCCTCCTCGCGCGGAGAGGGTTTTGCATAATAGAAGGTGGAGATCGCGCGGCATCATGCGCGCGCTTAACAAATACAAGGATCCCTCCCATGCAAATTCGCGGCATCATTCCTCCCGTGGCCACGCCGATGCAGGCCAATGAAGATCTCGACCTGCCCCGGCTACGCTGGTTTCTCGATCACCTCATCAACAGCGGCGTGCACGGCGTCTTCGTGCTCGGCACCAACAGCGAGTTCTACGCCCTCGACGAACGCGAGAAGCAACAAGTGATCGCCACCGCCGTCGAGCACGTGCGCGGCCGCGTGCCGGTCTACGCGGGAACGGGCGCCGAGACGACCCGCGAAGCAGTGCGTCTGACCAGGATGGCCGAAAAGGAAGGGGCCAACGGCGTCTCCGTCATCACGCCCTATTTCGTCATCCCCAATCAGCAAGAAATCTTCGATCACTATCGCCGCATCGCCGATGCCACGAAATTGCCTGTCGTGCTTTACAACAACCCGGCGACCTGCGGCGGCGTCAAGATCGACGTCGATACCGTCGCGCGGCTGGCGGAGATTCCCAATATCCTGGGCGTCAAGGACTCGTCGGGCGATCTGACAAACACGATCGAGTACATGCGCGTCACGCCCGAGCGTTTCAGCGTGTTGATGGGACGTGACACGCTGATCTACTCGGCGATGATTCTCGGCGCCAAGGGCGCGGTGCCGGCGACGGGCAACATCGCGCCGAAGATTCTCGCGGACATCTACGACTCGTTCATGCGCGGCGACTTGGCTGCGTCGTTGGCGGCCCAGCGCAAGCTGCATCCGGTGCGCATGGCGTTGACGCTCGGCACCGCGCCGGGCGGGGTCAAGGCGGCGCTCGACGTGCTCGGTTTGTCGATCGGGCCGTGTCGGTCGCCGGTCGCGCCGTTGCCGCCGGACAAGATGCAGAAGGTGAAGGCGGCGCTCGCGCAGGCCGGGCTTGTTTAGCCGCGGGTCGTAGACCCGCGCGGTTCTGGGAACCGCCGCTAAACATCGAACAACAAACGCATCACGTCATCCACCAACCGATAATCGGCGATCACGATATCCGCCCCCGCGCGCGCCAAACGCTCGCGCTTCCAGGCGTTGATGCCCTGGCGCGCCGCTTCCTCGCTGGCGACGGCCACTGCGACGCCGCCGACGCGTTTTATCTCCTCGATCTCGACAAAGCCGTCACCGAAGCCGAGCAGTTCTTCGCCGCGCAAATTGTTTTCCTTGAGAATGCGTTCGATGATCATTTTCTTGGAGAAATTCTGGTAGTCGTCGAGCGCCCCATAGATATGCGGCTCGAAGAATTTCGCCACGTCAAGCAGTGCCGCCTCGCGTTTCACGAAGGCTTCGTCCGTACCGCTCGCCAAATAAAGCGTCAGACCGCGTTCCTGCAAGCGCGTCAGCAAGGTCGCGCTGCCGGGGACCGTCCAGTCGCTCGGAGCAGCCTGACCAGAGGTGAGTGCGTCGAGCCGACCCTGGATGCGGCGCATGAGTCGGGCGTGGTACTCGTGCTTATATGCCAGCGGTTCAAGCGGTCGGCCGCCGCGTTTTTTTACTTCTTCGGCAAGCTGGATCATCTGATAGATCGTCTGGCGGCCGTTGAGGCGCATCACGAATTCCTCGACATGTGCGGTCAAGGCGGCTTCACCTTCAGACGTACCGGTCTCCTGGAGCACCCGGACCATCATCGGAATCATGACCTGCGGCCAGCCTTCGCGGATCAAGGACAGAGTGCCGTCGAAATCGAACAGCACAAAACGAAAGCGTCCGCGCGGAAAGTCGGGACGGAGGATTTCGATGTCGGTCATGTACCGGGTCCTGATTTTTCGGATGGCGGCTTGGTGCTCGCATGGCTTATGCGAGGTCCAAGGCGCACGCGTCGTGACAATCGTTATTTTCCGCACGATCGGAACCTCGGCAACCTCGAATCTGGGCAATTCTGGAAAACTGCTCACGATGTGCCGATGAAAACATGCTTGAATGGATGGGACGATAAATCGGGCCATTCCTTCGGATACCACGACTATGCGCGTTTCCCAGTTTCTTGCGGATGAAAAGATTACCTTCGAGGAAGTGCTGCACGCGCCGGCGTTCACTTCGCAGAAGTTGGCGCGCTCGCTGCACATATCCGGCCGACGCGTCGTGAAAAGCGTCCTACTCAAAGGCCCCAAGAGCTTCGTCGTGGCCGTGCTGCCGGCGGCCCAAATCATCGAGCTCGGCAAACTCGGAGGTTTCTTCGGCGGCCCCGTGCGGTTGGCGACCGTGCAAGAACTGAATGAACAATTCCTCGATTGTGAATGGGGCGTGGCGATGCCCTTCGGCCGACTCTATGGACTGGGCACGATCCTGGAGGCACGCATCCCGCTGGACGCCACCATAGTCTTCGAGGCGCAGCTTCACGCCGTCGCCATCAAGATGCAATGTCGCGATTTCGCTCGTCTTGAGCGTCCCGAACGTTTGGTCTTTGCGTGCGATCGGCCTCAGCGCGATCAGCAGCGGCCGCGGGCGGGGTGAGTTTGCCGCAATTCGTTTAGCGCTCGCCATGAAGCACGCGATTCACAGGCGCTTCACGGCGAGCGCTAAACGAATTAAGCCGATCAGGCGAAAATCTCCTTCAACTTCTTTTGCCGATGCGCGAATAGCTTTTCCAGGTCCTTCTGGATTGAGTTCGCTGTGATCATGTGACCCAGCAACCCGCCGGGCGGCTCGAAGTCGATCTTGTCGTGCAGCAGCGTGCCGGCCTCGGTGGCGACGAATTGATGGGCGTGCACCCATTTTGCGAACGGGCCTTTCTTTTGCTCGATGGTGATGCGCTTGTCGAGCTCAAACGTCGCAACTTCCTGAATAACTTGCTGCGAGATGCCCCAGCGCCGGCCTTTCCAGGTCAGCAGTGAACCAAGGATCAGCACGTCGGGCGCGGACAGCAGCTCCAGGTTCAGATCCTCCGGCGCGAGCATGACGAGGTTCTTCGTCGTACACAAGAATTGGAAGACCTCGGCGACCGGGCGGGACATCTCAAGCGTGGCGGTATAATGAGGCATGGTAGTGCTCGCGGATCATAACGGCCGTAGACGTCGGAACGAGGACACGGGTATCGTAGCCATGTTGCCGTCGCCTTTCCATAACGCCCTGGTTCTGTCAGGACCGACGGGTTCGGGCAAGACCTCGCTCGGCATCGAACTGGCGCAACGCCTGGACGCTGAGATCATCTCGATGGACTCGATGGCGCTCTATCGCGGCATGGACATCGGCACCGCCAAACCAACGCCGGCCGAGCGCGCAATCGTTCCGCATCATCTGATCGATGTGCGCGAACCGTGGGAGTCGGCCAGCGTCGCCTGGTGGCTGGACGAGGCGAAACGTTGCGTGGCCGAGATCGAAGCGCGCGGCAAGCAAGCGCTCTTCGTCGGCGGGACTCCCCTCTATCTCAAAGCGCTGTTGTGCGGACTGTTCGAAGGCCCGCCCGCGAATGACGAACTCCGGCAACGGCTGATCGAGGAAGCGCGCGTTCACGGCTCCGAGGTACTGCATCGCCGTCTGGCGTCCGTCGATCCGGTGTGCGCCGAGCGTCTTCATCCGAACGACGTTCGCCGCATAGTGCGCGCCCTCGAGGTGCATGAATTGACAGGCAAGCCGATGAGCGCCTGGCAAACACAATGGCCGGCGGCCAGCGAGCAGCACGCGGATACGGATTCCTTGCTGTCGGCTGTTGTTTGGCTAGACTGGCCGCGCGCCGAACTTTACGCGCGCATCAATCGACGCGTTGACGAGATGTTCGCGGCAGGCCTGGTCGAAGAAGTCCGCCGCCTACGGGCTCTCGATCGTCCTTTGAGCCATGAAGCGTTGCAGGCGCTTGGCTACAAGGAGATCTACGCTTTCCTGGATGGACAGGTCACGCTGGATGAGACGATTGTGCTGGTGAAGACGCGAAGCCGTAATTTTTCGAGGCGGCAAATTGGGTGGTTTCGCCATCTTCCTGAATGCCGATCCGTCAGTAATGAATTGACATTTACGCTCTGGCAGTCCAAAATGGACAGGTGAGGATTGCTGGCTCAGATAGTGAATTTTTCTTGGTTCGCAATAACATGGACGCTGGGCCAACTTCGGGAGTCGAGCACCGATGACGAAAGCTGCGGTGACGTTTCAGGTGTTGGAAGGCATTGATCGCGGCCGGGTCTATCGCGGACTCGACGTTCCGGTGACCATTGGCCGCGAGGAAGGCAATCTGCTGCGCCTTAACGACGAGCGCGTGAGCCGCTTTCACGCCAAAATTCAAATCGACGGCGACGACTACATTCTCACCGATCTCGAGAGCACCAACGGCACGCGCGTCAACGGGACGGCGATCCAGATACGTCGGTTACGCATCGGCGATCGCGTCGGCGTCGGCCGCTCGCTGCTGCTGTTCGGCTCCAACGAGGAGATCGCCGCCCGCATGGCCAGCCTGGCGAGCGTGGGCCAGTCCTCTGCCCCGTTCGCCGGGCTCAGCCAAGTGGAAAGGTTCGGCGAAGCTGGCACCGACAAACAGACAGTCGCGGGCAAGCTCGACCTGAACATGGACTTCGATCTCAATCTCAACGAGCCCGCCCGTGTCACCGCTGACGCAGTTTACATTGGCAGCAAAGCGTTGCCCCCCTTGCCTCTTAAGATAACCCCCTCGCAAGCGGCCCGGTTGGCGGAGATTCTCGACTTTTTCCATCAGGGCCTGACGCAGGCGACCGACAACATTCAGGCCAAGGAAGACGGGACCCAGGTCACGCTCGAATACGCCGACTGGCAGCGCGTGCTCGCGGTCCATATGCTGCTGGCGCGCTACCTGCGCATGGTAGCTGACCCGTCGGAAACGGAGAAGTGACGGGAAGTCCTATTTGCGCATGTCCCGAGCCAGGCGACGCACCTCTCGAACGAGGACATCATGCCCCAAAAAAACGGGAAGCTCGCGCCAACCGCACGAGCTTCCCCTGAATTCGCACACATTGATCCGAGAACTGTGTTGCCGTGGCAACAGGGGACTATTTGCTGAAGGCCTTGTCGAGCATCGCCTCTTGATCCTTGGTGAGCGTCAAGTCGAAGAAGCGCAGCGTGGTCGAGCCGCCGCTGGAGCCGCCGACGGCTACCTTTCGGCCCTTCCCGACGAAAGCGAGAATCGTGGAAAAATCGCTCTTGCCGTATTCGTGCTTGGAAATGTTAGCGTAGGTCTTGGTGTTGATAATTTGGTACGAATCAGGGAACGGGGCGCCGATCGCCGCAGCCAGGGGCAGCACGGGGTGATAGGCGAGGCGGGCATGCGGCGCGATTTCGCCGAGCATTGTCTGCATGTCGCCGGTGTCGTAGATCGGGATGGCGTAGTGCCGCTTGCCGCTACCTTCATCGAACCCGCCGCCGGCGGAGACGCCGACGGTCTTGCCGTCCGGGCTGACGTAGACGCCCCACAAGTTGGGGTTGACAACCCCTTCCTTGCCGCCGACGCGGCGCGTGCTGAGCCCGTCGACTTCGTCCTTGTAGACCGAGGTGCGGACCTTGCCTTCGTAGACGTAATAGACGTGTTTCCCCTGCGGATCGGCCGCGACGAGCATGCCCCGGTTGCTGCTTTTTTGCGACATCCCCTTCGTGTCCACGGCATAGATGTCATTGTTGATGTTGCTGACGAACGCCGGGCCTTTCAGGCCGACCGAGATGCTTTTGGCGGTGGCGCGGACGGTGGCCTTTCCAATTTCCTTGCCGGTCCCGGCATCCAGAATGTGGACGATGCCGCCGCTCTTCTGCGACGCAAACAAGGTCTTGCCTTGCCAGGCCAATTTGTCCGGTGCGAATTCCACGCTGACGCGTTTGCTCTCCTTACCTTTGACCGTGTCGAAGTAGACCAGTTCGGTCTTGTCGGGAAGCGACACCACCAGCGTCGTGTTGTCGGGAGAAACGGCAAATCCCCCAACCGCTCCCAGGTTGACCTGAGCCGACGCTCGGCTCGGTCCACTCAGGATGATAGCAACTGCAGCGAGTACGGTTGCAATCCTCAAACATTGCATGGCAATTCTCCTCAGGGTGCAAGACTGGCTGCAGGGCGACGACGTTAGACCGGGGTTATTGTGAAAAGCGATCGCCGTGGCGTCAACGAGAATTGTGCCCGAATTCAGTTGCGGCCTCGCGTTGATCCAGGATGGATCAATTTGCGTGAAGCGGCTAGCAGCAATCGCATCACGGTCTTAAGGATTTCTTGATCCCCACCGCTTTTCTGCGATAATGATCGTGCCGTCTTGGCCCGTTCACTCTGAGGACGAATCCCATGATCGCTGCGCTCAAATGGAACCTGCTTTCGATTGAGGATTACCTCGCCGGCGAACTCCAGTCGCCGATCAAGCACGAGTATCTGGGCGGCGTCGTCTATGCGATGGCGGGAGCGCGAAACACCCACAATCTCATTGAAGGGAACATTTTCGCCATCGCTCACGCGCGACTACGAGGCAATCGCTGTCGGCCTTGGAACTCGAACACCAAAATTCGCATTCAGCTTCCATCCCAGATTCGTTTCTACTATCCTGACAACTCGATCAACTGCGAGCCGAATCCGCCGGATGATTCCTTTCAGGATAAGCCGGTCATCATCTTTGAAGTGATTTTGAAAAACACGCGCCGCATTGACGAAGGCGAAAAGAAGGACGCCTACTTGACGATCCCATCGCTGGCCGTCTACGCTCTGGTCGAACAGGAAACCGCTGCGATCGTCGCCTTCCGCCGCACGCCAGCGGGCTTCGTCCGCGAAGTCCACGCGGGCCTGGACGCCGTGCTGCCGTTGCCCGAGGTGCAGCTCGACTTGCCACTGGCGGAGATCTACGAGGGCGTGACGTTTACGTCGGAAGCGGTGAATGAGGAGGGTTGAACCGTCCCAGCTCGAATCAACGGCGAAAATCGTTTTGCATGTTGTTGGAAATCGATCCGTCGCCTCGCAATGGAAATGCTTGCTGGCCGGCCGACCTGTTGGCAGGAATCGGGTCCTCCCAGGTGCTTCCCCAGGGCCAGACGCTGCAACCGGTTGCGAAAAAGAGAATCGCTGCAGGAACCACTGTATACATGACCAGTCGAATCATGGCATCACCCATCCACGTGGTGGAATGAACGGGGCGAACTATAGCAGGACGTGTCGGCAAAGCAAGATCAGTCCGCGACACCATTCGCCCGGACTTCCTCCACCACAACGCCCGGCTCCTGAATGTGCCTGAGCAAATAGCGCGGCAGCGAGCCGAACATCTTGACGCGGTTGTCGTAAAACTCCTGGCGCTGGATGTCCGCATGGGCAGCCAGATACGCGAGCACCCGGCCATTGCCCGCGTCGAGATCTATCGACACCTGCAAGAAATCGGCGCTCAGCATCGCAATGACGGCGTCCTCAAGGGCGTCGATCCCCGCCCCGGTGAAGGCGCTGACGGCGACGGCGCGCGGATGATGCGCTTGCAAAACCTGCAAGTACGACAGGTCCGTCAGGCGGTCAATTTGATTCAGCACCAGGAGCGTTGGCCGGGAATCACAATCGAGTTCCTTCAGCACCTTTTTGACGGCAAGGATGTGCTCCTCCGCGTGCGGGTTGCTGGCATCGACGACGTGCAGCAGCAAACGGGCCTGGCGGGCTTCTTCCAGCGTCGCCTTGAAGGACGCCACGAGATGGTGCGGCAAATCGCGGATGAAGCCGACGGTATCGCTCAGTAGAATACGGCCCCAGTCACGCAGACGCCATTGCCGGGTGCGCGTATCGAGCGTCGAGAAGAGCTTGTCCTCGACATAGACGCCGGCGCCGGTGAGGCGGTTCATCAGCGTGCTTTTGCCGGCGGTGGTGTAGCCGACGAGCGAGACGGTATGCTCCTCGAATCGGCTGGAGACCTCGCGCTGTTTGCGCGCTTGCACATGGCGTAAGCGTTCCTTGAGATCGCGAATTTTGAGGCCGACGAGCCGACGATCTTCTTCGAGCTGCGTTTCGCCGGGGCCGCGCAGACCAATGCCGCCCTTGTAGCGCGACAGGTGGGTCCACATGCGTTTCAAGCGTGGCAAGGCGTATTCGAGCTGGGCGAGTTCGACTTGCAGCTTCGATTCGATGGTGCGGGCCCGCGTCGCGAAGATGTCGAGGATCAACTCGCTGCGGTCGATGACCTTGGCGTTGGTCGTCTTTTCGAGATTGCGGACTTGAGCGGGCGACAGATCGTTGTCGAAGATGACGACCTCCGCGTCCTTGGCCTCGACGAGCTCGTTCAGTTCGCCGAGTTTGCCTTTGCCGATGTACGTGCCTGGCACGATGTCCTGGCGCTTCTGCGTCAGCTCGCCGACGATGCGAGCGCCTGCGGTTTCCGCGAGGCCACGCAATTCGTCGAGCGGATCGTCCCCCGCCCAGGGTCGGCTCGGCAGCGCAACGCTCACGAGTACAGCGCGTTCCAGGCGGACGGTCATGTCTTCGCGCGTTTGGTTCAATGTCGATCCTTTGTGTAATCACTCTCTCAAGGATTTTGCCAGCAACTGATGAAAAAAATACCCGCCCGCCTCGCGTTTCACGCTGAAACGCCCCGTGTCGTACGAGCGGCTCTTCAGGCCGCGCTGCACTTCCTCGCACACACCCCAGTCTTCCATCTGCACTTGATGCGCAACCGCGATGCTGTCGGCGTTGTAGCGCTTCGCTTCCGCGCTTTCGACATCCGCGAAATAGAAATCGAAGATCACGCGGCAACGGTCCGGCCCGAGCGGCAGCACCCAGTTCGTGTCCATCACGCCCTGATAGAGGTTAACCATCAGGTTCGGGAACATCCACCAGTAGTACGCATGCGTGCCGGCCCGGACCTTGGCGACTGTCGGATCGTCCGACGGCTTCATCGGACTGATCTGCACGGTGTTGCTCGCATGCAGTTCCGTGCGATATTTGGAGTAATCGAGTGCGGCCGCAAGGCCGGGATGCACCGTATTCACATGATAGCCGCCGTCTTGATAGTTATCCACGAACACTTTCCAGTTGCACTCCAGCACGTATTCGCGGCGATCGAAATAGCGCAGCGTGTCGATGCCCTCCCCCGCCATCATGGCCGGCAACGGCATCAGATGCTCCGCCAGCGATTGCTTCGGCGTGCCCTGATTCACGAAGACGAACGGGCCCCACGTTTCGACGTGCATCGGCGGCAAGCCCTGCTCATCCTTTTTGAATTCCTCGACGCCGTCGAACTCCGGCGTGCCGCGCAGCTGGCCGGCGAGATCGTAGGTCCAGCCGTGATAGCGGCAGCGTAGTTTGGTCGCGTGGCCGCATGGCTCGTTGATGACCTGGGCGGCGCGATGCCGACAGGCATTGTGAAAGGCGCGCAGAGTTCCCTGCTCATCGCGCACGACGAGGATCGGCGCACCCGCGACCTCCACCGTCAGGTACGAACCGGGATCTTTCACCAGTTCGGAACGGCCGACGTACTGCCAGTTCCGCCCGAACACCTGCGCGCATTCGAGCGCGAAGATCTCCGAATCGAAGTACCACGCGCTAGGAATCGTGCGCGCCTTAGAAAGCGGCAACGTGGCGTCAAAGGCGTTCAAGAGTTGGGTCATGCGTGTTGACATCGGCAAACTCCTTTCTCCATCATTTTCTACGATATGTCGCCAATACGCAATGGCTTCTCGCTTCGGCTTGCCCGTTGATTTTGGGACAATCCTCTGTTCACTGTCCCTGAACAATAAAGGACGCGTGTAACGGGACACGGTTGGTGCGCGGCGTTGGAAGATTCCGTCGTTTCCATGAATCAACTGTCGCCACTGGCCAGATGCCACTATCCTCTGCTACATTGACATCAATCGCTAGGGGTGCCCGCGCCCCTCACCCTCTCCCGGAGAGCGAAGGGAGAATGGCTCGGGCTGAGAGCAGACCCTGGGACCTGAACCGGATCATGCCGGCGTGGGAAAGCGATGCCTCTCGTGGATGCACTGCAATTCCCGCCTTTTCCCTGGCCATCATGCCCGTCTACCTATTCGTCTGGCAATTGCTCGCCTGGAGCGTCACCGTGGTCGCTTTCTTGCCGTTGACGATTCCGTGGGGCGTGCTCGCCTACAAGATCTGGCACGGCGCCAAAGAGATCGAAGAGGACATGAGCGAGGAACTCTGGTCGCGTTCCTGGCGCGCCAACCTCGTCCTTCTCATAACAAGTCCGATCTTCATCGTGCTCGATTTCGTGGCGGCCGTTTGGTTCGAGCTTCCCGCGGAACTGGTCCACATCGTCATTTGGGTGTTTTTCGTCGCATTCGTCGCATGGATGATGATGTTCTTCTTCTCGCTGGAGGATTTTTTCCAGGGATTGCTGCTGACGACGCTTCACGTGTACCTGCCGGCCGTGACGTTGATGCTGCTGTGGTGGATGACGCGCTGGAACCCGCTGTTCGTTTATGTATTGGGCTGGCTGAAAGAACCCAAGGGCTAGGATCCGTTTAGCCCCGCGTCGCAGACGCGGGACTACCAAGCGCCCGCGTCTGCGACGCGGGGCTAAACAAGGAGTTTTACCTATGACGCAACTTGAATCCGCCCGCAAGGGCATCATCACCGATGAAATGCACTTCGTCGCCAAGCGCGAAGATCTCGAACCAGAGCTCGTTCGCGCTGAAGTCGGCCGCGGCCGCATGGTCATCCCCGCCAACGTCAATCATCTCAAGGGCCGCCTCGAGCCGATGTGCATCGGCGTCGCGTCGCTGTGCAAGATCAACGCCAACATTGGCAACTCGGCGGTCACCGGAACCGTCGAGGACGAACTCGAAAAGCTGCACACCGCGGTCCACCTCGGCTCCGACACGGTGATGGACCTCTCGACCGGCGGCGACATCGACAACATCCGTCAGGCCCTCATCGACGCCTCGCCGGTCCCCATCGGCACGGTGCCGATCTATCAGATTATCCAGAACGTCAAGGACCCCGCCGACATCACGCCGCGGCAAATGCTCGACATGGTCGAACATCAAGCCAAGCAAGGCGTCGATTATATGACGATCCACGCCGGTGTCTTGCAAGAGTATTTGCCGATGACGTCGAAACGCATCACCGGCATCGTCAGTCGCGGCGGTTCGCTGATGGGCGGCTGGATGCTCGCTCATCATCAGCAGAATCCGTGGTACACGCACTTTGACGAGCTATGCGAGATCATGCGCGCTTACGATGTGACCTTCA
>SXGS01354374.1_pt1 | contig 21720 bp, 14 predicted proteins | sample 3174681 | NCBI WGS metagenome assembly SXGS01 (sample SAMN11356861, study PRJNA531348) | freshwater metagenome | isolation source: freshwater sample F1-80 | place: China: Fuxian Lake, Yuxi | collected 2017-12-25
CGATGCTGCGCAATGCGGTGACGTGGGCGGCGGGGAAGTAGTTGCCCACGGCAGGCTCTTGCCCCGCCCTGGACGTCGGGCGGGGTTTTGACCCATTTGGAGGGGCAGGGGGCGTCGCGTCTTCCCGATGGGGGCTGCGCTGCTATATTGGCGCTGCCATCCGATGCGTCCTTTGGTCTCGTTCTCCGCGTGACTTCCGATGGCTCTGTGAGGTTTGCTTTGTGTCCGGCGGGCGACGAAAAAGTGATTCCCATTTCAAGGCCTTGGCGATATGTTCCGTTAAATCTCCGTCCGCAGTTCCATTGCGCCAAATGGCTGTTTGCCTCGGAAACTGTCGTGTTCAACGTTGTAAGTCGTAATTGATGTTATGAAAAAGTTCCTTGCGTTCCTCCTCCTCCTTGCTGCGCTCCTTTCGGATGGCTCCGCGGCAACCTTCTTCGATCGCGGTGCAACTTGGCGCTGGAAGCCAGGCACGAATGAAGCCTCCACTCCCATCGAAGCCTGGCGCGCCATTGCATTCAACGACAGCGGCTTTACTGCAGCGCCATCGCCGTTCTGGTTCGGAGACGTGCTGCCGGGCGGCACTCAGATTACGGGGATGCAGAACGCTTACGGCAGCCTCTTCCTGAGAAAGACCTTCGTCGTGAACAACGTTGCCGAGATCGCGGGTCTGCGGCTGGGGACGCTGGTGGACGACGGGTTCGTGGCGTGGATCAATGGCACCGAAGTGCATCGCGTCAACATGGCGGGGGCGGCTGGCACGGCGGTCACGACGAACACCCTCGCGAACAACGCCGTCGAGCCTGTCCCGTTTGAGTTCGCGACGCTGGCGAATCCGGCTGTTTACCTTGTTCCCGGCACGAACGTCATCGCCATCCACCTTTTCCAGAGTTCCATGGGGAGCAGCGACCTTGGATTTGATGCTTCGCTGGAATCGATCATCCTCGAAACAGTGCCGCCTGTGGTTTCGACCATCAACCCGGCCGCCGGCGCCACGGTCACGAACCTGACGGACATCACCGTGACCTTCAGCGAAGAAGTCTCTGGCGTGGATGCTGGCGACCTGCGCATCAACGGCGTCGGCGCGACGGTGGTCACGCCGGTGAGTGCGACGGCCTACACGTTCAGCTTCACCCGCCCGGCTTACGGGGCGGTCACGGTTAGCTGGAATCCCGCCGCCGGAATTGCCGACAAGGCGCTTCCGCCGAATCCGTTCAATGCGACCGGGCCCGGTACCACTTGGAATTACACCCTCGAAGATCGCACGCCGCCGGTGGTCATCTCGTTGACGCCAGCTGCAGGCGGTGTCACGCGGACGTTGAGTTCGATCATTGTCGTCTTCAGTGAAGGCGTCACCGGTGTTGGTGAAAGCGATTTGCTTATCAACAACACGCCGGCCAGCGGCATCGTCAATGTCGCGCCGAATGAATACATCTTTAACTTCACGGCCCCTGCGACTGGCGCGGTGCAGGTTGCCTGGGCGCCAGCGCACGGCATCATGGACCTGGCGCTCGTTCCGAATGCCTTTGCAGGCGGAAGCTGGAGTTACACGTTTGACCCAAACGCCGCTGACCTCGCGCCCTACATCAGCGAGTTCATGTCTTCCAACACGCGTTCGCTGGCGGACGAGACGGGGCAGTTCTCGGACTGGATCGAAATCTACAATCCCGGCGCAACGACCGTGAATCTCGACGGCTGGACGCTCACCGATGCCGCCGGTGACCTGACGAAATGGCGTTTCCCTGCGACGAACATTGCTGGTGGCGGGTTTGTAATCGTCTTCGCCTCGGGCAACGATCGCCGCGTGCCGGGTGCGCGGTTGCATGCGCCCTTCCTGCTCTCCTCCGGCGGCGAATACCTCGCGCTGGTGAAGCCCGACGGAACGATTGCCAACGAGTTCCGGCCGTCTTACCCCGGGCAGGTGCCGGACGTTTCTTACGGTTACCCGCACTTCCCCGATGGCGGCCGTTACAGCGCAGGGACGAACGGAGTGTATTTCACCCGCTCTACTCCGGGCGCGCCAAATATCGGCGGCGTCACGACGCCGGGGCCGATCATCGAGGCGGTGCAACACATTCCGAATGTTCCCAAGGAGAACGAGGATATGCTCGTTACCGCGCGTGTCATTCCGTCTTTCAACGCTGTTTCGACTGTCACGATGCGGTATCGCGTGATGTTCAGTAATGAACTCACCACTGCGATGTTTGACGACGGCGCGCATGGCGACGGCGCAGCCGGCGACGGAATCTACGGTGCGACCATTCCGGCGACCATCTCCACCAACGGCCAGATGATCCGCTACATGATCGCCGCGACGGACATCGCCGCCAATGCCTCGCGCTGGCCGCTCTTCCCCACAAACACCGGCACGGCGGAGTACCTCGGCACGATTGTTGAGCCCACCTATGTCACCAGCAAGCTGCCGATCTACCACATCTTCGTTTCGGCGGTCGAAACCCCAAAGATTGACACCGAGGCGGCCGGCAAGGTCGCTGTGTTCTACGACGGTGAGCTTTACGACAACATCACGATGGAGTTGCGTGGCAACACGTCCGCCAGCCAGACGAAGAAGTCGCATCGCCTTGAGTTCAACCGGGAACACATGTTCCGGCACATGCCCGGCTTCCCGCGCATTCGCAAGACATCGCTGATGGCCGAATTCCTCGACCCGGCATACCTCCGCCAGCATCTGAGCTTTTGGTTGCTCGACAAGATGGGCGTGCCTGCGCCGTTCTTCTACCCCGTGCGTGCCCAACTCAACGGCGCGTTCTACGCTCTCAAGTATCACAACGACGTGATCGACGAGGAGCAGGTTGCGCGCATGGGCTATGACCCGCTGGGCGCCCTTTATAAGGCTGCGGGCAACGTCCTGCCCAGCCGTTCCAGCACTGGCGTCTTCCAGAAGAAGACCGAGCCGCTCAACAACTTTGACGACTACACGGAGTTTTCCAACGCCATCAATGAGTCCAATCCCCTGGCTTCACGCCGCATCGCCGCGTTCGACAGGATGGACATCCCGAACATCATCAACTACCTCGCTGGCGCGCGCTGGTGCGCGGAGAATGACGACGTCTGGGCGAACATGTCCATCTACCGTGACGTGACCAACGGCATCGGTGATGGCATGTGGCGCAACATCCCGTTCGACATGAACGCCTCCTGGGGTCAGCGCTATGGCGGCATCACCCCACTTGATGCCACCAACGACACATGCAAGAGCCATCCTCTCTACGGCGGCTCCAGCATCATCGCGTGCGACGGCGGCTCCTACAATCGCATCTACGATATCATCATCGCGGTGCCCGAGACGCGCCAGATGCTTCTGCGCCGCATGCGCACCATCCTCGACAAGTGGGTTCTCGAACCCGGAGTCGCGCCGGAATCGCGGTTGATCGAAACCCATATCCGTTACATGACCAACCAGATCTGGACCGAGGCATTCATGGATCGCGCCAAGTGGGGATACTCGACTTGGACCGCATCCAACAAGCCGCTCACCAACGGCGTAGATGAACTCTTCACGCAGTTCATCAACCCGCGCCGCCACCACTGGAGCGTCGTTCACAGCGTCGCCAACACGGCCAAGCCCATCGGCATCACTCCAACCAGCAACGCGGGAATTCCGCTGTCGCAGCCCTCCGGTCTTGTCCTCCAAATCACCAGCTTGGATTACAACCCTGCCTCCACGATTCAGGAACAGGAATATGTCTGCCTCACAAACCCGGCTCCAATTGCGGTTGATGTCTCCGGCTGGCAGATCACTGGCGGAATCGAGTTTACCTTCAAACAGGGCACAATCGTTCCGTCGAACAGCGTCATCTACGTCTCGCCGCGCATCGCGGAATTCCGCAAGCGCACCACCGGCCCGCGCGGAGGCCAGGGCTTGTTCGTGGTCGGCCCCTACAAGGGCCAGCTCTCGGCCCGTGGCGAAACTCTTACGGTCTTGAACGACCTCGGCCAGATCGTGAACACCAACAGCTACGCCGGCAACCCGAGCTTGGCGCAGCAATACCTCCGCATCACGGAGGTCATGTACCGCCCGTCCGCTCACCCGGCCAATGCCGATGCGGACATGTTCGAGTACATCGAGCTTCGCAACATCTCGACCAACGTCGCCGTCAGCCTTGCTGGCGTGCGCTTCGTCAACGGCGTCGAGTTTAACTTCAACGGCAGCGCCATCACTTCACTCGCGCCCGGCGCGCGTGTGCTCGTCGTCCGCAACTCGAGCGCCTTCAATTCACGTTACGGTGCGGGACTCCCCGTCGCCGGACAATACTCTGGCAACCTGAACAACGGCGGCGAACGCGTCCAACTCCTGGACTCGGTGAACGAGGAGATTCTCGATTTCAGCTACAATAATTCGTGGTATCCGCAGACCGACGGCCTGGGCTTCTCGCTTGTGGTCGTGGACGAGAATGCCGCTCCTGATTCCTGGGACAGCCGTCGCCAGTGGCGTCCGAGCGGAGCAGTTGAAGGCGCGCCTGGTGCCGCTGACCCGGCTCCTGGAGTCATTGCGCCCATCTTGATTACCGAGGCGCTAACGCACACCGATCTCCCATTGGTGGATCAAATCGAACTGTACAACCCGACCGGTGACGCCGTGAGCATCGGCGGCTGGTGGTTGAGCGACGACCTCTTCACGCCCAAGAAATTCCTCATCCCGCCCACGACGATTCCCGCCGGCGGCTACGTGGTCTTCGACGAGTCGCATTTTAACGCGCCCGGTTCGCCGACGGCCTTCTCGTTGAGTTCCAACGGTGACGAGGTGTATCTCTACTCCGGCGATGGCTCCAACCTAACCGGCTACATCGAAGGCTACGAATTCGGCGCCGCGGCGACTGGCGTCTCCTTCGGCCGCTACATTAACAGCCAGACCAACCTTTTCTTTACCGCCCAGAGCGCCGCAACGCTTGGCGGTGCGAACGCCGGCCCGAAGGTCGGGCCGATCATCATCAGCGAGATCAACTACCGCCCCGTCGATCTGCCGGGCGATCAGGACAATTCCATCGACGAGTACATCGAACTCGCCAACATCTCGGGCGCGCCGGTCACGCTGAACGAAACTGTGCAGGGCACCAACACCTGGCGCGTCCGTGGCGGCGTGGACTACGAGTTCCCCGTCGGCCAGACGATGCCTGCCGGCGGCTTCGCGTTGGTCGTGAACTTCAATCCCGCGGACACCGCCACGGCCAGCACCTTCCGTTCGCGATTCAACGTCCCGCCCGCAGTCGCGCTCTACGGCCCGTATCGCGGCAAGCTCGATAACGACGGCGATGACATCCGTCTCTTCCAGCCGGACATTCCGGAAACCAATACTCCGCCGCCCTACATCCTGGTCGATGAAGTCGAATACGGCAGCGCCGCCCCGTGGTCCAGTGCTGCGGACGGTGTCGGTCCCACGCTTCAACGCATCGTCGCGACGGCGTTCGGCAATGATCCTACGAACTGGACGGGCGTCGGTCCGTCGCCCGGCGCGCTCTACGTTCCCGGTGGCACACTGCCGTCCGTCATCAGCCAGCCGGCGAACCTCACTGCCATTGCTGGCAAGCCCGCGACGTTCAGCATCATCGCCTCTGGCTCCGCTCCCATGTTCTTCCAGTGGCGCTTGAACGGCCAGAACCTCTATGGTGCGAACGGCTCGACGTTCACAATCCCGGCGGTTTCACCGACAGACTCGGGACTCTACTCCTGCATCATCTTCAATTCGGCCGGCAGCACTGAGTCGGCGGCGGCAACGCTGAACGTCGTCTTCCCGCCCACGATCACGCGGCATCCGACCGAAGTGAAGGTCCGTGTGCGTCCCGATCCTATCGCTGCACCGACGACGAATGCCACATTCACCGCCACCGCTTCGAGCACTTCACCGATTCGTTACCAGTGGCTCTTCAATGGCATCGCAATCACTGATGCCACGAACTCCACACTGACGATTGTGGGTGTCACCACCAACCACTGGGGGGCCTACCGTTGCGCCATCACGGACAACGTGGACACGGTGCTTACCGAGTCCGCGATGCTCTACCCGATGGTCGAAGTGATAATCACCGTGCATCCCGCGCCGCAGACCGTTGGTGTTGGATCGTTGGTTGGCATGAGCTTGGCCTACACCGGCTTCCCGCCGCCGTTTACCAACGAATGGCGTCGCGGGTCAGTGCGCATCGGCACCAACGTCACGATGCTGCCGGGCGATCTCTTCACCTTCTTTGCGCAGCCGATCCCGGGAACCAACACCTACCGCGCCGTGGTCATGAACGTCACCAGCAGCGGCGGCCGGCCGTCGAACCTCGTGCCCATCGTGACTCTCGCGGATGTTGACGGCGACGGCATTCCAGACGTTGTGGAAACCCAGCTCGGCCTCGACCCGAACAACGGTGCCGACGGCGCGGGCGACCTTGATGGTGACACCATGAACAACCGCGCTGAATTCATGGCCGGCACCGACGCGACTAACGCCCTGAGCTACCTGAAGATTCAGCAAAGCACTGTTCCGGGCACGGCCACTGTCTCAGTTGCCGCTGTCGCCAATCGCAGCTACACCGTCCAATACACGGACGACATCAACACCGGAACCTGGACGAAGCTGAACGACATCGTCGCGCTGCCGACGGATCGCGTGGTGCAACTCACCGATCCGACCTGGACGAGCAACCGCTTCTACCGCGTCACCCTTCCCGGCGCGAGGTAACCCGAAGCCATCGATACTCGCCAGTCTGCCGAGTCTCATGCGGGCGCTGTTCAAACCGCGCTCGCATTGATGCTCATAAGGTCTCGTTCCAGTCTGAAGCGCGGGTCACTGTCCCGCGGGTCGGGCTGACACGCCGAATTAGAGTTCTGAGCCCGGCTTGCCCGCTGCCTCACGGGCGGTAAACGTGATGCCGCGATGCCTGTTGGAATTGGCTTTTGCACTCGATTCTTCCTGTAGCGCGCCGGTAATCTCCATCGAGATTACAAATGGCTGAACATTTCTCGACGACGCGCTGGAGCGTGGTGATGGCTGCGGCTGGCGATGACACAGCCGCGCGCGCGGCTATGGAGGGATTGCTTCGCGACGCCTGGAAACCCCTCTATGCCTATGCCCGGCGCGCAGGTTGTTCGCCACAGGACGCCGAGGATGCGGTGCAAGGCTTCATGGCTTCGCTGCTTGAACGGGGCTCACTCCGCAGCCTCTCGCCTGAGCAGGGGCGCTTCCGAAATTTTCTTCTGGCGGGCATCCGGAATCACCTGAGCGATGTCGCTTCCCGAGCGGGCGCGCAGAAGCGCGGTGGCGGTGTTGAACATCTGCCGCTGGACGGACGGAATGCAGAGGATGGCTACCTTGCCGAGGCGGCGCAGATGCCGACGCCGGAGCGGGCATTCGACCGCTTGTGGGCGCTCGGAATATTGGAGAAGGCAAAGGCTCGACTCGCGGAGGAATGTGCTGCCTCGGGCAAGGCGGCGTTGTTCGCGGCGTTGTTCCCATCCGCGCCCGGTGGCGACACGGAGAATTTCGCGGTGCTGGGTGAGCGACTGGGAATGTCGGAGACGGCCTTGCGCTCGATGGCGATGCGCCTGCGCCGACGCTGGCGCGAGCTCATCCGCCATGAGTTGGAGAGCGTGGTCAATTCGCGTTCCGAGGTGGACGAGGAGATGGCCAGCTTGCAGGCGGCGTTGATTGATTGATCTGGGACAAGGCGGTTGGAATTCGGTCGCCGTGGCGCGGAGGCGTGTGGCTACCGGCGTGGAGTAACCACAATCCGCGGCGGATGTGCGTAGTCGTTCCAGATTCGGTCGAGCGCGGCGCGATCCGGCGGGCCGTCGTGAATGACGAACCGATAGCGCCAGACGTATTTCGTGCCGGGCTTGATCACCATGTCGCCGGCCTGTTGCGGTGCGAAGTTGAAGAACGGTTCCGTGGGATGAATCCGCATCGGCTCCGGATGCCGGAAGTTTTCCGGGTGAGAAAGGATGGCCATGCCGGCCCGTTTTCCGTCCACGTCGCCCGCCATGTCGCACCAGCGCGCGCGCGTTGCGTGGCCTTTCTCCCGATTGGTTTCGCCTTCTGAAGTCAGGAAATGCGTCGCGTCCTTCCCGTTCCATGCCCAATTGCCGCGCAGGCCGATGCCGCCGTAGCGATACATCGGCAACCGCAGCGTGTGCGCGGTGGCGCATTCCTGCTCCGAGACGAGGTCGAACATCCACGCTCCGGGCGCCGGACTTTCGAGTTGCGTAGTAATGTGCCACGTCTCGTTCAAGACCGTGACCGCAGGGCTCGCGGTAAGATCGACAAAGCGATGCCGCGCTGTGACCCCCGCTGCCAGCCGCCCGCTCCAGGGTTCCCCTGCGCTGACGAATTCCACGCGACCCTTGCCGTCGCCCATGTTCCAAAAGTCCGGCTTGCGGCCATCGAACTCTGTGAGTGTCCACGCCCACCACACGCCGTGGTGATGGATATGATTCGGCGGGAAGTCATCCGTCACCAACCGGCTGGAAAGCGTGCGAATCGGGTGGAGATAACCGCCGCGTCGGAACGCCAGCTTGATGTCGGCTCGCGGGACCTCGCCTGGCTCGGCCTGATACGCCATCAACGCCTGGCCGGGAGCAGCGCTGGATTCCATGGTGAACTCCACGCGTTGTCCGCGACGCTCGGCACGGAGGTGCGACAGGTTGGGTTTCGGCGACTGTTGTTCTTTTGCCGGGGCGAATTCGTAAGTCGCACTTGCACCGGCGGCCAGGGGCACCATGCGAAACCAGATGCCGCCGTTCTGACCAGGCTGCCACTCGACGGGTTTTCCGGCGAGCGTGAGCGACCCAGTGCGGGTGTCGATCCCGCCCGGCAATGCGGCTTGAACGACCATCTCGCGCCGCTCGAATTGTCCGGCGTGAACGTGAATCTGGAGTCCTTCGCCGGCGCTGGCGTCGCTCGCAAGCAGCGCGATGGCGATTGTCAGTGCGGGGTAAAGCAGCGGTGTTTTCGAGTGCATGGCTTCGGTCTGAACCTTCGTCTCAACTGAGTCAAGCTTGCCGGGTTCAGGACTTTTTTTCCGTCGTTCTCCCGGGTGTTCAGCAGTTCTTGGCCGGGATTTGTCCGTGATTGACCCGACATTGAACTATTTTTTCTTATCCTTGCTACTTGGCCCGCCGGCCGCTTACAAGTCGCGCATGAAACGAAACGACATGGATCAGTCACTTCGCACCGCTGTTAACTTCTGCTGCGTCACCGCCGCCATTGCCGCGCTGGTGCCCGCCGCGAGCGCCCAGGTCGCCAACCTGGAGTCTGCCCCCTCGAACTTCTTTGAGGACGCTCATCAGGAATCCCTCGCCAAGTATCTTGGCCTCGGTCCGATCAGCGTGCGCCCGCACCTCTATGTGAGCGCTTACTTCGACGACAATCTTGCGCTCAAGGATGGCGGTTCAGTGCCGCTGCCGGGTTCGCGCGAGGACAATGAAATGGAGGATTTCGTCTGGCGCATCTCGCCGGGCGCCCTCTTCGGCATGGGTGAATTCCGCGACAAGGGCAACTACGTCACGCTGGATTACACTCCAACGATCAATCTCTACACGAAATACCACGATTTCAATTCGCTCGATCACAAGTTGGACTTCAACGCTGGCTGGAAGCTCTCCAAGCTGACCCTCGGCTTTGGCCAATCCTACGAGAACGCCAGCGGCAAGCAGGTGGAAGTCGCCGGCTTTGTCCAGCAGAAGACCTACACCACGCTGCTGACTTCTTTGTATGAATTCAGCGACAAGACCTCGGCCGAATTGAACGGCCGCCAGATGATCATGAGATCTGAGGAGCAGTTCATCGGGTCCAATCTGCCCGATGACGAACTGACCAGTGTCAACCAGTGGGAGATCGAAGGATGGGGCAACTACAAGCAAAGCGAGAAACTGACGCTCGGTGTTGGTGCCACGGTTGGTTGGCGTGACATCTCAGATGATGGCGCCCAGCAGAACATCGTCGATACTCCCAACCAGACCTTCCAGCAGGTCTCCGTTCGGGCCGCTTATGAGGTCAGCGAAAAGGTGGATGTCAGCGGCAGCGTCGGGTTGTTCTTCTCCCAGTTTCAGGATGGCGACGACGAGAGTCCCACCTTGGTCTTCAATCTCGAAGGCTCCTGGCAGCCGTTGGAGAACACCTATGTCAGCGGCGAAGTCTATCGTCGCGACGTGCCGTCCTTGAGCCAGACGGCCCAGAACTACACGGCGACTGGATTTCGCGCCTCTGTGCGTCAGGTGTTCGCCGAGAAGTACTCGGCGTCGCTCGCAGGTGGATTTGAGAACACGGACTACTCCTCTGCCGGCCCGGGTGGGGTGAATCGCAATGATGATTATCTCTGGTTCCGTCCGTCGCTGAACTACCAGTTCAACGAACGCATCAACGCTGGCGTGTTCTGCTTCTATCGCACCAAGAATTCGAACGCGGACGGTGCCGACTTCTCGAACAAGCAGATTGGCGTTTTCTCCAACTACCGCTTCTAGGCGGCCCCGATTTTCGCGCACCAGGCACCGGTTCATCCCGGTGCCTTTTGCTTTGTCGTCACGCGTCACCCGCGCAGCCGCCACGCCGCGTAGGTCACCGCCGCCCACACCACGAAGACCACGGCGAACTTCAACTGGAACGACAGCTTCGCCGTCTTGTGCCGGAACAGCATCATGCCCAGCAACGCCCCCGGCCATCCGCCCATCGCCGCGACCGCGAGCAAATGGCGCTCAGGCACACGCTCGCCGGCGCTTGAAGCGCGCAGCTTGTCGTAGCCGTACAGCAGAAATGCCATGGCGTTCGTAAATCCAAACCAGGCGATCAAGAATTGATCCAGCGTGCTCATGTGATTCGTGCCAGCGCGCCAAAGAGCCGCCGGAAGTTCTCCTCGACTTGCTCCGCGAGTCGCGGCAGCGGTTCGCCGCGCAGTTCCGCCGCGAACTCATACACCGCGACGAGATTCGCCGGGTGATTCACCGGCTTGCCCGACGCGGGATCGACCTGCGGATGGCGGTTTAGCGTGCCGGGCAGCAACTGATCCGGCGCGTCCGTTTCGATGAGTAGCCGGTCCGCCGGGACATGCCGGAACGTCTCGCGTTGGCGAGACTTCCGCTCGTGCGCGAAGTATCCGGGCAGCGAGAAATACGCGCCGAGCTTCGCCAGCGTGGGTATCATCTCCTTCGGTCCGCCGAAAGAATGCAGCACGAAGCCACACTTCGGCAGCCGCCCGGCCTGGAGCAACTCGAGCAGCCGGCCCCACGCTTGCAGGCAGTGGATGCTCACGGGCAGTTCGCGTTCCGCCGCCAGTGCGAGTTGGGCGATGAAGAGTTCCTCCTGCGCCGGCACGTCGGCGTTCTCGATCCAGCGGTCGAGGCCGATCTCGCCGATGGCGGAAGGCACGGAGTCCAGAGCCGTGACGAGATTCTCGCGCCAGCGCGGCGTGCGTTCGCGGACATACCACGGGTGATAACCGAAAGACGGAATGATCTCGGGGAATCGCCGCGCGAGGTCTGCGACCGCAGGCCAGTCTTCTTCGCACGACCCGTTCACGACCATCCGTTGAACGCCCGCAGCGGCGGCCTCGCAGACGAGTCGCGCCGGGTCGCTCCCCAGCCGGGCGTCCTGCAAGTGATTGTGCGCGTCGTAGAAGTTCACGGACGCGTCAGCCGAGACTGTGGAGCAACGGCCGGGTCAGTTCGCTGAGGCGGACGCGCTGGCGGCCTTCGACGTCGAAGTTCGTGGGCGCGAGCCATTGCACAAAGCACGCCTCCAGTGCCGGCCACTCGGAATCGATCACCGAATACCAGGCGGTGTCGCGGGTGCGGCTCTTATAGACCGTCGCTTGCCGGAAGATTCCCTCGAAGGAAAAGCCGAGCCGCTGGGCAGCGCGTCGCGAAGGCGCGTTGAGCGCATCGCACTTCCACTCGTAGCGTCGATAGCCGAGCTCGAACGCCCGGCGCATCATCAGGAACATCGCCTCGGTCGCCACGATGCTCCGCTGCAACGCTGGCGAAAAGATCACATGCCCGAGCTCGATCGATCCACTGGTCGGCGTGATGCGCATGAACGAGGCGGTGCCGACGGTTCTTTTGCTGGCGCTCTCCACGATCGCGTGCGCCATCGGGTCCGGCGTCGCCGCGTGAGAAGCGAGCCATTGGTTGAACTGCGCGTCAGTGGCGAATGGGCCGTAGGGGAGGTAGGTCCACATTCCGCCGGAAGCATCTTGTGCGCACGCGGCGCGCAGATCGTCCGCGTGACGCGCGAGGTCGAACGGTTCCACGCGACAGGTGCGTCCGGCGAGAATCGTGCGTGGCGGAACGGGCGGCGGAGTCCATCCGGGCAGTTCCGTGCCTATCACCTGTCCGAGAGCGTTGGTGCGAGTCGTCATCACGCCCGAGAGGGTAGGGGAGCCGTGGGCGGTGGCGAGCCTGGAAAGGACGGTGTACACACTGCACCCGAGAAACTTCCTTTAATGATTCCCGATTCCGCCGATTCAGTGGCGGGCACTTCGCCATCTGGCGTCGTAGCCCTGCAATGGCACGAAACGTATTAGGTATCACTTGGATTCATGGGGCCTTCAAGGCCAGCGCCCTCGCGGGCGACGCCGTGATTGCCGCATGGACCGCGCCGCAGGCTGTCGAATCCGGGACGGACTTCTCCTCGGCGCTGGCGCAGGCTGTGCGAGAGACCGGCTTCAAGGGCGCCCACTTCGCGGTCGTGATCGATCATCGCAACCTTCTCTTTCATCTCCAGGAAACGCCGCCGGCCAAAGGGGCCATGCTGGTGCGCGTCATCGATCGGCTCGTCGCACAAAGCCAGTTTTTCGAAGACACGGCGCTCTGGCGGCGCATCGATCTTCCGGAGTCCAAAGCCGGCCATCGCTCCCTCCTCGCGCTTCTGCCGCAGTCCTTGCAGCAGGCCATTGAGGATGCGGGCACTGCTCTGGGCCTTCAACTCACGCGATTGGTTCCGCCTGCGGCGATTGTTGTCCGTCAGCTAAACAAGCTCGACGCTGCGCCGGATGAGGCAGTGATTCTGGCGACGGACTTTGGTGGCTCGCTGAACATCGTCCTTGGTCGCACGTCGGGGCAGCTTCTGCTCTCGCGCACGGTGGTTACCGCCGGTCGCGTGCAGGGCGACCGGGCCGCGCAGGAGTTGAACCGCACACTGCATTTCGCCCAGCAGCAGTTCGGCGCGACGGTCAACCGAATCTTCATCTCCGGCGAACAGTCCTATGAGTCGCTCAAGGACATCCAGATACGCGACGGGCTTAAGATTCTCAACGCCACGCAGGCGGGCGGTGCGCTTGAACTCACGCGGCATGTCGGCGCATTGCCGGCAAAGACCGCGCTGAACTTCGCCCGCACCACGTCCGTGTTGCCTGCGCTCTTGCAGTGGGCTGCCGCCGCGTGCGTCGCCGGCGCGCTGCTTCTCGCGGTGTGGTCGGTCTTTCATGTCGAGAGCAACGTCCGTGCGCGGGAACAGCGGGCCGCTGCCAACGCGGTGAATCATCAGGCCGAGGCGCAACTATACGCGACGACGACGGCCCGGGAGCGTGATGCACGCCTGTTGAGCGCCGAGGTGAGCGTGATCGGCTCGACGAATGACGCCCCTGTGGCCGAGTTGTTCATCCGCGCACTGCCGACGCTGCTTGCGGAACCTGTTCGTCTCTTCGACGCGCGTGTGAATTACACGCCGGCCGGATGGGAGTTTGAACTCAAGGGCACGGTGCATGACGACGGTTCCGATTTCTCCACCACGCTCGAAGCGATCGAGAAGGGTCTTCAGAAAAGTGTGTTCCATGCGAAGGTGACGGATAGTACGCACCAGCAACTTTTCCGCGGAGATGCGGCGGAACAAACTCCGCCGGGCCGGCGCGGCGCTCGTATCGCAGATCGGCCGTTCTTCGTGAAAGGCATCTTGCCATGAGAGTTGAGCTTCAAACCAAATCGACGGGGCACACTGAGGGCTCTCCGGCGCCGGCTTTGCCGTCCGTTTCAGCGCCGGCCGATGTCGGGCCGGGGATCGGTTCTCCCGTGCGGCGCGAGTCCACGCGGGATCGCTTGCTCCGCGCGGTCACGCGATGGCGTGTCGCGGTGCCGGTGCTTGCCGTGAGCGCTGTGGTTCTTGGCTGGGAATGGATCGCCCGCGCTCCATTTGCGCGAAAGCCCCTCGTCGTTCACGCACGCCAGGCTCCTTCATCGTCCACGAATCCGCCGGTCACGGCCGAATCAATCGCAGCGTTGAAAGCGGAGCAGGCGCAACGCCTCAGTTCGCTCGTGCGCCAGCGGAAGGATATTCCTCCGATTCTCGCTGGGCTGGAGCAGCAGGCTCGCGCGTTGGGCTGGGACTGTGATCGTTCGATGAAGCCTCCGGTCGCCGCTCCGTTCGGCCTGACGAATCTCACCCTGCACCCAGTCACGTTGCATCTCGCGGTTGCCGACCCGCAGGCCGGGCCGGCGTTTGTCCGGCTGGCTGCGTGGCTTCGTGCCGCGGCATCGCTTCCCATTCGGGCCGAGATCGTCGGAGTGGAACTGCGCGCTGACCACGGGGGGCTCAATGCCGCAGATGTGAAGTTGCAGTTCTTCAGTGCCAACACCCATGAGGAAGCTCCTTCAAAATAAGGCTGTCGTCGCCGGGCTTGGCGTTGTGGCCGCTGTCGCGGTGAGCGCGAACTTCGTGAGCTTTCCCAAGCTCCTCGGCGTGTCCGGCGCTGCGCGGCAGACGGCGGTCGCGCCTGAGGCTGCGCCGGAGGGCACCGTGCAGGTGCCGCCAAGAAGTCGTCTCACCACCGAGCAACGTGAATGGCGAGAACTCTTCCCACTGAACCCGAACGTGCGCGATCCGTTCGCACTGCCGACCCTGCCGTTGCCGCCTCCGCTGGTGACAGCGACCTTGGAAACCAACAGTCTCGTTGCGCCAAACTTCGTGCTTCAGGCGATCAGCTATCAATCCGGGCGCGGATACGTGGTGATCAACCAGCAGGTTCTCGCCGAGGGGGAGCGGGTGCTTGGCTACACCGTCGAGAAAATCCTCCCTGCCACCGTGCATCTTCAAGGCGCGTTGGGCCGAATCTCGCTTACCGTGCTCCGCGACGCGGTGCGCCCAAAAACTTCTCCTACTGGAAACCCTGCTGCCGCCGATCTACCGGCGGCGGTTCCTGTCCTGACACCGTCCGGAACCAATCGTTGAACCGCATGAAGCCATGAAGCCGAAGCCAATATCCGCCCTCGCCAGCATCCTTGCCTGCCGGGCCTGGACCCGCACCGCGCTGTGCGCCGTGTTGTTGCTCACTCCACTGACCGCCTGCCGCACGACGAAGGACGGCAAGGAAGCGGATTCGAATTGGCTCGCGCCGACGAAGGGCGCAAGCGCCACCAAGGCTCCGCCGCGCCTGACCAGCCCGTTGGCACCGCCGCCCGAGCCCGACCCGCAGCGCGTTCCGCCGGTCGCCGTCGCAGAGGACAAGACGCTCGCCGATTCCGCAGGCATCATCAAACGCACGCCTCCGGTTTCTGCGGCGAAACTGTTTTCGTTCTCGGCGAAGGATCTCGATGTGAAGGACGCTCTCGCGCTTTTCGCGCGGAGCAACGAGCTCAACATCGTTCCTGATCCTGATGTGACGGGCACGGTCACCGTGGACTTTCGTAATCTGTCGTTGGAAAAGTCCATGGACGCGATTCTCGACACCTTCAATTACTTCGCCGAGATCGACGGTGGTCTGATTAGAGTGCGCAAGACAAAGACGGCATTCTTCAACGTCGACTACGTCCGCCTGAACCGCAGCGGAAATGGCAGCACCACGGCCAACATTTCCTCCAGTTCCAGCGCAGGCGGCGGCGGTTCTTCCGGTGGCGGCGGCGGTGCTGCGGGTGGCGGGGCCGGATCCGGTGGTGACAGTACCAGCGTTTCGATCACGAAGTCGGACAGCATCAAGTTCTGGGACGAGCTCGAAGACCAGTTGAAGGGGATGCTTTCCGGTTCCGGCAAGCTGTCCATGAACCGCATGGTTGGCAACATCATGGTTACGGATCACAAGGCGAACGTTGATCGAGTCGGGGAGTACATTAAACACCTCAAGCGTACGCTGCACTTGCAGGTCGATATCGAGGCGCAGATCTACGAAGTCGTACTCGATGATGAACTTCACATGGGCATCGACTGGCAGAATATCACCGGAAGCCTTGAGAAGTGGGGCATCTCCAGCGGTGGCGTCGCGGTGGGGATTCCCTCATCCCGTTTGATCGTGGACAACCCTCTTGGCGGCCTCAGCCCGGGCAGGCCGGCTTTGTCGCTCGCGATTACCAAGGACCAGAGCCGCGCGGTGGTGGACGCGCTCAAGCAGCAGGGCCGCCTCGAAGTGGTTTCGCAGCCTCGCATTCGCACGCTGAACAACCAGGCGGCGCTCGTCAAAGTTGGCACCGAGAAACCGTTCTTCCGCAGCTCCGTGGTTGCCACCACTGGCACGTCGTCGCAGACGACGACCGATGTCGAAGTTCAGTCGATCACCATCGGCACAATCCTCTCCCTCACGCCGCAGATTTCAGACGACGGCTGGATCACGATGGACATCTCGCCGGTCATTACGCGCCTGGTGGACAGCGTCGATGGTCCGAATGGCGCGACGGCACCCGAGGTGGACATCAAGCAGACATCCTCGCTCGTCCGCATCCGCGAGAACTCAACCGTCATCATCGGCGGCTTGATCCAGAACGAGCGTTACAAGACCGAACGCCGTGTCCCCATCATCGGAGACATTCCTGTGCTCGGTTATCCGTTTCGCGGCATCTTCACGAGCAAGCGCCGCACGGAGCTCGTCATCTTCATCACGCCGACGGTCGTGCGCTGAGAAGGGCGGAGTACAAAATACTGCCGGCCACAAACGTGACCGGCAGGTTCGAGGCCAGTTGAGGTTTTAGTTCGCTGGCGCAGCTGCGGCCGGCGGCGACTGGATCATTCGGTAGAAATTCCCGGTTCCTTCGAACGGGGCGAGACCCTCTGGGATTAGCACCCAGCGTTTGCGGCCAATTTGCACGGGCGCGGTCAGGCCCGAAGGCGGAGTCCAGAGCCCGCCGATCAAGTCTTCGGTGATGTATTCGAGGGCGAAGCCGTCGTCGGGCAGCGTCCAGTTCAACCACCACGGGAATCCGGCAGGAGTGCTGACGATCCCGGCGTTGTCCACGGCGGCCATCTGCCAGACGCCGCTGTCCAGGGAGGCGGCGGAGAATGTGTCGTTGATCGTGGTCGGGGTGCCCGTGATCTGGAAGCTCGTGAGCGAAACGGATTCACCGATGTTGCCCAGTTGGTTCGGTTGCACGCCGACGTAAACGTGGATCGGATCGGCGAACAGGGCCGCAGCATCAGCGGGCAAGGTGAAGTTCGAGGATGCGCCGCTGGGCGAAGTGATGGTGCCGGCGGTGTTGTCGTGGAAGGTCAGGCTCCAGGTGCCGTTGGGCGAGCTGCTTCCGACGGAGGCCAGAGTTCCTTCGCCGTAGATCATCGAGTTGCCGTTCGGAAGGTTCGTCTTGTAGCGGAACGAGGCGTAGCCCGTGCCGTCGCCGGCGTTGCCAATGTCGAGGAAGATGACGTTGGGCTGGTTCCAGTCGGGGCTGTTCAACCAGGTCTGGAGGCCGGAGCCGGCGACTAGGAACAGGTGTGTCTGGAATCCGGCGTGCGCGCGATCCGGATAGTTCGCGAGCGTGAGCGAGTAGGTCACCGGCGCCCCGGCGTTCACCCAGGAGTAACCCGAACTGCCCACGGTGTAGATGCTCTGGCGGCCGTATTGGGCGCCGGCCTGGCTGGCGAACAACCGGAGGCCGGGGGTGGCACGGGTCATCTGCAAGGTCGGCGGCGGAACGGGTTCGCTGGTTTGCTTGGCGTTGAGCGTGACGTTGTCGATCCACAGGATCGAGGTTCCTGTCAGGCCCGGAGTGCCGCCGGACCAAATCTTCACCCACATGCGGGCGATGGAATCCATCTTCGGCACCGTCGCGTCGAGCGGCACGCTGACACGATACCAGCCGGCTTCAGTCGTCGGAACGCGCACCGCACCGAGCGGGATCTGTGACCAGTCCGTCGGTCCCAGGCCGAACTCCATGTAGCCGTAGTCGCCGTTGAGCGACGGCGACGTGGGATCAAAGCGCACGTCGAAGGTCATATTCGTGTAGGCGCGGGCATCGACAGTGCCGGCAAAGTTGCGCAGTGCTGCGAACTGGTTGTCGCCGCCGTGAGTCTCACGGTCAAATTGCACTGTTATCTTCTGCGAGCCCGAGGCGGCATCGTTGTTCACGTCCACGGAGGCGTCGTGTTCGTACGTTTGCGCAGCCGCACCCCACCAGCGCGCGAAGGTGGATTCGGAGGCGTCATTGAATGGGATGACGATGGTGTCGGCGGCTTTGGCCGGAGTGATTACGCCCGCGAGCATCAAGCCGGCGAGAAGGCAATTCTTGATTCGTTTCATGTTTGAGTTGTTTTGCTGATTCTGTGACCGCAATCGTATTCCAAAGCAGTGATGGGAACGATTGTTGACGGTGGGACATTATCAAGGCGGCTCTGGAGAACAAGCCAAGATTGGCTCCTTGTCGAATCAGCGTCTGAGATATCGCCATGTCTCGCCGCTTCGGGCTTTCGCTACCCAGCCATCCGACTCTACCCACAGCGTCACCGCTCCGGCCTGGTGCGTGAAGACCACGGGCACGTCGCGGGCACGCAACCGCTCCTGAAGACGCAGCGAGGCGCGTTGCATTGCGGGGAATTCTGCATCGGTGACGATGATGAGTTTCGGTTGAACCGCATCAAGGAACGCCTCGGCCAGAGGTTCGGCTGAGGTCGGCAGGCCGCCGATCACAATGTCTGCCCGGAGTTCCGGCCAGCGGGTCAGCAACGCGTGTTGTCCGGGCTTGCTCAAATCGGATAGCAGCAGGACGCGCGTGCTCGTCACTTCACCGAAGAGCACCAGGGCATTGTCATCTGCTTGTGAGCCGGTTGTGTTTCCTCCGGGATGCAAGATAGTCCAAGTCCCCATCTGCCCATTAATCGCGATGCGTTCCACGTGGCCGGTGATGGAGTCGAACGAACGCACCGCGTCGCGGTAGGCGCCGGAACGGAACGTGGCGTCGCTGACCACGACGCGACGGGGCGTGAAGCGTGCCTGCATTAGTGCCGCGCCGCCGACGTTGCGGGCGTCGCCGTGTGTCAGCACAAGGGTGTCGGGATAATCGACGCCGCGTGAACGCAGGAACGGTTTCAGCACAAACTCGGAGGTGAATTCACTGCCGCAATCGACGAGCAAGTCGGGCTCTCCGTGCGCCGGCTCGAAGTAGATCGCTTCGCCGCCGTTGAGCGGAAGCACGGTGAGCCGGGCGGACTGGCGTTCATTCCACCATCCGGCAGCCAGCCACATTGAGAGGAGCGTCAGGACGACCGCGTAGCCGATACGAATTCGTGGGCGGAACGCCAGACCAGTCAACAGACCGGCGAGCGCCGCGTAGTAGAGCAGGAACATTGGCAGCGAAGGCCCGCGCACATGGAAGCATCCGGCGGGCAGTTCCGCGCACCATTCGCTGATGCGAATCATCCAGACCATGAAGAACCATGCCGCGTGGTTGAACAGTTCCGCCGCGCCCGGTAGCCACGCGGCCGTGGCGAGAGCGGCGAGGTTGCAGGCCAGCGCCGCGCTGCTCAACGGCACGACGATGATGTTCGCCAGCAGGCTGACGGGTGTGAGGAGGTTGAAATGCCAGGCGACGACGGGGATGGAACCAATCCACGCCGCGAAGGAGGTGATGAAGGAGCCCGCGAGATAGCGAAGGCCAGTCAGCGTCCAGCGCTGCCAGCGTGGCCGTGCGGAACGCAGTTGAAAGGGATCGGGCAGGATGATCGCCAGTATCGGAAGCTTCTGCGTCAGCGCTTCCGACCAATGATTCGATCCGGAACTTCGATTCTCCATCGTTGGATCCAGCACAGGCGCCGAAATCGCGTGAAAGAGCGGCGCAATCAACGCGAGGCTGAATACCACCGCGAACGAGAGCTGGAACCCGGCTTGGAAAAGTTGCTGAGGGTCCCACAACAGGATGAGGAGCGCGGCTCCGGCGAGCGAGTTCACCAGATCGCTCGGACGTTGGAGCATCCAGCCGCCGAGAATCACCGTCATCATGATCGTTGAGCGGATAGCTGACGCCTGCCAGCCGGTGACGCCCGTGTAGAACCAGATGATCGGCAGCACCATCCACGCACAAGCCGGCCGCGGCACGCGCGCCACCCGCAGCGCGGCCACGAGCAGTCCGGCAATCAGCGCGATGTGGAGCCCGCTGATCGCGAAGACGTGCATGGTGCCGGAGCGCATGAATGGCTCGGAGACTTCGCCGCTCAAGGCCGTCTTCCAGCCCAGCGTCATGGCCCACAGCAACTGTAACGGCTGATCTTCGACGGGCAGGCCGAGCGCCAGTGCCTGCTTTGCCCATTGGCCGAAGCGGTCAGCGACTGGTGGTGAGGCTGGTGAATCCGCCGTGAGCCGCCAGTCGGAGAGTTGCTCGACATCGAGTTGATAGTGGATGCCTTGACGGGTCAGGTGTTCTGCGTAGTCGAAGAGCCCTTCCACGATGGCACCACGCGGCGGGCGGAGCACGCCTTCGATCTCCACATGGCGTCCGCCAAAGAAGTTCGACGCGACGATGCCGGGTGTTGTGGCGACGATTCGGCTGGAAGCGGTCTGCCATTCGCCATTTCCAAACCGCACGGACTCGACGTCGATCCGGGCGAGCGTTCGCCAGACCTCCTCGTCGACGTGTTCGTAGTGCCGGTGATACGGCGTCTCGACGAGCCGGCCGCGAATCGTCGCGATGGCGGGAGCCTCGCCGGCGACGCGACGGAGATCGTTCGGTGCAAGTGTCGCTTGTTGGCGGGAGAGATTCGCTGCGCCGGCGATGAAGAGGAGAATCCACGTCAGCACGGATCGTGGCGCGGACCACGCGATGGCTGTGATGGCGATGAAGGCACCGGCCAGAAGTGTGCCGAGAACCGGAATGACGCCACGGGCGAAATCTGCCGCCAGAACGCCGGCGGTATAAACCAGCGCGACGAGAAGCAGCGGGCGGCTCATGGATCACTCCGAGACGCGCCGCCGCACGATCCACCGGAACGCCGCGAGGCCAATGATTCCTCCCGTGGTGTCGAACAGGACATCCCGCACCGCGCCCTCGCGCCCTGGCACGTACGATTGGTGCCATTCGTCCGAGAACGCGACGAACGCGGTCAGGACCAAGGCGAGTTGCGCTAGCCGGGGATTCCACGGCGCGCGTGAGCCGGGCGGTGTTCTTCGCAAGGCTCGCAGAAGCAGCGCAGCGAGGACGGCGTATTCGGTAACGTGCGCAGTCTTGCGAATGACGAGCTGAATATTCCGGATGGTTTCGTCCGGGATGCTTGGGTTGAACCAGCGCAGGATGGGTCCGATGATGCGCGACGTTTGTCGCGTGGAGCCGAGGCCAGTGGACATGCTGAAGATGAGCATCAGCCACAAGACCACGGGCAGCCAGTAGCGGAGCAGGGAGGGGAGCGAGAGTGCGGGGTGGGACGCTGTGCGGGGAGCGGGCGGAGTTGCGGGAGATCCGGCGTCCGGGTTCACAGTGGAGCGGTTGTGCCAGCGGGTATCCGCAGGCTATTCCTCCTCGTCGAACTTGCGCTTGAGCAACGCCTCGATCTCGACTACCGCCTTGGCGGCGTCCGGACCCTCGGCGTAGAGGAGCAGGCGGCTGCCGGGC
>SXGS01278398.1_pt1 | contig 21714 bp, 19 predicted proteins | sample 3174681 | NCBI WGS metagenome assembly SXGS01 (sample SAMN11356861, study PRJNA531348) | freshwater metagenome | isolation source: freshwater sample F1-80 | place: China: Fuxian Lake, Yuxi | collected 2017-12-25
GCGCTACCAAGCTGCGCTACGCCCCGACTGAGAGAAGCAAAGAGACCTAACTGGTTACCCTAAGTCAGGAATTGTGGCAAGCCTTCGCCTTCATTTCCCGGCCGACCCGCTGCGCAACCGCTACGGAGTCACCGCAGTGACCGGGAAGTCGGCTCAGTCATCGTTGGCAGCTGTAGACCGGCCACGTTCGATTGAAGCGCTTGTTCCTTTGACAACTCGGTACCTGCCCTTAGTGTTTAAGACAGGAGGAAGAATCCGGATGAAGTCATTCATGATCGTAGCATGCATTTTTCTACTGTTTGGACTGTCGGCCGGTGCATCTAATGCCCCGACCCCTCATCCGAAGGCTGACGAAGCAACTCTCGTCGAAGCTGAAAAAAATCGCGAGGAACTCTTGAACGTACTGCTCTCCAACCCATCCCTCTCGTTGAAAGGGCGCAAATTTTGCGAAACGTTCGTTGCTAACGGACGCGGAAATGTTGGCAAATTCATTTCGCGAAGTCTGTCCTTCTTCCAAGAGGGGCAAGCCAATTCGATCACCGGGCAATGTGATTCCCGCGAATCGAAGGCCACGTGCAAAGTCGAATTCCTCGCGGATTCCAAAGGCGAATCTCCTTGGTTTTGCGGGCTCAAATTTAAGTTGAATAGAAAGACATCGAAGATTGATCCAGCGACGCTCGAGTGCACGGGGTCTTGTTAACTCACGTAGCCGCACTCTTGGAATCCGCGATGAATTTTTTCGTCTACCTTAATCAGGTGTGTTCGATGATCGTGCGGATGAGTTCTTTAGCGTTGATTGGCTTGGTGAGCTGATCGTTGCAGCCGACATTCAAACTCTTGCGGCGGACTTCCGACATCGCGTGCGCCGTCAGTGCGATCACGGGTTTTGTGAAACCATTCTCTCTGAGTTTCAGAGTTGCGGTGTAACCATCCATGACGGGCATCTGGATGTCCATCAAGACGATGTCGAACTGCCCGTGGAGGGCTGCTCGGTATCCATCCTGACCATTAGATGCCGACTCAACCGAAGCACCTTCCTTCGTGAGGTAACGACGAATCAAGTGCTGGTTGTCGGGCGCATCGTCGACGACCAACACCCGGATCCCTTCGAGTGCGTTTTCTTTGATCACTTTGGATCGAATCTGCTCGCGTTCAAGAACGTTTCCTGCGAACTTCTTTGCCGGTCGATCCTCGAGCGTGATTCGGAAAGTCGTACCAACATTCAGCTCTGAGCGAGAGATGACAACATCTCCACCAAGCTCGCGTGCGAGTCGGCGAGAGAGCGCTAAGCCGAGACCCGTTCCTCCAAAACGCCGAGTCATGGTGCCGTCACCCTGCACGAACATTTCAAAAACGCTTTCGATTTTGCTTTCGTCAATTCCGATCCCCGTGTCGGAGACTTCGAAGCAAGCTGCGCTTGCCCCGCGAGGAGACTTGCAAGAGTAGCCGCGAAGTTTCACCGAACCCGAAGGCGTAAACTTCACGGCGTTGCTCACGATGTTGAGTAAGATCTGGCGAACGCGGGTAGGATCTGAAACGAATGATTTCGCCATCTCCTCGTCGATCGAAAAATCGAGATGAAGATTCTTTTCGTCCGCTTTGACGCGCAAAAGCGAAACGACTTCCTCGCAGATCGTCTGCGGGAACGTCTCCCGATACTCTAGCGTGAGATGACCGGCTTCAACTTTCGAGAGGTCCAAAATGTCGTTGATGATGATGGAAAGGCTTTCGCCATTTCGCGAAAGGATATCAGCGTAGTTCATTCGTTCGGTGACGGTGATTCCCGGATCTTTCAAAAGATCGGCAAAGCCAATCATCGCGCCAAGCGGTGTTCTGATTTCGTGCGACATGTTAGCAAGAAAGGCTGATTTCAGCTCGTTGGCGCGTTCGGCTTCATCTTTTGCTTTTTCCGCCGTCAACGTTGCCTCGACAAGATCAAGTTCCGCCTTCTTGCGGTCCGTGATGTCCATGATGATGCCCGAGAAGATATCGGCTTCCTTCGCGTTGTTCAGGCGCGCACCGCCGGTAGCTAAGATCCAACGTAGATCACCGTCGGAGGGCCGAATGATTCGGTATTCACTGCGGTAGGGCACGCGGTTGGCGATAGCTTTTTGAAGATCCTGTTTGGCTTTTGTTTGGTCTTCAGGGTGGATGATCGATGTGATAATCGCATCGACATCCATCGCCATGCCCTCGATCCCGAAAAGCTGCTTCGCTTCGTTCGAAAGAGCGACGCCACTGGATTTGAGATCAACGGTCCAAGTTCCCATGGCGCCCGCCGAAAGCGCAAAGCGAAGACGGTCTTCGCTGGCTTCGCGCTCTCGCATGTCGAGGTGGCGTTCGATGATAAGAGCCGTCGTACGTGCCGTCACCTCTGCGATTTCGATCTCACGTTTCGTCGGACCACGGGATTTGCTCGAATAGAACGCGAACGTTCCAAGAAGCTGACCATGCGCGCTCAAGATCGGAAAAGACCAACAAGCCGCCAGGCCAAAGGCTGACGTTAAGTGACGGTACTCCGCCCACAATGGATCGACGCGCACGTCTTCAACAATAACGAGCTTTCGAGTAGCGGCGGCCGTCCCACAAGATCCCGCACCTACACGGATTGGAACTCCGTCCACCTGCTTGTTAAAGTCTGTCGGTAGACTCGGGGCGCCTCCGTGGCGAAGATGTTTACCATCGTCGTCGGCGATGAGAAGGCTTGCGGTGAGCTGGCCACCTGCCTGAGTCTCGACCATTCGGCAGAGAACTTCGAAGACGTCGCGGAGCGGACTTCCGTTGACCGCAAGCTCGAGCGCGTCCTTTTGAAGGCTCAAACTTTTGCGTGATAAAACTTCTTCCGTAGTCTCTGTTCCCAAAATCATTACGCCGCAGACGACGTCTCTTTCGTTGTAACGGGGAGCGTAGGTTAGGTTGAAATATCGAAGGCGGTCCGTAACGGTGACGGCAATTTCTTCCAGATGCGCGGTTTGCCCGGATCGATAAACGTCATCAAGGATTCCGTGAACTTCTACCGACTCCGGCTGCGCAACGCGAACAGCTTTGCCGGTGGCGTCGAAACCAAGGACCTTGACGTGCGCCTCATTGACGAATTCAAAAACGTGATCCGGGCCCGTCAGAATACAAACCATCTCGGGGGTCTGTTTGAAGAGGCGGCGAAAATTTTCTCGCTCGTTTTGAATCGCGGCTTTTGAACGCTCGACGGCGAGGCGGGCATTCACTTCTTCGGTGACGTCGGCAATCGAAGTGAGGATGCCAAAAACATTCAGACCTTCATCGCGCATCGGTTGATAGTTGAAATTGAAATAATAGTTCTTGGGTTTTCCGGTCTGGTCCGTGAAGCGAAAGAGCGTTTCGTTGCCGACGTACGCTTTACCCGTTCGGTAAACTTCGTCGAGAAGCCGGATGAATCCCTGTTCTTTCGTTTGGGGCACCACCTCTTCGAGAGGAATTCCGATCGCATCTTGACCACCGAGAAAGAAATTGCGGTAGACGTCATTTGCAAATGTAAAACGATGCTCGGGGCCTTCTGTAAGACACATAGGAATTTGCGCTTGGCCAATAACTTCCTCGATCGAGAGCTTAGCGGCTCGGCTCGGGGATTTGGCGTCGCTTTGATTGTCGACGTCCTCTTTGAACGTCTTCAGCTTGATTTTGAGCGCAACAGGGTGGACAGGTTTAAAAAGAAAATCGATCGCGTCGTAGGGGACTAGCTCATTCAATCCCTCATCACTCTCTAAGAGGAACAAGAGAGATGATTTCGAATTCTGCGCAGACTCTCTGACAGTCTTTGCAACGTGGCCCGGATTCGATTGGGAATTTGAGAGATTCGCGATGATGAGCGAGAAGCGACAGTCTGCAAGAGCTGACTTGAGCTCCCGATCGTTGGTCACACGCGTGACCGCAAATGATTCATCTGCCGACACACTGTTAGGAAACTCGAAAGCTCCAGATGCGTGATCAATGAGGAGGATCTTCACTGGAACCAACTGAGTCTCCGACTCTTCAGAATTGAAATCGATCAGAACTTATCCCAGGGTCTTTCTGTGGGCACAAGGTTTTCGCGTCGCAACAGGCAGTGGAATTCTCAGGCGCACCACCCATTCGCGGCTGATCCAAAGTTGAAAAGATCTGGAGCAGGTCTTTGATTAAATCGATTTCAACACGCCGGTGCAGTTAAATCTGCTTCGCGCGTCTTAACTCAAACGGCACCGCTTTCAAGGGTCGGGGCGTTCTGGTAAGGCCTCGCGTCGAGCGGCATATCGATCGTGAATGTGGTGCCGCGACCACCGGCGCTGTCAACGCCGATACTTCCGCCGTGCGACTCGGCCACCGCTCTTACGAGTGGAAGGCCGATGCCCCAGCCAATTTGCTTTTCCTTTCGGGCCGACTCGGATCGCCGAAACGGTTGGAAGATGACTTCTTGCTCTTCAGCCGGGATCGGCCGCCCCATGTTGTGCACGGCAATCGCGATGCGCTCGTGATACGTCTGAATTGAGATCGTAATGGGCGTCGTTGCATCTCCGTACTTCACTGCGTTCGATGCCATATTTTCGATTGCACGCTCAATGTCCGTTCGGCTCCACCAGCCCACGATAGGTTCGCCTCGGCAGACAAACCGTTTTCCGTAGCTAAGCGTGAGATTCGAAATGACGTCTTTGACAAGCGAGAGCATTTCAAATTCGGAGAGATCAAGATTCAGTCGCTGGAAGTTCGTAACCGTCAACACGTCCAGAAGATCTCGGATCATGCGATCAATGCGCGCGTTGTTTTCGACGATCTTAGCTGCCAATAGTGCGACTTCCTTAGGGTCAGAGGGGTCCATTAAGATCAGCTCGGCAGCCATGGAAGAAACGCCTAAAGGGTTTTTGAGATCGTGGCTCAAGGTCGCGACAAACTGCTCGCGGATATTGGCTTGAGTGAGAGCGAATGCCGTGACCGCTTCACGAATTGCAAGATCGAACGAATTGTAGATCGCGGTCTTTTCTTGTTTTGAGAGATCCACCTCCGAGCCGAGTTCTTGGATCATGACGGAGCGTAGGATTTGGTGTTCGCGAATGAGTTGATCGAGACTGTATTGCGAAAGTCTCGCGCGTTCACCCCCGTGCTCTTGCGCGACGGTCGTGAGAAAACTTGCACCTTCGCGAGGGTAATCCTTCGTCAATGCCTCGGCGAAATTATCGACGAACGCGGGAATGGTGTCGATAAGGATGGGATGCGGGAGCTTCGCGGCTGGCGCAAGTTCTGAGCGTACCTCGGTTTCCCACCGAGAGATGATTTTTTCGCGCATGCTGAGAAGTTTTCTCCCCGTTTCGCTAAGGCGAGAGGCATCCTTCAGTTGATCAGTCGTTAGCGTCACAAGGACTCCTCATTCGAAGATCAGGCCGAGCATGGGCTGAGCTCGTGAGCCGAAATAACTAATTTGAATTTAGCAGTAATTCGAAAAGGGAAGTAGCGCAGACGCTGTGTCGTTTCGTGCAAATGGATAAAGCCGTCTTAAAAGCTAACGGCGCAACATCGTCTGTCGAAGCAGGGCTGTTGCATCCACATGGTGATAGCTTCTGCCCAAGCGAAAGATCTTGAATTGAAACGGGGAGGCGCCTATGCCCTTAACGCTTTTTCCAACTTTCGAGATCTTGCTTCGTCCGTCCGAAAAGATGAAGATGGATACGCCGTCGGTTCTTCCGTTTTCTCCTCTAGTCATCTCCACAGCCATTCTTATCTTAATCGTCCTTACGATCGCAGTTTCCATCCTCGCGTTTACCTTAATCGTAAGGCGGGAAGATCCGAAAAGTCCTCGTCGGAGGCGACGAGGCGCCGTGGAGTCTGCTGCACGAAAGCACAAAGGTCCCAAGCGCTTTAACCCTCTTCGTGGCGTGACCTTCCGCGATCTTCTCGATCACAACGCGATCTCCGAGAAGATCAGCGCCAACGCAGCTGAGTGGATCGAGCAGTCATTAGGTGAAGGCGGCATGAGGGCCGTGCAAGCGGCAGCTTTGAAGGCGGGAGCTGACCACTTGGGTAATACTCCCGCAAATCAAGCTCTTAAAGTTCTTGCGGGCGGCAAGCCCGCTCAGCTCCCAAGCAAACTTCAAGAAGCGCTTTCGGCAAAAAAACTTTTCGAGACCAGTTTGACCGTCGTGCCCGGTGTGATTACTGCGGCGTCTCCGGTCGTACCGGTGGTCGTAGGGTGTTTCGGTTTATTGCAGGGACTCGAAAAGGCGACCCCTTGGCGAAACCTCGATGAGAAGTTAAGAGAGTCCCTTGAGCTTCGATCGTTGGATCGTCTTTCGCACCTTCAAGCCGTGTTTGAGGAATTAAAAGGCGAATTGAGCACGGCTGAGCCTGACGAAACGCATCTGAAGTCGCTGCGACTGAAACTGAAAGAAATCCGATTGGTTGCGCAAAACGAAATTCGTTTAAAGTTCTCTTACATGAAGCCACCCTTGCCGAAAGCGTTTCTTTGGTGGAGCTGGGGACTCGGTGCAAAACAGGCGGCGATGCGTGATCAGATTTTGATGGAACTCTGCCGTTTGAGAGAAGTCCAAGTCGCCATCCATCTTGAGCAACTCATCTGGATGGTGTTGGGCCAAAGTCCGATCTTCATCGATGAAATTTCACCCGAGATCGTGGCCGATCTCAAACAAATCGGCGAGCTGACGAGCGAAAGGATCAGCTGGGTCAAGGGAACGCACGCCAAGGAGCTAGCTCAGTTGAAGAGTCTACCTCTTTTGATGGCAGAGGTTTTAGAATTCGAAAGCGAAGACTTCGATCTTCGCCCTCAGCGAAAAGCGGCAGCTTGAAGAAGACTCAAATTCCCCGCGCACGCGAGCGCTGCGCGGGCAAACGTCATCACCAGCGGCAAGGAGCCCCAAACCTTCTTGGGTTAACTAAAAGGTCGACGCCCTCCTTCATTAACACGCGCAAAAGGCTGTGGAGCCAATCATTGCAATGCGCTCTCGATGGCCGCGCGTAAAGGCTGATCGCCAAGCTGCGGAATCATTTGTCCGTTTACAAAGAAAGTGGGCGTGCCGCGAACGCCCACGGCTTCGCCGTCTTGTTCATCCATGCGAATCTTTTCCGCGTGTTTCGCGATAACGGTCTCGCGCTCGAGTTTTTCCTTCGGGATGCCAAGACCAACTAGGTATGTGGGAATCAGCTCTGGACGGGGCTGGTGATGATCGCCCCATTCTGGTTGTTTCTCGAAGAGAATATCGAGCGCTTCTTCAAATTTTCCGTGCTCGCGTGCTTCCTCCAAGGCTGACGCTGCATACATGGAGCCCGGGTGATAGGGCATGTAGCGAAGCACGAAGTGGACGCGGTCTTTGTAGTCGGCGACGATTTTCTTGAAGATCGGGTGCATCACGCGACATGACTCGCATTCAGGATCAAACCATTCCACGACCGTGACTCGACCGAGCGTGTTTCCAAACCGTGGGCTGTGCGGCCTTGCGAATTGTTCGGCGCTCAAAGCCGCGCTCGGAGTTGGAGCCGAAGAGGTTGGTTTGTTCAACATCGAGAAGGCAACGACGGCCACTAGGGCAACAGCGACCGCGACGAGAAGGAAAATCTTATTTTTCATCTTTAAACCTTTTCTATTTCTAAGTTTGCGGTGGGAGAAAGTTCGTTGGACCTATCAAGCCAAACTAAAAGTAAAGTCGTGATGAAAGCCGCTAGGGACATCAAGGGAATCGTGATGAACCCAAATAGCTCAAGCTGTTTAGCCGAGCAAGAAAGGCCTTGCGTACAGGGAGCGAGTGATTCGGAAATAAAGCCGAAGTAGAGCAAATTGTGGTAGATCGCAATCGCGAGTCCGGTAAGGACCAGCGGAAAAACGTAACGTTTGTAGCGGTGATCCGATGTCCAAATGGCCGTACCGAGAATGAGGACCAAGGGATAAAGACAAACTCGCTGGTACCAACAAAGTGTGCACGGAGGGAACTTCATCACTTCGCTAAAGTATAAGCTCCCTAAGGTTCCGATCAAGACGAGGACAAAGTTGATATGTAGAGCAAAAGGCATCGAGAAAAGTCTCCTAAAGAAGGCGTAGCAAACTCCAGCGAATCAATCACTCGTTTTTGCGGCCCGCGAAACGCGTGTCGCTTTTGTCGACTCGTTATTCTGAGGCGTCAGAACCAAATTGACACGTGACGGAGCTTTTCCGGCATCAAGGCCATTTAATTAAGCGGCGAGTCTTTTCCTCCAGGTAAGACACCGATCGTTTTTTGTCGTTTCTTGTCGTTTCTTAGGCGCAACGTAACCTCCTCGAATCTTCGGACTGGCGAAATTTTCGAAAACCGCATGCATGACCTGGCTGGCTCGCCTTGTTTTTAGATCGGAGAGCGCCTGCTAAATCTTCAGGACCGATGAGAACTGGATCGGTAAAACTTCCCAATCACGGCCTTAAAAAAGGGCTCAGCAATTCGTGACTTGAGATTCCCTTAGTTCGGGGCAAAAAGAGAAGCTCATCCGAAATCGAGTCAGGAGTCGAGTGTGCGGCTTTTCAATTTAGCGCAATTGGTTTTGATGACCCTTTCGTCGTTCAATGCTGTGGCCGATATTGAAGCCGACTTTCAGGCTTTGAAGAACATTACGATCAGCTACGAGGCCAAGGGAACAATCTGCGAGCAGGTGGCAAAACTAAGATTTGCAGAACGTTTCCCAGAGCCTCAGTACGGAGTCATCACCGGCATCGCTTATCGAAATGTTTCAGAAACAATTGGTGAACTCGACATCGTCGTCTTCGACCGTTTAAGCGGCGATGTTGTAGAGATCGCAGAAGTGAAGTGTTGGAAAGACCTTGATGATGGTTACGCAAAGGCGCTCGAGCAACGCGCACGCTTTCAAAAAGCCATCCGTTCAAATAAGCCACTCACGTTTCAATCGACCGCGGATCAAAGCGTTTTTCAGCAAAGCCAGTTTGCGAAAGTGTCGAGTTTTAAATCCATCGCGCAAAAAGGAGCCGTTGCGGTCGGCTACGATTTGGAGCTTGAGTATACCTTGCCCCAACTCTTGAAACTTCGTTCACGCATCCTGATGTGTCGAACCGTGGGCGAGTGTCCGAAGTAAATTTGACTTCAATGGAGCTTGGCCGCGAGTGAACTGTACTTCTCTACGGTTTTCAGCAGAAGCGGAAGCTGGATCGGCTTTGGGATCACCGCATTTGGACGAATCGCTTTCGCACTCTCAACGTAGGCCGAGCATACGGCTACGGGCAAGGTGCAGAGGTTCGGATCATTGCGTTGGACATCGAGAAAATCCCAACCGTTGAAGTTCGGCATCATCAGATCGAGCACGACGAGACAAGGCCGAGGCTGGAGGCGCCGCAAAAGCTCAAGGCCATCGGCACCGTCGGAGGCCGTGTAGACCTCGTATCCCCGCGATTCTAGAATATCTCGAAGAGCTTCTTTGGTATCGGCATCGTCTTCGATGATGACAATCTTTTTTGCGGCCATCCTAGCTTGGCTCCTTCAGCAATCTAGTGATCGGAAATTCTGGCTAGTCACTGGCTCTTTCGCGAGAGGCGAGAGCACCTCACTTTTGTAACAGATCAACCAATCTAGGAGTGTTTAAACTTAGCGACAACTCGCCGATGCCTCGTGGTAATTAGTGAGTTGAGCTGTGTTGAAGTTCAACCCCGAGCGAGATAAAGCGTGCGATTCGCTGCTCGAGATCTTCTTCAATTTTCTTCGACTCCGTTACATCCTGCAAAACGACCACGGCGCCAACGGTTCGACCATCGAAACCGTGAAGAGGTGATGCCGAGCAAAGCAGCATCTTTTCTGCACCTTCATCACAGCTGATCTTCAGAACTTCGTTATGCGACGTCTGATCGGCTTCAAGCGCACGCGCGAGAGGTCCGCCTCTTTCTTTGATGATTTGTCCTTCTTCGTCCCACCAGCCGAGGATTTTGCCGTACGAATGGTCACCTGATGGATCTAATGCCTTGCAGATGCGCGCGACGTTACCATTGGTTTGGCAAATTCGACCGCTCATATCCGCAATGATGACTCCCACCGGAAGACCTTCGAGAACAGAAGAGAGCTTTCGACCGGCTTGGAGCAACTCTTCCGTTTCGCGTAGCTGCTGCTCTTTAGCTTTTAGAATGTCGGCTTTCAAACGGAAGGACGAATAAATCGCAAGCTTCATTCGCAAAATATCTGGATCAAAGGGCTTACCAAAGTAGTCGACGCCTCCGGCTTGGTAGCCCTTGCGCACGAAAGCTTCTTCCTTGTACACCGCCGTGACGAAAACGATGGGAATGTCGGCGCAGTGACTCATTTTTTTGATTGCCGTCGCGGTCTGGTAGCCGTCCATCTCGGGCATTTGCACGTCCATCAGGATCACGTCTATGTCGTGACGGCTCTTCAGAATTTCAAGCGCTTCGACGCCTGAATGAGCTTCGATTAAGTTGTAATCATGAGCGAGCACAGCTTCTAGTGCGATTAAATTTGCGGGAGTATCGTCAACCGCAAGGACGTTCGCTTTTCTCACCAGAGGAACAGATTTCATGCACAGTAGGGTAGCGCAGCTGCTGAGGGCTCGCGAGCGTTTGTTCCTACTCCCGGTTGGATTTAAGGGACGGTTACGGGCCAGTGGTTCTTTCTGTCCCAGTTCAGCGACGTCTCGCGTGAGTAAGAAAAGACAAGGCGACAAGTTGCCACAAAGGAATAGGCGCCGAGCTTATTTCTCGGCACCCGATGTAGAGATCGAAATCTGGAAGCCGGCTTCAGCGCGCGTGAGGTTCGCGGGGTGCGGGCGGAGTTGCATTTTCCGAGACCGCGGTTGCTTCATCTTCTAGATCGACGGCTTTGCGAATTTTTCTCAAGCTCCAGCGGCGGAACCGCTCGATGTAGCTGAAGGCTGCGGGCACTACAACTAGAGTTAAAAGCGTTGAGCTGATGACGCCACCGATGACCGCAATGCCCATGCCCGTACGTTGCTTAGATGCTTCGTTAAGACCAATCGCGATGGGGATCATCCCTGCAATCAGCGCAATCGACGTCATCAAGATCGGACGTAGGCGAACAACACCGGCTCGAATGACGGCTTCTTTGAAGTCTTTGCCTTCCTGAAGAAGCTGATTGGTATAGTCGACGAGGAGAATCGAGTTCTTCGTCGCCACCCCCAAGAGCAGCACGATCCCGATCATCGAGAACATGCTCAATGACTCTTGGGCGATGAGGAGCGAGAAGAATGCCCCGCAAATCGCGAGCGGAAGAACTAACATGATCGTAAACGGAGTTACAAACGACTCATAGAGCGACGCGAGTACGAGATAGATGAACAGAATACCGAGACCCATGGCCGTGATAACGCTACCGATGAGCTCTTGGAAGTTCTCTGCCTGACCCACGAAAACGTAGCGCATATCGGGATCCATTTTGATCTCGTCTTTGAGGAGGCGCTGAACTTCCGAGATCGCGCCGGACATGCCGGGACCTTTAGGATTTACGTCAGCGGTAATGGAGTAGTAACGTCCGCGATCTTGGCGCGAGACTTTCGCAGGACCCATTGCCTCCACAGCTTGCGCGACGTCGCGCAAGCGAACTTGTCGACCGTTGACGTTAGGTACATACGTATCCTCGAAAGCCGTTCGCAAGTTGCGTTGATCTTCCTGAAGGCGCACACGGATGTCGTACTCTTTCCCGTTCTCCCGGTAGACCGCCGGCATCGTGCCTTCGATCAAGGTGCGGAGTTCAGAGCCGATCGAGGACGTAAGAACACCCAGACGCTCCGACATTCTTTTGTCGGGCACGACCTGGAATTCTGGCTTGCCCGGACGGAAGCTAACGTCGACATCGATGAGTGCTGAATTCGTTTTCAGCTTCTCGTAGAGTTGTTGGGAAACTTCCTGGATGCGGTTGAGGTCGTTACCCATGATGTTGACCGAGAAAGCGCGCTGTGATCCGCCGCCGGCTCCGGCATCCGTGACGATCGGCTTTGAGTCGGCATAAGCTTTCAGTTGATCGCGAACTCGATCTTTCATCTGCGTCGTGTTCACGCTGCGCTGCTTTGAATCGACAAGGTTAATGAAGTAAGTGGCCTTGTTCGATTCGCCGGTCTGACCACCGATAATTAAAACCGACGATGCGACTTCTTTATTCTTCCGGATGGCCTGGTCGACCTCTTGGCCTAAGCGGCTCATTTCTTCAAGATTTGTTCCGGGCTTAGACTCGAGCGTGACCATGAATTCGCCGGTATCGGATGCCGGAAGAAACGTCTTCGGGATGAACTTGACCGTCCAAAGACTGAAGATGAAAAGCGCAAGCGCTCCGCCAAGAGTAAGAAGCGGGAATCGCAAAGTCACCTTCAAGATACTTTCGTACACGCGTTCGAGCCAGGATTGGAAACGATCGAATGCCGCAAGCAGCGAACCCATCGTTTTCCCCCAAAGACCTTTGCGAGCTTTTCCGTGACCGTGGGCTCCACCCGCGAAATACGCGGAAAGCATTGGCGCCGTGGTGAGAGCGTCGAACAAGCTGATCAGCATCGCAAAGCAGATCGTGAGCGCAAACTGTTTGAAGAGTTGACCGATCGTACCTTTCAAGAAGCCGACCGGACCAAAGACCGCAATGACCGCAAACGTTGTCGCGACAACTGCGAGCATGACTTCTTTTGTTCCGTCCGACGCTGCTTGAATCGCGGGTTTTCCCATCTCGACGTGGCGGAAAATGTTTTCCCGAACGACGATGGCGTCATCGATGAGAAGACCGACCGCAAGTGAAAGTGCCAGTAGCGACATCACGTTGATCGTGAAACCCGCAAGCGACATCAAGAAGAACGCGCCGATGAGAGAGGTTGGGAGCGATAGACCCGTAATGAACGTGGAGCGACCGCTACCTAAAAAGAAATACACGACGATCACGGTCAGGATAATCCCGATGATGATGGATTCTTGAACGTCAAAGACGTTGGCGCGAATCATCTTCGAGCCGTCGCGCAGGACTTTCAACGTCATGCCTTTGTTCTCGTTTTTGAACTCGGCATTGAGTTTATCGGCACGTGCTTTCACCGCATCGGCCACCGCAATCGTATTTGCGCCCGATTGGCGATAAACGAGCAAGAAAACCATGCGATCGCCGTTTGAGTAAGCGCGCGTAGTTTCATCTTTAACCGAATCAACGACTTTGCCGATTTCGTTCACGGTTACGGGAACGTCGTTTCCGAAAAAGCTCACAACTGTTGAGCCGATGTCTTGAATCCTCTGGTACTGACCGAGGGTTCGGAACGACGTTTCACTTTTGCTTTCATTCACTTTGCCGGCCGGAATGTTCTGACCGGTTGCCGCGATCTTCTGCGCTACCGAAGTTGCGGAGATCTCGTATTCTGTAAGCTTGCGCCGATCGAGTGCGATGTGAATTTCGCGTTCCCGGCCACCGGCGATGTCGACCTTGCCGACTTGGTTCACTTGCTCGACCTTGGGGCGCACGATGTCGTTGGCAAGATCAAAGAGCTCAGCGTCTTTTAACTGCGGCGCTTGTAAGCCCAAAATTACGATAGGTTGATCGGCGGGGTCGACGCGGCGGATGACGGGCTCTAAAATGTCGGTCGGAAGTTTCTGACGGACCATCGAAACTTTGTCGCGTACCTGCTGCTCAGCGTATTTTACGTCGGTCTCGGTCGTGAATTCCGCGATGACTACGCTGTAGCCCTCCGTGTTTTCGGATTTCACCGTTTTGATGCCAGTGAGCGTGCTGAGCTCATCTTCGATGACTTTTGAGACGAGGATCTCGACCTCCTGGGGACCCGCGCCGGGGTAGGGCGTTGTGACCGTGATCATCGGAAGCGTAAATTCCGGGTACAAGTCGACTGGCATGTTCTTCAGCGAGATGCCACCAAGAACCATGAGGACGACGAGAATGGCCGTGATAAAAACGGGCCGTTTGATGGAGAGATCGGCCAGACTCATTTTAAACCTCCGAAAGTTTTCAACTGACTGTAAATTCCTAAGATTTCGGCTTCGATGCGGAGACGATTCAGCTGAGCGTTGGCGAAGTCTTCTTCAAACTGAATAACCGTGTAGGTCGTCGTGCGACCCCGGCGAAGGCGGCTTCGTTCGGCTTCAAGCTTGGCTTTTTGCGCTTCTTCGAGTTTGCGCGCGAGATCTAAACGTTTTCTCGATTCGCCAAGGCGTTGGTTGAGATCGGTCCATTCGCGCTCGGTTTCGTAGGCTTTGCGCCTATAGGCGAGATCGCTGCTCTCGGCTTGAATCTCATAGCCCTCGCGCGCTCGAGCCGCGATGCCTTGTTGGAGTGGGATATTGACTTTCAAGCCAACTGCGTAATTTGGATGATCGGTGGAAAGCGATTCCGAAATCGCCGTAGCAGTTGCAGGATCGCGCCCGTTCAAGCCCGCATTTAAAAACAGGTCGACCGCAGGTTTCGACGATTCACCAGCGCTGCGACTGCTGGCTTTCGCAGCGCGGGCTTGTTGTTCCGCTACACGAACGTCGGCACGAGCTTGGTCTCGCGTCGGTAAATTCAAAGAGCGAATGAGGTCATCGTTGATGACGCTTAAGCGCTCTGGAACTTCGTTAGACTCGATCCCGCGAATCGTATTGAATGCGCGCGCAGCACTGGCTTCTTCGTCAAGCGCCTGCTGTGATTGCATCTTGCGAGCGGCAACGGCTGCTTCGGATTGGAGAAGCTCGGCCCGGTCACTCAGCTCGAGCCGCGCTTGTCGGGACATGAAATCCCGACTTCGCTCGGCGCGCTCCAAACTTTCGCGGGTCGCGGTGACCGACTCGCGTGCAACCGAAAGCCTCCAGTACGCAGCCTCAGCCTGCGCGCGGAGTTGAGTTTGAGTGAATTGCTCCCCATATTTTTGTGCGAGCACGCTGGCTTCTTGAGCTTCTTGGTTCGAACGCACTTCACGACCGAATCCGTTCTTCCAGAGAGAATAGGTGAGTTCGGCGACCGGTCCGGTCGTTGCAAACGACGGATTCGCCATCAGTGACGGATCTGCGCCCTTGATTTCTGTATTCGCGAAATTATAAGAGAGCTTCGCATCTAATCCAAAGTTCGTGCGCTGGCCAACACCAAGGGCGAAGGCTTGCGTGCGGGTTTCATTGCCCATCAACGAAGGGGAGCTTGTTTCTTTGCGATCGGACCCGGTCTGCGCTTGTCCAAAGAAGTACGGAGAGGTGAGGAGCTGCCACTCCTGACTCCGGAGTTCGAAGGCTTCTTCAGCGCGCGCGGCACGTTGAAACCCCTCGTTTTGACTTTCAACCTGGCGAAGATACTCGTCGAGACTTATCCGTGGTCTGCTTGCGGCGGGCAACGATTGTGCGTTAGCGGATGAAGCCGCGAAGCTTGCGCAGAGAATTGAACATAAAGCGAGACCGATGCGGATGGGATCAGATTTCGTTTTCATTCAGAGCTCCTGCGGGCATGCGCTTAAGCCCGGTAACTAAAGTTTCCACGAGGCTTGACGCCAGTCGGCTGCGCTCGTCATCTGTGTTCAGATCAAAGAGTTCAGGCTCGTTTCTGAAAGCTCGGTAAGTCACGATCGACTGCAGCCCTCCGAGAAGAGCCGCGGTTGCAATTTGGGGGTCGCTATCCGCACGGATGAGATTCTTCTCGCGTGCCGAGGTTAGGAACTCAGTAATGGCACGTCGAATGGAACCGAACTTTTCCTGAAAGAGATCTTTCGCAATCGGCATTCCGCGCATGTACTCGAAAACAAGAATTCGGAATGACTGCGAATCCCGAGCGCACCACTCAAGGTATTCGGTCGCGAAAATTTCGAGACGCAGCCGAACTTCCGCTTCGGAGGATGGGCTTTGTAAGACGCGTAAGAACCTCTCAATTTCCTTTTCGCCGATGGAAGCAATCAAGGTCTTGTAGAGCTCAATTTTGCTTTGAAAGTGGTAGTTGACCTGCGCGGCATTCATACCGGCTTTCTTGCAAATTGCACTGACGGACGCGCCTTCAAAGCCAAACTGCGAGAATATCTCTCTGGCGGCGCCGAGCAGAGTTTCGCGCGGCTTTCGTGCGGATGCCGAATCGTTTTCGGTTCCGGATTCAGCTTTTGAACCGAGATCGCGTGTAGAGCGGGTCATGGGCTCACCAACATTCCCTAGATGATGTGTCAAACGATGTATTCAATTATTCAACCGTTCGGTTGAAATGTCAAAATGCTTGATTGAACTTAAGTCGCGAACGAAGCGAGTGCTGGCGTCGTCGATCGGCTAAGGTCTTTAAATGACTAATGAAAGCGAATAGCGGCGCTCGCGGGATGTGCGGGCGAGAATTGCGGGGCGTGATTCAGGATGAGACCAGAACAAGAAGCTAATTTCGAGCGGCCATCCCATACAGATAGATGTCGATGACTCTCTTTACCCATCCTCGGCGATGTTCCGGGTTCTGAAGATCGAATCCGTACTGAAACTTCAGAGCTCGAAAATTGCTGATGAGGTAGTGGATATGAACTTGAAGCGCGAGGACGCTCGTTTGCTCGTCCGTTGATGAGTCCAGCACACCGGATTCGATGGCGGAAGCCATGAACGAGCGAAGAGCTTTTTCCATAGGCTCGAACGTTCCTTTGAGGATCTCTCGCATGAGTTCCGGATGAGTTTGCGAGTCGCGAACGATCGTGAGCGCGAGTTCTGGTCGTTCGCTAACGGATTCGATGATCTCGGTGAGAAAGACGCTCAGTCGAGTTCGAAATTCTTCGATACTTTTCGGCGACTGCAAAGACCGAATGCCGGCATCGAATGAGTGGCGACCAAATTGCTCAACGACGGCACGATACAAATTTTCTTTTGAATCAAAATGGTAGTGGACGGCCGCAACGTTGACTTTGGCTTCGCGACAAACTTCCTTTACCGAGGCTCCTTCGTAGCCTTTCAACGCGAACATACGGGTGGCAACGGAAATGACACGCGAGATGGTTTCCTCAGCGTTTTTCCTTTTGGGTCCACTCGGGGCTTTTGCTTTCGTTGGCGATTTGCGGCGTGCTGTTTTCTGCGTCGATTTAGCCTTCATGGAGTCTACGCTAGGCCCCAAGGACGCAAAAGACAAGGGCGTGGTTGTGTCGATTAGAGCCGCGAGAGGGCAGTTTGAGCTTCAATGATTGATCTCCCAAGGCGCGTGCGGTATCGTGAGTGAAAGAGGCTGACAATGTTGCAAGCAACGCACGTCACATTCGTAAAAACATCCGCGCAGAATATTTCCTATATTCAGTGCAAGGCCTTTGTTTTCTTTGGCGGCTGAGGCTGCGCCAAGTTCCTTCGCCTCACCGCCGATCCCATCAAAGCCAGTCCGAGAGCTTCTCCAGTACAAGCCGCAGTTGGCCCGAATAATTTAGAGCGAAATGTCTTCTTTCAAAGATCATTTCGTTGATCCGGTCCGAAACAAGCTCGTGTCTCGAAGCTCCACTCACTAGGCCCCTTGATGCTTATTCACTTCAAATTTTTCTCGTCCTAGACCTAGTGGGAGCGAATCGCTCGTCTAGGCAAGATCCGAAATTAGATCCAAAAAGGAAGATCGTCATGAGTTCGAATTCTCAAAGCGTGATTTTGTCTGAGCAAGACTATGACAGGCTAACGAAGTTTTTGAGACTTCAAGGATTCAAGAGCTCCGCTTTGTTGGCGGAGAAACTTGCTACGGCGGAACTTCGGCCGCAGAAAGAAATACCGGATGATCTCGTAACGATGAACTCGGTCGTTGAGTTTGTTGATGTCGAAACGGGCAAGAAACATCAAGTGAGCCTCGAGTACCCGTTCTCTTCGGGCGTTACGGAGAATCGAATTTCGATTCTCTCCCCCCTTGGGGTTGAAATTCTTGGCCTCAGAATCGGGGATTCGATTTCTTGGCCAACACCCACGGGACGACGAAAACCTTATCAAGTTTTGAGGCTCATCTTCCAGCCCGAAGCAGCGGGGAAATGGGATCTTTGAGTCGCGTCGTTCCTTTGATCACAAAGAAAATCATCAGGAGAAATGCCATGACAAACGAAAATAGTTTACTGATCACGGACCAAGATTACGAAAGATTGTCGCTTCTCGTGCATCACCATGAAAGCGAAACTTCAGCTCTTCTCGATGAGGAGTTAGGCCGAGCGACGATTGTGCCTCAACGGGACATTCCGCGAGACGTCGTTACCATGAATTCTGTCGTGCGCTTTGAAGATGAGTCGTCCGGCAAGGAAAACGAGATCACCCTCGTGTATCCGAAAGACGCCGATGTCACCAAGGGTAAGGTCTCCGTTCTTGCTCCAGTCGGAATGGCCTTGATCGGCCTGCGCCTTGGACAGCGCATTGATTGGCCGGTGCCGAATGGAAAGTTTAAGCGGCTTAAAGTGATCTCGATCGCTTATCAACCTGAAGCCCACGGGGATTGGGATTTGTGATTCATCCAAGAGCAGCGCAATCATCAGGCGCGGATGTTTACATCGATCTGGGAACGGCGAACACCATCGTCATGGCGAAAGATCGTGGGCTGGTCGCTAACGAGCCATCTGTCGTCGCCTATCGGGAGGAATCTCATGGTCGGAAAACCATCCTTGCCGTAGGCGCGGAAGCGAAAGCAAAGATCGGTCGCACCCCAGGGAATTTGGTTGCAAGCTTTCCGCTGCGCGCGGGAGTCATCGCAGATCTCGATACGACCGAAGCAATGCTCCGTTATTTTACCGCCCGTGCGCACAGGAAATTTCAATTCTTCCGGCCGCGGGTTGTGATCTCACTTCCCTACGGCGTGAGCGATGTCGAAAAGAAAGCGGTTCGCGAAGCCGGAAAATCGGCAGGGGCTCGTGAAGTGGTGCTCATTGAGGAGCCCATGGCTGCGGCGATCGGTGCGGGACTTCCCGTCGATCTTCCGAAAGGGAATATGATTATTGATATCGGCGGCGGGACAACGGAGGTTGCCGTTATCTCTTTATGCGGAATCGTTCACTGTGAAGCCGTGCGCGTCGGTGGGCATGCTTTCGATCAGGCCATCGTCGAATTCATCCGCAAGCAATATAACCTGATCGTTGGTGATCAATCAGCTGAACGGATCAAAGTTGAAATTGGTTCGGCCCTTGCGGGAGATAACGGAAAGACCGCGTACATCCGCGGAGTCGATTTTGTAAGTGGGCTTCCGAGGGAGCTCACTTTGACTTCCGCCCAGGTTCACGCGGCGATCAATCCACTTCTGGAAGAAATCGTGAGAGCCGCGGCGCGGACGCTTGAGCGAACTCCGCCAGACTTGCTTCCTGATATCATTCAGGACGGAGTCAAACTTGCCGGTGGCGGAGCGCTTCTGAATGGCTTGAGCCTCCGGTTGCAGAGAGACCTTCGTCTTCCAGTCACCATTGCGGATGAGCCTCTCTTAGCGATCGCTCGCGGAGGCCATTCGGCATTGAAGGATCCGCCACTTCTCGAACGAATAGCGCTCGCTTGAGTCTTTGAGTAATCTTAACCGACGCTTCACCGTGATTGCGCCGATCGTCTAGTTGGTGTGAGAAGAGGGGAAGCTTAAACTGAGAGCATGAAAAATTCCAGAATCGCCTTCGGTCTTGCAATCTCTCTCTACGGCTTCTCTTCGGCTGCCAGCGAAGTCTGCGCAGGAAGCAAGGTCATTGCGACTTGCGAGACGCTCTCAAAGTTAGGACAAAACATCAACGGAGCGAAGGAACTCTCGCTTCCACGCTTGGACGACTCCATCATTCACAATGCGGCAGGAACTCCTTTAGGACCCGATGATGTTTTACAGCCTCCCACGCCGCTCCAACTCAAAACGGCAGAGCAGATCATCGAGACTCTTCGCGAGGCCGCCAAGAAAGAAGTGATGGCCGGTAAAAGCCGAGAGTTTTTGACTAAGGAACAGAAGGCTATGCTCTCGAGGCTCGAAAATTTGCGCGTCGTTATTCAAAAGTCAGGGCAAGAGCAGTGTCGGCCCCCAAGCCCGGATGTCCTTTTCCTGGATGCGAAATACCTACCGCACGCGCACGAAATTTCGATTTGTCCGAATGTAACAAAGCTTGCGCCGGCTTCCTTGAAGATGTTGGTGGCGCATGAGCTTGGTCACGTGATCAGCCCGTGCGCGATGTCTCGCGAAGCCTTTCGCGTGAACGCGAAAGTGATGAAATCCAAAAATGTTTTGAAGAATTGCGGCATCAAAGATGCGGCAGGGAAAGGGATCGTTCAGGAGATGAGTGAATCAAGGATGGCGTTGTTTAGTCCCGCAAGCGAGCTTGCAGGACCCTTCGCTAAAACTGTGCGGAGTCTGATTGCGTGTAAAGCGCTTGTAAAACAAGCAGACGAGGGTGGCTTCCAAGAGGCCGTCATCTTTGGTTCGCAGGCGAAATGCTTGAACCAGGCTTACGCCGCAACTTTCAGGGACTTCAAGGCCGCGGTCAAAGATCGCATGGTTCCATCAGTTTTGAGAATGGACCAAGCAGCAAAGATTCCTCAAAAGTGCTTGGGTACTCAAGAGGAGCACTTTGCGGAGTCTTTTGGCGCGCATCTTTTTGCTCAGCAGCTTGAGTCTTCGAGTGATCAAAAAAACGAGGCGAGGATCGGTGTTTCGCAGATGCAGGGCTACGCCTGTTTGGATCAAGCCGTACCGCCGGAACCGGGCGCTAGGTTTGATTACCCTTCGAGCGAAGATCGTCTCAAGATCCAGTTTGCTGATCCGCGGATGGGAAAAGCGCTGAGTTGTCAGGCGCCAGAAACGAAGCTTTGCGTCTTTAGCCGGGCTGCGTCCGCTGAAGGCAAGCCGGCCCAAACCTCCAAAACAACCAATTAGATCTTGTTTATAGATTTCGACCGAAGCGCGTGGAAGCAAACCACGCGTGAACCCACTTCGTTCCGAGATATCCAAGCGCAGAGCCGACCAACACGTCGCTTAGGAAATGTTGTTGCGTCACGACGCGAGTGAGCGCGATCGCAAGCGCAAAAATCAAAAGCGGCCACTTCGCTTTTGGGATCAGGAGGCCGAGAAGTGTCGCCACGACAAAGATCACCTGCGAATGGCCCGACGGAAACGAGTGCCAATTCCAGTGCAGATTGAAGGGTTCGAAATGCAAGCTTTCGTAGGCAGGGTCGATGTGAGGACGCTTTCGTCCGAAGAGGAACTTCAGACTCAAGAGAGCGAGCCCTACGCTTACCAGCGCGATTAATGACAAGACAGACCACGTTCGAATCTTGACGAGCACGCGCTGAACGTTTTCACCAAACTTCAATTTTGCCGCAATGGCCGAGAGGACAAGCAGCATTCCGGTGATAAAGAAGTAATGATCCCCGAGTGCTAGATCTGTGACTCTCCGGTTCAAAAGGTGGAACTCCGTAAACGACGGATCTTTCCAGTAGCTCGATAAAGCTGAATCCCACCAGATGGCCGAGGTGATGGAAAAGAAAACGACCGCTCCGCTGACGCAGATCGTTTCCTTTTTTAGCTTTTCTCGATCGGTGCTTTTTGACATCGGACCATTTCACCAGGAATCGCGCGGCCATGCAAATCTAGGAAATCGAGAGACTAGCGCATCTTTCATCGAACTTGCTTCAATCGTGAGCAAAATTGATCTTGGTCAGCTTACTTGGGCGTCGAAGTGCGCCCATTCATCTGGTCCTGTCTTTGCTCCAACTGCCTTTACCAACACAAAATCGGTGTCGTTCCGGGAAGCCAATCGACACCTGATCATGATAAATCGCTGAGGAGACAGAGATGAGACAACCTATGCACCTAACTATGGATATGACGACGAAGATTACGACGAAGATTACGA